>Ga0209232_1000139_pt1 | contig 45520 bp, 28 predicted proteins | sample ETNvirenome_2_60_FD_184066 | JGI IMG/M metagenome (GOLD analysis project Ga0209232, IMG submission 184066) | Marine viral communities from the Pacific Ocean - ETNP_2_60 (SPAdes) (version 2) | ecosystem: Environmental > Aquatic > Marine > Oceanic | place: Pacific Ocean | collected 2013-06-22 | reverse complement strand
CTTTTGTCAAGACATAAAAAAGACCCTCCCGAAGGAGAGTCTTTTGATCCATCTCGAACCGAGATATTTAGATCACATGAGGTTCTTAATAGCAACTCTTCTGTAGTAACGGTTAGAGTTAACTTTAAGAGCACCAAGACCAGCTGTTGTGCCTTCTGCAAATGGGTTAGCAACAAGACCGTAACGAGTCTTAAAGCCAATTTTTGGTTGGAAGGTTTCCTGACCAACTGCACGAACCATCTGTAGAGGAACGTATGGGCAGTAGAACAGACCAGCATCATAAGGAGAAGATCCTTTGTAACCAACAACGTAGTACTGGTTAGCACCTTGTGCAAGTCCAGAGTTGTTAGCTGCTAGGTTAGCAGAATAAGGATCGATGTATACCTTGTACTTACCTTGAATAGTACCAGCAAATGTATTACCAGCATCATCAACGTTAAGGTTAGCATTAAGTGCAGGAGTGTAATCAAGTACACCAGCCATTGTTAATGCAGAAGCAACGTCAGCAGAGCAAAGGATGACGTTACCCTTTCCGCGACGAGTTCTTTGTGCGATTCTGTTTGCATCTCTTTCGATCTGGAACAGAAGACCTTTAAACTTCTCAACTGACCAACGACCATTACTGTCGATGTCTAAGTCAAATACACCACCAGTTGCTACGTTCTCAACAGCACCCTGTTCAGCAGTCTTGTAGATAGTTCTAATAACTTCTCTGTTGATTTCCGCAAGGATCTCAGTAGAAAGGATATTAGCAAGTTCTGCCTCTGCGTTCAATCCGTGGATTGCCTTAAGGTCTTGAGCAAGCTCTAGTGAGTACTCAGCTTTCAACGCACGAGACTTTGCAGTCACGGTGACCTTCTCGATTGAGAATGCCATCTGGTTGAAGTGATTTCCAGCACCGTTACCAAGGTTCTCTGAATCACCAGTAACCATACCTTGACCAACACTGTAATCAGTATTAGTTGCAGATGATGTTGGGTTAAGAACAGCAGGGTTAGTACCAGACTGTGAAGTAGTACCAATACCAGCTCCAGCTTCTGAGAAGCCGTTCTCTAGACTGTTACCACTATTTTCTCCAGAGAACTGTGTCTCTGCTTCGTTGTAGAATGCTTCTACTCCATCAGCACCCATGTGCTTGTACTTGGAGCGCATTGCAAAGATAAGTCCAGTAGGACCTGTCATTGGTTGAACACCAGCAAGGTCGTATGCGACCAAGTTTGGCATTGATCTTCTAATCAAAGAGATTAGAACAGGGTCGAAACCAGCCTGTGGAGCAGATGCTGATCCACCAAATCCACCTGAACCGCCTGCAGCGTTTGCGTGGTTTGTTGGGGTTTCTGTAAGAGTCATGCCACCTTCTGAGAAGGCTTGCTCATCTCTTAAAAATCTTTCTTGGTTTTCTAACAGGACAGCAGTTACACTACGTCTATGAGGATCTGAAATCTTTTCGATCCCATCATAGTCTAGTAGAGGAGCCCACTTTTCCTGTAATGATTCTGATTGGAACATTACGTTACCTATAAGTGTTTAGTTTGTTTAATAGTTAAAATCAACTTTTTGCTACTGCAGATAGTGTCTTAAGATAGTTTGCCATTGAACCAGAGTGACTTACTGGTGCAGAGTCAACTCCCTCAGAGAGACTTTCTGTTTTTGCTTTTGCTGAAGATATACCATTAGGGAAATAAGATTCCTTTAGCATCTCCAGTTTTTCACGATATTGGTCTTCACTTTCAAACTCTACACTTTCAGAAAGTGAGGAGAGCTTCTCTTTCTGTGTGGTCGCTAGACCATCAGAAACAGATTCAAGAATACCATCAGCAACAGACTCAGAAAGTCTCTTGTTTAAACCGATGTTTTTCTCAATTTGCTCGTTGAGCTTGGTTTCCATGTCATCAAGTTTATCTACCATAGTCTCAAGGACATCATATTTATCGTCAGGAATGTGTACATAATGTTCTTCAAAAAGACCCTTCATTCCACTAAGGAATGATTCGGTCAATTCTGTTTTGAGTCCGTGTTCGACAGCTAATTCATTCTCAGCCATCCACTCTTCGGACACATACTCTAGATAAGAGTCAACTCTTTGTCCGAGTTCCTCTTTGGCTTCAGCAACTTGCTCGGCAAGTTTAGCTTCGTGCTCAGCCTCGATTGCTTCTTTAACTTCAGCAATCTTAGACTTAAGAGCAGCCTCAAAAATAGTTTTTGCTTTTTCCTTGAACTCTTCAGATAGTTCTTCACCACCTAAAAGAGCATTGACATCTTCTTCGACATCAATTTCTTTTGTTTCTTCTGTAGTTACTTCTTCTTCTGCCACTACTGCATCAGTCGTAGTCTCTTCTTCCTCAATTGTATTTTCTTGAGAAAGTTCTTCTTCTTCTTTTTGCATTGGCATAGCAGGTTTTGCACCTTTGTTAACTACATCGGCAACCTGTTTAAGGGTTTTGCCTGGAGTCTTTAACTTGTTAGAATCTCCAAGAGGACTTGAATTTTCTGGTGTAGGACCACCCAAATCCTCGTAAGGTGGAGTATTACCAGGTGTTATAGTACCTGATGCATTAGTCCCTGACTTAGGCAGAGCAGCATCACCAGGTTTAGCATTTGCGTTCACAGCAGTTTTGGATTGCTCCATTTCTTGTAAATCTCCACGAGACATTTTGGTATCCTCTCCGATTCTATACGTATTAAAGATCTGTATTTATTTAGATAAATTATATATTTGATAAGAAATCGTTAAATAAGTCAAGCTTTTGCTCGTCTAACTTTTTCTGATCAACCAATGTATTGATTGTTTTGTATGTCTTTGCAGCATACTTCTCACGAAGAATACCACCGTCCCATACCCAATCTTTACCTTCCATAATTCCTGAAACAAATGCATCAGGAGCAGAAGGATCAGCAACGATATCAGCAGCAGTTGCTAACATGAAATCTTCACCGACTATGTTAACACCCTCTCTTGTCATTTTTAAAGAACCTATTCCTCTAGAAGAGACTCCTAATTTGACACCTTCACCGAGTAAATTCGATGCAATCTTTCCCATAGGGGTGTTTAAAATCTTTGCTTTACCAACAAAGTTAGAACCACTTTCTTTAAGAGAAGTGATTTTATGAGAAACACGATCCAAATTGACAGTTGGACCTTCTGGATGACCAAGCTCACCTAATGCTCTTCCAGCATTAACATGATTTTCACTGTACCTTTGAACTTCTCTGCGAAGAGTTTCCATAGGATACATTCTTCCATTACGGTTTTTTATATCCCCCTGTAGAAATACCCCTTCAATAAAAAGAGATTTCTTACCGTTGCGGTTTTCAACGATAAATTCTACATTTTCTAGTTCTTCTCGTATGAGTTTCATTAGGCTTCCCCAGTGATTTGAATCTGTTGAATATAAGCAGCGCCAGTACCAGCATCGGTCCTAGCAGAAACTTTGAAAGATGATCTTATAGTACATGTGCCAGCAGAACAATCTAATGTTCCAGAAACAGCTGAACTATTGTATCCTATAACTACTTTCGTTGGAATGTAGTTATACATTGAACCATCACCAGTTACGCTATTTACTACTTGGTGAGCAAAATTAAAGTCTGAATTTATGTTGTTAGTAAAAGTAACATAATCACCTGCAGCAAATGGACAAGTAGTACCTTCAGGGAAAGTTAATGTAGTGGTAGTACCTTTCTCATAGGCCACAATCGAAGCAGAACTATTGCTGAAAGCCAGTGTTGCTGCACTATCTTTTGGGATAGCATAGTTTGCTGTTGTTGCAGTTGGTTCAGTGCCAATAGCAACAAAAGTATTCTGTCCTGTAGCAACTATTCTTAAAGCAGTTGATTTTCCTGCAATAGCTGCCGTTTTTGCTGGTGTTGCCGATGTTGATAAAGCAATACCATCTTCAACTGGTCTATGAGTCATTATTCTGAGCAGTTCATTTTATTTATTTATTAAACTTCTTCATCGTCAGTTTCTTCATCCTCAACTTCTACTTCAGCAGAAGCTTCTGGTTCCTCAGTTTCCTGATCACCAAAGAGAGAATTTGATACTGAAGTCTTATAGTCGTCTACCTTTTCAGCTGATTTTGCGTACAATAAATCTTTGATTTTGTCGCTAATCTGTGAGGGACTACTATCATCCACCATCATATCCATTAATTCATCCATAGCTAAGAAAGTTTAATCGTTAGTATTTATACACATTTAGTGTGGGAGGGTTAAATTTCCCCTCCTTTTGGCATTTCTGCCACCTTACTCATCTTTGTTTCTGCCGCTTTTAGGTCTGGTTCCATAGGAACTCCACCCCCATTTGCAAATGGTGCTCCTGTATTTGGATCAATTTGTTGACCCATTGCTTCAGGATCTACCATCATACTTGGATCAGGGATGATACCATCATCAATTTCCTGTTGGATAATATCATCCTGTTCAACTATTTCTTCATCTGTTTGTCTTAGAACTTTACGTCTAACATAATCTTGTGAGAAATATTTGCCAACATATGGTTCTGCAGCTGCAACCATAGTGAGTCTTTCATTAAATAATTCAGACTCTTTAAGTTCTGCAAAGTGATTATCATATAAGAAGTCGTATTGTATGTGCTCACTCATCAATTCCCAGTCTTCAGGAGTGACAATATTCTTCAATAATAGTTGAGTTCTGAGCATATCATTGAACAAATTAGAGAATCTCTTTCTCAAACGTCCAACAAACTTACTAAATTTAACCTCATCTCTTAAGATTTCTGATGATCTACCAAGATTAAATCCACTTTCATTAGATGGTGCTCTAGTAACAGGTACATTTAATGACCTATAAAGCTTGTCTTGGAAGTATTTGATATCAGTAATTTCACCAAGGTTTTGTCCACCAGGTAAAGTTGTGATCTCAGTTCCTCTTCCACCTTCTCTACGTGGCAACCAGAAATCTTCAAGCATACTCATATATTTCTTATCATCTCTGATCTCACCAGTGCCAGCATCATATACTAACTTGTTACGATACCTATTCATTACATCACGAAGGTATTGTTCTGCCTTAACTTTAGGTAGATTACCAACATCAATGTAGAATATTCTACGTTCTGGTGCTCTTGATAATCTGTAAATAACAAGACTATCCTCAATCATACGAAGTTGATTGACGGCTTTAATTGCTTTATGTAGATATGATAAAGTTGATCCCTTATTTCTATCAACTAATCCAGATGTGCAGTATGCAACTGAATCTCTGGTCATTCTTATTCCTTTATTACCCATTCCAGCAGCAGATGGGTTTCCACTAGGCCAAGTTGCCTTTGGATTATATTCAAAATACTCTTCAATCTCTGGAAATTCATATTCCATAGGATTGTCTTGTTGACTATTTGCCAACCTATTCTGCTCATTTTTATTTCTTTTCTTCTGTCGTACAAACCTCATCTTCATAGAGTCAATATATCTTAACTCTTGAATTCCCTCATGAGGTCTTTTGACATCAATTACTTTATGATAATATAGTCTTCCATCTATATACCAATTTCTATAAATCTCATGGGCTTTTGAATCAAAGTCCATCAAATCAATAATCTGTTTAAATTCTTCTCTAAGTTTCTTTTTTATTCCATCACTTGCGTTTAGATTATCTAAATCAATTGTGACTGGAGCATCATTTGTATCCGAAACTATTGCTTCATTTACTATGTCTTCTATTGCACTATCCACTTCTGGATGCAGTGCCATCTCTCTATATCTCTTAATTAAGTCAAACTCAGTACGATATATACCTTCTAAGTCTACATAAGAACCAAAAAACCCACTAGTCAAATAGTGGTCAGACTGATCCTCCTTATTAGGAGGAACTGGCGAGACCGCTGTTGGAGCTAGTGGTTCCTTCTCCTGAATGGAGAAGCCAAATAACTTTGCCATTATTAAAAATTTAAGTCTTTGTATACCTATTTATCAGGGTTAAGAACCTGCTCTTTCTGGGTAGTAGTATTGAACTTGGAACTCAACAGTAAACTCTTCAAGAGTGTCAGTGTTATCGTATGAAAGATCTATTGAAGAAATAGTGGTTGGGAAGATATCCACAAACTTATATTGAGCAAGAACACTTGCACTTTCTGCAGCAGAACCAGTTGCTTGAGATCCAGCAGCAGATCTACCAAGTTGATAGACAGTTGCTTGACCCATATAATCACTAGGATTAACTAGACCAGATGCATCTCCATACTGGGCAATGTTTTGCGCCCATGCTTCAAAGTTTCTTCTGTGATCAAAATTCTCATCGTTTATTACAGTTACCGTCCATGTTTCAAAAGTTCTGTCTCCAGCAACTTTCAAAATACGTCCTCTAAATGGAACATCAATTGATGCTACATTAGACGCTGGTAAAGCTGCTGCTTTACACATAAATCTGAAATTATCTCCATCAAATTCTGATGGACCACCATCACCTTGAATGCCTAGACTCACTCCAGCAGGGAAGTTTACTTGCACTTCAAACAGATTCGGCCTTGCACCACCACCAGTAAGTTTAGACTTAAACTGGGATATGGTTCTTGTTGGGATTTCAGCCATTTTTTTAAATTCCTCCTTTTGTTATTTAGATATGATTAAATTAAACTCGACCAGCAACTTCCTCGAAGCTTACCCCAGTTCTGGTAGCAACGAAGGTTAGTGTTACGTAGTTAATCGACTTGGCAGGCTTCAAGAAGATGTCTGCTCTGAATTCATTATTATCAATCACATCAGGAGTGTTATTTGTTTCATCGCAAATTACAAGGAATCCGTAAAGACCTCGTTTTGCTTCAATATCTCTTAGATATGGTTCGACAATGTTGACAAAGTTTGCTCTCGTGACCTGATCATTAAGTTCAAAGAGTTGTGCTTGTGCAGCTTTCTCTAGAGACTGTTCGATTGTAAGGAACAATCTGCGAACGTTGATACGATCAAATGCAGATGCATATGCAAGAGATGTTTTGTCACCAAACAAGAGAATTCCAGATCCTGGTTGATTAACAATAGAGTTAATTCTTAGAGGATAAAGTTGATCTCTTTGTGCTTTAGATGGGTTGTATGCAAGTTTAACTGCATTATTCAATGTTCCTCTTTGCTGTCCAGCAGGTGAGAACCAAGGATAAGCTTCAATACTTGTCCTTACCATAAGTCCAGCAATGTCAGCATTCGTTGGAATGTAACGGAACTTATTGTTGAATCTATCATATGTGTACTTGTAACCACTATCAAATACACCATAAGATGTAGATTTAAGTGATGAGAAGAACTCAATGATGTTATCTGTCTGCGTGTCGGTATTGGTTACACCAACAACACCTGTTCTATCAGGTGAAATGACTGCCATACAGTCTTTTCTTGCAGCAGCAATCGAAAGCAAGATATTTGCTTTTGCTTGAGATGAATTTACATTATCTAAACTAGGACCATTGATTAGATAGTCAACTGCAATCTCATCCTTATTACTAAAGAGTTTGTATGCAGTTATCAAATCTCCAAGTGATGCTTGCATTCCACCAGTAGCAGAATAATCAACACCAGATGAAAGTGTATATGTACTATTTCCTATAACGTTAAATGTTATTCCCTGTGCATCCTTATTCCAACCACCAGCAGCAGTTGTAATTGCAGTAAATCCTGCACTAAATCCAGAAGCAGCTACATCTCCGTCAGAACCATCTGAAGGATCATCACCTGCATAGACATATGCGGAGTAATCTGCAAGATAGTCTTTCCAGAATGTCTTCTGTGGTGGATTAACTGCAGAAACTGCATCTTTTGCCTTAGATAGGTTTGTAAACTTCTCAAGAAGATTACCCTGTATACCTGTTACTGCACCAGTATCATCTATAACAGCAACGTGAATACCATCATTCTTTGATTGTCTGTCTACAGCAAACTGAGAAGTTGTTGGTTTTGGTGCAATCGACTTCCAGTAAACAGTAGAGTTAGTTAATCCTAGAGTCTGTGAATCATACCAGTCAGTTGCGGAGTATGATTGAGCACTCAGTGTTTGAGTTGCTTGTACTGCTCCTGCACTGTTAATAAACTTAACTTGGTTGCCTGGACGGAATGAAGATGCTTGATCTCTTTCTGCATATGTAATCGCAGTAGAAACACCAGCAGTTGTAACTCTTTCTGTAACTTTAACGGTAACTGAAGTTCCAGCAACACCAGTAACAATACCCTTAAGATATCCACTGAAGCTTTCTGTTGTTCCTTCACCAACGATTGTCTGGTTGGTTAGTGCAACAGTAGCACCTTGACCAACAGCAATACCAGATCCAGATGGAACTAGAAGTGTTTGGTCTGCAAAATCATCAATAAGACAAATTTTAAGTGTATTTGACCAAGAACCAGGATTCTTAGCAGCCATACCAAATGTTTGACCTACACCTGCATAGTTTAGTGTATAATCGTCATAGTTTTTAATCTTAAGTGATGTATCAGTAGCACCATCTCTTCTTGCATTAGCATTGTTAAGAGTAGAACCACCTGCTCTTACAACCTTTAGAACACCACCATAAGAAAGGAATGATGCAGCACTCATCCAATACTCATATTGAGCATCAGTGGAAATTGGTTTTCCGAATGTGTTTATTAAGTCCGTTTCTGTTGTGATATCAATTGCTTCTTCTACTGGTCCTATTGCAAATGGACCTGCAATCGCACCAATATTGTCTAGCACATTGTCAGCTCTTCCGACAGTTAAGTCAACCTCCCTGACCAACACACCAGGAGACAATTGTGGAGTCGCCATGTTTTTCCCCGAATCTCAGTTTATCTGAAAATATTTATTCAAAAGGGTATTTTCAGTGGGGAAACAATGCATGAACTACCAATCTGGATACCTCCATTCATTGTTACTCTTTCTAGATTTTACTACTCTTTGTATAGTACACACTTTACACTCATATGAATAAGAAGAAGGAAGTGCTCCTCTATCTTTACGAATTAAATAAAAACCATCTAGTAGATTCTTAGTCTCACCACAAACTCTACATTTTCTTTCTGATAATAATAAATGTCCAAGCTTTATCTGCTTATCTAATTCCACTATCTGTAATCCCACATATACGATCTATCACCATACTCATCTGTTTTCCATATATCACCATCATCATCAATAGTTATTTCTTCACCCAAACCATCATCCATAAAACCAAACGGAGCCATATCCTGTTCAATTTGATTTTTCTGCTCTTCATATAATCTCTTTCTTACATCTTGATCTGTAAGTTCTTTAAAGTAATCCTGTGCAACTAACCATGCATATATGACAAGACACATTGCCAAGTCATCATTACATCCTTCTTCTGCCTCAAATGAATTACTCTTTTGTATAAATGTAGTCAACTCTGAAATAGTATCATAATCATTTACCAATAACTTATTCTCTTCTATCATCGTCTTCAAGTTTAAACATCCAACCTTCTTAACTGTCTTGGACATCTTGACACCCATCTGTGTCTTCTTACCAGAGAATCCTTGTCCTACTATTTGACCAGCTCTACCTCGCATTGATGCCATAAGTAGATTTTCATACTCCAAATCAAAATGTAGAATAGATGCTACCTGATCTCCTACATCATTCACCTCACATAAAATAAATGCATTGTTATAACTCTTTGCCACCTCCCAGATAACATTTGGGAATAGCATGGGTTTTATTTCATTGTTTCTATACTTAGCAACCATCTTATGTGGGAAGGTTGTTATATCCATTACAGTGAAAGCTGAATAATCATTACCAACACCACGAGCAACGTCAACTGTCATTAGATAATCATGATCTTTTTCTGGATCTGCATAAACATCTAATCCAGCACTTTTTGTTTTTGGTGCATCATATACTAACGTTCTTAATTTACTAGGAGCAATAAGAGTATCTACAGATCCTAAGAACTCACATTCAAACTCAACCTTAAACTGCTGTTCTGATGTGTTCTTGATTGTTTGCTCTTTCCATACCTCATCTCTACCTGGTACTTCTGACCAATGAACATCTGTGGGTATATAATCATTTGCACCTTTCTCAGCATCATGCCACATACGGTAGAAGTGATTCATACCATGTGGTGTGGAAACTATTATTACTTTTGTGCTTTTACCAGAAGTAATAGTAGGGTAAACACTAGCAAAGAAAGAATCAGCGATGTGATTGGGAACAAAAGCAAATTCATCCAAGAATAGGATATTGAAAGACATACCCCTAACAGCACTAGCGGAAGTAGACGCAGCCAAGATTTTACTACCATTTTCTAACTCCAAAGATCCTTTGTTCCATGATAAGACTCCTTGTTGCATCCACTTAGGAACATTCTCATATGCCGTTTGTAAACGACCTAATAGTTCTCTAGCAGTAGATGCTTTGTTTGCAAGAATACCAATGTTAACACTATCATTAAACAACAAATAATGCAACAGATAAGATATAACAGTTGTAGACTTACCTGTCTGACGAGGCATCTTACAAATGTTAAATCTATTCTCGTGGAAATTGCTAATTAATTTTTCTTGAAAATCATAAGGAGTGAATGGCATCAAACCTTTATCCAGAGTAACAATCTGAACATAAGTATTTGCAAAGTAAAGAGGATCATCCTTACACTTAAGAAATTCTCTAATCTGTTCTTCAGTAAATTCTACTGCAGTATTAGCTTTCTTAAGATTGGGATTACCCAGATAAATGTCGTCAACTTTCATAATAACTCCTTACATCATTTCGTAGTGTCCAAATTTTTTATCGTGTTCTATAGTTTTTCTTTGCAGTTCTAGTATTTTTTCTAAATTCTCAATTTTCTTTTCTAGTTCTTTATTTTTATTTTCCTCCGACATGGAGGAGCGGTTCTCCTGGTTCATAGTCCGAAACTTGGTAATACCAGAGTCTTGCTCCAGGATAAACTTTCTGCAATTGATCCTGAACTTCTCTGCGTGATGGTTTTGATACTTGTGGGAAAAATAATTTGATATTGTAGTTTTTTCCTCTCCAAGCAAGATTTACTAAAATAATCCTTCCTAATTTCGTGGGGATTCTAGTTTTAGATTCATTAATATCTTCTGAACACTCATCACCAGATGGATTGCGAAAATCTTTAAAATCAATCATTTATCTCAAATGTGAGTATTCCTATTATATATTTATCATTTTATAGCCGTAAAGACTACTTTAAAGGTTGTTGAACTGTTTGATGCTGGATATCCTAAAAGTCTTAAATTGCCAGCACTGATATCTGTTGAGAATGTAGAGATGCCAACAGGTTCATTTATTGTGCCAAATTCTGACATATATGCATTAGTTCCATCATGAACTACATTGATAGTTGTTGTATTATAATTCGTTCCTTGTACAGCTTGTACTTGATAATTTACTGATCTAAAATCATCTTTATCTAAAGTCACCAAAAGTGCTTCACTAGTACTAGTGGTTGTAGAAATAGAAGATCTAACAGATCCTGCTGACATTTCTAAAGTTGATGGTAAACTGGTTCCTACAATGTATGGCATTTTAATTAGCAGTTTCTAGGAGACTAACAATTACTTTTAAAGTACTATTGACACTCGATTGTATTTTTAAAGAGTCACTTGTTTCTAAGACTAGTTTCCCACTCATAGGAACAAAAGCATCTGCAACAGGTACATTAGCATTTTTGATAATTTCGGTTTCTACACTAGATCTAATATGCTTCATAGTTACGGTAGATGGATCACTACCATAATTTGAAATGTGTGCATACAAAATGATAGCAGTGTAACCAGTGGGTGCAGTATAAACTGTCTGCTCACTGGTACTTACTTCAAGTGTTACTGTTTGGAATCTATTGAGTGCTAACTGCGCCATATTAACTTAGTGCTAGAATAAATGGTGTCATTTCAGAGAATAAGCTTTTACTAAAAGCTCTTCCACTTATTGTACCAGTATTTTGATTAATTTGTAAGTCATCACCTATTCTAAAGTTACCTGCTTGGTCAGTGCTGGTATAAATGACTTTTCCACCGTCTGATGTAACAACCTCATTTTCCTGAACAGTAACTCCACCACGTTTTGGTGTAGCAGTAGTGATATCATTTCCAGATCCAACATACTCGAAAGTATGAGAACTAGCAATAATCTTACTTTGTTGGAAGAAGAATACGGTTGATCCTACCCCAACACTATTCAATAAATTAGAGTCAAGTGTTAATGTAGATATTCCAGATACTACTGGAGTTGAACTATTTATTGTGTAATAAATGGAGGATGTTGTGGCAGTAGCAGTTGCTGTATTGACACCCACATTTGGACTAGAAATAGTTACGTTTGGAGTGCCTGTATATTGATTACCACTACTAATAATAGTAATAGAAGCAACCGACTCACCTTCTAATGTTGCAAATGCAGTTGCCCTTTCTCCATTGGGACCAGAAGGAGCATCCACTGTTACATCTGGAGTTGAAGTATATCCTGTTCCACCAGAACCAACTGCAATAGTTTGAACTGAATTATATAACTGATCAAAGTAAACTACTTGTCCATCATATGGTCTATCAATATCAACCTTTGCAGTTCCACCAGAAACATAAGTATGAGCAAGAGTAGATACTCCTACATTAACTACAAACTTTCTTACTGTAGGAATCTCATCAACTTCAAATATATAAGGACGTTTGTGTGGGTATGTTTTGCTTCCATAAGCACATGTCAATCCAATGCCTGATAGGGTTACACCCATCCCAACTGAGAAGTTATGATTGGCAGTTACAGTTACCGTGGCAATACCAGTAGTATGAGTATAATCAAAGTTTGATATATTTAAAGTTGGTGTGGATAAATCTAAAGTAACATTGTCCTGAGATACAGCAGCAGTAGAACTTACTGAACCCTTGTATTGTAATGATCCAGTTCCACGAGCAACCAATCCTTTAGTTCCAAAACTACAGTTGCTATTTGCAAGATCTGCTTGACCACCAGCATCACAACTGATTGCCTCATCGCAACATATTGTGAACACAGATACTAACTGTGCAAATCCACCATTCGTTACAGCAACACCAACACCACCCTGATTATACTGGGTGAATGAATCAACGTTCATTGCCTTAAGAAGTCTTGCCTGAGATCCGTCTATACGAATACCAGTTCCTGTTGTTGTATCACTTGTACAGTTCTGAATATATGGTCCTTTCCACTTACCACCACCCACATTTTCTGCAATCTCAGTGGTGGGGAAACCCACAGCAGCAGCGGGGAATAAATGACCACTAAATGTCATGTTTGCTAATTTATCACCTTTCCTCACATGGAATAAATCCTTATCTGTTGTATTTGGAAGTACCTTAACAGATCTTTGATCATCTCCAACAATAGCAACAAATGCTGGAACTTCTATAGGATTCATCTCAACATAATTACCAGACATTACTTTAATAGTAGTTCCTGATTGTGCAATACCAACAGCAGCAGCAATAGTTAAAAACGCATTATCAATCGATGTGCCATTATTTGTATCTAGACCATCCTTTGCAACATAAAGAACATTGGGTGCAGAGTTAATACCTGATGCAGTAGAGTTGATAGTTACATTTTCACCAACATTAACTGCTGTATTAGTAATGGTAACAATACCAACACTAACCTGTTCTGCATCACCATCAATAGTAATTGAAGATTCACCAACAGTAAGTATTCCAGTGATACGAGCATCACCCTTAACTAAGAGTACCGTTGCTCCAGAACCAACATTATTACTACCAATAGTAGTGATTCCCAATAATGTTGAGTTACCTTGAATTTGTAAATCTTTTCTACCAGTGATAATACCGATAGAATCAAGGTTGGTAATATCCTGTTTGGTTATAGTTCCTGCTACAGAAAGATTACCTGTTATCTCTGCATCACCCTGAACAAATAACTTTTTGTTTGATACTGCTTCAGCACCAACACCAATATTCTTGGTAGTATGAATACCTACACTATCAACTTTCCATGTTCCACCAACACCTGCTGACTCAACTTCAGCAAACCTAAATTTCTGACCGTAAGTACTTACATCTACTTTAAGAAACTTCCCATCATATTCATTGAGGTTCGTAGCAACTCCAACAATATCATCAAGATACTGAAGTCGTGTTTCTCCACCACCACCTTGAGCACTGATTAGATTCTTAAGATACTCTAGTTCATGACGTATCTTTTTAATATCAGGATCATCAACATTCTCACGAATTTCTTGTTTAGTCTTAAGTGTTCCAAGAACTTCCAGTGCCTGATCAACAGCATCTTTTTCTTCTTTTATTTCCTCATAAGGAATATTATTTTCAGTTGGTTTTAATGGTTCTGGTTCAATTATATTAGTAACTTCAAAAGAAGCATTACCATTAGCATCCTGAATTTCTAGAGTAGGTGGTTTCAACCAATCCTCTAGTGCTGCTATCTGTCTTTTTTCTTTTTCTTGTTTGTACTGTGCTTGTGCTTCTTCTTTTATTTTTTTCTGCTTCTCTTCTTCAATCTTTCTTTTCTCTTCTGCTTCTATTCTTCTTTTCTCTTCTGCAATTTTTTTCTTTTTATTTTCCCTATCTTCCTTCTGTTCCTTTTTAAGATCTGAAACCTGAGTAAAGAATGATACAGACTCTAATGGATTATCACCCACAACTGTTTTTATTTTATCTTCCTCTATCTTTTTCTTCTTCTCGTCTTCCTTTTTAGATTCTATAAACTTTTTCTTGACATCAGAAACTTCCTTGAAAACAGAAGCAAGAGGATCTTCTCCAACAAGAGATTTAAATTCCTCTTCTTTCTCTTTCTTAGCTTTACCGATAGATGAAAAAAATTCGTTTAGATCTTCGGTCATTTGTCTCCATTCTGTTTGAGAAGTTTTGCAAGATCAGCAGTTGATCCTACAAATAATGCATTATTAACAGTTGTTGGTTTTCTAGTAGATTCCTCTTCCACATCTTTGAGTTTTTTCTGAAGATCCATCAACTTATCAGTGGCATCAGAAACACTCTTGATGAGTTGTCCAGCAACTTCATATGCTCTTGGCATTTCACTGTCTTGAGCAAGTTCAAGAATACCATCAATAGCTTCTTGACCTTTCTCTATTATACTATAAAGATTGCCACGAGTATACTCATAGTCTCTTGCAATATCATCCTTTTCTACTTTAACTGGTACAGTTTTCTTTTCTTTTTTCACTTCAATTTCTGTCGAAACTTCTTCAGCTTCAACATCAAATGCGTCATTTAATTTATCAAAGTTCTTTTTCATAATTAGAACCCATCGAATCCGAAGTTATCACCAAACTCTATAAGTTCATTGTCAGCAGCAGTTATATTCTTAACTCCTGTGCCGAGAACGTGAATAGCAGCAGTAGAACCATCTTCAGCCCTTCTGACAGTAAGATCATTGTTCTGCACAGACTCAACGTAAATCTCCTCACTATCAATGTATATGTAACTATCTGCAGTGATACTAGAAGCATCTGCAACAGTTATAATCAATTCTGTTTCACTTACGTCCTCTGCTAAAGTTGTAACAGGAGTATCATTATATGCTCTAGTTGCCCTTGGAGTGACACTGTAAGTCATCTCTCTGGATGGTGCAGGAGTTCTACCACCAGCAACATATCCAACAGTAACCTTCTTGATAATATCTTTTGCAGTATCTGTTTGAACAGGACCGTAGAAGTAGGTCTTAGCAGTGAATCTCATTGTATAGATAAGTGCTCTCCTTGTAGAGAAGTCACCCTCATAATCATCACTAGTTGTAATTGAAGTAAGTACAATAGGAATATCTCTTTGTTCTCCAATAGTAGAAACTAAATCTACTGTCATCGTATATGCTGGTTGAAAATATGGAAGTATCTGCTCTACAATCTGAAGCATATCATCATTCAACTTAGTAAAAACACTAAGTTCAAAATCTAGATTATATGGTACTGGTAAATATGTCTTTGCTATCTTCTTCTTGTCAGACTTAACTGGACTTAAAAATGTTTGAGTAGTCGTAGACTTTCTACTAGGATCATAATTCAACCCTGTCATCTCAAATGACATTCTGGGCAAACTAATCTGAACAGATTTACTTAAATCTGCTTGTTGTTCTAAGCGTGCTAAAAACTTCTGAGTGGGACTATAAGCAAGAGGAACTTTTAACGTGCTTACTGTTGTATCAGTTTCATTAGTGTGCTCAATTTTAATATTATTAAATAACGAACCGAACCCAATAATGGTTCTTCGCATTATTTCGTGATAAAAATATTCAAACATGGGTAAAGCTCGGTGTACTACCTGATAAAATATTTAGGGCATCCCGAATGGGTTGGTTTGAGAGAAGTCAATTATTGAATCTGCTGCTGTTTCAATTTCATTATTTTTTGCAAATCCATCCTTATCAAACTCTGATGCTACCTTTCTATATTGATGAGTTGCTCCTGATTCATCACCAGTAATTATCTCACCATTAGTGAATGATCCAGTAGCAATAGAAACCTCTAATTCATTTGTGGTAGAATCCCAAGACTTAACTCTTGCAGTTGTACCACTTTGAGATCCAGTTACAGTCTCATTGAATATATAGTCTCCTTGGTTGCCCATATAAGGAGAAGATATAGTAACAGAAGGTGCTACAGTATATCCAACACCAGCATCTCTGATACCAATTTGAGTAACAATACCAACTGTATTGAGGTATGCAATTGCTACTGCAGTATTGATACCTGTTGGGTTGTTGCTAATAGTTACTGTAGGTACTGTAGAGTAACCAGTACCACCACTAGTGATACTAACGATACCAATAACACCATCAGCAATACCAGATGTAGCTGCTGCACCCACTCCTCCACCACCGTGGAAAGCTATGGTTGGTGCTACTGTATATCCAGCACCTGGATTAATTAAATCTGCATGTTGAACTTTAGATGATTTCTCACCATCGCAATCAACAATAAATGATATCATTGTTGCAATTCCAACAGCAGTCGTGCCACCAGAAGGTGCGGATGAAATAGCAACCCTTGGTACATTTGCATAGTTATGCCCTCTATCACTAATATAAATTGCTCTTACACCACCATCAGAAACTCCCATCACACTCGCAGTGGCAGTAGTTCCAGATCCAATAAGTTGTAGAGTTTCGATATAACCAAACTCCTGAACATTATCATCTACAGTATCAATACCTGTATCAACAACCTCATCCTCATAACGGAAGAGTTCACATCTCAACTCATAAACATAGTTCTTCTGGAGTTGGTAGAATGGTTTCTCGTGCTCAACAAATTTAATCTCAAATAACCTATCACCAAGAGGGAACCAAATTAGATCTCCTTCCTTTGGTCTAGTTGCTAATTTTATATTTGGTATGTTCTTTATCAATGGAGTAATATAATTTTCAAACCTATCTTTAGATATTATCAATCCTAAGTCATGTAATCCTTGTACTCCAAACTTAGACATCAATACACCTTGACCCTCATAACCATCGTAGGTGTCCACGTATGCCTCTAGAGGGATCGCATTTTCAAACTTAGACTCAATCACCTCAGTGATCACAGTTTTGCTTGAAACGTAGGTTCTAGGAATATAATAGACCTCAACTCCGTACATACGAAGTTGTTCGTTTACTAGATCCTGAACTAGATTCTGCTCAGATCTAGCTCCTTGTTGAAAATATGGATTAAGAACCATTATACTAACCTATTGCATCTAATGGTGGAAGTTCATAAGTATTGGACATATTTTCTAACAGTTTCTCCAAGTCTTTCTGAGCATCTTCATATATCTCACGACCATTTAATTCTACTCCACCAGGTAATTTAACACCTTGGAATTTAATGAGATTCTGACCCCATTGTTTTTTAATCAAAGCAGTAGCATATGGTTTTAAAAACGAATCATTCCATACTCTAGGATATTCTGAAGGATTGAGTAATCGGAAACAATCTACAATAATCCAATCACCAACACTCATACTTCCCCAATCTATATCCATATACAACCTATCTTGCCTCTTATTAAATCTTATCTGCTTTTGAGTCGTAAGTAAAAATTCAATATCCTGTAGATATGTTTTGACCATTGCATATGATAAAAGTTCAGTAGAACCCCAATAGTAAATATCATTCAAGAACATCTGATACTTAACACTAAACATATTATTAGTGATAGTATTAGTTCCATCAAAATGGAATATCTTAGTCACACCAATTACCTCTGGAGGCATTGGTAAGTAGTTACTGTTTTCTTCAAAACTAAATTGAGTAGTAACACCGACTGGCACATCTACAGTTGTTGTTACAATTCCAACTGGATTATCATCATCTCCTCTAGCTTTACCTCTATTAATATCATCCTGTGTAACCTTATACTTCATATAAGTTTGATACACACCATCAAAATGCCTTTCTTGAAAATACTGAACGGCATCATCTATAAGATCTTCTATCTGTTCTTCTGCTACGTTTACTTCTAATACAGGCGCACCAAGTTTTCTCTTACAATAATCAATTAACTCTCCTCGTGTCTTTGGTTGCGCCATTTATCTATGAGTAGTTCTTTCAATTGTATTTAGTATGTTAGTGGAGCCGATGATATACCTGCAATTACTAACACATTTCCAGAGATTATTTTATAAGTTGTTGCACCAGAACTCACTAAAACATCATACACATATCTACCTTCTGGTATATTATTAGTATCTGTTGAACCTAAAGATATACTAAAATCTCCACCTGCTGCACTCGTAAACCCAACATTAAAAGTCTTCAGTGCATATGCAGAAGATCCAATTGCTACACTCTTAGCAAGTTGTGCAGAACCAGTCCATCCAGTAGTAGTTGCTATTCCAACTGCATTTGCAGTAGAAAAATCCCATGCACCACCAGAAACATTAACAACAGAATAATCACTTTTAAATGTTGCTCCAGCATTTAAAGTAAGATTTACTCCATAAGCAACCCCAGAAGTGGGATCAAAAGTAATTGTATTTTTAGCCATTTGTTAGTGCCTTCAGTAGAAATTTGATTTCATTAATATCATCCTTTAATGAAGCTAATTCACGTTCAACATTATCCATTTTTTCTCGACTCTTCAATCTATTTTGACGTTGAGAAATATACTTCTGATATTCATTAGAGTCAACATTAAGGATAGCAGTGCTATCCTTTTCACGTACCAAACCAACATGACCCTTGACGTTTACATGTTTCATATTATGCTAGTGATATAACCCTGAGATCTTTAACTCTAGGTGGTTGAGCAGCATTTGTAGATGTTCCTACAAGCTTGATACTGAAGTATCTGAAACTTGCAAGATTATCAATAGTATATTCATAATCTTTATAAACAACCTGAGAACTAGTATATGCTAATTTATCAGTCTTAGGAAGTGCCTTATCGGGCAATCCATTATTCTTATTAGGATCAATAATTTCACCTGATGGTAGTAGGTTAGTATAACCAGGGAAAGGATTATAAATCAATTCCTGATCAGGATCATTTGATATTGCATAGAATGCTCTGATATCACTAAAGACATTTATATGTCCAGTCATATAGATTTTAATTGAAGTTGCTGGAGTTTCTAGAGTAACAGGTTTAGATGCATAAACAAAAGAGTTTGGATCATCTACAACTGTGGATGTTCTAGGATCACTTGAGTAATCAGTGATTGGATTATCAACTCTATTCGATGTTAGAATAACAGCAATTCTATCCAAATCAACTATCGGTGAAAGGTTTGGATTATTAGTTGTCATATCCAAAGAAAGAGTAAATGACTTATTCTGAGGCAATCCAGATAATGATGTAGTTTCATTTATACGTGAAGCAACTATTCTAGGAGAATCCATATAGTTGTCAGATATCAAACTAATATCCTCAAATCCTTGATCTTGGAATGGAACTTCTGTTCCATCAATACTCTTACCACTTACAGTTCTAATCTTAGCAGTTAAGTTGGTTCCAACAGGAGTAATATTCTCAACGATAGGGGTTACAATCTCAAAAGGTATATTCTCAGTAGGAAGTATACCCTTTCCACCAGTTGACTTCGTTTCATTGAAGTGGAGTTGTGGAAGACTTGTGCTTGCAGATCTATCTACACCATTCTTAGAAGTATCAATCTTGATTGTATAGTAATCAAGACCAATAGGATCTGTAACAGTTGCATCAGCAAGATTGTGATTGGTATTAATTCTTCTTAAAGATATACCATTCAATTCATATTTTTCAACAGTATCACCAGAATAGTGATTGACTGATAATGTTCCATCTACTCCTCTAGTTGTAATTCCAGTAAGAGTAGTAGCAGTTGCTCCTGAGTAACTGAATATTTCTTTTCCTATTCTTGCATAACCAAGTGTTGTTGTACCAACTCCAACTCCTTCAAATGTTCCGAATGCAGATCCATCATCTATAGTAATAGTTCCAGTATCAGAATTGCTATAATCAGCAGATAGTTTTGTTAAAGCTATATCAGACTTAGCATTATTAATTGTTACTGTATTCTGGGTAGAATACATTCCGTGGTTATTCTGATTGACCTTGATATGAAGTCCATCAGTAACGACTATAGGAGCAGAAGATAGTAAAACATTACCACCAATACCACTGTTAAGAGAACTTGTAACACCAGCATTGTTGACAAATTGAATTGTTTTGCCAACACCAGCAACAAAGGAACCCTGTACGTTATCAATGATTAATTCATTCACTCCACGAATATCACCGATAGATAATCTCATATTGGTTCCTAACTTATTACCACCAATTTGAGTAGGAGTAACAACATCTCCTATGGAGTAACCAGTTCCACCAGCACCAATTGTTGCTGCTATTGCAACTCCATTTTGGATACTAATATTAGCAGTTGCATTTGAACCAGTTCCAGTTATGTTAGTTAAGCTAACTCCATTGTATGTTTGATTTCCTGTGTATCCAATACCAGAGTTGGTAATAGACATAAGACCGAAAGCACTACCAGCAGATCCAACATAATTACCAGTTGCATTACTACCCAACTGACTAATAGTATTACCAAGAGTTAAATCATCTTGTACTACAGTTGTTCCTAAACCAACTCTAATTCTATTTGAATCAATTTCAAAAGCATTTGGATTTAGTGCAGGAATTTGTTCTGTTCCTGCATTTAATAATGGGTTAGTGAAATTAACACTTCCTGAGAATGGTGAGAATACTGCTTTGAAAAGAGTAAACTTAAGATCTTCATATTGACTTGGATTCCAAGTAGAACCATTCTGAGACTTGAATAAAGATCCTAGTAATGGTTGCTCTGAAATAACAATTTCATCAAGTTCTGGATTGGTAGCAGATGTAATATCTGACTCACCCATTCTAGATATCCATGCTGTATAATTATTACTTGCAGATAGTAGAACTACAGAATGATATTCACCACCAGCCAAGTAAACAGGACCATCAAATGTTATTCGTGTCGCAACTGAAGCATCTTCAGAAACATAAACATATTGTGGATCAACTACTACTTCAGAGAAAGGATAAATTTTCTCTGTAGGTAATCCAAGTTGCATTGGACGTAACTGAACAACCACTGGTAAAGTTTCATCCTTACTTCCAAAGAAGACATCTATACTTGTAACAAAGATACCTTCAGGTTGGTTTACATAGAATGATTGTGCAAGTGGATCATCACCACAAATAGCAGCAGTAGTTCCATCAGCAGTTGCTGCAATACTCAAAAGATTATTCTTTGCTTCTTCAAATGTTATAGAACCACTCGAAACTGCAGCAAAAGCAGCATTCAGTTCATCATTAACATCTGCTATCTCCAACTGACCTGTTGTAGAATTGTATTGTGCTGTTGCACCTACAATTTGTGTTTTCAATCCATGATAGATTGCATCATTTTTTATTTCATCAGTCAATACAAAGTCACCTTCATAATTACCACCAATTGCTTCATCGGTGTAATTAATACCAGATGGACCACCATATTGAATTAATGAAGCACCTTCAATAGCAAGAGATGATAAAGTTGTACCTTCAGGAAGTCCTTTTGCAGCACTTGCATCTACACCAGTTGCCACAACATCTGGGTGAGTTTTAAATGCATTTTCAGTCGTAGAAACCGCATCATTTAAACTCATACCACCTGCAACTAGATTTTTAATATCATTTTCCCAATACGCTTGTCCAGTAGAATCTGCTCTTCTACCCAAATACTTAACATAAAGACCAGAAGTGAGATCACTTATCTGTTGATCTTGAGTTGGTCCTGAAGCATTTGCACCATCAGCAATATTTTGCGTAACCATTGTCGCAACACCATCATTAACTTCTAATGTTGGGTTATTTGGATTAGTTGCACCTGAATAATCATAATGTGCCAATTCAGCTGGAGTAATAGGTGAGTAAACACTTACACCAGTATTAGCATCAGCATCCTGATCATAATTTGTTGAGATCTGTTGAACAACTGATACATTATTAGATTGACCAGCAATTATAGTATCAGATGTATCAGCATATGTGATTACAATCTGAGCACCACCACCATCAACAACTGTTACTTCACCAGTATCATCATTATACACAGGATTGCCATCATCATCTAATAAAATCTTATCATCCCAATCTAAATCAGTGACTCCTTTAACAACCACGTCACCTGGAGTATAGTTTCCACCAATATCAATTGTAGATGTTGCAGTGCTGGTTGTTGAAGTAGCTGTTCCTCTTATAGATTGACTTTCTACTTGAGTCTGAGTCTCAGTATGAATATTCCTAGTTGTAAGAATAGTTTCCTGTTCTTTACTTAGTGTTCCTTGAGATTCAAATTCTGTTGTAGCATCTGTTAGAACATTACCTGCGACTTGACTATTATTCTTATTACTTGTAAGTCTAAAGACTTTCATACCAGTTTCAAATGCAGGATTCGCAGCTTCATTTGGATTAGGGATAAAGACTGATCCCATAACAGAACCAATACTATCACTGAAGAGCTTTACTTCAGATACAGTTGCTTCAGCATTTGAAGTTTGACCTACCAATCTTAAACCAGTTGTAACATATCCATGATATTGTCCCTTTGCTTTTTCTGCAAGACCCAATGTATCCACATTCAAAATTTCAGATGTAGATGAATAATCTTCAGGAATAGTCATTGATCTATCATAAGGACTTAAAATATAAGTCTCAGATGGTGCAACACCGTTACCAAACTTATGGTTTTGTTGGTTGATCTTAAATGTTATTAGATCTTCACCACTAGAAGTTGTTCCTTTGACCGTTTCACCCTTCTCAAATGTTCCAGATACCATCTGTATCTGTAGAAGTTTTGGAACAACGTAAGAAGTTAGATCCTCACTATCAAAGAAAGTATAAAGCCTTGTCATAGGCTTCATCTTAGCAGCACGGAATCTAATATTCCTAGATCTCATATGAGGTATGAGAGCAGTGCTTACTACTTTATTACCTTGACTTGTTGTATCAAATGTTTCTCTAGTAAGAGTTCTTGATCCTGATCTAGTTTTCTTTCCTGTAGGAGTGCTTCTAAGAGTAGTTGTAGTTTCTTCTTGACCATATCCAAGATCAACTGTGTTTACATCTGTGCTTGCATCTGCTCCTGTCCAAATTTCAGACCATGATCCCCATACAACAGGACTAAACCCAGATCTACCATCATAACTGGTGTTACTTGAAGTATAAGTTTCATCCTCAATTTTTCTTGCTTCCAACATTACAACATCAGACCAGACATCGGAAGATGGTGTTAGTTGAACACTTCCAGAATAATAATTAACAAGGTATGGAGTAACGTTTTCAACTCTTGATGCATATGGTTGTGATACAGCAACTAATTCATTATAATTTAATGATAAGACTCTATTGCTTCTCTTGATACCATTAGTCAAAGGACTTAGGACAAGATCCAATTCTGTAGTATATGGTGCTGGTCTTAGTTCTGAGTTCTTAACATCAATACTATTTTTTACAATAGTCTTCTTAAGTTGAGTCGTAGTATTGGAGAAATCATCAACAAAGAATCCAGACTTAAATCTATTAAGACCATCTGCATCTTGAATTTGTAGGTTTACAGTATCACTCTCTAAAAGAGATAATGAAGTGTAAAATTCCAAATTCTTGATTCTTCTTTCCAAATTTCTAATATCACGCATTCTATATCTCTTATGCTCAGAAAGATTTAAATTAATTTCTGATACATCGCAAAGATAAGCTGGAACAGATGCTGATGCTATTTCTAAAGCATCATTAATATCATTTGGTAGTTCGGGAGTTTCCGCTGGAATACCTTTAACTAATTGTAAAGTACCATCCTTAGTAAGGAAAATCTTATCCCTTCTTGGAAGATAGAATGAATAATCTATAATAAATGATTGATCTGATGCTAAGATATTTGTTGCAGAGTTTCCATCTTGAGTAAATACTCTTCCTAAAAATTCAAATGGAGACCTAGTGGTTCCAGAGAAATCAGATACTCTTGGCCTTATATCAATTATTTCACATACCTTTGTATTGTTTATTTTTGGTAGACTGCAGTAACTAAAATCACCATATGAATTTACAGTTGTTATGTCACCTACATCAGAAGTTAAGAAGTATGCAGATTCAAATACAACCTTTACCTTCTTAGAAGGTTCTTTATAACCAGATTTTCTTACCAATCTAGAATAATCATATATTGTACTTCTTTGACCATTATCAAAATCAAACTCGTCAGTAATATCAGTAGAACCTAATGTAATACCAGAAACTGTTGCAGTAATTCCAGACTCTTTAAACTTAATAACTTCACCAGAAAGAGGTTCTATGTTGTTTAAAGCTATGTAATTTATAGTACCATCATCAACTTTTCCAATGTAAACACCAACAAATTTGCTAGATTCACCAATAAATTCTTCACCATCCAATAAATCTCCAGTCTTAGCAGTATCACTATTAATAGAGATTAAAGAGAGTCTTGGGAAAATTACATCATTGGCATTAGAAGATTCAAAAACACCATAGATTTTAGTTGCATCAGGAACACCCAAGGAAATTTCTTCATCCTGAACTCTGGTTCCGTAGATATTGCCATAAGTAAGTCCATCATTTAGAGTTGTTGCTCCAACACCAGAAGATGAATACTTAGAAGAATCTAAAGAAAGAATATTTATTTTCTGTTTTGTCTTAACTTTTTCTTTAACATTGATCTTTCTAAGAGTAGCAATTAGTTTTGCAGGACCAAGACCATCTAAACCATTGATTGTCAATGTCTGAGATCCATTTGTAAATACAAACTTATCTGCACTCAAAGCTTCTGTGCTTCCGTCAGTTCTTACTAAGCAATAATTTTCTTCATCATATGGCAAGAATGTTTCACTTCCACTTCCACTATTAATGGAGTTTGAAGAACCATTAGTAATTGTAACATCAAATTCTTTTCTTATAACAAGATTTGCATTTGTCAAATCTACATTTGATACCTTATCTTTAGGAAGAGTGGTATACAATGTATTGTCACTAGAGAACTGATATGAAGAACTTAATATTCTAAAATCAGATGGATTGATTACTGCTGTTGGCAATGCACCATCATTGACTCCAGTTACTGATGTAACAGCATTAAGAACTAATGAGTGTTGAGATACAGTCGCAACCTTCGCATATGATGGATCGGTTGAACCTGGATTTGTATACTGTACAATGTTTCCAACAGTAGTAATACCAGTGAAGAACTTAGTAGCATTTGTACTTGTAACAGTAGAAATTCCACCACTAGCAGGAGTAATATTAACTTCACCAAAAGTAGAGTGAACACTCTGTTTTACGTCAGCATTAAATGTATTAGCAGTTCCAACTGTTCCATATAATGATTTTATATCACTAGATGTATATGAAGTTGTTAATCCAATAATATTTCCTTCTTCAATACCATTGAATATTAATTGTTCACCTTGTATGAATTTTCCATTGACGTTATATGCGGTCATTGCTGTACCAGCATTAACATCATATCTTAGATAACCAGTAGCTCCACTAGACTTACCTTTAACATGCTGTGGAAGAGTCTTAGTTACTGCAGTATTAGCAGTTATATTAGTATATGTTTGAACATCATATAGAGAAATATCCCATGTATTGACATTAGGATTTACAGCATCATATGATCCAGATTCTAAAGCAAAGTCATAAACTCTTGCCAATCCAATTTCCTTACCTGCTGCAGTTGTAGATGTTACACCAATCCTAGCATCCCTTAGACTAACAGTATAATCAGTTCCTATTCCTATCTTAGGAGATCCATTAACTCTATTCAATCCAAAGCTTGGACCTGTATAGTAATTTAAACTCTGATTCTTTAATACTTTAGATGTTCTTGGTTTCTGAAAATCTAAGAATTGGTTTGTTGGTATATTTACCTCATAACCTTTAACATATGCCTTACCTGGAGAAATCTTATATGTTGCAAGATTCTCAGCTGGAACACTATTATTATATGTTAATTGATCTGAATTGAATATTCCCTTGTTTCCTTTATAGTCATTTAAAGTCTCTTTGGGTTGGACATTAAATGGAATGACATAATAGTCACCAGACTCATCATATGTTCTTCTTGCAAACTCTTCTGATAACTTATTATATTCTGGGTTAATCTTTTGAGAAGCAATGACACCTTCTCTTACTTCCATCAACTCTATAAAGTTAGATGCCTGAGTAGAGTTTACATTCTTCTTAGTTAAAGTTGCTCTTATTTTTAATCTATCTGCACCAGGCGCAGTATAATTATTGAATGAAGATGCATTATCAGTTAAATCTGGATCAATATCTGAATTTATAACTTCTTCTAAAACTTCCAATCCAATTTTATATGTTGGAGTCGTGCTATAAGGTTCTAATATAATAGACTGTTCGGGAATATCTATAAAATATCCTCTTACAAAATAAACACCTTTTGATAAAACACAACCAGATCCATAAGAAGTAGGAACAGTAGAAGTTGTTAGAGCAACTCCTTCCCCCTCTTGAATAACAACATTTTTATTGGTTATTTGCCTTTCAATCAAAAGAGTTTCTGATGGTGCAAATACTGCAGTTTCTCCATCAGTGGAAGGATCCAAATACTCTACAAATAAAGTATATGGTTCACCAGGAAAAGCATTTAAGTTAAGATATGCCTTTATCTTTGCTCTTACACCAGACTTACTTCCAACTACCCTTGCTTCTAATAAGTCATCAATATACTGGGTAACTGCTACACCAGAGTAAGAAACATTAATTCTTACAACAGGATATGCATTATTATATTTTAATCCACCACCAGTTACTGAACTACCATCTTTGAACATATGCTGTCCAAATCGTTCAACTTGGTTTTGTAGAATTGACTGTAAACCAGTTAATTCTCTAGCCTGAACAGGAAATCCAGGTTTAAATAAAACCTTGTAATAGTTGTCAGACGGATTATAATCGTCAAAGTAAGGTGCGACGTTGAGATTAGTTTCCTGTGGCATGATTCTTTAGAATTGCAAAATGACTTTGATATCTTCCTTTTGGTTTAAAGACCTAGTGATAGCAGGTCTGTTATCAACATATATTACATTTCCAGAGTATTTCTTAACTTCTGGATTAGCCACACCGAGAGTAAATGACTGACCAAGGTTATATGTTCTATTATTTATTGAGGTAGTATAACCAGTATATGAAGTATCAATTCCTAAGTTGGTACTTCCACCAAAAATGGTAACAGTTCCACTAGAAGAAGGTGTTGCTGTAAACCTATGCAATTCAAATCCATAAGTAGGATCGGTTTTTAAAGAACCGTCACTATTAAATCCAACAAGACTTTTATCTTGCCAGTATTTCAATACTCCAGTAGTTTGATCATATGAGATCACTCTTCCTACAGCAGTAGATCCTAACCCAACTGTTTGGGTGACAAAACTATCTGCATTAAATGTTGTTGTGCTGTATCCAGAACCAACCAATTTTAATGCATAAGCTGCACTAGCTTTATCTAAATTTAATTTTGCAACAGATCCAAAAGCATCAGGATTTTCAACTATACCAACTCTTGCTATTTGGTTTCCAGTTACAAAATCAGGGTTCTCAGTATCATTCTCAATTCTAGAATAAACTAGAACTTTATTTGCACCCAATTCACGATATACATCTGCACCATGTCCACCTTCTGGTGGGATAATAACATTAAAAATAGGAGCAGTACTTCCTGTAGGAACATTACCACTGACTAGATCTACAGTTCCGTATGTATAACCCGATCCACCTTTAGAAACAGTAACTGTATCTATTTTGGAATCATTATTAACAACAACTGTACATTCACCACCAGATCCATCACCAAGAATAGGTACTCTAGTATAAGTTCTATTGGCAGTCCCTAAACCAACTCCCCTATTAACAACAGTAACTATTTTCAATTCACCACTAGTAGATGCATGATTTCTAACCGATGCATCAGCAGTATTAGTATCCCAGTCTGTTGGAACTGGCATAAAATTAGTAGAATCAAATTTTACAATATCACTTGGTTTGATAGTGTACAGATATTTCCAAACATAACCATCACCACTATCACCAGCAGATCTAGGTTCCAAATCAGTAAATGTAGGTTCATCTAGTGAAGGTCTTCCACTTGGATTCTCAGGATCAGTTCCGTTTTGCAGACAAACATAAACTTTAAAATCTTCATTTACAATATAATAATTAGCAGAATATAAATTGGTTGCACCAGATGGTTTAGATGTATTTGTTCTACTAACATCTCCTCTATACATATCATATGTTGTACCAGAAATCCAAGCAGTTTTAGTGACCACTTGTCTGACATCACTAGGAGAAATCTTCTTTAAAGCAACCATCGTATCCCAATAGTCATCCTCTTGTTCAAAACTATCTTTAGGGGCTGGAGGATCCGTGTCCCAAGAAGAAGAATAATCATTTGGATTGGGAAGACCAACAAAAGAATAATATGAGTTAGTAGTAGAAGTCACACCAGAAATAAAATTTCTAGCATTCAAAATTCTAAGCTGATCAGTTATAATGGCGGACATTTGGGATTTTTTTAGTTATTTATTCGTTATAATTAGTGGATTTCAATGGAACCACTCTTTCAACAATTGGTGAAGTGGAAATGCCCAATAAACCGTTGTTGTAAGAATTGAAAACTTTATTTTTAGATCTATTATTTATGGAGATTCTTCCCCAAGAATAGTCACCAAATACTTCACTATGACCTAAACCAGTAAGTCCATTATAATTTTGAACGCTTACTGTAACTTTCGCAACGTAAGTTTGTCCTATAGCAACAGCATTTGTCTGAGCAATAGATACAGATGCTACTTCATATATATTATCCAAGAAACTGCTTCCTGAACCAACAACAGCACCAGCACTATTTAATGAAGTAACTCCGTTGCCAATATTAGAATTGGATACCACAAAGTAATATCCTGTCTGTATACCACTTACAGTGATAGCAGTTCCTACAACATTAGAATCTCTGAATAAAGAATCACTAGGAAGTAATAGATCAAATACGATTCCAGTGGTTACACCGACAGTAGTAGTTGATACTCCAGATATTGTACCAAAATCACCAGTATATGAAACTTGGGTTACTTCCTCCACATATCCAGAAGTCTTAGGATCTGCTATTAGAACTACAGGTGGATTGGAAGAAGTATATCCAGTTCCAGCCACAGTTACACTAATAGAAGTAACTATACCAGCAGTGATAGAAGATGTAGCAGATGCTCTTAAACTGGATGCAGTGCTCACAGGATTTCCAATAGTTACTGATGGAACACCAGTATAACCAATACCACCATTTCCGATTACAACAGAACTGATGGTTCCTAGTCCAGAAACTACAGCAGTAGCAGAAGCAGCAACTACAGAATCTTGTGAGATAATTCTTATACTGTTATTTTTAGTCTGATTCTCCTTTGAGTTATCAAAGAATGTTCTAACATTTTCAACAAAAGCAATTGTAGAACCAATACTGAGTGGTTGAATCAAGTTAGTGTTTGGATAGATTAAAGGCTCATATAGTGGTCTATCTTTAGGTACAGGAGTTCCATCAATGAATCTATCTTCAGTCTGTCTAGACCAAGTTACTGGTCTAATATATGTTTCATTCTCATTTATTCCTGGTCCACCGTAAGTATTTGTGTCAACACTATCAGTGGCATTTATCTTAGTAACTAATCTATCATTTTCCCTATATTGTATTTCATCACCTGTCATCTTAATAACATCACCAACCTTAACTTGCTCTAATATATCAACTTCTCTTACATCGACTGCACCTGTTCCTTGATAGAATAGTAACTTAATCAAATCACCAACTTTAGGTGCTTCAGTAAATTCTATGAAACTTCCTCCATCAAAGATGTAACCATCACCAGGAATCTGAAGGATATCATTAATGAAGACTAATAAAGTATCTTGAACTTTAACAGGAGAACCAATTCTAGATTTGATTGTTTTTTGAACACCATTCAACTTAATAGCAAATGTTCTCTTATTTCCATCAAACAAATTACTAAAGTCATCTAGAACTAAGAAGTCACCTAAAGTCCAACCAGCAAAGGTATTGCTTTCAGTTTTTTCTATTGTAAGTTGGAACTCTTTAAATGATGCACCAAGAGTAGAATCAGTTGGTATTCCAACAGTTCCTCCCACACCTATTGATAAAACTTCTTCTTGACCATAACCAGATCCTTGATTATTGATAACGAAGTCTATAACACTACCTGCCATACCTACAACGATATCTGCAGTAGCCTCTGTTCCTACACCTGCACTTCCAGTATAAACTAATGGAATATCTGTATATGAAAGAGGTGCATCAAATACAACTTCAGGTGGATTAGTTGAAGTATATCCAGCACCAGGATTTGTGATCGCAACACTAACAATGTTACCATTGCTGACAGCAGCAGTACCAATAAACTCAATATTAGGAATACCAGTGCTTAGAGTTTTAACTCCAACATTAACTGTAGTTTGAATTCCAGATCTATATCCAGAACCACTATTTCCAATTGCAACAGAACTAATTGTTCCAAGACCAGAAACAATAGCAGTAGCACCAGCAGCAACTAAAGGTTGATATCCCAATCCTTGAGTAGATCCAACTGATATAATAATTCCACCAACTGGTACAGTTGCGGTATTTGGATCAGATGATACTGAGGAAGCAGATCCAGTGAATTGAATACTAGTAATACCTGAGTTTTCAGATAAAGTATAGTTGCTAATAACATTAATAGGATCACTATACCTAGATGGTCCTTGAGCAATCTGATTTATTAATATAATTGCATTGTCGGAAGATATTCCAGTGACATTTTGACCATTAGATTTCAAAGTAAATTCAGTGCTATATCCAGTAAATCCTGATGATATATCATCAAAGATAAAGTTCTTAGAATATGGTTCGTCAGCAGTACCAGGTACTCCAGATCTCAAGAATGATCTTCCATTAAAGGTAGAGTGTGTTGCAATTCCAGTCCAATACACATCATCAGGATCTGCTGCAGTTGTGCTTATTGGAGTAAGTCCTTTAGGTGCAGTATAGAAGTTAATTTCATTTCCAACGATATTATAGTTTCCATTAATCTTAGTCACCATCGCATCTGCATCATGTGCTGCAAGTTGTGTTCCCATCCAAGGTCTCTTAACTCTTAGCTTGTTAGTAGCACCAAATCCTACCATATCAACTCTCATTATCTCATCATCAATTTGCAGCAGATCTCCACCAAATATAGACGTTATTCCAGTAATTGTTATATTGTCAATATTATAATCAACATTACCAGATAAGTTTGTAGTGACAGCACTAGCAACAACTGGAGTTTGAATTACATTATCAAGACTTACTAAAACTTTGCTATTTGCATTTTTAGAAGTAAGAGAATGAGAAGTTCCTATTCCTACAGCAGTAATGTCTAAAATAACAGGTTTAGATTTAAGAGCATCTTCTGCAGTTGCTGCAAGCTTTATATTTGAGTCATCAGACTTTACAGCAAATACAGTTGATGGAAGTTTATCAGTGGATCCTACACCAGGAATTGTTGTTGTCTTGATACCAACTGCCATAGTTGTACCAGCTCCCAAATTGGCATAAGTTAATGACTCACCAGTTACAAAATAATGATCTGGTACAAAGATCTTATCGTCTGTTAAATTGACAACACTCGATTGAGCACCTAAGAAGTTTCTCTTGAATATTGGTAGTTGCTTATGTTTGATTTCAAATGCACGTTTAACATCGGTTTCTGTTCCATAATATTCACCTTCACCAGTATCGATAGATGCATTAGTAAAGCTGATTAAGTTATCACTAACAGAATCATTTACAGTTCCTACTGCGTTCTGCAAGACTCTTACTTGAACATTTGCACTAGCTAAAGGTTTGAATGTAAGTTGTCTGACTCCTGCTCCAGTAATATTTCCTCCAAAGTCACCTAAGTTACCTCCAGTCTGAACAACACCATATTCAGTGATGTACACTTCATTTTCATCATTAACAACTAAGACTTCAGATGCTTGATATTGATTATTTGTAGTATCTTCAATACTTACAAAATAATAAGCACTTCTGTAGGCATCTGAATATTCTGCAACAACTGTCTCTACAGGAGATGTAGAAGAAGCAATAGATGTTTGACTAGAAGCTATTTGACCAGTATTGAATGTATGAGTACCAACTCCAGAAGAAGTGGTATCTGACATTGCAATTTTCAAACTATTAATATGATAACCTGTTGCAGTAGTTACACCTGCATTAGGAGTGAAACTAATATTGACATAATTGCCAGATAAAGTTGCTCCATATGTTCCAATTCCAGCAGAACCCAAAGGACTTGATGGCATGTCAGAACTTACCTGACCATACTCCATAAGTTCAACATTAGTTCCATCATGAACCATAGTTAACTCATCTACTTCATAATATTGATATGCTGAATTAGTTGCAGCTGCAGATACAGTTATCTTTGCAGACCTGTAAGTTTTTGCTATTCCTACAATGTTTACAGCAGTAGTAACTCCCAATCCAACAGTTGAAGTAGCACTACCAACATTAGCAATATCACCAAAATCAGTAGAACCTATACCAGCAACAGTATCAGCAATATTATAAGTTAATGTGGTTACAAAATAATCATTTGCTCTGTACTTCTTAGGATAGAATAGGAGTCTTCCTTCATCTCCTAAAATATCAAAATCAAAAGTTCCAAGATCTGCGTATGTATATACTCCACCATATTGGTTAAGCATCGCAGTTGAACTATTATGAACCATAGAAATAATATAAACCTGTCTTTCTTCACCAAATCTAGTATCTTGAATATATGCAATAAATTTCTTATGTCTTGCAGAAGTTAGTGGGAATAAATCTACAGCAGCAAATCTATCAGTTCTTGGTAAATCATTAAACTGAGAACTTACGTCATCAATCGACAAAACTCTATTTCCAATAGATTCAATATAATCTTGAAGTATTTTAGTCTTAAATACAACTTCATTAGATACAACAGTGGTATCATCAACTTTTAGAGTTTTTTCTGTTACCAAGTCATAATCAGGCATAGTATTCAAACTCAACACTGAATCCAAAATTGCTATTGATTCAACTGAACCTGTTTGGTTGGTTCCTAAACCAACGCTTTGATTATTTTGAGTAATATCATTTTCAATGACCAAATCACTAAATTTCTTAAATCCAGCAGTATGGTTTAATGAAGAAACTGCTTCATCCCATTTTTCTAACTGAACAGTAGATTTTAATGCATATGAGAAGTACTGATAATAATCATTATCGGATAATCTTTGTAAGTTATTATTTAAGATACCTGTCTCACGTTTCCATCCTTTTGGAACAATGGAAGAAGCACCAATATCATATTGAGCATTATATGATATTCTTTCTTTTACTTTACCTTTAGTTCCTGAAGAATTTCCAGTTATAGTTTCATTTATATTAAACAATCTTGGAGATGATACTTTTAGACTACCTGATAATCCATTCCATGATTGGACAGTTCCAGTTGCTGATTTTGATGTAATTGTCTCACCTTTCTCAAAATCATTGGTTACCATTTCTACCCCAAAGATAGGGAACCATTTCTCTGGTATTATTGTACCCGAAGAATTCTGAGCATCAAAATTGCCAGGAATATTACCATCAAAAATTGAATCTTGCAAACTGTAAGTAACACTACCAAGTGTTCCACCAATATTAGGATCTGTAGCTGTTATCTTGAATCGTTTGTAATTATAGTTTGATGAATTATATCCTTTACCTGTAGTTCCAACTCCAACACTAACATTTTCGATTAGAACACTCTCACCAACTGCAAATGGATAATCAGCAGCACTACTAAAACTTGCACCTATAGTAACAGTTACATCTTTAGTTCCTAGATTATAATCCATAGAACTAATGCTAACTCCATTAGAGTTATTGACTGGAATAATAGTAGGAGCATCCTTATTCAAGGAAGTTGTATTTTTAACAATTCCAACATGAGAATTTCCTAAAGTGTATTCTAGAACTACTTCATCTACTGGTAACTTAGTAATTCCATCTAGTACAACTAAATCTGGTGCTGTAGTGTAGAAATTACCAACTGAGGTAATTCCAACCTTACTTAAAGAATAGAAAGAATCTACAGATACGTATTGAGGAAGTAAAGCTTTAGGTTGTAAAGTTTTATCAGCAGAATATTCGTATCCAATATCTTGGATATCTACACTTTCAATACGACCAATAGTAAGACTAATAGGATCTAAAACTGCACCATAACCTTTTGATGTAGTAACACCTAAATTTGCTACTCTATCAATACCAGGAATTCTACTATACCCAAGACCTCCATTTCTAACACCAACCAAAGCTATAGGACCACGAGCAGTTTTAGATGAGGTAAGATATTTAAATTTACCATCTTCTGGAACATAAAGAGTTTTACCTGCTTCTTGAGTTAAATTAAAACTAAATGTAGTGGAACCAATTCCAGAAATTGAACGAACTTGATTTAAAATATTCTTTTCAGTTATTAAAGCGGATGGTGAAATAATATTTGATGTATCTTTTATTATTTCTTTTTTAACATCTGTGTTTAGTGAAAGGTTAGCAGGAACCATACTATAATATAAATTTTCTGGTGTATCATTAGAAATTTGGAAACTTAGATTTGCATCCCCACTGACACCAGGAGTTCCAGTCTTTGTAACATTAAATATTGTAGATTTAGGAGTGTTATTGTAAACATTTTTACACTCTTTATCAAAATAAAGATTGAAATCAAAAGCAGCATAACTTACACCACTTTTAGAAAATGACAATGAAGAATCTGATAAATCAAAATAAACTTTTTGATTTGCTTGAACTCTGATTGGTGGATTGACTGGATTTATAGTTCCAGCAGAAGCACTTGTAATATCTACAACAGAAGCATTAAATTTTACAGCTTCATAGAAATCATTGCAGAGACTTATTTTATTTCTATCAACAACTGATACAAAATAAATCTGATTGTCTTTAAGTCCACCTGATGCCGTACCAGCAGTATGAATAACTTTATCACCATCAGATAATCCATGATTTAGCACGGTTATTGTATTGTCTGATACTGACACATTACCAGAAGTAAAGTTCTTTGGATTAATTACTAATCTTCTATTATAATCATTATATGCAACTGCAATTGTAGTTGTAATACCAATGGTGGCATCAATGACAATATTATCATTAATACTCATTCCATGTGTAGAAGCTGTCGCAACAGTCGCATCAATTTGAGTAACTTCACCTTTAATTACATTTTGATAATTAGTTGTAAAGCTATGATATGTTCCTGTACCAATACCAGTAAGGTATAATGGAAGTTTTGATAAATCATCTATTGCTAGATTTCTGAATTCACCTGTGTTACCTAAACCAACTTTAACAGTGGCAATACCAATTATATCTTTACTTCTCCTAGCAACAAATAATTTATCATTATTAGACAAATTAAAACTTGCTGCACCAGCATAGGTTTGAACACCAATAACTGCTCCACTATTTGAATTGTATATAATTTCATCACCTGTTTCCAACCCATGATCAGGAAGGTAAATTGATGCTAAAGAAAGAGTAACTTGAGTTGAACCAGTTCCTGCATTTGCTATTGTTATAGTATGTCCAATACCAGCAGTTCCTATTCCTAAAGATTCTACTGGATTAAAGTATATCTCTTTGTTTAACTTATAATCAAATTGAGAAGATTGTATTGATTGGTAGAAAATGAAGTTTCTAGGATCTTGATTCAATCTAGCAAAAGCTGGGTGTGCAGGACTTGCAGTTGCCGACTCACCCCTAAGAATTCTAATTCTACTTTGATCAGTATCTACATTTAAGACCCTAACCTTCTCTGTTCCAATACCAAGAATATCATTCTCTTTTATAAATGGGAAATCTAATTGACCACTTGCAATATCAACATAGGTTGTAATTCCAGTAGCAGTTACATCACCAATAGCATTACCTAGTATAAACCTACTAGTCTGGACTCCTATTTGATAAGAAGCACCACTAACAAAGGCATTCGTACTTAATCCACTAACAGTACCAAAATCTTTATTCTTAATATTATGTGGGCTTGTTGAATACCCTATGATCGCACCTATTTCTCTAAAAGGAGCAAACTCAATATTACTTACAATCGTACTAGCAACATTAATAGAATGTATTTTCTTTCCAGAAACAGCATCAACCCTTGCAACAGCTCCAGAACCACCTGACCCCTCATTATTAAATACAACACTATCATCTACAGCATAATCAAATCCTCCTGTAACAATTCCTATTCGTGTTAATTTTCCTTCGGAAATTGATTTAACTACAGTTTTCTGCTTATGATCTTTTGATGGATCTATTAGATAATTGTAATTAGTATTTCCATCAAGAAGTCCATATGGTGTCGTATTTCTATACCAGTCACCATTATTGATATCAACATCCTTTTGATTTGAATACCTATCAAAGTTAAAAGCAATAGGATCAGACTTAAATGAGTTTCCTACAAAGTATGGGAACTGAGGTCTTCTATAGTTTTTGAATGGTGCTTGAGAATCAATAGATTCGGAATCTATAGTAGCAAAATATGCATATGTTCCATTTGGATAATCTGGAGTTATACCATATCTTCCATTATGTTCATCTAGATCACCATTTTCAGAATATACATAATCTTCAACAAAAGATCCACTTGGGAATACTAATTCACCAGACTCACCTAGTGGATTTGGTCTATCGGATACAACACCTATAGTGTATCCAGACTTCATAATTTTAATTGCACCACCAGTAGGAAGAGTGTATGCATAAGGACCATATATGGGGTTTCCATCATATGCCCAACCTAAAAGTGGTGAGTGGTAGATAGAAGTTTCTTCTACATCATCTTCAAGAGATAAGTCTACAAAGTTAGCTGGGTTCCCATCAATAACTTGTGTTGAGTAAACTGATCTTCTTAGTTTACGAGGAGAGTACAAATGAGTAAATTCAATCTCAAAATCAGAGTTAATACCTTCTGTCAAAACTCCATCATCTTCAGATACTTTATTGGTGTTAACTAATCTTTCAAATGTATTAACAGTCCATTGTTTTGATCTTGATTCAAACTGAGCTTCTGATCCAGACGCAGTTACGATAACAGTAGTATCTTTTTTATCATACCCTAATCCACCACTAATAACCTTTATAGATTCAATAACACCAGCATTCAATACAGGTATTAAAATACACCCTTTACCAGTTCCTTTAATTTCTAAAGTTGGTGGACTATTATATTCTGCTCCAGAACTTAGAACCAAAACTTCAACAATTTTACCATTTGCAATAACTGGTTTTAATTGTGCAGAAGCTCCTGTTTTTAAAGCAAAAGTTGGTTGACGATTATAATTTAATATCTCTGAGGATCCATATCCCAATCCACCATTTTCTATGAATACAGATTCTACAGATCCTCTGAATATTGGTTGTACAATAGCATCAAACTTTTGGCCAGTTAGAGTGGAAACTCCTATAGTTCCTTCTACAGTTACTTTAATTGGAGGATAATTAAACTCATGAGTACCAGAACCAACAGATTGTAAATTAACATACTTCTTATTATCATAATAGAAATTAGATGCAGTAGATCCAATTCCAACTTCAGACAGTCTAAATGAGTTATCACTAACCTTTGATACAATATAATTTGTATTTGTTAGACCTTCTATAGAAGTTCCTTTAGCAGTATATAAAATTGTTTCTCCATCACCATATCCATGATCATTAATAGTAACTATATTGTTAGCTGTATTAATACCACTTATATTTGTTGTAGTTCTTTGATTAGTATATCCCGATCCAGAACTACCAATACTGATCGACTTAAGAACTTTCTTAAATTTGCTAGATCTGAAGTTATGAACACCTGTTCCATAAGATGTTAGGTCAACACTAGATATGCCCGCCACAGCAGCAGGAAGGGTGTTATGTAGTGATATGGTAAATGCATCCTTGATAGAAACATGGTATGCTGCAGACGTTGTGAGACCCCCTACAGCGGTCTGTCCATTTGGTCTGTATATGACACTCTCACCATCTCTAAATTTGTGAAATGTTGAGAATGCAACTGTATTATTAGATAGGTTTACTAATCCAGCATTTTGTATTGCATTAAATTCTACAGAGTGTTCTACAGAAGATAAATTGGATTTTGCCTTTGCTCCTCTACCATTACCACCAGTGATAGTGATAATAGGATCATCCATATAGTCAAATCCACCATCTATTATTTCAATTCTATTCAAATCACCTTTAACAGCACAGAATGCAGAACATCCTGATCCTACAGAATCAGTTACAGTTAAAACAGGAGGATTGATGACATCATAATCATTTCCACCACTAACAACTGCAATTTCTTCAAGAGGACCATAAAATACAGAATCATTTGACTTATAGTTTGATATTTCAACACCATTAATCAAAATTCCTGTTTGACCAGGTTTTGTTTCAGACTTAACCGATGATGTAATAGGATTTTTTATTTTTCTAATAAGTTGCTGAGCTTTCAGTCTTTGATCTGAAAACTTTGTCAATTCAAACCTATTATTAGTTACAGTTCCTGTTACTGTGATAAATTTACCATTGTAGATATTGGATTTACTTTTCGCAATCTTAATCGTATCAACATCAACCTTCTTAGCAAAATATACACCCTCAACGATGTTTAACTTATTTGTACCTTCACCAGATACGTATGTTAATGAATCTCCAGTATAAAAACCATGATTAGCAATAGATAGATTTTCCCCATTAAAGGTTCCTGTAACTATTACAGATCTATCACTAACATCTAATGATTCATTAAGATATGATGGAATAGAAGGTGAACTAAGATATAATGAACCTTCTTTAGTATAAACATTTTCAACGTTAGTAGTTTGAATGCTTAATTCAGGATAATCTTGAACATTAGCTTTAGATAATATCTTTTCAATTGTAAAGTGTCTTGTTATGTCTAGAAGACCTTGATCATTAATAGTAAAGTGATAATCATTAACAATAGAAGTTATATTACAAACTAAGTTGACACCATCAGTAGTTTTGATATTAGCTTTATCACCTATTGTAAAATTATGCTTATCGTAGGTGATAACTCCATATGTGGAGTTAGAAGCATCCAATAACTCTAAAGATTTTATATTATAGTTTGTTGCAATATTAAAGAACCAATTATTTGCACCTTCATTCGTAATTCCTATACCCAAGCCTTGTGGTTCAATAACATCACCAACTTCAGTCGAAAATTGTAGTGAATGTGTATTTAATTTTGAAGTAACACCAGTTACTCGAACTTTACATAGATTTGATGTTCCTACACCAACATATCCGTATGCAAACTCATCAACTCTCAAATCTTGCTGAGAATCTATATTTTTAGTAACTCCAGAGCATCCATAGAACTGAGTGAGTGATTTTGATGTATAAGTTATCTTTGTACTGATTCCATCAGAGTGTTTTGTGACTAATGTTCCTGAAGTGTGAAATCCTATTGTTGAATCAACATCAAGGACGGTAGAACCGATAGAAACAGGTGTAATTACCTTTGTAGTTGGATGAATTGAGAATTCACCAAATATAGATCCCCTTACTTCAATATCTTTGTCATAATCATAGTCCAAGCTAATGATATAGTAATCTTTATCATTACGTCGAATCCGTTGAACATTAGTTATAGATCCCCTTGCACCTTTGATCCCATTTTGGTCAAAATCTTGGAAAAGTGTCCTATTTTCAAGATCTTGTGGATTTCCTTCAAGTGCCTCAACAACTAGATCCTTACAAACTCTATATTGAGCATCTGAAGGCGCAAAAAGATAATCTCTTGGTTTTATTACTTCTACATCAACACCATACAATGCACGGAACAAAATTTCAAAGGATTTATCAGTTCCTTTAGATGTATAGAAGTCTTTTGACTGTTTTATGAAAATTCTTTGATCTACACTTGAATCTATCTGTCTTTCTTCAAATCCTGGTGTTATTTGACCCTTTACATTCGTAAAAAACTCTTTTAAGAATAAAATACTTAGATTATCAACTGTCGCATTTTGAGAATGAGTAGATATTTGTGATTGATTGAAAATTAACTCATCGGGATTGTTAGGACTCCTAAAAGAAGTAATTCCACTAAATCCCCTAGAGCATCCAGTAAAGGTATTGGTTGTTATTCCACTATATGTTATAATTTCAGAATCAATCTTAATCAAGCCATAAGATTCTGGAAATCCACTCGTCGAATCAACGGAAATAGTACTATCAACAAAACTAACATCCGAAGTCAATGTAGTAGAGTCTACAAGATTTGTCAATTCATCAATTTTGACATATTTGTCAATATTCTTAAAAAGATCTAAAGTCAATCCCTGACTTTCCATAGATCTATAATATTCAGTCAAAAATTCCCCAACAAGTGGGTAATCTTCTCTTACATAATCAGGCAGTTGATTGGATACAACTGAACTAATCTTAACTCTAGTATCTGCCATTTATATTGGTTAGTACGAGGGAGTGGATGTTGTAGAATCTCCTAAAACACTATATGTGGGTAAAGATGTAACATCGATACCATCACCAGGAGCAATTCTTGCTATGTTACCATTCATATAGCTAGGTGTAGATTTATATAAGGTTCCTGAAGGATTAGATCCTGAAGAAATATCATCCGTTAACATATTTAACGTACTACTATTAATATCTAGTTGCAAATAAAGATCCTGTAATCCAATAACATCATTTGAACGAGGACAAACCGATAATTCAATAATTGGTTGCCCCTGAAGTGTTTTAGAGGTGCTTACAAGGTTAATTGCATCTATCATGATCTCACCTTTCTGATAATCAACAGTTCCAATGTTTCTTCTAATAATAGAAGGTTGGGTTTGAGAATCAAGCTTGAATAAGAATAGAGATCCTTTCTTCATATCAGCATTTGGAGAATCACTGATATAGACAGTATCATTTACTCCAAAAATTTTAAATCCAGATGACTTAATGTTATAAGAATTTGCATTTTTGATGTAAAATGGGTTTCCAAAGCAAACTTCATACTCAGCAACTTGATTTAACCGTGCTTTAAGGTCTCTTCTCATTGCAACAGTCGTAATATTGGAAGTAACAGACTGATGACTGTTATCAATCAAGGTTTGGAACTTACTATACTTGAATTTTGCACCATATTTGTTCATTTCACTTGATTGTGCATAATCAGTGATGTTATTTGAGATAAGTGTCTTCACAAAATCAGCACTTGGTGCTAAATTTGCATTATAATATGCAGTTATGTCAGTCTCAACGTAGAGATACTTGAGATCAAGGATTTCGGGTACAATTCCTGCTACAGAATAGCTTCTTAACTTGTCTTTTAGGTTATCTTTGATTGAGTTAGGTACAAATGGACCATAAAATGGTTTAATTGTAATAAAAACCTTCCCATATTGTGGTGGTTCTAATTCTTCACCACCAAAAACCGATACAGATTGAGTTTCTGGGTAAATTTTAGGTATAAGTGCTTCATAATCTGCTGCAGTCACTGCTCTATTCTGTGTAGAGTAGATTCTAGGAGCATAACTCTTAATAGAATCGATGGATTCTATCTCTTTACCTCCTTCAGAAGCTTGTGTTGTACTAAGAAGTGAAATTCCGTTACTTACAAGGTTATTATTGTTATCTACAACACGACCATTGAACAAAAATGAAGAAATTCCGTTTCCAGATTCACCATTTGTCTTAATATATGAAGTTTCAACGTAATTTAACGATTTTAACCTTTCACCAAAAATTCCATCACCGAAAATTAACTCATATCGTTCATCTTCAATCTCTTGAATGAAGAATACACGAGAAGATGCAGTAATTTCAAACAAACTATCAGAAAGAAGGTACTTTTTAGATGATGTGCTTGCTTGTGTATCTCTAACTTCTACTCTAAGAGTCGATGTATCAATATGATCGTTATCTAAGATGTATCTTTTAGGTGGAGAGGGGTTATCTGCCTCTACTGTAAAGTTTGCAGTTAGGTATGTACCTTCAAAAATCTGAATATCAGTAAAATTAGCAAATCCGTTGTTATCTACAGGTACTGTGATGTCTGAAGGAATGGCAAATGCATAACTTTCTGAACCAAATGTAGATGCAGCAGTACAAACAACACCTTTTTTAAGTGTTAGTGTAATTGGTTTTGTGGAAAACCCTGTTGTATCCACATAAAAGGAGACAAGTGCATGTGCAGCAGTCCTAGAACGAGGAACATAACCAATATTACGTGCAAGTGCAACAACATTCTCTCTTAATGTTGCACTATCAATGAAAACCTCATTACTAACCATGTTAGCATTGTATGAGGAGATATATGTATTGTATGCAAGAACGTCAATTATGGTTGAAAGGTTAGAACCTTCAAAGTCATAGTCCGTAAAATTGCTATTTGATCGTAAATAGTCTTTTATGGAGACTTTTATTTGATCAAAATCTAGATTTGTAAAATTTACTAGTGCCATTAGCGTGTTGGCTGTAGTGCGAATTCTAATTGTTGAGGTAAAACGTCTATTCCTACGATGTCATACGTAATCTTTACGTCAAATGCATTGTTATCGTAGTCAGGAATACACTCTACCTTCTTCAATTCCACTCTTGGTTCATAATTAGTGATGGTTGTTATAATCTCTTCCTTAATTGCGGCTGCTGTTTGATCATCTAAGTTCTCAAAAAGAGATTCTTTGACTCTTGAACCCAAATCGGGATCAAAAAATCGTTCACCAGGAGTCGTAAACACCAAGTTCCTCAAAGAACGTGCAATCGCAGTCTCATTCTTAATGGTTATAAGGTCTAAATTAATAGGATTCACCTCAAGTGACATACTTAAGTCCTTAAAACCCTTGCTGATCCGTGGAGATGGCATTAAAAAAGGAAATCTTAACTTATTTAGTGACTATTTAGCATGAAAAAAGCACCTCGTTAAAGGTGCTATAGAGAGAGTTTTTGGTGAGAGAGGCCGTGACCTAGATTATCCGAGTCTTTTCATGCCCTACGCGTATCCGAGGGTCACACCAGATCTCATATCCTTTCTCCTTGGCATCTAAACAGAAGCTTACATCTTCTCCACACATATCTTGTACTTTACCAGATTCAAATACCTGCATCTTAGGAGCAAACCAAGGATACTCAAGGTTCTCAAAGACACCATTCTTAATCAATACCCAACCAAAACCAGTATAGTCTACAGTAAAAGGCTTCTTCCTTCTATCCATAGTCTCAATGGTTTCGTGATTCATTACACCACCATTAGTTCTGAAGTCATCTTCTTCTAACCAGTGTGCAACTGAGGTAGTCTTACCATCTTCAGTACAATACCAACCAGCAGTGATCTCCTTTTCATTACCATCCTTATCAATCGCAAGATCACATAACTGCCAGAACTTCTGTGCATCAAATACTATGTCAGAGTCAATCCACAACTGATAGTCATAGTTAAGCTTTCCATCCCAAGGTATCTGCTTAGGTCCACGTAATACATTTGCACCTAATACCTTACATCGTGCAAAGTTAACCATAGAGGAGTAGTCTTGACTTATCTGAATTGACATACCGTTCTGAACCATGTCAAAACAAAGTTGTACAAAGTTCTTCAGAAATATGTAAGAACATCCACGACCAGGTAAGCAAAATACTATTGCCTTACCTTTCATTCTTTCTTTTATAGCATCTATGTCCCAACTAGGAGTATTTGCTTTGGGTGCAGCTGCTTTGACAGTAAATCCTTTTGCCATAAATTTTAAATTCCTTCAACTCAATTATATCAGTTTATTATATATTTGTCAATAAGAATCACTTCCTGGTGGTTCTGTAGTGGAAACCCTATTCGGTCCTCCTACTCCTACCTGTGGTGCAGCAATACTATATGATAAGTCTTTGTTTGTATAGTCCGTCTTTAGCAAGCCTACCATTACATTGAGTAGTTGCCATTTCTCTTCAAAATCTTCTTGACGTAGATTATAATATAACACCCTATCTCCTGCGTATATGTGATATGTTATCTCATTCTCTTTGTCGTTCATGATATTACGAAGTTAACATATTATATATTGCTACTATACCAATACCTGTTAATAAGAAAAAAGGGAATCTGAATACCGCAAAGAATCTTCTAGGATATTGTATCAACCATCCTGCAAAGACTACTTTCCAAAAATTCCAGTAGGGGGTTTTTTTGCTCATAAAAAAGTAAAAGGGTCAAAAAAATTTTCGGAGATTTTTATATATACACCTCGAATTGTCACCTCTGTAGGTTAGGGACTTATACGTTTTTAATATAATATATAACAACCGCGTAAACACTGTCTGTTAACGAACGAATAAAAATAGAGGCACTGTTTAATACTTAGTGCCTCTACAGTTCTTATTACTTATAGGTATGTATCTGCACCCTCTACAATATCATCGAGGACTGATAAGATTTCAGTGCCATTGTTTGCATTTTCTAAAAGAAACTCTGCAAAGGTTGTTGATACAAACTGTGTGCTTGAGTTTGACATAATTAGGGGGAATAATAAGGGGTTTGGTTAACACTGTCAGTTTATAGACTTCACAAGGTCTAATGACAAGAATTACCTGTCAATTTCACTGTCTTCAATATAACTTTCCACGCACTCATCTGGTTCTAATTGTAATACTTTTCTCCAGTCAATATTCCGTGCTTCAAAGTCATTTAGTACGTCAAGAGTTAGTGTTACTCTGACTCTCTTTCTTTGTGCCTGAGTGTAAATTACTGACATTAAACTTAGGAGGGAGTTTGTGTTAGTTAAGTTCATTATAGTACACCTTCCAGTATATGTCAAGTGGTACGAATGTATTTATAAAATGTTGGTGTGGAAAACGTAATATCTCCGTGGGGATGATATCGGAGGTCTTGACATTTCGGGGAGTTCCTGTTAGACTGCTCCCT
>Ga0209232_1000138_pt1 | contig 45603 bp, 57 predicted proteins | sample ETNvirenome_2_60_FD_184066 | JGI IMG/M metagenome (GOLD analysis project Ga0209232, IMG submission 184066) | Marine viral communities from the Pacific Ocean - ETNP_2_60 (SPAdes) (version 2) | ecosystem: Environmental > Aquatic > Marine > Oceanic | place: Pacific Ocean | collected 2013-06-22 | reverse complement strand
CGTCCTCGCCGGGCATCATGATGTCGCTGACGACCAGATCGACCGATTGGGCGCGCAGCACCGACCGCGCCTCGGCGGCGCTCGCCGCGGCGGTCACCGCAAAGCCCTGCGCCGCCAGATATTCGGTCAGCGGCTCGCGGATCGACGGCTCGTCGTCGATCAACAGGATGCGCGGGGAATTGCTGTCGGTCATCGTCGGCCCATGGATAAACGGGGGTTGAACGCTGGTTCGCCCACCGGCCGAAAGGCCGATGGGCGATAGCTGGCAGGGACCGGCGGCAAAGGCAATGCCGGGAGGGGGGAAGAAAGCCTGCCCCGTGCCGCTGGCCCCGGCCAAATGCTTATTCGCTGGCGGGGGCGGCCGGCGGTGCGGCACGCTTGGCGCGCCATGCGCCGCGCTGCGCCTGACGCTCCTCGGCGGTCACCTGGCCATCCTTGTTGGCGTCGGACGCATCGAAGCGCGCGAGCGCCGCGGTCTGGAACTCGGCCTGGCTGATCGCCTTGTCACCATTGGTATCGGCCTTGGCCATCATGCCGCCGCGCATGCCGTGGTGGCCACCGCGCTTGCCGGGACCGCGCATGCCATGACGCTTGCCTTCGCCAGCCGCACCCGCGTCGGTGCTCTTGGCCCGGCGTTCGGCGCGCTTCGTGGCGCGATCGGCGCCATGCTGGTCCCATTCGGCCTTGCTGATGCTGCCATTGCCGTCGGCGTCGATCGCGGCGAACATCTTGGCCTGGCGTTCGGCCTGTTGAGCGCCGCGGTCGCTCGGATCGATCTTGCCGTCCTTGTTCGCATCCATCCGGGCAAACATCTGCGTCGCATGCGCCTGCGCCTCGGCACGCGACACCGTGCCATTGCCGTCGGTATCACCCTTGCCACCGGGCGCCGCAAGCACCGGCACCGCGATCAGCGCCGCACCCAGGGTCAGAAATGTCATTCTTTTGTTCACGTCACGAACTCCTTCATGGGCTGTCCGGGCAAAGGCCGGATCCCGATGAAGCCGTTCTAGGCGCCATTTGTCCCAGTCCCTTGCCGGATCGGCGCAAAAATGTCGCAAAATGTCGCAGCCGCGCCGCGCCATTCATCGCCGCGCAACCCTATCGGCAACGCAAACGCCGGGCGCGCGCACCGACAATGCGCACGCCCGGCGGTCGTCTCGCATGGCTGGATCAGGGGCTGGTGGGCGAATCCTCGTCATTATCGGCGACCAGCACGATCGCGACGACCCCGGCGAGCAGGCCGACGAGCCCGATCAACCAGCCGGAATTGCCTTCCAGCTCGCTGTCGCCCTCGACCATCGACCCCGCCCGCGCGCCGCTGGCCGCCGATGCGGCAACCGGCGCCACGACGGCGGACGTCGCCGCCAGCGCGATGACGAGCTTTTTGACCATATGCATTGCATTCTCCATCCGTGAAAACTGTGACGTTGAACCCGACCAACGATCCGCACCGGCGGATTGATCCGGCGCGCCGCGGCGTTCGTCGCATTAATCGGACAGGTCGGCGGAGGGCGCCGCAGCGCCGCGGCGCGCGCAAAAGCGACGTTGGCGCATGATAGGGATTGCACAACCGGGCACGGGTGCGCTTATGAACAGCGATCATAACAGGAGTGACCATGCGCGTATCGCTACCCCACCGACTGCTGCTGGCGACGCTCGGCCTCGGCATATTGTCCCCCGCCACCATCGCCGCCGAACCCACGCAGGGAACCGCGTGGCTCAACCGCCAGATGGCGGCGCTCGCCCAGCGCCATGGCGCCGATGGCTGGCACGTCACGGCCAGCGGCCTGCGCTGGCGCCGTATCGCCGGCGACGGCAACGGCGCCCGGCCCGGCCCGACCGACATGGTCACCGTCCATTATGTCGGCACCCTCGCCGATGGTCAGGAATTCGACAGCTCGATCAAGCGCGGCGAACCGACCAGCTTTCCGCTCAATCGCGTCATCAAGGGCTGGCAGGAAGGCGTCGCGCTGATGGGCGTCGGCGACAAGGTCGAACTCGCGATCCCCTACCAGCTCGCTTATGGCGCCGACGGCAAAGGCCCGATCCCGGGCGCCGCCACCTTGCTGTTCACGGTCGAACTGCTGGGCATCGAACCGGCGGGATGATCGGAAACACCTGGAGCGGGTAGCGGGAATCGAATTGAAACATACCTTGGCCCGCGCGCGCGTTTAGTGGGAACCGCATAACTAGAACATTGTGAGAACAGATGGCATGTAGGCGCGATGCGAATCGGAACCGACATGCTGATCGTCAAGGCGCTGACCGCGCTGGAAGAGGTCGGATGGCAGGCCCAGAAGGCGCCGATCCCGCCGAGCTTCGCGCTGCGCTTCACGCTCGCCTATCTATTCGCGCATGGCGACGGCCGTCGCGCGAGCTTCGACGAATTCTGGCGGATCGTGACCGACATCGGCGATCATCATCAATCGACGCCGACTTCGACCAACATCGTGCGATCGAGCGGCGCGGACCGCGAACTATACGGAATCTATAAATCGGTCGGGGTCTATCGCTCCACCGACATGATATTTTCGTGCCATCAGCGCCAGAAACGCGAAAAGCCGGGCGGTCCTGTATGACCGCCCGCGCTGAACTTCGCCTATGCTGGCACGGCTCGGGACCTGTCCGCGCCTCTGGCTGGTGGGTCTATCCCGATGGATCGACGAGCGACCATCTGCAGGGCGTGCGAGACACGCCCGAGGATGCCCTGCGCGCCGTCAGGGAGGCGGCGGAGGCTCTGGCGCAGGGCAAGGCGCCGGCGAGCCATGACGGGCGGCCCATCGACAGATACGCGCCACCGCAGCCCAACCCCGCTCGCCCCACGCCTCGATAGCGCTGTCGTGCTGCGCCGCGGCGTTGCTGTCGGTCAGCACCGCCGGGGTGATGGCGGGCTTCGATTCCACCGCCAGGTCAGCGGCACTCGGCAAAGTCGGCCGTGTCGAAGCCTGCCCGGCGCAGCCGCTGACAATTAAGGCGATTGCGAGCAGCATCGGGCCGCCCAGCCGGTTCGTCATTGATCGCATCGTTTCGCTCCTTTTCGGCTTGGTTGATGGTGATGGTGTCAGTGGCGCGCTGCGCCGCCGCCTCGTCTTTCGCAGCCGCGTCGATGCGCTGGGTCTTCGCCGTGACCTTGGCGTCGTGATCGGCGACGACCCGGCCGTCGTATGTGCATTTGGCGATCGAGAGCAGCAGCAGCGCCACGACGATGACGAGCGCCCAAGCGACGGGCTTTGCCGCGCGCACGCCAACGTGCTGCGCCAGCCAATAGGCGAGTAGAGAAATCATGGGGTTTTCTCCTTTTCGGGAATGAAGGGCATCACACTCAGGTCGAGGTCGGCCGTGCTTTCGCCGCACCAGACGAGCAGCGTCTTTGCGATCCGGCCGTGAGGCTTTTGGGTCCATTGATCGCGGAAATTGCAGCGCCCCGTCACGCCGCAGATTGCGCCCGCGAGACGGCGAACCAGCTCATCGGGATCAGCGACGCAATGCTCGCGCCACGGCACGGCGACGAGGTCGATATCGCGGTTCAGCGAGCCGTGAACGGTGATGGCATAGCCTTCATCTTTCGCGGCCCGCCGCATCGGCGGCAGGATCAGGTCGAGCAGCGCGCGATTATAGGCGCCCTGAACGACATCGTCGGCGTCGGTGCGGTCGCGCATCAGGCCGCCCCTTCCAGCACACGCTCGCCCGCGTCGCCGGTCGCCTCGACCTCATTGTCGCCGACCTTGAAGCGGAAGGTGCGGCGGCCGAGGATGGCGCCGAGGCAGACGAGGTCGACGAGGATCAGCGCGGCGGTCGCGAGGCCGAGATAAAAGGCCTTCGCATTGTGCGGCTGATAATAGACGACGACCAGCGACGCCGCGAGGATCATGGTCAGCGGGATCGCCGCCAGCGCGAGCAGCGTCAGCGCGGTAAACTGGCGCCAGTCGCGGGCGGTCCAGCTCATTGCGCGCGCTCGCGGCGCAGCAGCTCTTCGATCAGCTTATCGAACGCGGCTTCGACGCCGGCGAGGCCGAAAACGCCGCCATTGATCGCGATCCGGTCGTCGCGAACGCCGGGCGTTGCTGCCTTCGCGTCGAGGTTATGCGATTTCCAGAACCAGCCCGCGCCCATCATGCCGCCCTCGGGCGTGCGCAGATAGGCGGGCATGTCATCGACGCTGAGCCCCATCGCCTTCGCGAAGCGCGTCTGATTGTCGCGACCCGTCAGCTGCTTTGGACCATAGCCCTTGAATTTCCAACCATCGCCGGGCTCGATATTGCCGAGCTGTTTGCGGCCGAACGACCCGCCATAGAGCAGGTTCGCGAGCATTTCCTGATTGGCGGCCTGACCCGGTTTGCGGCCATAGCGCTGCGCATCGGCGATGCTGATGCGGTGGCGGCCGAATTTCTCGATCAGCGCTTCGACCGAGTAATTCAGGCTTTCCTCAAGGCGAGTCAGGCCCGAGGTTTCGACGTCGATGTTCGCTAGGAAGCTCGACACCTCGCGGAACGTGTCGATCCCCCAGCGATAGCAGGCGGCCTGCGTCGGCTTCACCCACGGTTCGAGCGCAGCGCGGCGGTTCGACGGGAAAGCGAGGCACAGCAGGTCGAGGTCGATTTGCCGCTGCGCGAACGACAGGTCGGTCGGCGTCTCGGGCTCGGGCCGCAGCGCGGGCTTGACCGGCGGCGCTGGCGGTCCCAGCTGCGGCACGGCCGCCATCAGGACGCGCGTCGCCATTCCGAGAATATCGGTCATTTTCATAGCGATTTCCTTTGAAATGGCGCCTCAGCGCCGGGCTTCGTCGTTCTGTTCCTTGAGGTCGTCGAGCAGCTTTTTCGCGCGGCCGAGGATCGGCGCGTCGGGTGCCAGGCGCTTCACTTCCTGCCACAGCAATTCGATGACGGTCAGTTGCACGCCGCGCCGCTCAAGGCTTTCACGCTCGCGTGTCTCGCATTCCTCAAGCTGGTTTTCGATATGGCCGAACCGCTTTTCGATCTTGTTCCAAATGAAGGCGCCCGCGGCGCCCAGCGGCGCCAGCGCGCTAACGCCAATGCCGATAATTTCGCCAACGCTCACAATCGCCGCTCCCCGCCCAATGCATTGTAAAGAATGACCGCGATCATGGCCGAAGCCGTAATCGCGGTCGCGGTCCAGCCGAACAGCGCCGCCATAGCGATGCGCGCCTATCGGCAGGGTTCGCCGTCGGCGCGCGGACATTCTTCGTCGATGACCACCGGGGCGGCGGGATCGGGCTGCGCCGGGCCGCTGTCGTCGCAGGCGGTCAGCGAAAGGGCGCACGCGGCTGCGAGCGCATAAATGCACTTCTTCATCGTCATTCTCCTTCGGTGGGTAATTCAGGCGGCCTCGAGCGCCGCTAGCCGCGCCTCTTGCGCGGCGATCAGGAACAGGGCGAGCTGATCGGAGCGAACGCCGAAACGATCGCCCGCCTCGGTGCCCGCGAGGTCGTCGGCCTCCCACGCGTCATGGCACAGGAACGCATAGCTGCAGCTCGGCGCCTCACCTTCGACGAGGGGATCGATCAGCCCTTCGTCCGCCATGATCGCCCACACCTGCTGCGCAATCACGCCGACATGGTCGCGCGCGCCGGTCAGGAACTGGAAAACCCCGATGTCCGCGGCAATCCGTTTTGCCGCCCGCAATTCGGCATCGTTAAGGGGGCGAACCTCGGTCTTTTCGCGGCCATCAGACGTGTTGATCGACCCCGTTCCGAAATAGGCGGTACGCCCGCGAAACGATGCCGTGCCAATGTCATAGCTGTTGTCGGCGCCGGGCCGATAATGGCCGTCGGATTGCCAGCGCCAGGCCAAAGTCCCATCGGCAGCGATGTTTCGATTGAACCATATCGCCATGTCGGGCGACCCGGGGACCATTCCGAAGCAATTGTTCGTGATGGTGTTTTGCGTGAAAGACCACATCGCGCCCGTCAGGCCCGACGAGGCGTTGTTGGCGATGTCGCCGACGATCCCCCGCCCCGGATTCACATCAGCGAAATTGATCGCATAATTGGCGCTGGCGCCGTTGTGGACATATTTTCCCGCGGCATTTCGCCAGATGAACTCGCCGCGCGTCGAATATCCCCCTGCGATCGAGGCGGTAGCGATCGGGATGCGGTCGGTCCCGGCAGGCGCGCCGATGGCGCCCAGCCCCCACACATCTGTGTCGGCCATAAATTCTCCTATGCTTTCGAACTGGTGGCACCGCCCGACGTCGGGGTCAGTGTCCCGCTGCCGCTGGTCAGCTTGCCCATCAGGCGGACCGGATAGGTTCCCGGCGACAGGCTGGCTTTGGTGAATGCGAACACCGCTTCACCCTCGACATATTCGACCGGATCGAGCAGCTTTTCCGCCGCAGTGCCGGTCTGTTCGGTCGTGCCGCTATCCATGTCGTACCACACGCCGCCCAGCTGATATTGGCCCTTGCAGGTCATCGTCAGCGAGGTGCCAGAGGCATTGCGATAATAGAAATTGGTATTGAGTTTCAGCGTCTGGCCCGATGCGATCACGACATCCATCGTCGGATCGCCGCCATCCTGCCCGGTCATCACCGCATAGCTGGTCGATGTCACCGCCTCGAGCGAGCTGTCGGTGCCGCCCGACGTCCCGTTATCGACCGGCGGCGGATCGTCGATCGTGATCAGCTGGGTCACATAGGTGCCGACGACGATCCCGCTGACCGTCACCGTCAACTGGAATGTGCCCGCGCCGGTAATCGTGTTCGCGAGCGTTACGTCGCCCTTTGCCGCGCTGCCGGTCGTATTATTGACGCTGACCTTGCCCGACAGCCCGCCGGTGCCCGTCACCGCATAGGACACCGCGTTTTGCGCGCGATAATCGGCGCCGCCGCGCGTGACCGCGGGCCGAAGGTCAATCGGCAGTTGATCGGGCTTCACCGCCCCGGCGGCCGTCCGATACAGGGTAAATGTCGCGGGCGGCACGACGACGACTTGCGCCGCCGACGTCAGGTCGACCAGCGGATCGCCCCAGGTCGCCCCGACCGCATCCCACACGCGCAGCTCGCCGGTCGATTCCTTGAACCACAGATCGCCATCCCCTTCGGCGGTCGGCGTCGTTTCGCTGATAAAGGTCGTGACTTTGCCATCGGCCTTGGCATCGGCCGCCGCCGCGGCGTCCAGCGCATCGCCGATCGCCGTATCCTGCACTGCGACCCACGCCGTGCCCGACCAGCGATATTGCTTGTTGCCGTCGGCGGTGTGGAACCACAGATCGCCGATCCCCTCGGCGGTCGGCGCACTCGCCGCATAAAAGCTCTGCACCTTGCCGTCGGCGGTTGCCTGCGCGTCATTGGCCAGCGCCCGCACCGTATCGACCACGATCAGCACCGTATCCATGCCATTCTGGATACCGTCGCGCACCGGCTGCACCGCGTTCGGCGTCCATGCCATCGTCAACAGATTGCCGCCGATCATGATCCGATTGCCGCCGATCGCCAGGTGCATATCCTCGCGCCGCAGCCAATAACGAGCCGCGCCATCCTGCCACAGGTCGCCGCCGGTGCTTTCGGCGACCGAGGGCGCGGCGATCTGGACGAACGTCTTGCCGCGGTTTGCGGGCGGCGTCAGCAGCGTCCAGAACGCGTCGCTGGTAATCGGCCAGGTCGGCGGCGCATTGCCCGTCGTCGGCGTCACCGCGACATACAGCCAGCGTGACTGGTCGGCCATGTCGACGATATGACCCTCGCGATAGGATTCGCCGGCGCTATATCTGCCGCGGTCGATCAACTGCGCCGTAAAGCGGATTTCATCGTTGCTGTGGACGCGGTTCGTCATCTCGGCCTCGATCGCAAGCCGCCAGAACGGCGGTGCAATGCCGAGCTGGTCGACGCGGCCGACCGGCGGCAGGTTCGACCCGTCCGCCGCCAGCGTCCCGACAACAGCCCCATCCTCGGGCCGATTGATCGGCAGTACCGTCAGCAGGCCCGTCCACGTCACCCCGGCAACGGCATTCAGGCTTTGCGCGAACGACTGCACCAGTTCGCGCATGGTCGTCTGTTGCATCAGCGCGACCGAGATATTCCACGGCCGCGCGGTGTCGAGCGCGGTCATGCTGCTCGCGTCGATCTTCGCCGACTTGCCTGCGCGCGCCGCCAGTCGCTTGATCATCGCGCCCGCCCGGCGGACGTGCCCGCCGCCATCGGCGCCGCTGTTGCTGCCCTGTACGTCATAGGACGCGACGCCTGCCAGCGGGGCGCCATGACGCACCATCCCGACCGCGAGCGCGGTTGCATAGAATCCCGGCGCGATCGTCGCCGCCGCCAGCGCTGCATAGCTGGCATAATTGCCCGCCGCGGCAGGGAAGCGCGCGGCATCTTCCATCGCGACGTCAACGCCTGCGATCGGCCCGTCGCTCAGCTGCACGATAGTATCGACGCTGTTGATCAGCACGCCCTCGACCATCTTCGGCACGCCGAGCAGCAGCGGTTTGACCTGACCTTTCAGCGCCGCATCGCCCTCGGCGCCGGTCGTTCCGGCATAGGTCGCAAGGATCGGGTCGTCCAACCAGGCGTCATCGACCCGCATGTCGACGCTGGCGATCCCGTCGCGCGTCGAGGGGTGATTGTCGACCAGCCCGTCGAAACGCAGAGTAAAAGCCCCGATGTCCGCGCCCAGCTCGCCGTCCCACCAGCGGATACGTGCGCCGTGCAGCATCAGCGCGGCAAAGCTCGGCACCCCCTCGATCGCCATATCAAAGCGCGTCGTCGGCGTGACGATCTCGCCGCCGAAGGCGCCATCAAAGAAATCACGCGACAGCGGCGGCAGGCGCGCAATTGCGGGCCACCAGACCTGCGCGTCGAGATGACACAGCCGGTCATCATCGTGGCTGGCCAGCCGGACCGTGGTCGCGGCGCCGCCGACGCGGGCAAAACCGTCTATCTGACACAGCCATGCGGTCGGCATCGTTCAGCGATCCAGCCCGACAAGGTTCGCGCGCCATTCAAAGCCGCTCGCGCGCGGCCATACGGTGCCAAGGTCGCCGACCAGCGGGCCGAACCACATGCGATTCTGTCGCTGGGCGTGCGCGTCGGGGTCGGTTACCAGCACGATCGGCTCGGTATTGCCGACCTGCTCGAGCAGCGGATGCACGATCGCCTCGACCTCGTCGCGATAGACATTGCCAAAGGAAATGCCGACCGACCGCAGCTTTTCCGCCCGGCGACGAAGCGGGACGCCGCGCGCCGAAAATTCAAAGCTGCCAAGGTCGCGCACGCCGAACGCCGCGCCGAACTCGAAATTCCGCGCGAACTGGAACCGCTTGCCGATCGCGACGCGGCTGACCGCAACGGCGGCATTGGACAGCGTCGCAAAGGTCAGGCGGATGTATCGGCTGGCGGGTGGGGGCGATGCCGACGGCGCAAGCCACAGCGATTTTCCGCGGCCGCTGGTCGGCATGGCCGTACCGGCGAGCAACCCCGCCGCGGTGCCGACCCACGAACCGCCGGGAAAGCCGCTGCCCTGCGCGGCCGTCGCTGCCTCGACCTGCAACGTCCATCCCGGCTGCGCCCCGGTCAGCCCGAACAGCGCGATCGTATCGAATGCCGTGTCGCCGCCAAGGTCGATGACCAGCGACCGCGAGGCCGCGCCGGTCGGGCTTTTCCATTGGACGCCCATATAATCATTGCCGACATACGCCGGGTCAAATCCGGCAGCAGTGGCGCTGGCGGTGGCCGCGGCTATCGCTAGCGGCTTGAACCCGATCGCATTGCTCACCCGTACAGCTCCATGGTCGTGATTTCATTTTCGGTGTCGAATTCGATGCGGGCGACCAGAAACGGCCCGTTCGCGTCGTTCTCAGCGTCGATCAGGGTCCACACCGGCACGCCCGACGACAGGTCGGGAAACACCAGCCCGTCGACCGTCACCGCGAACCGGCGCCGGATGACGGCATTGATCCCCTTGCGCGCATCCATTGCCGCCTGTGCATCGCTGGCGCTGTCGAAATAGCCGACGGCAGGCGCCGAACGCCCGTCGCGCGCCTGCGCATAGACAGCCTTGATCGCGGCATTTTCGGCTTCGACGATCGTCGCGCGGCGCTGAGCCCGCGCGATATCAGCAGCAAGCGCGGGCATCAGCGTAGCGCGTTGTTGGTAAAGCCGCGACCGCCGCCGATGAAAACGTCGCCGCCGCCGCCCAGACCGACACCGCCGATACTATTCGCAATCCGCTGCAACAGCGCCGTGTGGGCGTCGAGGATGTTCGCCGCCGCCTGGGTCGATTTTGCGGTCAGCTCGGCAAAGGGGTCTTTGGCGTCACCGCGCAGCGGCACCGCATTTTCGACCAGCGCGATCGCATTGTTGGTCAACCCCTGAATACGGTCGAACTGGTCAAAGAAACTCTTGGTCGACCCGCCGAGCTGACGCGCGACATCAAGGAACAGCGCCGCACTGTCACGGAATCCGCTCTGATCGACCGCCGAGGCGGCCGCCGTGGCGGCATCTTTCGCCGCCTTCAGTTCGGCTTCGCTCACCGCGCCACCCGCTGCCTTCGACGCCGCCAGGCGATCATAGTTCGCCCGCGCGGCCTCGGCTTTGCGAATCTGGTCGACGAACGGTGCCATGGCCGCCTCGGCCTCGATCGCCTGCGTCCGCAGCGACAACGGGCTGTCGGCCCCGATCCGCAGCGTTTTCAGGTAATCGCGCAACGTCGCCGAAGCCTGACCGATTTCGCGGATGGCGTCGGCGCGCTCCAGCTCCCACAATTGCCGCGCCTGTGCGATCTGTTCGGCGCTGGCGCCGCCCTCGCGCAGTACGTCGGCCAGCCGGGTGAATTGCGCGTCGATATCGTCGAGCGCCGCACCGAGCGGGTCGAGCCGGGCTTTCAGGCGCTTGGGAATTTCTTCGATCATCAACGCCTTTTCCAGCGCCAGCTCGATATCATCGCCCGACTGCAGGATACGTTGCGCCGCGTCCGAAATGCCCTGCAGGACGCCGTCTTTGATCAGGTCCATCGTGGCAAAGCGCACCGCGGCCTCATAATCATCGTCGAAATCGAACCCGCCCTGACTTTTCTTCAGCTTGCCGCGACCTGATGTATCGACGTGCCAACTGTCGCCGCTGCGCCCGATCGACACCTTGCCCCGCGACGCGTCATAAGTGCCGCCCAGCGCGGCAGCGATCTGGTCGAGCGACGTCAGCGTGGCACCCGCGGCCTTGTTGCCCTGCGCGCGGGCATCCTTGCTGTTCCCGCCGGCACCGACGATGCGCAGGTCGCCGCCCTCGCCGCCGATCGTCGCATAACCGCGCGGAGTCTTTTTCAGCAGCCCGCCCAGCGTCCCGCCCAGCAGACCGCCGATCGCGCCGCCCAATGGCCCTAGCGCGACGGTGCCGATCGCCGATCCCGCCATCGCGCCCGTTTTCGACTGCTTGATGCCGATGGCATCGGCGATGCTGGATGCCAGCGCGCCCTTCTGCATGCCGCCGATCAAGTCGCCCTTCTGCGCCGAAAATAGCTTGGTCAGGCTGTCGCCCAGATTGGCGCCCTTTTCGCCATTGAGCAGTTTCATCGTCTGGTCCGCCGCCAGCTCGGCGAGCGCGTTCAGGCCAAGGCGCTTGAAATTGTCCCACAGGTTGCGCGTATTGCCGTCGAACAGGTCGAAATAGGCCGACGAGAGGTCCTCGAACTGGCGGCGCGCCTGCTCGGCCGAGCGATCGCGATTTTCCTTCTGCATCGCCTGCTGCGCTTCGACCTGCTTTTTCATACCTGCGGCGATGGCCTTGGCGGCAGCATCGGCCGCCTTTTTATCGAACTTGATATCGATCTCGAGCAGCGCGTTCAGGCGCAAGTTGTCGAGATTTTTCAGCTCGGCCTCGGCCTCGGCGACCGTGATGTTGAAATCCTTGGCGAGCTGCGCTGCCGTCGTGCCGATCAACTTGGGATAGCGCGCCGCGATCTCGTTGATCTTTTCATGCTTCTCGGCCTCGCGCTCCAGCCCCATGGCGCGGATCGCCTCGACCTCGGCTGCGATGCGCTGCTTTTCGATATCCTTGTCGAGCGTGTCGACGATGCGCTCATATTCGGCGCGCAGCCGCTTGGCGGCTTGCTCGCGCTCGCGCGCTTCCTTGTCGACCCCGCCGCCCCCACCGCTGCGCGAGCGCGCTGCGCCGCCGCCGCCAACCTTCGGCGGCTTGATATTGGCGAGCCCGCCGACAGTCGACGCCAGCGGTGTGACATTGAAAAAATCGCCTCGCGCTAAAGCGGCGCGCTGCATCTGGCCCAGCTCGCGTTCCATATCGCGCAGCTGTGCCGCCTTTTTACTGCCGTTAAATATCAAATCGGTGGTGTAGCCACCAGGGGAATAGATATCCTTTTTCAGATTGGCGATGGCGTCACGCTGTTGCATGATCGCACCCGACGGTGTCGCCCACTGCTTCGCTTGTCCCGGCGTCGCGTTCAACGCGGCAAATATCCCTTTGGTTTCGCGCATATTTGCGAAACCTTGCGCAGTCTGGAAAAACGACGCGACCGATGCCGCCGCCTGCGCCGCGAGCCCAGCCACATAACCCAACGCCCGCCCCATGGCGATGATTGCATCGGCGTTTGCCGCGACAATCCGGCTGAAATCGACCTCGAAGGTCGTTTTCATATGCTCGAGCTCGGCGTTGATCCGGTTCAGCTCCTGAATTTCCTTGGTCGAAAGCGCATCGCCGGTTTCAAGAATGCTGCCCGTCAAATTGCGCAGGCCGTCCGAACCAGCCGACAGAAGCGGCGCCATGTCCCGCCACTTATCGCCGAAAATCTCGGTCCCCAACCGGGCCTGAGCGAGAGGGTCCGGAATCGCGCGAAGTTTGTCGATAACCTCACCCATCGCGGACGTGGTCGATCGCGCGTGGCCGTTCGCATCGACCAGCGAAACGCCCAATTCTTTGAATGCAGCTGCCTGATCCTTGCCCCCGCCCGCTGCTTCCGTCATCGATTCGAACAGCTCTTGCAATCCGTCGTCGAGCGTTTTGTTGACGATGCCGACCTCACTGGCGGCCTGGCGATAGGCCTGCAATTCCTCGACGTTTGCGTTCAGCGCTCGGGCATTGTTGCCAAGCTCGACACCATAGTCGACGGCGCGCTTCGTCACTTGTGCGAGTTCGTTGACGATGGCGCCAAGGGCGATACCCGACAACGCCCCTTTCAACCCGAATCCGATTCCTTCCCCCATGCGGGTGCCGGCTTCACGCCCCGCCTTGTCGGCGACAGCGGGAACATCGTCGAACGCCTTGCGAACGTCGCGCGAGAAATCCTGCGCGCGCAGCCGAAGCCGTGCGACAACATCGGTAGTCATGCCGTCACCCCATGCCGAAAGGGCCGGGCAGCAACACCACCCAGCCTGTTGAAACTAATTATCTGCGATCTCAGTCGATCAGCTTGAGCCCATGCCGATGGACATAGCCAGAATCGCTCGCCCTCGCCGGTCGATACCCCATGTTCGTCAGCGCCCGCCCGAACCGCGTTTGATTGACGCCCGCCCGGCCCGAGGTTTCGCACCAGCTGCAATAGCTGGCCCAAAGTTCGTTTGCGCGTGTTGTCGTGCCGTCTTCGTCAACCGTACAAGCATCGCGCCAGGCCGAAATGCTGTCGTCGATCAGCGCCAGCCCATCCTCGCCCGACCCAATCGCTGCCCGGCGATATGGATCGGGCAGGCCGAGCCGGGGCCACAAGTCGCGCACCGCCTTGGGCGGGAATATTTGCCGCGCTTCGCGGATAACCGCTAGCGCGGGGGAATAGTCGCGCATCACCAACGGTTCGGCGTCCCGGTCGGCCTCGGCCTCCGATCGCAGCGCCGCCTCCATCCGGTTGAACGCGTCGATAAAGGCGATCTTCCAGTCGAGCGCCTTCGCCCCGGTAAATCCCATCGCGACCAGCGTGAAGCCGTCGCGATCCATTTCGAAGGCGCGCACCTCGCGCTGATGGATGCCCGCCTGAACCACCGCCCGCGACGGCTGAAAATTAAGCCGTCGCAGCTCGGGCTTTTTTTCGAGAATATCGTCAATCGCGGACAGGACGTTTTTATGCTCTTTTTCGAAAACCTCGGCGACGATCCGGCTATTCGTCCGCGCCCCGAACTGCGTCAGCTCGACCAGCGCGCTCACTGGATTGTCCTTTCGCGCATCTGTTCGTCTGCCAAATCCTCGATCGCCATGACCTCGAAGCCAATGACGTCCAGAAGCGCGCGAACATGATCGTCTATATCCCGCGCGGATTTGACCAACTCAAGCATCTGGCGAAGCGCCGTCGCCCGCGCGTCGATCATGCTCAGTGCATAATAGACGTCGTTGCGTTCCATCGCGCCCAGCACGCCGGAAATCGCCTCGCCCTTTCCGGTGGACCGGGGGGAATTTTTTTCGATATTCCCCGCTGACGGCGCGGGGTCTCGGCTGCTATGGCCGTCATCAGCTTGGATCATGGGTCACTCCATGTTTCAGGTTAGGGTCGGAGCGAGGCGGTAACCTTGCTTCGGCCCGCATTAACTGGCACAAGAAAATCGCTATGTCAATTTCTGGTGCAAGAAAACGCGGGCGGCCCAAGGTAGGCGCAACATCCGTCAACTGCCGACTGCCGCCGGACGAGTTGGCTGCAGTCGATCGCTGGATAGCTGAACAAACCGATTCCCCCTCGCGCCCGGAAGCAATTCGACGTATCCTTCGCCACCATTTGGGGGAATGATAACATGCGAGAAATATGGTGGAACCTTGCCGACATTTGCCACGGCCTAACTATCCTCGGCTGCGCGGTAGCCACCTATCTTCTTTTCGGTTCTCTATTCGGCATGGGCACCGGCGGCGGACCCGACTTCTCATCCGTCATCGGCCTTTCTTTCGTCGTCATCCCCTATTGCGCGGGGAGGGTATTCGAGGGCGTCGCGGCGAGACCGCTCAAGGTCGACACCTCCAAAGTTGCGCCTTGCCCTGAATGTCGCAGCTTCGTCCCCAAATCGGCGACACGCTGCAAACACTGTCAAATCGTGTTGATCCCGATGGCGTCTGATTAACCAGCCCGCTCGAGTTGCGCCACCCGCGCCTCGAAATCCCTCGCCAAAATCGCCTCGTGCCGCAGCACAATGGGCTTGATCGAAATCCGGTTCGCAAAGCGCTGAAACGGGATCAGGACAAAGATCGGCACCGTGACGTGCGGATGCTGCCCGCCGCGGCGACGCGCCTCGGTAAATTCCCGAAACGACGGCCCGCCCTTGGCCAGCGTCCCTTCGGCGACCAGCAAGGCCGGTCGACTGGCGCCGCGATAGACGAAGATCAGGCGCACGCCCGTTCGCCGCTCCCATTCGCCCGGCGTGATATGACGGTCGCGGCCGCGCGATCCCGCCGCCGGGGTCGGGATGGCGAGCCAATATCCCGCCTTGCTTTTGTTGATACCGGGTTGCGTCCAATATTGCATCGCGCCCTGCGACCGCTTGCCGCCGTTGACATAGACAGTGCCCTGCGGCGAATAGGCGGGGATATCGGCCGCCGGAAACGCCTGGCTCTTCCACGCCCGATGCAGCCGACCTTTCACGGTCGACCGAGTCGTCGTTTCCAGCGCCTTTTCCAGCTTCCGCGTCGTCGTGCGGATCGCCCCGGTTCCGGCGCGCAGGACGTCGGAAATCCAGCGATCGAGGTCGGCGTTTAGCTTGGCCTCGTCAACCGTCAGGTCGGTCCGAAAGCTGCTCATGCAACAGGCGCTCCAACAGGGCAAAGGCGTCGGTCAGGGCGGCGGGCTGGTCTAGCAGGCTCCCCGCGCCGATCAGCGCCGCACCGCCGCCCAGCGGCCCGCTCGCGGCCTGTTTCGATGCGAGAAACATCTTGACCGCGAACCGGACGTCGCGCGGGATAACTATGGCTGGGTTTGCGCTCCATCGGTCGGGGCCGATGTCCCACCCGTCGCCAAAGGTTCGCCCGAACCGGAAATCGGCGGGGAATCGCTCGACGGTAAGGGCGCCGCGGAGTTTTTTTCCGCACTCGGGTCCAGATAGAGCAAATTGTAGGCCTCGATTCCCGCCGCACGCATGTGCAGCGGATCGACGCTTTTCAATGCGCTGTCATCGACAACGCCGCCGAGGCCGCGCTTGAACGTGCCTTTCACATTCTCCCAACCGACGCAGAAGCGACGGAATGCAAGGATCGGCAACAACAACTCGCGCCGCTGCATCTGCGCGACCAGCGCGGCATAGTCGGGCCAATATTCGATTGCGACTTGCCGCGCGCCGTCGAGCGTCGCCTGGTCGGTGTCGTCCAGCTTTTCGCCGCCGAGCAGCGCCGCCCCCTGCTCGCGCTCGACAAGGCCGATCAACAGGCCGACATCCTCGCCGCCGATCGCGCGGAACGCATCGCACAGCACGTTCGCCAGCTCATAGGGCCAAACGCGCCCCGCCCGATGCTCGCCCGCCAACTCGGCCTCGAGCGATTCGCGCTCGATGACCGAGCCGGCGCGCAGCATGAAGGCGGGCGCGTCGGGGTCGTCCCGACGCCATTGCGGAACGAACCGCGTCGGCGCCGTCGTGGTTGTCATCAATTCAGCCATGTCAGCTCACCAGAAACAGAGAACAAGTTCGTTGTCGCGGCTCTGCGGATCACGCGACGACGGCGCAAGAATGCGCAGCGACAGGTCTTCGGACCGGAACTGACCGCGCGTGCCCGGCGCGCTTTCGACGGGCTGCAGCACCGGGAAGGTGATGGCCCACCGATTGCGCACCGCGCTGCCGCAACGGATAATCCCCGGATATTGCGTGTAAGCGGCGATCTGGTTCAGGGTGTTGCGAACAGCGACGGTCGTTCCGAGCGGGTTGCACGTCAGCGTCGGCGACCGCTCGCCGAGCTGCGCCGCGGCGAAGCCATAGGCCGTGTTCGGATCGTCGGGGCTTTCCAGCGCTGACGCCGGCTTGACCGACAGCGTCGCGATGGGCAGCGGCAGGCGGTTGACGAGGAAGGATGCGTCGAGACCGCCGAGACCCTGTGCGAGGATCGGGGCGCTATGACCCGGCACGGCAAGGCCGCTCGGGATTGCCGCATCGGACTTGCCCGCAAAAACGCCCATCAGCTTGAAGGTGACAAAGCCGGGCCGCGCCGTGTCGACCGCGATATCGTCGGGCGTCGCGCGGCAGCCGGTGAACTTCAACAGCGTGCCGTCCTCATAGATATAGAGGGTGCCCGACGGATGGTCGGTCGTGCGGGCGGCGACGTCCTGTGGACTGGTGCCCGCATAGGTCCAGTTGTCGGGGATGCCCGCGATCGTCGAAGTCGTCAGCGTCGGCATCGTGTCGGTCAGCGTCGCTACCTTGCCCGCCGTGTAATCGGCGATGAATGGGGTTTGGCCGTTACCAGGGCCGCCCGTGATCGCAAGCGGCATGCCGCGGTAGGCCTGCGCGATGGCGGCAAAGGCGGCGCCGAGCGTCGCCGAAGTCGTCGAGCCTGCGGTCAGCGCCGCACCGGTGATGGCGGCGGTGAACAGCCCGCGAAGCCCGCTCGCCGACAGCAGCGCATGATGCGGCGGCTTGACGCTCGCCGAATAGGCGGTTGCGCCGGCGATGCCCTTGAGGCGGCAACGGATCGAAATTTCGGCAGGCTGGCCGATGATCAGCGGCGCCGCCGCGACGAGCGAGCCGTTCGCTTCGTTCGACCCTTCGGAGCTGTAGGGCGAATTATAGCTGTAACCGTCCTCTTCGAACGGGAAGGCGTCGGCCGCGACAGGTGCAGCATCGACATTTTCGGTCGTCTCGAGCTTGAACAGCATCGCGACATTGGTCGTGCGAATAATCGGATCGGGCATCGTGGTACTCCCTTCAAAATTGGGTGCGTCAAATTTGGGTGGGATCGCCTCGGCGGGTGGCAAAGGTGATGGCGAAATCGAGCGCGAAGCCCATGCAGCGCACTGACGCGAGCGGGGCGACAGAGGGGCGCAGGGTGCCCTCTTCGATCGCTTCGATATTGTGCAGGCCGACCAGCGCCATCACGCGCGTGACAGTATCGGCATACAGATCGTTCAGCTTGTCATGGGTGTCGGCACCGCCATTGCCCTGAACAAAGCCCTCGACCGTGATTTCCATATCATAGCGGCTATTCTGCGCCTCGCGTTCGATGACCGACTGACCGCTGTCGTGCAGATGGCGCGCCGGAAACTTGGCCGGGTCGCTCGACGGCATGCGCTCATATTCATTCACGTCAGGCGATAGCGCCGCGTCGAGCGCGAGAAAGGCGTCTCCCCGAATGCTAGGCACTGACGCGCTCCACGATCAGATCGTTCGCCGCGACATCGTCGCGTTCGGTAATGTCGATGACCAGCCATTCGCCGCGCAGGCGCGCGGGCAGCTCGGCGCCGCCCACGACCTTGTCGCCCTTCGCCGGTTCCGCGACATCGGTCTGCAACACCTGCCATTTGACCGTGCGCAGCGTCGCGCCCTCGCCCATGAAACCGGGCGCGGGCTTGTTCGAATAGACGGCGTTGATCGGTTTCGAAGGGCCGGACAGCGGCACATAGGTCACCGGCAGCGCGAACGCGCCGTGAATTTTCGACGCCGCAGCGTCGCTGCCCGGCCAATCGCTCATTGACCGGCATTGCCTTTCTGAGCGCCCTTTTCGGCGGGCGTCGCATCGACGGCGCCGCCGCTGTCGACCAGCGCCTTGGCGCGTACCGCGTCGATCTGGTCGGCATCCTTGCCGACCGTCAGGACAGCAGGCGCGTCGCGACGAGCGCCGCCGTTGTCGACAGCGGCCGTGTGGAGCTGGATCGCTTTCATTTGCTCAGCTCCGCGACCGCCGCTTTCAGCGCGGTGTCGAACTTGGCATATTCGTCCGCGAAGCCCTCGGCGTCCTCGAACGCCGCGAACGCGGTTTTGGCGATTTCGCGAGCCGCCTGCGCCTGATCGGATTCCGCCGCCGCAGCGGCCTTCACGTCGTCGGAAGCATCCTCGGCAACCGCCGTCAGCGCTTCCTCGAGCGTCGTTGCGACCGCATCGGCTTGATCGAAAGCCTCTTTGGTCAGATCGATCAAGACCTTGGCGCCGTCGCCCATCCGCGCGCCGAGGTCGACGAACGTCGAAGCCACCGTCGCGAGCAACCGCTTGGCCGCGACCGCGTCGGCAGCGCCTGCGTCGGTCAGCGCGGCATTGATCGCGGCGGCAGCGTCAGTTTCCGGCGCGGCCGCCCCCGGAGGGTTTGGGCCGATGGCACCGATCCGCAGGGCGAGCGCAATCTGGTCGCGATCGGTGAGCCCGGTAATCGGGTCGCCGGATGCGAAATGAACGCCGTCAATCGCCGTGTTCGACAGGGCGAAATATTCGGCGGTGACGTCGTCGCCGGGCTTGGCGGCGGCATTGGCCGCAGGCGCGGAATTGCGCGAGGCGGCGGGTTTTCTGTTTCCCATGATTCTATCCTTTACTGCTGTCCTCTTGCTCGCGGCTGTCGACCGGGACGACGCCAGCCGCGAGCAAGAGGGCGCCGCCGAAGCGACGCCCTCCCGGCAAGGAACCTCGGTTAGTCGGTGAGAATATCGACCATGGCCGCGAAGCTCTCGGCGTGGCGAACGGCGACATCGACATCCTGCAGCGCGACGATGCGGACGGTGCCGCTGGTCGAATTGCTGTAGGGATCGACGAGCAGGTCGAGGCCGCCCCACATGCCGATGATCAGGTCGGCCCAATTGCCGAAGAGCGCCGCCGAACAGATGCCAGCGGCGGTGCCCTTCGTCAGATTGGACGGGACCTGATTGCTGACGGCCGCATTGTAGCCGTTCAGGCGGTTGTCGTCCGACCAGATGGCGCCGCCGTCGGTCGAGGCAAAGCGCTGGGTCGTCTTGAGCTTGCCGCGAACCTTGCTGTTGGTCAGGTACGCGAGCGCCCCGACATCGGCATTGTCGATCGCGACTTCGGTTTCTAGCTTGACGATATGATCCCACGTCGGGGCCGCGCCGTTGGTGCCGCCGGCGACCGAACCGATACCGGCGGTCTGCATCACGCCCCGCGGCTGGTTCGACGCGCCGCTGCCGTTGATGCCGGCGAGGTCGATCGCCAGCGCCAGCGTGGTAGCGAGGTCCTGACGAACGAACGCCTCGACGTCGATCGAGCTTTGCAGCAGCAGCTTGCGCGAAATGTCGGTGAAGGCACCGACGGTTTTCGGCGTCAGCGGCACCTGGTCGAAAGCCTGCTGGCTTTCGGTCGGTGCGCCGCTTTCCGCGACCCAATAGGCGGTTGCGCCGCCGGTCGCGCGCGGGATCGCGACGTTGCCGTTCAGGTCGGTCATGACGCGCGCGCCAAGGCCCTGCAGCGCCATGCGATTGCGCAGCAGCTCGATGAAGCTGGCGGCGAGCAGGTCGGTCGCGACCGTGTTGCCGCCCGCCGTGGCCGTGCCGACCGTCAGGTCGCGTTGGCCGGGCTGACGCGACGGGTCGATCGCGGCACGAATGACGTCCGCCGGGACCGTGATCGCACCCTGAAATTCGGCGCCGGGACGCAGCTGGCGAGCCGCTTCCGAGCATTCGAATTCGAACGTCGCGGCTTCCTGCGCCCGGCGGTCGTTCGGATTGGCAAGCGCATGAAGCACCCGAAGGAAGCTGTAGCGCTGCTGATCCTGCGAATTCATCCCGATGACGGGACTTTCGGCGGTGCGCACCGGGGTGGCATTCGGCTGCGCCTGCGTGAAGGCGCGCATGAACGCCTCGATCGAATGCCCTTCGGCAATCGACGTGTCGGCGAGGTCGCCGGCGTTCAGGCGCTGACCGAGCGCACGGATATTCGCAATGCGGTCGCGTTCGGCGGTCGCAATGGCGGCGCGTTCGGTATCGCTGACGCCGGGCGCTGCCGGAACGGTCGGCGCAGACGCGGCGGGAGCGCCGCGGGTTTCGGGAGCTGCAGGCGCTGCCGGGGCAGCGGGCGCAGCGGCGGGGGTGGCGATCGGCGCAGCGCCGCCGCCGGCATTACGGTTAAGCCGCATGTCGTCGTCCTCTTCTTCTTCAACAAGGTTTCGGGGATCAAATGCCGACGGGTCGCCATCACGACCGACGCCGACCGTCGTGTCTGCGGGAACCGAGACGAAACTGATTTCGAACGGCTCCCAATCCATCAGGCGATAGGTGGCCTGATCGCCTTCCTGCTTTTCCAGCACGACTTTGTGCGGGCGATATCCGACGCTCACCAGCTTTCGGATACCGTCAACGACGTCCTGAAAGATTTCCTTGGCGCGTGCCGATTGTCCAAATCGCACGATGGCGCGACCGATGCGCCCCTTCACCCAGGCTTTCACGACCACGCCCACCAGGTCCCGGTGATTGTGGTCCATCAACAGCGCCGCACCGCCGTTCAGCCGTCCAAGCCGAACCGACGCGCCGCCATGATCCAGTATTTCGGTGCCCCACCAGCGTTCCACGGGGGCTTCCGACGAAAAGCTCAGCTCGACCGTGCGCTCGGCTTCGTCGATCGTTTCCGACCGAACTTCGAACGTGATGTCGCGATAGAGCAGATTATCCGCCGGCGCCTCGCTGTCGCGCGTCAGCACGGCCGCGGGCACGGCAGAAAGCACCGCGGCCGAGGCGGCCGCAGCGAGCAATTTCTTACGCATGTTGCTCTCCTATTTGTCCTCGGCCTCGGCGGCGGCTTCGTCGTCGCCGTCGTCGTCGTCCTTTGCTTCCTTGGCAGCGCCCGGCGCCTGCGGCGGGGTCATGCCGCGCGCCTCTTCCTCTTCCAGCTCGGCCCACACCGTGTCGGGATCACCGCCGCCCTCGCGGATGATCTGCGCCCGGCTCTTCGTGCGTAGCGCGACCGATTCCCTGTTCGCCTGAACGTCGGCCTTGGGATCGACCCAGCCCCACCGCCGACCCGTAAATTCGGGCCGGTTGAACTTATCGAATTTGCTCGGCGGCAGGCGCGAAAGCTCGGCGTCGCGCACCATCGCGTGACCCAGCCACCAGGTGAAAACCGGCTCTTTGACCGTTTCGATGTACCAGCTCTGCAGCAGCATCCAGATTTCGCGCTCGTCGAGCGTTCCTTGCCGGATCGAACTGAAATTGACCTCGCGCAGGTCGCCGGTCAGGCCGTGATAACTGACGAGCAATCCCGCCGACATGCGACGCTGGACCGATTTAGAGAAGGGCTCGTAAACCCCGTTCGGATAGTCCGGGTTGAAATTCTCGAATTGATATCCGTCGGGGATGACCGAAAATTCGCCCGGTTCCGCTGAGGTGATAAATTCTGGCCCCTCGGGACCTACGCCCTCTTCGCCATCACCCTCGGCGGCGCCCATCGGCGGCCCAGCCTCGGGGTCGATCTGGCGAAAAAAGCCCATTTTCGACGCCCCGACATTCGCCGCGACCAGTGCGGCCTCGTCGAACTTGTCGAGCTGCCATGCGCCGCGCAGCGCGGCATAGGCCCATGGTACCCCGCGCCATTGCTCGGCATCCTCGGCGAGGAACAGGTGAATGATTTCGCTCGCCGGGACGCGGATATAGCGTTGCGACGTGACGCCGTGCATGTCGCCCGCCTGCGGCACTTGGCGCAGGTGATAGGCGACGGGCTTCATGAACGCGTCGAACTCGACGCCCATGCGGATGCGCGCGCCGCCCGGCAGGTCGCGGTTATGCTCTTCGTCGAGCAGGTGCCCCGGCAAGAGCTGCAGCTGGCAACCGTGATTGCCGCGATCCCGTCCCTCGACGAGCCGGATCAGCGCTTCGCCGTCGCGCGCCACCATGCGAACCGCGAGCGTGTCGAACAGCCGTTCGGACAGCTTGCCGGTGACGTCGAACTGACCGCGCTTTGCCTGACGCGCATATGCCGCCTTGATCCGGGCGCTGTCGGCCTTGTCCGGCTTTCCGGCGTCGTTCAGGCAATTGACTTTGAGCGCGAACCCCCCCGAACCGACGATGTTCGTCTGACACATAGCCAGAAATTTCCGGCCATATTCGGTATCGCGCGACCAAGTGCGGCTGCGGCCCCGCATCGCGCGCAGCTTCGACCGCAGCGCCATATTATCCGACAGGTCGGCGGTCGACCATGTCTTCGACAGGCGGTCGGTCGTTCCGGCTTCGAAAGAGCGCTTCGACACTGCGCGACCGCGCATCAGCGCCTGGCGCCGCGCCGCGACGGGCAGGCCCGGCGCCTGCGCTTCCGGCGCCGACGGCTCGCCGCGGCGGCTGATGTCGAATCCAAGGAAGCGCATCAGAGGCTCGCCAGCACGCGACCGGGACCGGTGCGCCGCGCCTTGTTCGCCTCGGTCGCAACGATTTTCACATAACGGTCGCGCAACACCATCAATTCGGCATGCGTCATCATCCGCACGCGTCGGCCGTCCTCGAATTCATACTCAAGGTCGGCCGAACTGGCGCGACCCTCGATCGCGGCATTGACGAGGTCGAGGATCCGCTGCGCCTGCGAACGACTGTCGAGGTCGGCGGTCGCCGGGTTCGGGTCGACCGTCATCATCCCTTGGTCGATGACCTGCGCGAAATCGTCGTTGACGACCCGCACCGACCACCGCCACCGACCGGTCGCCCACGCGGACGTCGCTGATGCCGGAACGACCAGCTTCCACGCATCGGCATCGGCAACGCCCGCGATCGTCGTAATAGGGCCGCCGGCGGCGGGCTGGAACAGCCACGTCACCGAATAGCCTTCGTTGCTGTCATAAGCGGCCATCAGGCCGTCAGCGCGCACGACAATGCTGTCGCCTGCAATGACGCGATCCGGCACCCGCGCGAGCGGGGTCAGCAGCACATTCACCATTTTTACCCCGCTAGGTTAGTCGGCCCATCCAGCTCTTACCCCGCCGCCGTGTGGCAGCTGGCGCCCGCTGCGACCGTTTCGGGGTCGGGGCGGGCTTCGGCGCTGGAACTGGCGCCGTGATATTGTCGTTGCTCGGTTCGTCATTGGCCGCCGGGCGCGGCAACAACGCAACCCCGCTTTTCGGCCAGATGACCCGGAAATCCTTCGGCACCCACCGCATATCGGTGCGGCTCTGCGCGAACGGCGGTTTCAGCAGCGCGACTTCGGACATCACCAGATGATCCCAAGTTTCGTTGCGCCGCCGCATCGGCTTCCATTTGCCTTTGACCAGCTCTTCGGCGGTGATTTCCTCGAAATAGTCGATCCCGTCGACCGCCGCACTCGCTGGCAGGTCGCCCGGAAAATGGATATATCCCGGCCCCGGCGCCGTGCGGCGCAGGCGGGCGTCGATCATATTCTTGATCGCGTTGACGTTCGGAATCCAAAGGCGGGCGCTGCTGCGCTTCGCCCCCGACCGCATCTTTTGGTCGGCGAACTGGCCCGGCGGCATCAACTTGCCGTTCGGGTTGGAACCGCCCTTCATCAACGTGATGCGCGACGGATGGACCCCCAGCGCCCGCGCCGCATTCCAGAACCATTTCGCTCCTTCGGTCGCCTGATCGCCGCTGCGGTCGCTGCCGCCGGTGTCGACGACGACCGACAGGATGCGCGCATATCCGACCGGCTTCCCGTCGTCACCGACCTCGGCGAGCGGCAACAGCCGATCGAACAGGCCGAGCAGCACCTTGAAATGCTCTTTGTGAACGAAGGGCGCGACCTGCGTCAGCCCATCGTCCAGCACGTCGACCGGGAAACGGTCGATCAGCCATGTCTCGCGTTCGACGCCGCTGCCGATCAGCGCGACCTCGAATCGGTCGCGCTGAACGTCGACCAGCGCATTCACGACTCGGACGCCGCGTGGCACGGTGCCGCGCCGCCAACCCTTTTCGCGCCGCGCTTTCAGCTCGTCGGCGCGTACCGGCTCTTCGCCGGATAGTTGCGAGCGGTAATTCTTCCCCGCCTTGACGTTATAGAACGTCCGCAACGGCGCTTCGTCCTGCCGGGCTTCCCAAGCAATCATCGCCTCGCGCCAGGCGCGGGCAAGTTCAGACCAAGGCGTGAAGGCCAACAGCCCATCACGGCGGAACGTCCGCCGATACTTCCCCTTTTCGGGTTGCTTCGCGACGAAGCCCCGGTGCGGCAATGTTTTCAGGCTTTCAAGCAGCTTATGTCGCGCGCTCGGCGGCAGGATACATCCGGTCGGGCAGGCCACATACGCCGACTGCGCTGCATCCTCGGGCGTCCCCGTTGCAGTGAACCGCAGGTCGCGGATCAGGTCGATTTCCCACCGTGTATCGCACTCGGGGCAAACCGGCCAAAGCCGTTCGTCGGTGCCGCCGGCGATGAACGGTTCGATCCCCGCATCGGCACCAAGCGCGGGCGACGACGACACCAGCTTGGTATCGCGGCCCTTGTGGACGGTCATGCGTCCGTCCATCAGGCTGATGCCGTCGCCTTTGCCTTCGATATCGACCTGCCCGTCGGCATTGGTCGGAAAGCCGTCGTAATCGTCGAGCCACCCGCGCTGCGCGGTGCGCTGGCGGAAGAAATTTTCAACCGGCCAACCCGACATCAACGACATGCCGCGGAACAGCTTGATGAACATATTGTCGGCGTTGCTGGCCGACGTCAGCTTTTCTTTCAGCACCGAAATCGTGCTGATCATCTGGTTGATGCGCAGCTTGATGAATGATTCCATCGCGAACTTGTCAGGCTGGACCGCCATGAAAGTGGCGGGGTCCTGATCGATCGTCCAGCCGATGAACGCTTCGCCGACCTTCGACTTGCCGCCCTGAGCCGGCCCCATGTCCCCGACTTCGCAGGTTTCGGGCGCGCCGCAGGCGTCCATGATTTCGGCGAGAAGCGGCAGCGCGTCGGCGTCGTAATCGTTCAGATACTCAGCCGCCCATTCCGAAACGGTCAGCTTTTCCTTGGGGCGCACCAGAAAGGCGAGCCGCGCAACAATCTGATGGCCGGTCTCAAACGGCGGGATCGTCGGGAACGTCGAATGTCGCATCGCCCGTCCCGCCCATTTCCTCGAATTTCTTTGCCAATTCTATCAGGTCGCGTTCGGCGATCTGATCAATCATCACGATATGCTCGCGGCTCAGCTCGAGGCGCTTCGAAAGCCGCGCCCCAAACGACCGGTATTTTCCGTTCAACAGCTGGAATACTGCGGCAATAGCCGCTTCCATCGACGCTTTCGAGACCAGCTCGCCCCGGTCTTTGCCAAGGCGGTTCGCCAAAATCTCGGCTTCGATCATCGCTTTGCGATCCGAAGCTGTCAGCCCGGCATCGCTCGGACCCGCGAGGCTCTGCCCGCCCATCAGCTCGAGGCCCAGCTGGTGGACCACGGCCGCCCGGCTGCGGGCCGAAAGCTCTTCCGCATCGCGGATCGCCGTCACGAACTGGTGCGCCGCGGCGAGGTCTATTTCATAGGCGACCCCGTTTTTCCCGCGCGACAGCACCGGGAAAGCGGGATGTTCCGCCATCAATTTCTTGAGCGTCGGCTCGCTCGGCATGCCCGGCATCATCGCCAGCTCGCCAAGCGACCCCTTCATCGGCTCGGTTACCGCGTCAGTCATCGACCGAAATCCGAACAAAAACAAAAGGGTGCCGAAAAAATCAGGTCACTCACATCTTCCGCGCCTTCGGCCCCCGTATAGGGTTTTCCGCTGGGGAGGACCCAAAGGGGGGTGCGACGGGCGGGGCGGCGATCAGCGCCGGGGTCGTCGACCAGCGCGAGAGGTCGCACCATGCGACCCGCACGCCCCGCCAGTCTGTCTTTCAAATAGGTGATTTGAGGCGCGGGGCGAACACCCATTATTTTCTCCATGTCACATTCTACCTGTTGACCGGCTCTACCTACGCAATCCTGCGGCTTTGCGAGCATCGGCGTGCAAATTCAGATATTGGGCGACGGCGAAGAGGGCGCGATTGTACCGCATCCGCAGGCCATCAGCGCCGAGCGCGATGCCCATCGGGCGGCGCAAATCCTTGAACGACGGCCGCTTATGCCCCGTCTGCGACATTTGATTGACCGCGAGACCGACCAACCGGCGGTCGCGTTCGGGCACCAGCAGCAGCCATGCCGACCGCGCATCACGCACCGCGACCTCGGCCCGCGTCAGCGGTGCCGCGCGCACCGGCGCATCCTTGTCGACGTCGGGACCATAGAGCGGCTGGTCGCCAAGGTCCCAAGGCGCGTCGGACGCCCACGGCGATCCGCGCCCGCTGCCAGGCGACCGGCGCCACAGCTCTATCGCCTCGACCATCGCCTGCTCGACCTCGCCAAAGGTCACGACAGCATCGGCCCCCTCTATATCACCCATCTTCTATCTTCCTCTTTCTCTGAACAGTCATGTCAGGGTTAGGAAATCCCGTGTGTGGGCGCATGACAGACCACCAACCCTGACAAAACTGTTCGGACCCGATCAGCCGCGCCCATTCTTCGCGCTATTTCAACGCCTCGCGCCCCCTTTATGGAGCGGACAGCGACTGTTCGGCCGACTGTTCGGAACGGGTCGCCGACCCCGATCCCGCGCGCCCAGCCCCGGCCAGCCAAGGCGGCCCTGAACACACGCCTGAACAGTTGCCCGAACAGTCACCCCCTCCCCCGTCACACGCGCCCGCGCCACGCGTCGGGGTCATCGTCCCCGTGCGCGCCATCACCCGCCGGCGAGGCAAGGTCGGACGTCTTGAGCTTGATCCCGAGCCGCACCTTGCGGCCCGTCGCGGTGTCGCGATCGACATAGAATTGCGCCTCGGTCAGCTGCTTGCCGAACGTGGTCTGCTTCATGATCATGTCGTCCTTGTCCCCGCGATCGAGGCAGAACTGCTTGAAATTTTCGTACAAATCGGTGGCACCGACATGCGCCGTCGGGTCCGACAGGTCGCAATTCGCCTCGAGCCATTCCGACATCGCGCTGCCCGTCGCCCAAAAGCTGGCGATGGCCATGCGCGCCGTATCGGGCTCGGGAACGTCGCTGGTGTCGAGCCAATCGAGCGTGCCCTTCAGCATCCAGTTGAGGATGCCGCTGGTTTCCTTCATCAGCCGCGCCTTGACGATATGCGGCGCCTCGTCGACCAGCCCCGGCGACACGCCATAGGCTTTCAGCCACGGCAACAGTCCGAACCGTCGTCTAAATCCCCGATCGTCGCTCGGCGGGTTCGGCAGCGGGTTGACCTCGGCGATCAGCTGGAAATGCGCGGTAAAGGTGACATCCTCGACCGCGTTCGGCGCGCGCACCGTCACTTGACTGCCCGTCACCTGCTTGATGCGCTCGCCGTCCCATGTGCTGCCCTTTTTGGGCTCGTCGATGACGACCAGGCGGATATCGCCGCGCAGGCGCACGATATCGGCCTGATGCTCGCTACCGCTGCGGTCCTGCCGCGATTGAAGGAAGGTTTTGGGGCTCGCCGACCGGAAATAGTCGCCGTGCATCGCGCCGATGATGTCGTTCGTCATCGACTTGCCGTCGCCGCCCTTGCCCTGCCAGATATAGAAACGCTGGTCGCTGATCAGGCCGGTCAGCGTCATGCCGTACACGCGCTGCAACATCGTCCGCGCGACGGGGTCGTCGTGCAGCTCGTCGAGCCGTTTCAGCCATAGCGGGCATTTGGCGTCGGGGTCATAGGCGACCGCCGCGACCTGCATGAACATGTCGGCGGCGTCGTGCCCCTCGGTCCAGTCGGCAATCCAGCCGTCCTGCGTCTCGACAAAGCGCAGCGTGCCGTTCAGGCAATGATAGGCGTACAGGTCGGTATCGAACTCGTCGAGGCTCGCGCGCATCAGGAATCGGCCGTCGTCGTCGGTCAGGCTCTGCGCCTGTTTGATCATCCCCGACGTCCGGTCGCTGTTGCCGGTTTTCATGCTCCACGCGACCAGCTGGGTGACGCGTTCGTCGCGTCGCTCTTCGTTCCATCGCCCGCCATAGACCGTCTGAACCTGCTCGATCGTCGCGGCTTTCAGCGCCCACGCTTCGTCCATCAGGCCGTCGCCAACCGCCAGCGCGACCGATCGCGCGCGCGCGCCGCCGTCGCGGGCGTTCCAGCGCACCTTGTCGAACCATATCCAGTCGCCCTGACGTCCGATTTCGCCACAGAATTTCAGGCGGCCGTCGGCATGCACGTTAAAGCGCATCGCGTTGCCATGATCGTTCAGCGGCCATTTCGACCGCACTAGCAAAGGATCAGCCGCCCCCGCGGTCGTCGACAGGTGACCTGCCGACTCGTCATCAATCATGCCGCAACCTTCGCCCATCGCGGCCAATCGATTTTGGCCGCCAATTCTCGTTTTTCTGCCATTTTTTCTGCGTCGAGCGTCCAGCCCCATACGACCTTGTTGCGGCCGCGCCGCTCGCCCCCGATCGCGCGCCGGTCGGTGCCGCTGCGCGTGCAGCCGAGGCGCACCCACCCGTCGAAGCGGTAGAGGTCGCCGCGATGCGCTGCGGCATCCTGATAACTGATCGACCAAGGGCACTCCCATGCGAGCGAGACCGCCGGAAAGACGAACTCACGCCACAGGCGCACGGCCACGCGGCAAATGTCGGGCCGAGCTGCGCAGACACGCGCAAGCTCGAATGCCTCGTCACGCCGCATCCCGCAGGTTTCAGCCGGAATCATCTGCTCGGTCGCGGTGACGGCGACGAGCCGCCCGTCGTGCCGCATGCCGTGCGCGATGCCTTCGACATATTGCGGCCGCTGGAGCGGTCCCATCTTATGCTTCCAATCGACGAGACAGCGGTTCAGCTCGTCGTTGTCGATCCGGTCGAAGGAAATCAGAGGGTCGAGCATCGAACGCGTCACGCCGCCACCCCGCGCGCATCGATCAGCGCCATCGTGCGCGCCATGCGCTTGTCGGCGACCTTCGCGGCCTTTGTCATCTGCTCGGCGCCGATCGCGGGCAGCATCGCCGCCGTCATCGGCCCGCGCACGCCCAACGCGTTGCGATAACAGGCCAATTCGGCCTCGAATGTCTCGCGAACCGCCGAATCCTCTTCCATCTGGCGCACGGCGGTGTTGAAAACCTTGGGCGTAAAGCCGAGCGCCTTCGCCATCGCGCTGACATGCTTCAACTCGTCGCTGATCTCGCGCCGCGCCGCGCGCCGATCCAGCGCATAATGCGCGAGCTGGCGCAGCTTGTCGGCCGACTCGCTGTCGACATGAACCTCGCCATCGGGATAGGCCTCGAGGCGCGCCGCGCCCGCCTCTTCGTCGTCGGCAGTGATTTCGGGCAACGTCGGCCGCACCCGCGGCGCGATACTCAGCTCGGCATCGAACCGCCCGCGCCAATGCGCCAATACTTCGCGCCGGAACGTCTCGTTTCCGATCCGCGCGGCCTGCGCCTCGAGCCGCGACCACGCCGCCGCCGTCGTTTCGGGATTGCGCGGACGCGGAACGGCCGACGCAACAGCGTCGAACAGTGCGTCGACAACCCCGACCGGCGGATGCGCGGCGAGCCACGCGGCGAGCGCCATAGCGGGGTCTTCCCCGGCCTTCACGCTGTTGCGCACCAGGTCGTCGGGGTCGATCCCCTCGGGCATCCGGCCGATGCGAAGTGACTTGCCCGGCGCGAGCAGCGGCAACGCGCGCTCGGCCGCACGGTGAGCCGCCGCGATACCGGCCGCGTCGCCGTCGAACAGCAACAGCGGCGATTGATCCGAGCGCCACAGCCTTTCCAGCTGCCCTTCGGTCAGCGCGGTGCCCATCGGCGCGAGCGCCGGGATGTCGCAGCGGTGCAACGCGATCGCGTCCATATAGCCCTCGACGACGACCGTCTGACCGGGGTCGAGGCCGCGCGTGCGCAGCAGCAGGTTCGAATATTTCGCCTTTTCGCTCAGTAGCGCGGTGACGCGATGCAGATTGAACAGCGTCTGACCCTTGTCGAACAGTGGGCCGTCGGGACTATTCTTGTATTTCGGCACCATCGACGAGGGCTTGAGCGACCGGCCGCCGAACGCGATCAACCGGCCGCGTGCATCGTGAACGGGCACCATGACCCGCAGGTGAAAGGTGCAGCCGCTGCGCGCGGGCTCGGCGCCGTCGGCGGGGCGATGCCACGCCAGCCCGGCGCCGCGCGCATCGTCGAAGCCGATCCCGGCGCGGTCCAGATGGTCGGAAGACGCTGGCGACCAGCCCAGCTCGAACGCCTCGGCCGTCGCCCGGTCGATCCCGCGCGCCGCGAGCCAATTCTGCGCCTCGGCCGATCCCGCCAGCTCGCGCACATAGACCGCCTGCGCCGCCTCGATCGCCGCGCGGACCCCGACGACGCGTTCGGCCGCCCGCGCAGCCTCGGGCGACGGCGCGGGCAGCTCCATCCCGGCCTCGCCTGCCAAATCCTCGACCGCTTCGACAAAGGTCCGGCCCTGCGTATCCATGACGAAGCGGATCGCGTCGCAATGCCAGCCGCAACCGAAGCAATGCCCGAACGCCTTTTCATCGTTGACGGTAAAGCTCGGCGTTTTCTCGCTATGGACCGGGCAACAGCCCTTATGCTCGCGCCCAACCTTCGTCAGCTTGACCGTGCGACCGATCAGCGTCGACAGCGTGATGCGAGCGCGCAGCTCGTCGAGAAAGGCGGGGGTAAAGCGCGACATAGGTCAGGGGTCAGACGCGCATCGGCATCAGGACGGCAAAAAACTTGTCGTCGGTCGGGTCGATCAGCTTGCAGGGCGTCGCCGACAACAGCCCGCCGCCCTCGCCGCCGGGCAAGGCATCCCACGCCATCACCGTGACTTCGCCGCCCAGCGCGTCGAGCGTTTGCATCAGATAATCGCCGTTGAACCCGACGTAAAAGCCGCTGGCCGAAGCCTCGCAATGGACCGCGACCGATGTATCGAGTGCTTCGGCACCCTTCGTGCTGACCGTCAACTGACCCACCGCGCCGACGTCGATCCGCACCGCTGCCGATCGCTTTGTCGCTATCCCCGCCCGTGCGGCGGCGACGGCGCGACGAAGGTCGGCGGTCTTTGCCCTGATTGTCGTCTGCGCGGCGCCGGGTACGATCCGCATGAAATCGGGATAAGTGCCATCGATCAGCTTGGACATGATGGCACCGTCGGCGGTCGAAAGCGTCAGGCTGTTCGGAAATCCCGCCTGTGGCACCGGATCGGGCAATTTGCCCGGGTCCGAATTCCCGCGTTGGCTCCTGCCGAATGACAGCCGCGCGCCATCCTTGGCCGTCGCCAGCATATCGAGCAGGCGCGCCAGCGTGCGCCGGGGAACGATCGCATCGCCCTTCCAATGCTCGCCGGTCGCATCGGGCAATTCGACCTGCGCGACGTGCAGCCGGTGTCCGTCGGTCGCCGCCAGGCGATACGACCAGCCCCCGACATGCGAAATCGCAATGCCGTTCAGATAATATCGCGTCTCTTCGGTGCTGATCGCCGGCATCAACCGCCGCACGGCGCGCAGGAAATCGGCACCTACCGTCGCCTCGACGAACTGCGGCGTCATGAACATGCGCGGGAAATCGGTCGGGTGCATGACATGCTGGCCGCGCGTTGCGATCGGCCCTGCGCGCCATTCGATGCGCGTCCCACCCTCGAAATCCTCGGTCACCAACTGGACGCGCTCGCTGCCCGCCTGTTTCAGAACGGCGGCGAGGCCGCGAGGGTCTTCTATCAGATAATCGCCCGCACCGACGCCCTCGACGATCGGCACCGATGCGTGGCGCTCGGTATCGAGGTCGGTCCCCAACAGCTCGAGCGATCCGTTCGCGCGCATCAGCATCGTGGTCAGGATCGGCGCCGTCGAGCGGCGTTCGATGACCGAACCGGCCGCCTGCAGGCCGCGCAGCAGCGCGCGGCGGTTCACTTCAATCTGCATCGTCATTCTCCCTCGGCGGACCGACGACGGCCCTGAGCTTTTCCAACAGCTGAGCGGCGCGCGGCACGTCGCAGCACGGCCCTTCGACCGTGATTTCAAGGATGACGGCCGACAGGCGGGCAGCTTCCTGCGCCGCGAACCGGATCGAACCGCGCGACGGCACCGTCGGGCCGAGGTCTTCCGCGACGCTCACGCTGCGAATCCTTCGAAGAGACCACCAAGGGGCGGCAGGCCTTCTGCCGCCTCGCGCGCGCGGCGAGCCTTGTGCAATTCGATGGTGGACAGCTCGCCTTCACCGCGCAGGAAAGCCAGCTGACGCTCGATATCGGCGACGTGATCCGCCTCAAGCTCGATCATCTGACAGTCGAAGCCTTCGGCGAGGCAGGCAATGCCAGTTTTTCCAGAGCCGGCGAACGGGTCGAGGACCCGCCCGCCGGGCGGCGTAACTAGCCGGATGACCCAGCGCATCAGGTCCACCGGCTTCACGGTCGCGTGCGCGCTTCCGATACGATCGAGCGGCCCGGCCTTTGCGGAATAGAAAAAGCGAGCCGCCGTCCCGCTATCACCTCGAGGCGTGAAATCCGAATTGGCGGCGAATTCGCCGTACACGTTAGCGGTTTTGCGTCCACCGCCACTGTCCGGTCGCACGGCTGCGAGTTGACCGGGTGCTTCGGAAAAGTGCTGCTCGACCGCGACGCTGCCGTCGTGAACGACATTGGCGGGCCACCGGCCGAGCGGATCGCCGCCGCGAGCGCCTGGCTTCATCGCAAAGTTGGTACCGCCCCGTTCGCTATATCGCCGCTCCGCGCTGGCCTCGCCCTCGCGATAATGGCTCCACAACTTGCCCGCACCGGTTCGCAATTCTTCGTCGGTACCGATGCGGCACGCGTCGATATTGAGAGCCCCGACGTTATGCGCAGCAAGGTTCGCGGCAATGCTGCCTTCGGACAGCGGCTTGCGGGCAACGCAAATAGGCTCCCACGCTGGTTTAAGCGCGCTACTCCACCCCTGCCAATCACCCTTTTGGTTATGCGGTTTCGGCATGCCGGTACCGTAAATCCACGCTAGAAAGCCGGTGAATTGACCCGCGTCGAGCAAGCGCGCAAAAATATCGCGCTGCTGGGCAGACAGGGACTCCATGAACAGTGCGGCGAGCGGATCGGCGTCAAATAGGTCGGCGACCTGGTCGCGGATTTCAAAACCCGCGTCCTCGATCGCGACTGTCTGCCGGTGAAAGGTTCGGGTACCGCCGAAGGCCACCAGATGCGCGCCCGGCTTCAAACAGTCGCACACCGCGCGCCACGTCTCGGGCCGCTGACATATGTCACCGCCGTCCCACCTTTTGCCCATAAATCCGCGACCCGCGCGCTGGAATGCGCCGTCGCGATCCTTGGCCGGGGCGGAACCTTCAGCTCCGAACCTCTTGACGATGCTGGTGAGGTGATACGGCCCGTCGGTCGCGCAGACGTCGAACGGCTCTGCCTCGCCCGCTGCGATGGCAGCAGCATAGACAGGAAGCCATTCAAGCATGTCAGCATGGGCGACCGACACGACCATCAGCGCGAGCCCCCATGAATTCCCGCGCGCACGTCGTCGGACAGCGCCACCAGGCGCATTTCGACGACCGAAATAGGAATGACGCCCTCGACCGCTTCGCGCTGGCACGCGGCAACGATATTGCCGATCCGGCGCGCGATGGCCGCACGTTCGGCCTCGGCCGCCAGCGTGCCCTCGTCGGGCAACGCGTCGTCGCCAATTCCATCGACCACGACCCCGCCGAAACATTCCAGCGCCTCGCCGACCGTCAGCAGGTCGCTGTTGCCGACCGGCAAAGGTCCCCCAACGCCGCTCACGCCGCGACGTCCCGCAGCTCGGTCGCGATAGCGCGCCGCTGGGTGATCGTCGTCAGCCCATTCCAGCCATGACGGCATTCGCCATGGTCGGGCGGCAGATTGCAGAACGGGCAGCGCACCGTGTTGACCCGCGGCTGCGCCGCCTCGACCGCGCGCTGTGCGATCGGCTTGTTGATCCCGTCGTCGAGCGGATTGCCGCCCGCCGCGCGCGCCGCGGCCTTCGCGCGTTCCCAAAACACCGATGGCAGCGAACCGCCCCCCGACCGCGAATAATCGGTCGCGGCGACCACCTTGCCGCCCTCGTCTAGAACGACCAGTCGCCGCGCCCGCCGCCGCATGTCGCGGCGCAGCTTGCCGGTCGCGATCCCGCGAGCGAGCGCAAGGTCGATCTGCGACACGGTCAGCCCCGCCATCCGGCCGAGCATCTGATTTTGCGGACAGGGCAGACAATCAAGCGCCGTCAGCACCGCAGAGAGGATCGGCACCAGCGCATCGCCGCTCGCGCGATTGCACAGATGGTCGCGCAGCGCGGTCACCGGACACCCCCGCGCGTCGCCTTGCCGCTGGCTATGATCGTCACGACGCGGTGCAGGCGCGGGTCGGCAGGAACCTCGACGCGGATCAATCCGCGCATCTGCAAACGGCGCAGGCGATAACTCGCCGCGATCCCGTCCGCCAGGCCGACCGCGCGCGCGATGGCGGCATTCGTCGGGCAAGATAAGCCCTTGGTTGCGGCCACCAACAGCAGTTTCAGCACCCGCCGCTCGACCGTACCGGCGCGGCGCACATGCATCCCGCCGCGCGGCTTTGGCTGCGCCGCCGGGACATAGCGCCGCGACCGGCGCTGGACCTCGAAACTATATCGGCCATCGCCAACCCGGCGGCGTGCAATATCGATCAGCCCGGCATCGGTCAGCGCGCGCAGCGCGGGCTGGGTCGACGCGGGAACCGCGCTCGCGACGCCAAGGCACAGCGACGTGCCCGCCGGCGCCGCACGCGCCCAATCCTGCAGGTCATCCCCCCCCATGAACATCAGCGGGGACCGTCGGTATCGAGGCGCAGGCCGCGTTCGACGATTTGCGCTTCTTCCATGGTGAACAGGATGCCGCACACGCTGACCACGTCGGCCATCGGACCGGCTTCGTCGATCGCGCGCCGCACCGCCTGCAACCGCTTCACGCGGAACGGAAAATGCGAACCCAGCCGGCGGCGCCGCTGGTCGAGCGGTTCAGAAATCGAAGGCTCGGCATCGGCGATCCGCTCGGGCTCGGGCGTGACCGGCCGCGCCGCCATTTCGGCCGCGCGCGCCGGCACCGTCAGCGCCCGGCCGAATTTGTCGTGGATCAGCTTCGCCATCGCCGCCGACAGCGTCAGCCGCAGCGCCCCCCACGTTACCAGAACCTCGCCGTCGTTGCGGTTCGACCAGCTGGCGTTGAAATCATCGACGTGCGGAATGGCGACCATCATTCGGCTCCCTTGGCAAGCGCCGCGTCGAAAGCGGCCAATTCGGTTTGGACCTGCGCGACCAGCGCACGCATTTCGGCGCGCTCGGTCGCGGCGATGCCTTCCACGGCAACAGCGTCGAGATAATCGGCCTGCAGCGCGCCCGAAGCGGTGACGATCGACGCCATTCGCGCGTTCAGGCTGGCGCGCGTCGGTGCATCGGTCGGCGGATCGACCAGCACCCGGCCGATCTCGTGCGCGAGGAATGTCGCGAACGGCGGCTCGCGCCCTTCGGCAACGGCGATCGTGTCCATGATCGCGCAACAATCGATCGACGGCAGGTCGGTCTCGTCAAGGCTATGCCACCGGCCGACCTGCGACTTGCCACGCATCCCGTCGGTCGCCGCGACGGCTTCGATCCCGCCGCAAACCTCGATCGCGCCGCGCGTCGTGCGCTTCGCGCGGGCGCGCTGGGGCGACACGGCGGTCATGCGGCCACCCCGACGGGGGAATTTCTGTCCGCATTTCCCGTCGACTGGCTGGCCGCCTCGGCCTCATAACGACGCATGAATTCGCGAACTCTGCCCTCGGTCGTCGCGAAAATCTGACGGCCGTTCTTGAGGTCGCGAACGAAATGAGGGTCGCGCAGCGCTTTTCGCCCGAAGGTCACTTCGGACATGCGATCAGCCTTCGCGATGAAGGCGATGATATCGGCGAGCAGCTGAGGATGATGACATGCCATGCGCGTCCACTAACGTAGGATTATTCCTACGGTCAAGCGGAAAAAGTAGGACGCATCCTAGCATGGCCGAAGGCTGCGCTTTGTGGGAAGCGTCCTACATGCAAGAGACTGCCTTTCAACGGTTCATCCGGCTCGCGATCGAGAGCGCTCCCCGCAGCCGTGACTTTTACGACCGCGAAATTCAGAAGCTCGCGGGGACGAAGGGCAAAGTGCTGTTCGACATAACGCGCGGGAAGAGCGCCAATCCTCAGACGAAAACGCTGCAGGCGATCAGCAAGGTTCTAAGCCAGCCGATAAATCTGTTGCAGCGCGCCATCGAAGGCGAAGAGGTTGACCCGTGGGGCGCGCCATCAAGCGTTGCAGTGATGGCGGCCGACGCCGGCGACGAACGAACCGTCGAGGTCGGCAAGCTCGATATGTCACTCGCTATGGGCGAAGGGACGCATATCGAGGATTATGTCGAGGAAACCGGCTGGCGCTTCGATATCGAATTCATCCGGTCGTTCACCCGCACGCCTGCGCACCGGATCAAGATCGCTTCGGGTATCGGCGACAGCATGTTTCCCACGTTGCTGTCATCCGACGAGGTGTTTTTCGACACGACGCAAACGCGGCTGAATTTGCAGGATAAAATTTGGGCCTGCTCGATCCGCGGCGGCGGTGCGATCAAGCGCTTGCGCATCGGCCCCGACCGCAAGATCATCGTGCTTTCCGACAATCCGACCGTGCCCGAAGATATAGTCGATGAAGAGGACGTCCGCATCTTCGGCCGTGTCCTGCGGCTGGTGCGCGACCTGTAAGGCGACATGGCGCGGCAGCTGACCCTGCTGATCGTCGGCGTCGATTTTCCGAACCGCAAGGGACCGACCCGCCGTTTCGCGCTTGAGTTGCTGCGGCCTGGCGATCCCGTCGAGTTGCGACCCGAGCCGAAAAACCCCGCCGATCCGAACGCCGTCGCGGTGTTTTCGGTCGATGCGGTCCAGATTGGCTATATCCCGGCCGAGCGCGCTCCCTTCATCGGGCAGCAAATCGCGCGCGGCGATGTGTCCGCTATCTTTCAGGGCATGGGCGCTCGCGGCGGGTTCCTTCGCATCGGATTGGACGGCGAAACGCCAACGCTGCCGCCACCCCCAGCCAAGGTTGATTCGGACCCCGACTGGTATCCCGACGAGATATGGCCTGACGACTGAATAGGACTGCTCCTACTTTTTTGTTGACGACGTAGGACCAATCCTACTATTGCACCCCTCGCCGGATGGTCCGGCGGGGAGTTTTTTATGCGTCTGACCCTGCTCGCGCTGATGCTCGGCAAAGACGAGCCCGCGGTGGCAAAGGCCGTTGCGGTCATCCGCACCCTGCACGAAACCCGCAAGGCGTTCGTCAAGCATGGCCTGACCGTTGTTGCGGTCGCCGCGTGCGTCGCGAACCTGCTCGCGGCGGCCGTCATCTTCGGCGGCGGGCAATGAGGCGGCACCGTCCTTTCGACGTAGTCGACACCCGCAATGGCTGGTGCATCGTCAGCCGCACCGGCCACTATCGCCGCTGGTCGCCCGCCATGACGCCCGGCCTCGCGCGATTACGTGATCAGCGCCGGGATACCCGCGAGCAAATGCTATGACCTTCCTCGGCCTCACCTCCGACAACACGCTCGCCATCGCGCGCGCCGAGCAGGCGCGCCGCCTCGCGGCGATGCGCAACATGCAAGGCCTGACCGTCGCCCAGCGCCGCACCGATGCCGCCGAATGGTCGGCCATCGTCGAATGGGAGCTATGGCATGCAACGCGGCCGCGGCCGCTCGTCGCGCCGAACCATCTTGAAGAGGTCGAATATCTCTATCGCGTCATTCTCGACATAGCTCGGGCCGCCATGGCGGACTGGGTCGCAAAGGGGCGCGTCAGCGGCGAAGCCGAGGCGCGTCCCTTCCTTCTCTACGCCCTCGCGATCCGCTGGGCACGCCGCGCCGGCGAGCCCCGGCCGACCATCGACCACCACACCGGCGAAATCATCGCCGCTGATCCCGAAAGGAAAGCCGCGTGACCGACGAACTGACGGCCAATGAATGGCGCGTGCTGAACTATCTAGGCACGCCATCGGACGCCAGCTGCATGAATTTCAATCACTTGTCGACGCGCACAGGTTTGTCACGCGACGAGGTCGCCGAAGCCTGCCGGTCGCTGCGCAAGCGCGGGATCGCGGAATGCTACACCGGATTGGTCGACGATGACGGTATTTTCTACGGTTCGGGCTATGGCTTGAGCGCCGCCGAGATTGCGCGTCGTAATGGAGAGGCGGCATGAAGCCGCAGCCCCTGATCGTTGACAATTTCGCAGGCGGTGGCGGCGCCAGCACCGGGCTTGAACGCGCCTTCGGCCGTTCGGTCGACGTCGCCGTCAATCACGACGACGCGGCTATCGCGATCCATGCGGCGAACCATCCCGAGACGAAGCATTATTGCCAGTCGATATTCTCGATCGACCCGCTCGACGCGACCGGCGGCGCCCCCGTGCTGCTCGCCTGGTTCAGCCCCGATTGCAAACATCACAGCAAGGCAAAGGGCGGGAAGCCTCTCGATCGCAACATTCGGGCGATGGCCGACGTCGTGCCGCACTGGATCGAACGGCTGCAGCGCAAGACACCCGACGGCGAAGGCGCGCCGCTGGTCATCATGCTGGAAAATGTCGAAGAATTTCAGGATTGGGGACCGCTCGACGAAGACGGCCGCCCGATCAAGGATCAAAAGGGCTCGCTGTTCCTGCCTTGGGTCCGTAAGATTCGCCGCCTCGGTTATCGTGTCCAATGGCGCGAGCTTCGCGCGTGCGACTTTGGCGCACCGACCAGCCGCAAGCGCCTGTTCCTGATCGCCCGCCGCGACGGCCGCCCGATCATATGGCCGCAGCCGACGCACGGCCAGCCCGACAGCGTCGAGGTCCGCACCGGGAAGCTGTTGCCGTGGCGCACCGCGGCCGAGTGCATCGACTGGTCGATCAAATGCCCGTCGATCTTCGACCGCAAGAAACTGCCCGAGGATGCGACCTGCAAGCGCATTGCATCGGGCGTCATGCGACAGGTCGTGCAGGCCGAGCGCCCCTATATCGTCGGTCACGCGAACGACAACGGCGTCACGACCGCCGCGCCGGGCATCATCCCGCTGACGCATCATGGTTCGCCGCATCGCGTCTATCCGCTGCCCGAGCCGCTGCCGACCGTTACCGGCGCCCACCGTGGCGAAATGGCGCTCAGCGCCGCAAGCCTGATCAAACTGCGCAACAATTGCTCCGACGCGCCCGTCACGGCGCCGCTGGACGTCGTCAGCGCCGGCGGGCTGCATCATGGCCTCGTCGCCGCCTTCATGGCGCAGCACAATGCCGGGAACGGATGCGCGCCCCGGTCGATGGCCGAACCGCTCAGCACCATCACCGGCCGCGGGACGCAGCAACAGCCCGTCGAGGTGACGATGGTGGAGGCCGACGCCCTGGCGCCCGAGCTGATGGATCGGGCCGTCATGGTCGCCGCGTTCCTGATCAAATATTACGGCACCGACGAGGGCGGGCACGGCCTCGACATGCCTCTCGGCACCGTCACCACGAAAGACCGCTTTGCCGTCGTGACGGTGACGATCGACGCCGCGACCTACATCATCTTCGATATCGGCATGCGGATGCTGACGCCGCGCGAGCTGGCGAACGCGCAGGGCTTCCCGCCCGACTATATCCTCGATCCCGAATGCTGGTACGTCACGGAAAAGAAAAAGGCGCGCAAGTTTGGCCGCCTGCCGAAGACGCACCAGGTCGCGAAGGTCGGCAACAGCGTCTGCCCGGTTATGTCCGAAGCGCTCGCCCGTGCGAACCTGCCCGAACATTGCACCCAGCTGGCAATGGCCGCATGACCGACGCCCGCAGCAATCGTCGCGAGGTCCGCAATCCGGTTCTGGCGCTTCCGGCAGCTCGCAAGCTCGATAGTCTTTCTGACGATTCTCGCGCTATTCTGCGAGTCCTGTTGCTGGAAATTCAAGCCGACGCCCGGTTGCGCGCTGATGAAAGCTGGCGCCGTCACAAAGCTCCGATGGCCCTCTATTGGAAAGCCGTCGGCGTCTATGCTGGGCATATCGCCCGGCTGCTCAAATGAGCAAACCCGACCCTCAACTGCTCGAATTTGTCCGCGCCCTTGCGCGCGCCGCCGCCGCGCGCGACACAGGCACCTGTCGTCACCAGCCGAATCGTCGTCACCATGCGCACTCTGATCTACGCCCGGTTCTCAAGCGAACTGCAGAATAAGCGGTCGATCGAAGACCAAGTCACCGTCTGCCGCGAGCGTTGCGAGCGCGAGGCGTGGACGGTCGTCGAGGTCTTTACCGACTATGCGATCGGCGGCGGCGCCGGGTTTGGCGAGGATCAGCGCCCGGCGATGGCCGCGATGCTCGATCGCATCCGCCGGGGCGACGTCGATCAGGTATTGACCGACACGACCAGCCGCATCGCGCGCGGCGTCGGCGACAGCGACTTCATCCGCAAGGAAATAAACTTCGCGGGCGCGCGCCTGTTCACCCTTGCGGACGGCGAAATCACGCTGCTGACCGGCGGTATCAAAGGCGTGATCGACGAGCATATGCGCGTCGAGCTGGCCCACAATATCCGCCGCGCGCAAAAGGGCCGCGCCGCGCAGGGCCTCGCGCCCGCCGGGATCGCCTACGGCTATCGCAAGCTGCTCAAATATGACGAGAAGGGCGAGCCGATCCGGGGCTTGCGCGAAATCGACCCCGAAACGGCCGCCATCGTCCTGCGCATCTTCACCGAACATGCGGCGGGCAAGTCGGTTCGCGATATAGCCGGCGGCCTGAACGCCGACGGCGTCGCCCCGGTGTCGGGGAAATTTTGGCGCAGCAATACGATATCGGGCTCGGGCAAGCGCGGCGACGGCATCCTGCGAAACCGCCTATATCGCGGCGAGCTGGTCGTCGGCCGCACCCGCAAGATGATCGACCCGCGCACGCGCCGGGTACGGATCAAGCCGCAGCCCGAAAGCGAATGGTCGGTGCATCCCGTCCCGCATCTTCGCATCATCAGCGACGAGCTATGGGCCGCGAGCGACGCCGCTCGCGGGAACTACACCGGCCTGACGCTCAATCAGGCGCGGCGGCCGCGCCGCCTGTTGTCGGGCATCGCAAAGTGCGGGCGCTGCGGCTCGGCTTATACGATCGTCCGGCCCGAACGCTGGGGCTGCTCGGCCTATCGCGAAGGCGGCGCGGCCGCATGCTCGAACGAACGGACGATCTTGAACGTCGATCTAGAGCGACGCGTGCTGGGCGGCCTCGCCGACAAGCTGCTCGACCCCGATTTGGTGTCGGCCTTCGTCAAGGAATATCACACCGAACATGCGCGCAGGTCCAAGGATGCGCAGCGCCGCGATGCCGGATTGCGCAAAAAGCTGACCGAGGCAGAGGGACGCGTCGCCCGGCTCGTCGAAGCCATCGCGACCGGCGGCGGCGAATTTACCGAGCTGCGCGCCGCGATGACTGAGGCGACCCGCGAGCGCGACGCGATCCGGCAGACGCTGAGCGATTCGGAAACGCTGCCCGTCGTGGCGCTGCATCCCCAGCTCGCGGACGAATATCGCCGCATGGTTCGCAATCTGGAAGAGGCGCTGAGCGACCCGGCCGCACGCGACGAGGCAGGCCCCGCGCTGCGCGCCATGATCGACAATATCGTGATAACGCCCAAGGATGCGCGGCAGGGCGTCGATATCGAGCTGACCGGGCATCTGGCAGCGATGCTTGAGGTGGCGACCGGAAAAGCCCCAAAATCGCGCGGATCGGCAGGTATGCTATCGATGGAGCGGGTAGCGGGAATCGAACCCGCCTAGCTAGCTTGGAAGGCTAGAGCATTACCACTATGCTATACCCGCTCACCAAGGTCGGCGGCGATTGCCATCTTGCCCCATCTTCGTCAAGTCTGGCGTCAACCGCGTTGTTGAGAACATCGTGGCAACATGCTAGGCTGCGCGCGTGGAAGTTGCCGCAGACCTTGCCCCCGACACGCCGACGGACGCCCCGGTCCGCAAGATCATCCATGTCGACATGGATGCCTTTTACGCGTCGGTCGAACAGCGCGACGACCCGGCGCTGCGCGGCAAACCCGTCGCCGTCGGCGGTTCGTCGCGGCGCGGGGTGGTCGCCGCCGCCAGTTACGAAGCGCGCAAATTCGGTGTCCGCTCGGCGATGCCCAGCATCACCGCCAAGCGCCAATGCCCCGACCTCATCTTCGTCCCCCCGCGCTTCGACGCCTATCGCGAAGTGTCGCACCAGATCCGCGCCATTTTCCACGACTATGCCGACGAGGTCGAGCCGCTGTCGCTCGACGAAGCCTATCTTGACGTCAGCGCCGACAAGGCCGGGCTGGGCAGCGCGACCGCGACCGCGAAGCTGATCCGCCGCCGCATCCGCGACGAAACCGGTCTCACCGCTTCAGCGGGTGTGTCGTATAATAAGTTCATCGCCAAGCTGGCGTCGGATCAAAACAAGCCCGACGGGCTGACCGTCATTCCGCCAGGCAAGGGCGCGGCGTTCGTCCAGACGCTGTCCATCCGCCGCTTTCACGGCATCGGCCCGGTGACCGCGGCGAAGATGGAGGGGCTCGGGGTGTTTTCGGGCGCCGATCTGGCGGGCAAAGACCCGCTGTGGCTGGCGGAAAATTTCGGCAACAGTGCCGAATGGCTGTTCAACCTGGCGCGCGGCATCGACCATCGGCGGGTCAAGTCGAACCGGCCGCTGAAATCGCTCGGCGGCGAGCGCACCTTTTTCAACGACCTCACCACCGACACCGAAATCCGCGAGGCGCTGGCGCATGTCTGCACCGTGGTTTGGGATCGCGCCGCCAAGAAAGGTGCGCGCGGACGGACGGTGACGCTGAAGCTGCGCTACGCCGATTTCAAAACGATCACGCGCGCGAAATCGGTGGCGGCGCCGATCCTCGATGGCGCCGCGCTGCTGGCGGCGGGCGAGGCAATTTTGGCACCGCTGCTGCCGACCGAACAGGGCATCCGGCTGCTGGGGCTGACGCTGAGCAAGTTCGAGGGCGAAGAGGATGAGGCGGATGAGGCCCCCGCAGCGTCCAACGATCTATTGAGCCTGATTTAAGCATCGTCATCCCAGCGAAAGCTGGGATCGCTGGCGTTCAGCTATGACGATAGCGGCCCCAGCTTTCGCTGGGGCGACGAGTTGGGTTGGGGCGACAAATCAGGCTAGACCGCCAAAGCCCCCAACCGCCGTTCCTTCGTCGCGGTAAAACGGATGTCCGGGTTACGCTGGGTGATGTACCCCACTTCCCACCCGTCCTTCGCCATGAACACCGGCGCGCCGTCGCGGTCGGTGGCGCTGGCGCCGCGATGTTCGGACTGGAACGTCTTGAGCTTCACGGGATCGTCGCACGCGATCCAGCGCGCGGTTTCCCAAGGCGACTGCTCCAGCTTGGCCTCGACCTTATATTCGGCGTCGAGGCGGCTGATCAGCACCTCCAGCTGCAACTGGCCGACCACCCCGACGATCATGTTCGCGCCGATTTCGGGGTAGAAGACCTGGATAATCCCCTCCTCGGCCATGTCGTCGAGCGCCTTGCGCAATTTCTTGGTCTGGGTCGGATCGACCAGCGCCACGCGGCGCAGCAATTCGGGGGCAAAATTGGGCAGGCCGGTGATCGTGATGTCGGTGCGTTCGGACAAGGTATCGCCGACGCGCAGCGTGCCGTGGTTCGGGATGCCGATGATGTCGCCCGGCCACGCTTCCTCGGCCATTTCGCGGTCCTGCGCCAGGAACAGCATCGGGCGGCTGATCGCGATCGCCTTGCCCGTCCCGCCCTGCATCAAGCGCATCCCACGCTCGAACTTGCCCGAACACAGCCGCATGAACGCGATGCGGTCGCGGTGCGCGGGGTTCATATTCGCCTGCACCTTGAACACGAAACCGGTGACGGCATCGTCGGTCGGTTCGACCGGCGCCGGTTCGGCGGGCTGCGGCTGCGGCCCCGGCGCGTGCTGCGCCAGCGCCGCGAGCAGATCGACGACGCCGAATTCCTTGAGCGCCGATCCGAAATACACCGGGGTCAGGTCGCCGCCGCGATAGGCCGCGCCGTCGAACGGCGCATAACAGGCCGACGCCAGCTCGGTTTCTTCCTTGAGGTGCGCGAGCGCGGCGGCGCTCAATTCCTGCGCCAGCGCCGGATCGTCGAGCCCCGTCACCTTGGCGCGGTGCCCTTCGTACATCCGCGAAGCATCGCCGCCCGGCCGCATGATCGCCGGATCGACGAGGTCGTAGATTCCCTCAAACTGCCCGCCCATGCCCGCGGGCCAGTTCATCGGACACACGTCGAGCGCCAGCCGGTCGGCGACCTCGTCGAGCAATTCAAACGGCGGCAACCCCTCGCGATCGACCTTGTTGATAAAGGTGATGATCGGCACCGAGCGCAGGCGGCAAACCTCGAACAGTTTCAGCGTCTGCGGTTCGATGCCCTTGGCGGCGTCGATCACCATCACCGCGCTGTCGACCGCGGTCAGGGTGCGATAGGTATCCTCGCTGAAATCCTCGTGCCCCGGGGTGTCGAGCAGGTTGAAGATCAGCCCGGCATGTTCAAACGTCATCACCGACGAGGTCACCGAAATCCCGCGCTGCTGCTCGATCTTCATCCAGTCGGACCGCGCGCGCCGCGCCTGTCCCCGCGCCTTGACCTCGCCCGCGATATGGATCGCGCCGCCCGCGACGAGCAATTTCTCGGTCAGCGTGGTCTTGCCCGCGTCGGGATGCGAGATGATGGCAAAGGTGCGGCGGTCAGGATGGGGAGCTAGCATGGCGCGCGCCTAGCAGCGGCGCGGCGGCGTGGGAAGGGGCTGGTGGGTTGGCGAAGTCAGCGTAGATGATATCTGAGGTTCGTGTTTCCGTTCGTGTCGA
>Ga0209232_1000137_pt1 | contig 45726 bp, 33 predicted proteins | sample ETNvirenome_2_60_FD_184066 | JGI IMG/M metagenome (GOLD analysis project Ga0209232, IMG submission 184066) | Marine viral communities from the Pacific Ocean - ETNP_2_60 (SPAdes) (version 2) | ecosystem: Environmental > Aquatic > Marine > Oceanic | place: Pacific Ocean | collected 2013-06-22 | reverse complement strand
ACGGCGGTAGCCGCATCCAAGCCGAGGAAAACCGCTGGGCGCTGGGCGCAAAAGCCCTCTACCTACTGCCGCGCCAAGACAGCCACGCCTGGCTGCTGCTCAGCGGCGAACACGCCAGCCAGGTAATGGCCAAGCTTTGCGGGGTCGACCTGCGTGCCGAGTCCTTTGCCGAGGGCGCGGTCGCCCAGACCTCCGCGGCGCGGATCAACGTCATTGTCATCAACGCCCCGATCGACGGCCTCCCGGGCTATCACATCCTCTGCGACCGCTCCTCAGTGAGCTACTTCTGGGACGTGCTGCTGGACGCCATGTCCGAGTTCGCAGGCAAACCCGTAGGCATCGAGGCGTTGCTGGATCGCTAACAAATATGGGGCTCTTGCCCAAGCGCCCCATTGCCAAGGAATTTTATGAGCGCACAGGACACAACTGATAGTAAGGGCAACGATTACCTAGTACCCGCCCTGCAACGCGGGTTGCGAATTCTGGAAATGTTCAATGACCAAGAGCGCGCTCTTGGCAGCAATGAAATCGCTATTAAGCTTGGCGTCAGCCTCTCATCTATCTACCGCATCCTTTTCACGCTGACCGAGATGGGTTACCTGCAAAAACTTGGCAAGAACCTCTACGAACTGGGCCCTCAAGTTATAAGCACCGGATTCAGCTACCTGGCTAGCCGCGACGTAGTTGATGTCGCCGTGCCGTTCTTGAATACGCTGCGCGACAAAACTTCGCTGTCCTGCCACATAACCATTCGTGAGCAGACCGAATCCCTTTACGTGTATCGCGCCTTCGCACCGCAGCGGCTCTCGGTAAACATCCCTATCGGCACACGGATTCCCTGCCATTGCACGGCAATGGGCCGTGTATTGCTCTGCGAACTTTCGACCGATAAGTTGAATCAGCTGTATCAGAGCGTGCGACTGGACGACTATCCGCCGCCAGCCCCCAAATCATTGCCGGAGCTGTTGCAGTTACTTACGGAAGATCGCGAGCGCGGCTGGGTGATTCACCGCTCAGATTACTCGACAGCCATTGCCACAGCTATTCGCGATCACACCGGCAGCATCGTCGCCGCCATCAATCTCTCCGGCCCGGAAGCCGTACTGGACACTGAGACTGTACGGTCGCAGTGCGTCGAACTACTGCTGCACACAGCCAGTTGCATTTCCGCGCAACTCGGCGCAAGACGGAAACAAATACAGCGGGGACAGGCGACATCCAAACAGGCGTGACGGAAAACGAGCCGTGTGCGGTAAACTTTCAGCAACCGCATACGAGCACGATCACCCTATATCCCGCAGAGTTCTGCCCTAACGGGCGTGATTGCATTCCATCTTGACCAGATGAACCAAAGTCGGCTTTCAACAAAGCAGGCACCACACATAAGCTAGATATCAGGCCGTCTCCGCAGGCTGGCTCACTAGAGCCAATGCCAAGGCCTTTGCTCCACCCAAGTCCAAATGCATCGTGGCGTAAGACTGCCAATGTTTACCTGATGCAGAGCAGAGAATCGACTCAGCCGCTTTGTTCCAGCGGAACGGCCAGACTGAAGAGGTTTAGCAAAACGATTCCATATCGCCGTACATTGAATAGCTCAGAACCAATATCTTCGCATTTTTTATATTCCCTCATGGTTGAGCAGTCCCCGACTCGCGCTTGTAATGGCGGTCTATTTGGCTTTCGCCTTTATTTTGCCAAGCAAGGTAAAAATAGCGAGACGGCAGTCGATGACACGCCTAAAACATGACCAGATGCTCGTGCGAATCACTGGGGAACAAGATCACCCAGGCCACCTGCTAGGCAGACATTGATTCAATAGGACAGAAAATCCTCTATTCCTCCAAGACAGAAGAAAAGCCGGTCAGGCGACCGGCTTTTTTTGACTTACCTCGCGGCAGCGGCTGCTGCGATCCATTCGTCGACCTCATGTTTGAGCCATCGACTGGCCCGCCCGATCTTCACCTGCTTGGGAAAATCGCCGTCCCTGATACGGCAGTAGATACTCTTCCTACTCAGACCAACCTTGCGGCTGACGCTGGAAAAATCGAGAAGAACCATTTCAGGCATGGCACACCCCCGAGCCCTGGAAATGCGGGAGTGCTGATGCGAGCGCTTGTACTAGCGTGAAAGTCATGATGATGCCTCACCCGGATGAGGCCTTCTTGGCGTGGCTTCTACTCTGTCCATATCCAACCCGCGATACTGTGAGTAGACAACAGCGCGGGGGTGCTACGGCTGCGGTTCCGGAACACCGCATACACTTGGAATTTATACATATATTTAAAACTGTCAAGAGCTACGCGTCTGAACCGGTGTCAGGCGTGTCGAGCAGGCGCCCAAGCGCCGCGTCGTAGGCCGCCATTGTTAGACGCATTTCAGGCAGCTTCGCTTCGGGATTGTTGCGGTAGTGCTTACCGACAACACCTGTCTGCCCATGTGATTGCAGGGCGTCGCTGTCAAAGTTCTTTATTCCGTGGCGCTGCATAAACTGCGTGCATGTACGACGGATATCTCGCGGTGTGAACTTGGGAATGGGCTCACCATCCAGCTTAGCGTGCGAAGTCTTCCGCCATTCCGATACCGCATGAGGCAAGCTGGAAGGATGAATCGGTCGTTGCCCATCGATGCTCCAAGGGTAAACTGCCTCCTCTGGCTGCTGGGCTCGTACTTCCTCCAAGATTTGCAAAGCCCGCTCGCTCAGAGGGACGATATGAAGCCTCTTTTTCCCACCGCGCCCCTTGCTGTCGATGATCTTCACGTATTTGTTTTTTAGGTCGTAGCTGTGCCAGGGCTCCCGAATAAACTGGAAAGGGCGCTGCCCGGCAGTGGCGAACGCAAAGAGAAAAGCTCGGGCCATGATCGGCCCGACCGACTCGATTTGGGTGATTGTTCGCCAGAACTGCTTGAGCTCTTCGTCAGTTAGCGCACGCTCTCCGGGCTTCGATGTGTTGGGCACAACGACGGCATCGGCAGGGTTCATTTCCAGACCGTAGCTTTTCTGGCTGCTTCGGTCGATATGATGCTCAGCGCGCAGGCCGTAGTTGAACGCAGCCACCAGAAATGAGCGCACTTTCCCAGCCTGGCGGGTCGCTCCGCGATCCCAGATAGGCTTTAGGAGAAGCTTTACGTGCTCGGGTTTAACGTCCTTGGCTTTTATTGCCATGACATCGACGGGCTCTCCATCCACGCCAACTTTCACCCCCTCTAACTCATTGGCTAAAACTCGCTCAAACTCCTTGATCTGCTGCTCGGAGACCTCGTTACGCTTGCGGTCTTCTATGTAGTCGCGAAACAGCTCGGAGAACGAGCCCTTGGATGCCTCAAGGGCAGCGAGGCGCTGCTGCTCATATTGCTGCCGCTTGAACTCGGCTTCGTGGGCCTCTTTCTCGGCTGCACACCTCGCCAGATAGACCTTGATATCACCGTGTTCGGCGGCAATCCTTGCGTAACCCATGGCCTGCTCACGCAACACTGACAGACTTAGGCCGGGACTCTTCGGTGTTTTCTTGAAGGTTCCAAGTTTGATCTTTTGCTGTTGCCCACGATCCCGGCGGCGGTAATACGCTTCAATCGCACCAGACTCACGGCAGGTAAAGAGGATTGCGCCACTACCGCGTCCTGGTAACGAATCTGTAGCCGTTTGGCCTGACCGGAGAGCCCTGAGTTCTACATCAGTTAGGAATTTTCGCCCACTCACCTTTCCCGAAACCGTTGTCATATGAGTACCGTTTTGCGTACCGCTCTGAAGGTCATGCCAGGCCACGACCGGATCCAAGGAGAAACAATAACCCCTTGAAAACAGGGTAACGCGCTGCGATAGAGTTTTAACGGTACACAAACAGAAACAGCCAGAAACCCGACTTCAGATGCCTCATAATCCTTTGGTCCACGGTTCGAGTCCGTGTGGGCCCACCAACTCCAAAGCCGCGCATAGCGCGGCTTTTTCTTGCGAGATGGAAAAGCAGTTCAGCTAGTCCTATATTCCCAAGGTACAAATTCAGTACAGTGCCGGTTCGCCTGTACTCCTTGGAGCTCGCTAAATATGGCCACAATCGTCAAAACCCCTGCCGGCACCTGGAAGGCTTTGGTGCGCAAAACTGGCTGGCCGACGAACACCAAAACCTTCCGCACCAAGCGCGACGCCGAAGATTGGGCACGTCGTACGGAAGACGAAATGGTCAGGGGCGTTTACATCCAGCGCAGCGGCTCCGAGCGCATGACATTAGAAATGGCGCTGAAGCGCTACCTCAGCGAAATCAGCCCAACCAAGAAGCCGACGACCCAGCGCGCCGAAGCCACCAAAGCCCAGCAGCTGATCAGCCATCTGGGCAAATACTCCATGGCCGCCCTCTCCGCCGAGATCATCGCCACTTACCGCGATACCCGACTCGCCTCGATCACTAACCGCGGCAAGCCCACCAGCAACAACACCGTACGCCTGGAACTGGCACTGCTCAGCCACTTGTTTACCGTAGCGATTCAGGAATGGGGCCTAGGCCTGAGTTTCAACCCCGTGCTGAACATCCGAAAACCTAGCCCCGGAGAAGGCCGAGACCGGCGCTTGTCTGCCGAAGAAGAACGCCGCTTGCTGACCGCCGTTAACAATCACAGCAACCCCATGCTCGGCTGGATCGTGCGTATCGCCCTTGAGACGGGTATGCGCTCTTCTGAAATCACATCCCTGCGCAGGCACCAAGTCGACCTTAAAAAGCGTGTGGTGCGCCTCTCAGACACCAAGAACGACAGCGCACGCACCGTACCACTCAGCAAATGGGCCACCGATACCTTCCAGGCAGCACTGAACAACCCAATACGTCCGATTGACTGCGATTTAGTGTTCTTTGGCGAGCCAGGTAAAAACGGCAAGCGCCGTCCGTACGCCTTCACCAAGACCTGGGGGCTGCTGAAAACCAAGCTCGGCATGCCCGACCTACGTTTTCATGATCTGCGGCATGAGGCTGTCAGCCGGCTAGTCGAAGGTGGTCTGTCCGACCAAGAGGTCTCGGCTATCAGCGGGCATAAATCAATGCAGATGCTGAAGCGCTACACGCACTTACGTGCGGAAGATTTGGTGAGCAAATTGGATAAGCTGGACACCAAGCGCTTTTGAACGATGGGTCGCCTTATTTCCGCGCCCGTCATTGATAGCCCCAAAGACTCCAGCCCCTTTTACCCCGGCAGAGAATCCGCCGGATTAAAAGGGGCTAAGATTGAGAGCGGCGCGGGTCATCGAGCGTCCATCAGCCGAACCAATCCATCAACGGTGTCCTTCCCTAAACCAACCTCTTTGGCGATGGCAACAACTGTCAGACCGCGCATCAGACCGTCCCAAATATTGTTCCTCGTCCGCTCAGATACGTGCGCCTCGCCTGTTAGCGGGTTAAGGTAACAACCGGCATGCTGCGTGTTGATCAAGGCCTCTAAACTTTTCTTGGCTTTCGATATTGCCTGCCGTGAAACACCCAGCCGTCTAGCCATTTCAGACTGGCTAATCCCCTCACCATGCATCAGCCAGACTTTCTCGCGCAGCCCCAATGAGACAGCTCGCTTTGAAGCTATGGCATGCAACCTCGAATGCACCTGGTCATAGGCTGTTTTACGCACTTCTTGCATGTCCGCAGCAGCAGGAGGCTGAAAATCGATCGCGTAGTCAGACCTCGCCAAACCCATCAGCACAGAAATTTGGCGTTGAAACGCGCCCTTGTAACGCAGATCCGCATGGTATTTCGATGAACCAGGTTTATGGATCAAGCAGTACCGCTGGCTTAAATTCCCCGCTGTCATTCGGTCTACGCGGCACCTTTTAAAGATACGAGCAAGCTCTGCTGCGTCGGCCTTAGATATCAACGCCGCTGTTGGAGGGAGATACTGGTTCGCTTTCAGCAACATCGCCTGCGCCCACCAGACCTCTCGCTTATCTTCCGTGAGGGTATCGGAACGAAGCAAAGCGCCTACTTCGCGCCCTTCCTTGGCATCGATCTCCTGCAGCTTTTTGGAGCGGATACTCTCCCGCCAACAGAGCTCGCAATACGCAACACCCTGTGGCCGGGTACGACAGTCCATAAGCGCGTCAAACTGCATCAGAGCCTTAGTGAGCCTAGGCCTGAAGTGTCTGAACAACCGAAACAGCTCCCGCACCGATTCAAGGGCGCCGCATAAAGCAAAAGCATTTGGATGTGGAGTGCCCGTCGGATCAAGCAAGCTGTCCAATGCAAACGTCAGGTTTGAATCCCATCGCTCTAAATTCAGAAGCTGCCAATCAATCTCTGGCATGCAGTCGGTTTTAGTTCCTACAAAACCACTCCCCACGATTACTGCTGCCGATGCGGCGTCACCATCAGCGGCGGGCTTCGGGCAAGGGACAGCCGAGAAAAGCGGCGGCCGCCGGGCCATCTCAGACAAACGAGCCCCTGCTAGCAACTCCTTTGCCCAGTCGCCCTTGTACTGCTCTACGCAATCGTTAAAAACGTCATCAAGGTGCTCGCGAACCAAAGGCCAAATTGGGTAACGCCTGGAGGTAAGACTTGACGATGCCGACAGGCCAGAAAAGACCGACTCGAAGCCAGCCTTAAACGCAGCGGAGCAGCGGGAGTCGCAGGCGAAGATCGCTAGCAGATGCTCAAGAGATCTAGCGCGAGCCATGTCAACCTGTACGTTAAAAAAGTAGCCCTTATTCTAGGCGTAATTATTCGTACTGTTCCACCTACATTACTTAAGTAGGCGCAGGACCATGACGACTGAAGAGCTAATTTTGACGAACAATGGGGGCTCCCCTCTCCTTTCGATAACGCAAGTCGCAGAGATATTTCATCGCAGCCCGGAAGGGCTGCGCATAACGCTATCTGGGGACAACGAGCTCGCTCGGCAATTAAAACCCTGCAGGGTGAAAATAGGTCGCCGCGTTTACTTTCGAGTAGCAGGCATCGCACAGTTCATCGACCAGGCCTGAGGTTAGGTCCTTGTCCTTGTCTGTAGAAAGCGCAGTTGCACGACTGGAAGAGTCTAGGAAGCTGCATCCCAGTACGAAAAAAACCGACACTGGCTCTGGCTCATCCCCGCCGTCAACGTTACCTGACTGGCCTGCTTCGTCACGTGGCGTACCGAACGTAGCTCTTAGGTCCGCCCTCTTTAGCTCGAGCCGATCAAACAGATACTTAGAGCGAGCCGAAATCTTCGCGCAAAACCCAACATCCATCCGCTACACAGGACAACGTTTGAACCAGGTTGACCATAACGTTTGGATCACCCTGTTACACGTCTGCCGTGCCAATAAGCTGGGCCTGCCGTTTCGCAGCAGCGCGTATCTACTCTTGAAACTGCAGGGGAAAACCGACACAGGTCCAAACAGAGGAGTGCTGTATCGGTGCCTTGCCCGGCTGACGGCTACTGCAATCGAGATCTCAGACGGGAAGCGGTCTGAATCGCCCCTAGTTTCGTAGACACCTCCAAGCCTCATAATGAGGCCCATTAGGAGGTGCCATGAGCAACCAGCGTTACCCCGAAGAATTCAAAATCGAAGCGGTCAAGCAAGTGACCGAGCGTGGCCTTCCTGTAGCCGAGGTGGCAGCGCGGTTAGGTATGTCGGTGCACAGCCTGTATGCCTGGATCAAACGCTACAGCAAGCCCCAGGAAAAGCGGCAGCAAGAGGATGATCAGCAGGCCGAACTGCGTCGTCTGCGTGCTGAACTCAAGCGAGTGACCGAAGAGCGAGACATCCTAAAAAAGGCCGCCGCGTACTTTGCCAAGGAGTCCGGCTGAAGTACGCCTTCATCAGCAAGCTGTCGGTGGAGTATCCGGTTCGGCGTCTCTGCCAAGCCCTCAAAGTGCATCCCAGCGGTTACTACGCTTGGCTATCCGAGCCTAGCTCCGTACGCGCCAAGGAAGATCAGCGTCTGCTCGGGTTGATCAAGCATGCGTGGCTGGAAAGTGGTGGTGTTTACGGCTATCGAAAGATCCACGACGACCTGCGTGAGTTGGGTGAGTCCTGTGGCCGTCACCGCGTGGCCCGCCTGATGAGGTTGGAGAAGCTGCGTTCGCAGACCGGCTATCGTCGGCGCCCTGGCTATTACGGTGGCAAGCCGAAAGTGGCCTCGCCCAACCGTCTGGAGAGGCAGTTCAAGGTCGCTGAGCCCAATAAAGTCTGGGTTACTGACATCACCTACATCCGCACCTATGAAGGCTGGCTTTACTTGGCAGTGGTGCTGGATCTGTTTTCACGCCAAGTGGTCGGCTGGTCGATGAAACCACGGATGTGCAGCGATCTCGCGATTGATGCCTTACTGATGGCGGTGTGGCGGCGCAAACCCAAGCAGGAAGTGATGATCCACTCAGACCAGGGCAGTCAGTTCAGTAGCTTGGACTGGCAAAGTTTCCTTAAGGCCAACAACCTGATCAGTAGCATGAGCCGGCGCGGTAACTGTCACGACAATGCCGTGGCAGAAAGCTTTTTCCAACTGCTGAAGCGCGAACGCATCAGACAGAAAACCTACGGCACTCGGGAAGAAGCACGCGCTGATGTGTTCGATTACATCGAGATGTTTTATAACCCTAAACGCCGGCACAGCAGCGCTATGCAGCTATCGCCAGTGGATTTTGAAAAGCGCTATTTCCAGAGCTTGGAAAGTGTCTAGGAAAGCCGGGGCGATTCAAGCTATCGTGCCTTTCGTATGGCGAGTCGAAAACGGGCTCGTGAGAAGGTTGCGCACAGCGTCTCCCCCGTCAGTCCTCGAAGCACCACGGGCCGACGCAATCTCACAAAAGATGGGTATGCAGGAGTCGCCAAGCGGGTTTTCCTAGCGGCGTACCAGAAGCGCATCTGGGGGCTAGAGGGGGCCGATATGAGTCAACGTGAGCTGGCCGCCTGGCTAACTGAGCGGGGGCATCGCACATCATTGTCCGCCGTGAAAAATGGAACAGGTGATCAGCCTGAGGAACACGTCGTGCCAGCCGTCCCCGAGGTATTGGCTTTCTTAGAATTGATAAAAAGTCGTTGGCCTAATATCGAAACGGATCGCTTCTGGATACGGGTCTAAGCCTTACTCTTGCTTCTGGGCCCGGCCTGATGCGTTCCCCTAAGCAGGATGTCGACCGTCCTAGCTCTCGTCACATCAGGCACGGCTGGCCCTGTTGCATCCGGACATGCCAAAGTGACATGATCCAGATGCCGCCATGTCTATACCGTGTCCTTTAGCGAGCAATTCGACAAGCCTCGCATTGAGCGCTCATGAAGTCGATTGCTCGCTTGTACCAGTCGACGCAGTTTTTTTGTGGCAGCCGTCGAAGCTGCCGTACTCCAGCGGTGCAGGGAAGTGATGACGCCTGCCCAAGGAATCTGCCATGCGTTTCGTAGCCGTTGCTCTCGTTTTTCTTATAGGGTTCTTTATTGTCAAGCGAGCCTGGCGGCTGGCCACCTCTAGCAGGAGGGCCGCTGACCTGCCTGACGTAGTCGAAGATATCGCGCTAGCGAGTAGAATAGCTGCGGCAATCGGGGCCGTTTCAGTTTATTTCTTGGCGCCTGCGGGACTATTGGCTTTTCTTACAGCACCGCCTCTTATTGTTTCGATTGCGCCCGCCCTGGGGGTCTTTGCCGCAGGGGCGCTTGTTGCTCACGCACTTGCTCGACTCTATGATAAGCGAATGCAGAAAATACGTACTTCGACTGTGCGGCAAGTCCGATAAGTTTCATAACGGTCAATTGCCTTGCCATCGCCACTTGGGTCCGCATGTCCTAACGTAGTTAGTTCATTACGTTTATCTACGCGATCGCCGCCGGAATTGATTACCGCCACCCTCCTTCTCCATTAGATCAACTAAGAGCCAAGATAACCCATCTGATATGGTGGCGCCGACCTCTGCGGCAACCGAATAACCTGTCAGAAATTTAGCTTTGTGTGGCAAAAGTAATATGCAGCATTCATTCTTACCTATGGAATTCAGATAATGGAAAATTTTTTAGTTAAGCTTTTTAGCAAAGCGATTTGGATTGCCGGCGGCACCTCTTTAGCAGGCGGAGCTGGGTTAGCCGCCATTTCAATCGCGGAGCTAGTTATGTCATTCCATGATAAAGACGGCACTCCGATTGTAACTATCGTCAGCATTGGGGCTATTGGATTTACTGGTACTGCCATAGGGCTTTGGCTGATAAAAAAAAGAGGCGCTCTTGCGAAGGGGCTCTGGAATATTGGTAAAAGGAACCAATATTCAGGGGTTCGTCTGTTGATCAGACTGGGTGATGTAGCGAACGCTGAAAAGGCTAAGGCAGCAGACCGGCAGTCCGACCGTGCGGCGAAAGCTGCTAAGCGGCAGCCCCTCCTTGACGAAATTGCTATGCGAAGTGGTGGGCGTGAAATCAAAGTCCTCGCCCAAGGGGGTTGCGGCTGGGAATTCTTATCGGAAAAGTCGCTGACACTTAGTTTGGACTCTGAGTGTTTATACTTAACTGACCTTGACGATATTGAAGAGTATGCGATCCCTTTCAATAGCATTAAGGATATCAGCATTGGGGGGCCAGGAACGGTCACGAGGGGGGGCGGCGCAATAGGAGGCGGCTTTGGTGTGCAGGGGTTTCTAATTGGGGCAGCGGCGGCATCACTAATCAATTTGCTTACAACTCACACCTCCACTAGAACGCTCGTCCGGATTGCCACCACCGGTCAAGAACTCTTTCTTTTAGTATCTTGCCTTGATCCTGATGGGATGCGGCGATACCTATCACCCGCTTACGTCCTGTCGTCCAATGAATCGGAAAATTTTAGACAGAGCCTGGAGGTCACGCCTTCTACACACTGAATGCCGGTCCCTCCCTCGCGCGCCGGGCTAGAAGCTAAGAGCGCGGCGGAGCCATGGTCACCCTCAGAGCGAAATCGCTGCCGGCCATCAAAAGAGCCATCATCTGCCGCTGCTTCTCTCCAGATTTTGAACGTCCTCCCTGTCCTGATGGGGCATGAGAGCAAGCAGGAAACACATGGCTAACGCACAGTCAATCAGCGGTGGTCGATTGACGCCAAGAAAACATAATCCGCTTTTCAAAATCTTGCCCAGCGGCATAAAATCTAAGAGGCTTAATTCCAGCCTACGACATTCCGGGCAAAGAAAAATAACTGCGCTTCGCTGCCGTGAACCGACAAGGATCTCTTAGTTGAACACCATGTACTTACGCAAGACTCTACTTGCCGTCTCGATTTCAATGGCCGCTTCCCAAGTCTACGCTGAGTCGTACGACATCAATCAAAACCGTGGGGAGACGGCTTTCACTGGTGCGTATGATAGCGGCCTGACCCTGATCGGCACCTACAGCGGTGCTGAAGACGGCGCTGAGTTCGGCGGATCTCAAGTGACCGGCGACCTAGTCAACGAAGCCAATATTACCTCTCGAGACACCAGCTATACCGACCCGAACGCTGTATTCGTTAACGATCCGTCCGGTATCGATTTTGATCGTGCAGAACTGACTGACGGAAACGGGAACGAGATTGACGGCGATCCGACTCGGGTATCGGGCAATTTCATCAACAAGGGGAGAATTTTCTCTGAAGGTCGCGATGCGACCGGCATCCTTGTCGATTCGGCCGTTATCAATGGCTCGTTCATCAACGAGCAATTTGGCGACATCACCGCAACTGGTGTGTCTGGCGAAATGGAAAGCCTTGCCGGCGTGATGCTCCAAGAAGCCACTGTCGGCGCCTTCGAAAACTATGGCTCCATCAAGGTTGTTGGCGATGACGGCACTGGCTTGTCAGTCATCGACGGCACGACCATCACAGGCTCCCTATTTCTCAACAAGGGTGTAATTACTGCGGAAGGGGCCAATGTTGAAGGTGTTGAGCTTGAGCATCTGAACTACAGCGGCAACTTCGTCAACGAAGGCAGTATTCTGGCCAACGGTGTGAATGCTCAAGCGCTTTCGCTTGAAGAAGGAGCCAAGCTTCGCTCTATAGTCAACAGCGGCACCATCGCAGCAACAGGTGAGAACGCTGTCGGTATCGTTGTGGGCAGCGACTACGCTGACGACGGTGCCGACTATGCTGCTCCGACAATCGATATTGGTATCGTCAACACCGGTGCTATCCGGGGCCAGGAAACGGCGATTCTGGTAAACAACTTTCAGATCAAGCAGGGTACTGATGTTGGCGATGAAACCGATAACCCAAGCAACGGCTTCTTCCAAATCTGGCAGCAAGGCGGTGAAATCACCGGCCGCGTCGCGATCCAGGGTAACGAATACACCGACCTAGACTGGTCTGCCGGTGACATTAACGGCAAGATCTATGGAGTGAGCGAAGTCGATGTTACTGGTCTTGCCAACTTCGGCGGCGACGTCATCGAAGTCAACGAAGAAGTCAATATCTTCAACGGTGGACAGCTGAACTTCACTCGCGCTCACTCTGTGATCGAGAAGTCGATTACGGCTATGCGGAACAACTGGCCTAATGCTGGCGGTAACCTGTACGTTGAGACTGGCGGCGTCCTGGGCCTGGCTCTGAGCAGCGCTACCGACCCTACCAAAGCCGTGCTGACTGTTGAAGGCACAGCCACCTTCGATAAAGATTCGGTCGTAATGCTCAATGCTACCGTTGATGACTTCAACGCCGCAGGCAAGAGCTACAAGCTGATCGAGGCGGGTTCGCTGGTAGACAATGGTCTTCTGGTTAAGAGCAGTTCGGCCCTGCTGTCTGTTTCCAACCTAGCGATCACAAATACTACTGTCGGTGTCGACGTCTCCAAGCCGACCCCCACCGAGCCGGCCACTCCGACTGAGCCAACGACCCCGACCGAGCCGACCACTCCGACTGAGCCAACGACCCCGACCACTCCTGATGACGGGACCGTTGTTGTCACGCCTAATGACGAGGCGACCAATGCTGGCATCATCGCCCAGGGTGGTGGTGGCCGTAATGCTCAGGCTGCCGGTGCTCGTTTCGTCTCTGTTATCGGTAATCTGCAACCGAACGATCCGGTTGCAATGGCACTGATCAATGCTGGCACCGACAAGGCTGCAATCGCTCGCATCGCAGCTCAGCTGGCGCCTGAAGTAAATGGCGGTTCCACTCAGGCAGCTATGGGTGGCCAGAGCATGATCTCTGGCGCCATCGGTGGCCGTATGGGCGCTGCTCGCAGCGGCATGTCTTCTGGTGAAGGTTTCGATGAAGTCGGTGGCTGGATCCAGGTTTTGAGCAGCGATGCTACTCAGGACATGCGTGACGGTATCGAAGGCTATGACTCCGATTCCAAAGGCCTGCTGTTTGGTGCTGATGGCAAGCTGAACGAGCGGACCACTGTTGGTCTGTCCTACAGCTTCATCAACTCCGACGTAAACAGCGACCTAGGCAACAAGACCGATGTCGATACCCATGCGCTGACTGCCTACGGCAGCTGGACGGAGAACAGCCTGTTTGTTGACGGTAGCCTTACTTACGGTCTAAGCAAGAACGACGCTGAGCGCTTCATTGCCGGAACCAAGTCGACCGCCAACTATGACAGCAAGCTGCTGGGCTTGAACGTCATGTCTGGCTACGCTTTCGAGCTGAATAACGGTCTGGTAGTAGAGCCGCGCATCGCCGGTCGCTACAGCAAGGTTGTGACTGAGAAATACGACGAGAAGGGGTCTTCCGGTTCGCTGTCGATTCAAAACGAGCAGCGCATGGAAGTAGCCGAACTGGGTGCAGGCGTACGCCTTGCCGGCCAGTTCGATGTTGCCGGTGGCCTGCTGTCTCCTGAAGCCAAGGTCATGGCCTACCATGATTTCATCGGCGACCAGGCTAAGACTGAAGCTGCCTTCCTAGCTGGTGGCGATACCTTCAGCACCTTTGGTGCGACCTCGGCTCGCGATACCTACGAGTTCGGGCTGGGTGCGAGCTATCGTCGTGACCAAGTGACTTTTGCCGTCGGCTACGACCGTCAAATGAAGTCCGGCTTCGATGCCGACACTTTCACCGCGAAAGTCCGGTACGATTTTTAAGTCTCTACCGCTCTAAGAAGAAGCCCGCCCTGGCGGGCTTTTTCTTATTCACCGTTTGGCTTCTGCCGACGTATAGCAGAGCCATCCAGCCATTTCGCTCTCTGGCTAGGGAGTACGGTTAAGGGCTCCGCTTAAACCGCAGCCCCCTCTTAGGGGGATCACTTAAGAGGTCATCGTGTTGACTGGAACGTTCCAAAATTACGCAGCGTTTGTAGCACTTGCAGTCGCACTCGCTTCGTTATTTGGCTGCTCAACCCATATGGAGACTCTTGAGCGAGCCGTAAAAATTAGGCAAGGGAAAATCGATGTCATCCATACATCCGAGTACGACCTTGTTAGCGCAACTCGGACTAGTACAGGCACAGCTGAGGTTCTCCGAATCTATATTGAAGGTGATGGCAAAGCTTGGGCCACACGCACCCAACCAAGTACGGACCCATCGCCACGTAATCTGCTCATGATGCAGTTGGCCATGGAAGATCCGCGCCCATCGGTGTATCTCGCCAGGCCTTGCCAATTCCATAAAAGCGCCGGGTGTGGAGTTTCCATGTGGACTGACAAGCGATTCGCGGCACCGGTCATAAGAAGCTATGAGGAGGCCTTGCACAAGCTGAAAGAGCGTCACGGTGCGCGAAGCATAGAGCTGATCGGCTACTCAGGTGGCGGTTACATAGCAATGGTGATCGCCGGGCTTCGTACTGACGTAACACAAGTACAAACCATCGCAGGCAACCTTGATCCGGCCGCGTGGGCCCAGCACCACGCTATCTCTCCGCTTAACGGCCTTAAGGATCTCAACCAATTTCCACGCCTGAGACTACTGCCCCAAGTGCATTTTGTTGGCGCCGAGGACAAAGTAGTCCCGCAAGAGCTGGTCGATTCGATAGTTAGGAAGAACGGATTTAGGTGCGCAACGGTGAGACGTGTCGGGGCGAGTCACGAAGCTGGCTGGACGGGCATGACGCGTCTACTGAGTGAAACGGCCGGTTGCAGTTAGATCTATTGGCAATCGCACTTCTTATCATGCGGGCCACAGCCGTGCTAGTAGCTGACGACTTAACAACACGGCGAGCAGCAGATCGCTACGCCTGAGCGGTATTTCCGGGCGCTGAGGCTTGTGGTGCGCCATGCCCTTCCGTTCCCTCTACGGTCCATCACGTACTGTCTGGTCTCTTTCTGGTCCCACATTTTTAGCATGAGCGGGCTAGCTTCCCTTAACTAACCCTTACAGAACAGTGACTTACCGATACGCAGCCTGCCTGCTTGTAGGTCTCATAATCCTTTGGTCCACGGTTCGAGTCCGTGTGGGCCCACCACCTTTTAAAGCCGCGCACTGCGCGGCTTTTTCGTTTATCCCTGCTGACGGACGACTCAGCGACGCCGCCGGGTCCAGCCCTCCGATCGCCGGCCGTGCCCATTCTCCATTAATAACCAAATGGCATATAAACATCAGGAAAGGTTTCTGGACTCTCTAAGCTGACGTCTCTATCTTGCGCCGCGGGCCCGTTGTTTCGACGCGCCTCAGTCGCCATCCTTAAGGACGTCCATGCTTCCAGAATCGCTGCCGCTGTTGTTCGTCTGCGCCTTGCTGATCTGGGTATTGGTGGCGTTCGTAAGAGAGAGCTGGAGCCCGGATATCGTCGTGGCGATTGCCGTGGCGGTGCTGCTGGCGACGCAGCTGCTGACGCCCGGGGAAGTGCTCGGCGTGCTGTCCAACTCGGCCCCGGTCACCATCGCCTGCATGTTCATCATTTCGGCGGCGCTCGAACGCACCGGATGCATCGATGCGCTGGGCAACTGGCTCGGCAATCTGGTGGGCACCAGCCCTACACGAGTGCTGTTCGGCCTGACGATCACCGCACTGGTGATTTCCGCCTGCCTGAACAATACGCCGGTAGTGGCGATCCTCACGCCGGTGGCGATTTCCCTGGCCAAGCGTGCCGGCACCACACCCTCGAAGCTGCTGATTCCACTGTCGTACGCGACGATTCTCGGTGGCACGCTGACGATGATCGGCACCTCGACCAACATCCTCGTCGATGGTGTGGCGCGCAAGGCGGGGCTGGCGCCGTTCGGCATGTTCGAGATCACCGGGGCGGGCTTGATCATGGCCGCCGCCGGCATGGTCTATCTGCTGACCATCGGCAAGCATCTGCTGCCGGAACGCGACACGCTGTCCAAGTTGCTCGGCCCGCGCCTTGATCGCAACTTCATGACCGAGCTGCGCGTGCCGTCGAACTCACCAGTGATCGGAAAGACCCTCGCCGAGGCCAACCTGAACGGCGGCAGCGGACTGCAGGTGCTGCAGGTAAACCGCAACGCGCAGCTGTTCAGCCGCCCGGAGCATGACTTCACCCTGACCGCCGGCGATCTGCTGATGATCCATGGCCAGGTAAAGGACGTGGTGGAGCTGCGCGAAAGCGGCCACCTGACCTTTAACCGGGGCGACGCCTTCGAAACCATCAGCAGCGAAGACGTGATCCTTGCCGAAGCCATCGTCGGCCGCGGCTCGCGCTACAGCCACCGACCGATGCGCGACCTCGACCTGTCAGCGCGCTACGGCATCAGCGTCTTGGCCGTGCACCGGCAGGACGAGAACATTCAGGGCAACTTTGACGATTTCCAGCTGCAGTTCGGCGATGTGATGCTGGTCGAGGGCACGCCTGCGCAGATCAAGCGTTTTGCCGACAACGGCGAGCTGATCAGCCTCAACGCGGTACAGGAGCGCGCCTTTCGCCGCGACAAGGCACCGATCGCGATCATCGCCACCCTGGCGGTCATGGTGTTGGCAGCCTTTGGCGTGATGCCGATCGAAGGCCTGGCGATCATTGGTGCGGCCGCGGTGTTGGCGACGCGCTGTCTGGACGTCGAGGACGCCTACAAGGCAGTCGACTGGAAGATCCTCAGCCTGATCTTCGGCATGCTGGCAATCAGCATCGCCATGGACAAAGTTGGCTTGGTACAGCTGGTTGTGCAGAACGTGACGGCCATTACCCCCTGGGCCGGCCCGCTGTTCATGCTGTCGTTCATCTACCTGCTGACCTCGATGCTCACCGAGATGCTGTCGAACAACGCGGTGGCCGTACTGATCACTCCGATCGCAATCGGCTTGGCCCAGCATCTGGGAGTCGACCCGCGCGCGTTCGTGGTCGCCGTGATGTTCGCCGCCAGCGCCAGTTTCGCCACGCCGATCGGCTATCAGACCAACACCTTCGTCTACAACGCCGGTGGCTACCGCTTCACCGACTTCCTCAAGGTGGGCATACCACTGAACCTGCTGTTGTGGGTCGTGGCGACGCTGGTGATTCCGCTGTTCTGGCCGCTCACGCCGCTCTGACGATAAGGCTTGCCCTGGATCATTGACCGTCCAGGCGTTCAGTTTCATGCTCTCGGGCCTTTGCCCCCGACGAACAAGAACAAGGAGCGCACCATGAAACTGGAAACTCTCGCCATCCATGCAGGCTACAGCCCGGACCCGACCACCCGGGCGGTGGCGGTACCGATCTACCAGACCACTTCCTATGCCTTCGACGACACCCAGCACGGCGCCGACCTGTTCGATCTGAAGGTGCCGGGCAACATCTATACACGCATCATGAATCCCACCACCGACGTGCTCGAGCAGCGCGTCGCGGCACTGGAAGGCGGGGTGGCGGCACTGGCCGTTGCCTCGGGAATGGCGGCAATCACCTACGCCATCCAGACCATCGCCGAGGTCGGCGACAACATCGTCTCGGTCGCCAAGCTCTACGGCGGTACCTACAACCTGTTCGCCCATACCCTGCCGCGCCAGGGCATCGAAGTACGCTTCGCCGCCCACGATGACATCGCCGCCCTGGAAGCGCTGATAGACGAACGCACCAAGGCGGTGTTCTGCGAATCCATCGGCAACCCGGCGGGCAACATCATCGACCTAGCCGCCCTGGCCGAAGCCGCACACCGCCACGGCGTGCCGCTGATCGTTGACAACACCGTCGCCACGCCGATGCTCTGCCGCCCCTTCGAGCATGGCGCGGACATCGTCGTGCACTCGCTGACCAAGTACATGGGCGGCCACGGCACCAGCATCGGCGGCATCGTGGTCGACTCCGGCAAGTTTCCCTGGGCGCAGCACAAGGAGCGCTTCGCGCTGCTGAACACGCCCGATGTGTCCTACCACGGCGTCACCTACACCGAAGCGTTCGGTCCCGCCGCCTTCATCGGCCGCTGCCGCGTGGTGCCGCTGCGCAACATGGGCGCGGCAATTTCGCCATTCAATTCGTTCCTGATCCTGCAGGGGCTGGAAACCCTGGCGCTGCGCATGGAACGCCATTGCGAGAATGCACTGAAGGTTGCCGAGTTTCTGCAGGCGCATCCGCAGGTGGCCTGGGTGAAATTCGCCGGGCTGCCGGATCACCCTGAGCACGAACTGGCTCGCCGTTATATGGGAGGCATGCCGGCGTCGATCCTCTGCTTCGGTATCGAGGGCGGCATGGAGGCCGGCGCGCGCTTTATCGACGCGCTCAAGCTGGTGGTGCGGCTGGTGAACATCGGCGACGCCAAGTCCCTGGCCTGCCATCCAGCCAGCACCACGCACCGCCAGCTGAATGCCGAGGAACTGGCCCGCGCCGGTGTGTCACAGGACCTGATCCGGCTATCCATCGGTATCGAGCACATCGACGACATCCTCGCCGATCTGGCCCAGGCGCTGAGCGCGTCCAAGGGCTGACTCGCGCTTGATATCCGCCGCCGAGGCTCCACATTAATGGCATACCGCCGTGGAGCCTCGTCATGACCGAATCCCTGATCGTCCCCTGCGCGCACTGCGCCGGCCTCAATCGCATCCCCGCGGACCGGCTGCACGACGCACCGCGCTGCGGTCGGTGCAAGGCCGAGGCGTTGCCAAACGCTCCGTTCGACTTGCAACAGAGCCAGTTCGCCAATCAGATCAAGGGCGACCTGCCGCTACTGATAGATGTCTGGGCCAGCTGGTGCGGTCCCTGCCGCAGTTTCGCCCCGACCTTTGCGCAGGCTGCCAGTCAGCTCCAGGGCCGCTGCCGCCTGGCCAAGCTCGACAGCGAGGCCAATGCACAGCTGTCGACGCAACTTGGCATCCGCTCGATTCCCAGCCTGATTCTCTTTCGTGATGGCCGCGAGATCGCTCGGCAGAGCGGCGCAATGCCGTTGCCACAGCTGATGGCGTGGCTAGCGCAGCAGGACGTGCGGTAGGCCACCGAAGGAAGGAGGCTGTTTGAAGTGGGCTCCGACGCGCGTACCGGAACGATTGGCGACGCCGTCGAGTCCACTGAACATCTGCGACTCAACAGGAGCGCCTTATGTTCGACAAGCCTTCGCATACCTTCGAAATCAACTACATCTACCAGAACGATCCGCGCGCCGAGACCTATGACGTCGATGCGGACAGCCTGTCTCAGGGCGAAGCGGCTCGCCATCTCATCGAGCTACACAATGGCGACGCCGAGAACAGCCTGGTGATACCAAAAGCGGGTGCTGACGAAGCACAGTTACTTGAGCAGGCCGAAGTCGTGGGCATCACCGACATCCGCGTTACCCGTGTGCCCAAGCAGGAGAAAGGCGAAACCCCTGCCCATTACAAACAGCCCTGACCTGATAGCTCGCCCTGCAAGCAGGCAGGGCCCCTCAGTAGTAGTACCAGCGCAGTTGTAACTGGACTTCGGTTTCAGCCTCGGCGCGATGGCTGAAGCTACGCTCCATGCCCAGACGCAGGCCGATATCGTCATGCAGTTCGAACTGCTGAGCGAAGCTGATGCGTCGGCGCACTTCGCCGTTGTGGAAATAGTCGCCGCGCGCTTCAACGAGCAGATTTCCCGCTCTATTCCGCCAGAGCAGCCCGCTATCGAAACCCGCGGCCGGACTGATGGCCGCGCCGAAATCGGGGTTGTGCTCAAGCCGGGCCGTAGCCAAAGCAAAGCCGAGCAGACCGTCTCTAAGCTGCCACGTGAAGCCACCGCCGCCGTTGAGATGCCCTACCAGTCGATCCTGATCGCCCTCCGGCACGCGTTCCAACCCCGCGGCGACCTGCCAGGACCAGGGTCTCAGCAGCGGCGTAACAGGCGTCAATGAACGAATTCCGGCCAAGTCCAGCCGTTGCAGCGTCCAGCGGTTACCTTCGTACTGACGCATCCGCAGCTGGGCGATTTCAATCTGCGCACCCATCGGAAAGCCTTCGAGATTGTCGAGCAGGTCGTGATAGGCCATGCGCAGCCCATACTCGGCGAAGGCTCGATCGCCGCGGCTGCCGAGGCCGAACTGCAGCGTGCGTGACTCATGGCCATATTCAGGCAGAACCGGCCGGTCGACCTCCAGGCGAGGCGGCGGATTACGATTGATTGCCTGCAGCAGACGGTAGCTTTGAGCGGCATTGGCCGCATCGCGCTCCTCTCCAGTGACGCGATAGCGAACCAGGCGGTAAGCGCCATCCTGAATCAAGGCGCGGCGTTCTGCCGGCAGTTCGAGATAGTCGCCCTGCTCAAGCAGCTGTGGGTCGTCAGCCAGCTGGCGAACCCAGTTCAATTCCTCAGTTTCCAGTGGCTCGGTGCGAGCCAGCAGTTCTCGCTCGCGCGAAGGGCGGTAATCGATGCCCTCGACAAGCCCTGCATCGATCACGGCGCGCACGGTGTCGGCCGGTATTGCAGTCAACGGAAACTGCGCAGTCAGCCTAAGCCCGGGTCGAGCGATTTCCAGCAATTCAAGCAGGCGGTACGAGCAATTCTCGTCAAAGAAGAAGTAATCGAAGCGTATCTGCTTGAGCTCCCAGACATGCTCAAGCATCCGCCCCGTCTCATCCGGCGTCAGATTCAGCCGGTATTCCCACAGATCACGATTCTCCAGGCGGCTGTACTCGCCGATCTTCTCGCGATAGGGCAGCAGCGAAAACAATCCGGGATAGCCTCCCATCAGGCCCTTCCAGGCATAGAGGATGCTGTTATCCAACCCTTCGATGAAGGCCCCGAAATTGAGCGCGGAACTCAGCAGCGGACTGCCCTGTGTATCGATGTTGGCCTGATCGATGCGCAGCAGGGTATGACCGAACATCGATGATGGGCTGTTGAGATAGGCCGCCGGGAAGACCAGCACGGCGCTGTGCGGCGCGACTTCGGCGTACCAGGTTGCAAATTCGGAGCACTCGACCGCTGGCAGATCGGTCAGGTTCAACTGCTCGCGCAACCAACGGCTGCGCGCGGGATAAATGCATTGAGCATGCCGGTCACCCTGAGTCGCGGGAGCATAAAGGGCGGTGAGCGTCGCCGCGAGCTCAGCATCCGGATCTTGCTCGCCGCCTTCCGCCAGGAAGAAGTCGTCATCATCGACATAGCTTCGCCAGCCACCAAGCTTGCCGCGCTCGTAATGACCAAGCGAATGCCAGTAGGTCTCGTCGGCAAGCCGATGCAACGCAGAAACAGGGGGTGGAGAAGCCAGCACGACGGCGCTTAGGCAACACAGCGCCAGCAATAGCAGGGGTCGAAGCATATTCGGCCAATGGCAAGCGGATATGAAAGTGCCCGCCGGAGCGGGCACGATGGTAGGCGCGTGAAACTCAGGCCTGCTCGACGTACTGAGCCAGATGAGCATCCGCTTTGAGCACCGCCAGGGTAGCAGTATGGACCTGCTCGGCGGTCACATCGGCGGAGCTAAAGATTTCGTCGAAGTGCGCCTGGGTGACGCTGGCGAAATGTGCGCGATCCTCAGGCTTGATGCCCAGCACTACTGCATAGGTGGTCAGCGCCTCGCCTTCGCCCATCGCCATGTCTTCGGACAGTTCGGTCAGGATGCTGCCAAGCACCAGCATCGGTTTGCCGTTGTACTGCAACGCCCCATCAGTGGAGCAACCATTGGTACCGGACGTCATGCCGAAGGTGGCATTACCGGATGTCCCGTTGGTGATCGAAGCCACTAGGTGCGATGGCAGACCGCGCTGACCTTCGAACAGCATGTTGCCCCAGCCGCAACCCGGCCCACCCGGAGCGGTGGCGAAGGCACTGGCGGAAGCGGTAAGGAGCAGGGACGCTAGCAGAATCCGTTTCATGATCGTTCTCTTTAGTGGATAACCGGCGCCCTCGCCGGCTGCGCTGTAGCTTTGGCAGGGCAGTGGACAGTGTCAAGCTAAAAACGCCCGCACCGCTGAACAGTTCAAGCTAAAGCCGCCGAGTACCTTTCCGCCTACCACATAGCCATACAGCCCCAGCCAAATACCAACGCGTCAGCATTAGGCGTGCAGCGAAATGTCATATCGCCATCTTTCATGATTGTTTCCGCGACCGCGCGTCAAGGAGCGCGCATGTCCGCAATTACAAGGACCTGTCGTGAAACTAACCCCTATCATTCTCGCCGGTGCGATTCTCGCATCTACCGGCTGCGCGAGCGCGCCTGAATTCATATCAGAAATCCGAACTTCGCCACTATGAAGCCGCCGGGCTGGCGGTCGAAGAGAAAAGCCCCGCCCTCGGGACGGCACTCGGCCTGCTACCCGGCGGTGGCTCGTTCTACGGTCGGGAGTACGGTTTCGGCGTGGTCAACTTGCTGTTCTGGCCCCTGTCCATCCTGTGGGACCCGGTAAGCGGGCACAGCGCGGCGGAAACGATCAACTATCACGCGACCAAGCAGCACGTCAGCAAGCTGGAAAACAGCGAGATGGACGCGCTGGAAGATCAATTGGCGCAGAACCAGATCGATCTGACCCACTACACCCTGCAAAAGCGCAAGATCGAAGCAAAGTACGAGTTCAACTGATCGCTCGGCCGGCAACGGCCAAGGCCCGCTACCGGTTTCGCTCGAGCCGCTTGAGGGGTGTTTCAACTGCCCGAAAGCGCCTCGCGCGTAACCAGATCCATGAAGGCCTGCGCCAGCGGCGACTGCTCCTGGCGGCGCTTGACCAGCCACACGGCTGTGGTGGCGTCCTGATCCGACAGGGTGCGGAAGCGCACTCCGTCGATACGGATGCGGCGAAAGGATGCCGGCAGCACCGACACGCCCAATCCCGCCGCGACCAGTCCGATAATTGTCAGAGCCTCGTTCGCTTCCTGCGCGATGCGCGGGCTGAATCCCGCCTGTCGCGCCAGATTGAGCAACTGATCGTAGAGCCCGGTGCCGTAGCTGCGCGGAAAGAACACAAACGGCTCGTCGGCCAGCTCCGCCAGAGCCAGGCCCTCCTCCCCTGCTTCGGCAAGCGAATGCCCCGTATGCATCAGCGCTACCAGTGGCTCGCTGAACAGCTCGACGGTCTGCAGGCCCGGCGGCAAGGCAAAGGGACGGATCATGCCGACCTGCAGCGTCTCGTCCTGCACCGCGTCGATCACCTGCTTGCTGGTCATCTCCTGCAGCGCAAGGTGCACCGCTGGGAAGGCCTGGCGAAAGGCCAGAATCGCCCGCGGCAGAATTGACGTAAAGGGCGCTGACGAGGTGAAGCCGACCTGCAACTCGCCGATCTCACCCTGCTCGGCACGCCGCACCACATCGACCGACTTGTCCACCTGAGCCAGCGTGCGCCGGGTCTCGTCGAGAAACAGCCGCCCCGCGTCGGTCAGAGAAACCCGGCGGTTGGTGCGGTCGAACAGGCGCACGCCCAGCTCCTGTTCCAGAGCCTGGATCTGCTGGCTAAGCGGCGGCTGAGAGATGCGCAGCAGTTCGGCTGCTCGACCGAAGTGCAGCTCTTCGGCCACCGCCACGAAATAGCGTAGATGTCTCAGTTCCACGTGCGCTCCAAACGATTCGTAAAACATATCAATAAGGTCGAATAATATATTGGATAGCTTAAAAAAAGCTTCCTATCATTTCGCCCATAATCCGAACAACAGCAGTCGCGCCCCTTGATCGAAAAGGGATCACAGGCGTAACGGGCTGCTTTTGGCCGGAAAAAGCGAATCGGACAGAGGTCTCCATCGTGAGCAGTACGCACGGCGCCAGTGGCGCGTCAGCAGAGATACCCGCGCCTGGCGCGCCCATCAGCCATACCGAGAAAGGCACGCAGCGCTTCGCGCGCACTGCCCTGGCCCTGTTCGCTGGCGGCTTCGCCACCTTCGCCCTGCTGTACTGCGTGCAGCCGATGATGCCCATGCTGTCGCAGGCGTTCGGCATCAACGCAGCGCAGAGCAGCCTGATCCTTTCGCTCTCGACCCTGACACTGGCCGTCGGATTGCTGATCACCGGACCGATCTCCGATGCCATCGGCCGCAAGCAGGTGCTGGTCGTCTCCCTGCTCGCTGCCGCCGTGTTCACCGTCGGCAGTGCACTCGCACCTAGCTGGGAAGGCGTACTGCTGATGCGCGCGCTGGTCGGCTTGGCGCTCAGCGGGGTGGCTGCGGTGGCCATGACCTACTTGAGCGAAGAGATCCACCCGCACCACCTCGGCCTGGCGATGGGGCTGTATATCGGCGGCAATGCCATCGGCGGCATGAGCGGACGCTTGCTGAGCGGCGTGCTGGTGGACTACCTGTCGTGGCACAGCGTGCTCGGAGTGATGGGCGGTCTGGCGCTACTGGCGGCGCTGTTGCTCTGGCGCTTCCTGCCGGAGTCGCGGCACTTCCACCCACGCCCGTTGCGCCTACGCGGCTTGCTGCAGGGCTACACGCTGCATTTTCGCGATGCCGGCCTGCCGTGGCTGTTCCTGCAGGGGTTCCTGCTGATGGGCAGCTTCGTCACGCTGTACAACTACATCGGCTATCGGCTGATTGCCGAGCCGTTCCACCTCAGCCAGACCATGATCGGCCTGCTAGCGGTGCTCTATCTGTCGGGCATCTACAGTTCGGCACAGGTGGGCGCGCTCGCTGATCGCTTCGGCCGGCGCCGAGTGTTCTGGCTGGTAATCGCCCTCATGTTGGCAGGCGTGACCCTGACCCTGTTCGACCGACTGCCGCTGGTACTGCTGGGCATGCTGCTGTTCACCTTCGGTTTCTTTGGCGCCCATTCGGTGGCCAGCAGCTGGATCGGCCGCCGCGCGCAACAGGCTCGCGGCCAGGCGTCGTCGCTCTATCTATTCAGCTACTACCTGGGCTCGAGCATCGCCGGCACGCTGGGCGGCGTCTTCTGGCACGCTGCCGGCTGGGACGGCGTAGGTCTGTTCATCGCCTCGCTGTTGCTGATCGCCCTCGCCGTGGCCCTGCACCTGGCGCGCCTGCGCCCACTGCCGGAGCCACAAGCGGCTCACTGAGCCGGTAAAGCAAAACGCCCCGCAAATGCGGGGCGTTTTCCTGGAGCCGCTGGCAAATCAGCCGTGGTACTGCGCCGACAGCTCGTGGACCGACTCGATGAAGGCGCCGGCATGAGCGGGATCGACTTCCGGCGTAATGCCGTGGCCCAGGTTGAACACGTGGCCTTCGCCATGGCCGAAGCTGGCCAGAATGCGCGCCACCTCCGCGCGGATGGCATCGGGCTTGGCATAGAGCACGCTCGGGTCCATGTTGCCCTGCAGTGCGACCTTGCCGCCGACGCGGCGGCGTGCCTCGCCGATATCGCAGGTCCAGTCCAGCCCCAGCGCTTCGACGCCCGAGTCGGCCATCGATTCCAGCCAGAGGCCGCCGCCCTTGGTGAACATGATGACCGGCACGCGGCGGCCGTCATGTTCGCGAATCAGGCCATCGACGATCTTGCGCATGTAGGCCAGGGAGAACTCCTGATAGGCTGCGGCCGACAGGCTGCCACCCCAGGAATCGAAGATCTGCACCGCCTGGGCACCGGCGAGGATCTGGCCATTGAGGTAGCTGGTGACCGACTGCGCCAGCTTGTCCAGCAGCGCGTGCATCGCCTGCGGGTTCTCGTAGAGCATCGCCTTGGACTTGCGGAAATCCTTCGACGAGCCGCCCTCGACCATGTAGGTCGCCAGGGTCCAGGGGCTGCCGGAGAAACCGATCAGCGGCACGCGGCCATTGAGTTCGCGGCGGATGGTACGCACGGCATCCATTACATAGCCCAGGTCCTTCTCCGGATCGGGAATTGGCAGCGCCTCGATGTCCGCAACGCTACTCACCACCTTTTTGAAGCGCGGCCCTTCGCCGGTCTCGAAGTACAGGCCCAAACCCATGGCGTCCGGCACGGTGAGGATGTCGGAGAACAGGATCGCGGCATCCAGCGGATAGCGATCCAGCGGCTGCAGCGTCACCTCGCAAGCGAGTTCGGGATTCATGCACAGGCTCATGAAGTCACCGGCCTTGGCGCGGCTGGCCCGGTACTCGGGCAGATAGCGGCCGGCCTGGCGCATCATCCACACCGGGGTGACGTCGACAGGCTGCTTGAGCAGGGCACGAAGGAAGCGGTCGTTCTTCAAGACGGTCATGGCAGGGTTCCAGCGTAAAAGTGCCGTGCATTGTCGCAAAGCAGAAAAAAAAAGGCACGGCGAGCGCCGTGCCATTTAGCTATGGGCTTGATTCAAATCAGGCCACTCCGGGCGCCCTTCGATGCCCGGCAATGCCCGATCAGACGCCGAGATAATCCATGATGCCTTCGGCAGCCTGACGACCTTCGAAGATCGCCGTCACCACCAGATCGGAGCCGCGGACCATGTCGCCGCCGGCGAATATCTTCGGGTTGCTGGTCTGGTGCTTGAACTGACCCACCTCGGGTGCCACGACGCGGCCCTGGTTGTCGATCTGGATGCCCTGGGCTTCGAACCACGGTGCCGGGCTCGGACGAAAACCAAAGGCGATGACCACGGCATCGGCCGGCAGCACCTGCTCGGAACCCGGAATCGGCTCCGGGCTGCGGCGACCGCGGGCGTCTGGTGCGCCGAGACGTGTCTCGACCACTTTTACACCCTCAACCTTGCCTTCGCCGACGATCGCGATGGGTTGGCGGTTGAAGAGGAACTTCACGCCCTCTTCCTTGGCGTTCTTCACTTCGCGGCGCGAGCCCGGCATGTTCGCCGCATCACGACGGTAGGCGCAGGTCACGCTCTTCGCACCCTGGCGAATGGAGGTGCGGTTGCAGTCCATCGCGGTATCACCGCCGCCCAGCACCACGACCTTCTTGCCCTTCATGTCGATGAAGTCTTCGGCAGACTTCTCGAAGCCGAGATTGCGGTTGACGTTGGCGATGAGGAAATCCAGCGCGTCGTACACGCCCGGCAGGTCTTCACCGGGGAAGCCGCCCTTCATGTAGGTGTAGGTGCCCATGCCCATGAACACGGCATCGTAATCGGCCAGCAGCTGGTCGATGGTGATGTCCTTGCCTACCTCGGTGTTAAGACGGAACTCGATGCCCATACCGCCGAAGATTTCGCGACGACGGCTGAGTACGGTCTTTTCCAGCTTGAATTCGGGAATGCCAAAGGTCAGTAGGCCACCGATCTCGGGGTTCTTGTCGAACACCACCGGGGTTACGCCGTTGCGCACGAGAATATCGGCACACCCCAGCCCTGCCGGGCCGGCACCGATGATCGCGACTTTCTTGCCGGTCGGCTTGACCTTGGACATGTCGGGCCGCCAGCCCATGGCGAAGGCGGTATCGGCGATGTACTTCTCCACCGAGCCGATGGTCACCGCGCCAAAGCCGTCGTTCAGGGTGCAGGCGCCCTCGCAGAGGCGATCCTGCGGGCAGACGCGGCCGCAGACTTCCGGCAGGGTGTTGGTCTGGTGCGCCAGCTCGGCGGCCGCGAGGATGTTGCCCTCGGAGACCAGCTTGAGCCAGTTGGGAATGTAGTTGTGGACCGGGCACTTCCACTCGCAATAGGGGTTGCCGCAACCCAGACAGCGGTGGGCCTGTTCGCAGGCCTGCTGCGGCTTGAAGGGTTCGTAGATCTCGACGAACTCCTTCTTGCGCTGGCGCAGCAGCTTCTTCTTCGGATCCTTGCGCCCGACCTCGATGAACTGGAAGTCGTTATTCAGACGTTCAGTCATTTCAAAACCTCTCAACAGCAACCGTAGGCAATACATACGGCTGCAAGACAATCAGGGTGAGCAGCGGCCCCGCGTTGGCTGGGGCCGCTGCCTGAAGCGGCTTATTGTTATTGCGGGTTGGCCCGGGTGCTCGACAGCAGCGAAGCCAGGTTGGCCGCCTTGGGCTTGACCAGCCAGAACCGACGCAGGTAGTCGTCGAGATTATCCAGCAGCTCAGCCCCCCACTCACTCGCGGTTTCAGCAACGTATTCGCGCAGCACGTCCTGCAGATGGCTGCGATAGGCTTCCATCGCCTCGCCTGTGATGCGCTGCAGGTTGACCAGCTCGTTGTTCACCCGGTCCACGAAACTGTTGTCCATGTCCAGCACATAGGCGAAACCACCGGTCATGCCCGAGCCGAAGTTGTGTCCGGTCTTGCCAAGCACGCAGACGAAGCCACCGGTCATGTACTCGCAGCAATGGTCGCCAGTACCCTCGACAACTGCGTGGGCGCCAGAGTTGCGCACCGCGAAACGCTCACCCGCGGTACCTGCAGCGAACAGCTTGCCGCCGGTAGCGCCGTACAGACAGGTGTTGCCGATGATCGCCGAATCCTGGGACCGATAGCTGGCGCCCTGCGGCGGCGTGACCACCAGCTTGCCGCCGGTCATGCCCTTGCCGACGTAATCGTTGGCATCGCCTTCCAGATAGAGATTGAGGCCACCGGCGTTCCAGACGCCGAAGCTCTGGCCGGCAGTGCCTTTGAAGCGGAAGGTGATCGGCGCACCGGCCATGCCCTGGTTGCCATGCTGGCGAGCGATCTCGCCGGAGACACGGGCACCAATGGAGCGGTCGCAGTTACAGATTTCCAGCTCGAACTCGCCACCGCTCTTGGCATCGATGGCGCCTTTGGCCAGCTTGACCATTTCTTCGGCCAGCAGGCCCTGGTCGAACGGCGGGTTCTTCTCGACCAAGCAGAATTGCGGCTTGTCGGCGGCGATGTTGCTGCTACCGAGCAGGGGCGACAGATCCAGGTTGTTCTGCTTGGCCGTTTCACCCGGCAGCACTTCGAGCAGATCGGTACGCCCGATCAGCTCGCCCAGGCTACGCACGCCCAGCTTGGCCAGCCACTCGCGGGTTTCTTCGGCGACGAACTGGAAGAAGTTGACCACCATGTCGACGGTGCCGATGAAGTGATCCTTGCGCAGCTGCTCGTTCTGCGTGGCAACGCCGGTGGCGCAGTTGTTCAGGTGGCAGATGCGCAGGTACTTGCAGCCCAAGGCGATCATCGGCGCAGTACCGAAGCCAAAGCTTTCGGCGCCGAGGATCGCGGCCTTGATCACGTCGAGGCCAGTCTTCAGGCCGCCATCGGTCTGCACCCGGACCTTGCCGCGCAGGTCGTTGCCGCGCAGGGTCTGGTGGGTTTCGGCCAAGCCGAGCTCCCACGGCGAGCCGGCATAGCGAATGGAGGTCAGCGGCGAAGCGCCGGTGCCACCGTCGTAGCCCGAGATGGTGATCAGGTCGGCATAGGCCTTGGCCACACCGGCGGCGATGGTGCCGACGCCCGGCTCGGCCACCAGTTTGACCGACACCAGCGCCTGCGGGTTGACCTGCTTGAGGTCGAAGATCAGCTGGGCCAGATCTTCAATGGAGTAGATGTCGTGGTGTGGCGGCGGGGAGATCAAGGTGACGCCCGGTACTGCATAGCGCAGCCGCGCGATCAGGCCGTTGACCTTGCCACCAGGCAACTGACCGCCTTCACCGGGCTTGGCGCCCTGGGCGACCTTGATCTGCAGCACTTCGGCATTGACCAGGTATTCCGGCGTGACACCGAAGCGGCCGGTCGCTACCTGCTTGATCTTCGAGCTGCGCTCGGTGCCGTAGCGGGCCGGGTCTTCACCGCCCTCACCTGAGTTCGAGCGCGCGCCGATGCGGTTCATCGCCGCGGCGATGGCTTCGTGGGCTTCCGGCGACAGGGCGCCCAGCGAAATACCAGCGGAATCAAACCGCTTGAGAATCGCCTCAAGCGGCTCGACCTCTTCCAGCGCCAGCGGCTGCTCAGCCACCTTGACCTTGAGCAAGTCGCGGAGCATGGCCACCGGACGCTGGTCGACCAACGCGGTGTATTCCTTGAAGCGGCTGTAATCGCCGCTCTGCACCGCCACCTGCAGCGCGCTGACTACATCCGGGTTGTACGCATGGTATTCGCCACCGTAGACGAACTTCAGCAGGCCACCCTGCTGGATCGGCTTGCGGCTGCTCCAGGCTTCGGCGGCGAGGGCCTTCTGCTCGGCCTCCAGATCCTCGAAGCGCGCGCCCTTGATACGGCTGGCCACGCCGCAGAAGCTGAGGTCCACGACTTCTTCAGCCAAGCCAACAGCTTCGAACAGCTGCGCGCCGCGGTAGGAGGCGATGGTCGAGATGCCCATCTTGGAGATGATCTTCATCAGCCCCTTGGAGATGCCCTTGCGATAGTGCTTGAACACCTCATAGAGGTCGCCGAGCACTTCGCCAGTGCGGATCAAGTCGCCCAGCACTTCGAAAGCAAGGAACGGGTAGACCGCAGTCGCGCCAAAGCCGATCAGTACCGCGAAATGGTGCGGATCACGGGCGGTGGCGGTTTCGACCAAGATGTTGCAGCTGCAGCGCAGGCCGGTTTCCACCAGGCGATGGTGAACCGCGCCCACGGCCAGCGAAGCATGCACAGGCAACTTGCCTGGCGCGATATGACGATCGCTGAGTACCAGCAGGACCTTGCCGCCGCGTACGGCTTCCTCGGCCTGATCGGCAATATTGCGAATCGCCGCCTCGAGGCCGACGGCCTCGTCGTAGTTCAGGTCGATGACCAGACGTTCGAAACCCGGACGCTCCAGGTTCATGATCGTGCGCCACTTCGCCGGCGAGATCACCGGGGTAGTCAGGATCGCGCGGTTGGCGTGATCGGCGGTTTCCTCGAAGACATTGCGCTCGGCACCCAGGCAGGTTTCCAGCGACATGACGATGGCTTCGCGCAGCGGGTCGATCGGCGGGTTGGTGACCTGCGCGAACTGCTGGCGGAAGTAGTCGTAGGGCGACCGCACGCGACGCGACAGGACCGCCATGGGCGTATCGTCACCCATCGAGCCGACCGCTTCCTGGCCTTGCTCGGCCAACGGGCGCAGTACCTGGTCACGCTCCTCGAAGGTGACCTGGTACATCTTCATGTACTGCTTGAGCTGGTCGGCATCGTAGAAGGCCGAACCATGGTCGTTGTCGTCCAGGGTCGACTGGATGCGCAGGGCGTTCTGCCGCAGCCACTTCTTGTAGGGCTGCTGTGCCTTGAGGCGGTTGTCGATGTCGTCGGTGTGCAGCACCTTACCGGTTTGGGTGTCCACGGCGAGGATCTGCCCCGGCCCGACGCGGCCCTTGGCCAGGACATCTTCCGGTTTGTAATCCCAGACGCCAACTTCGGAGGCGAGGGTAATGTAGCCGTTCTTGGTGGTCACCCAGCGCGCCGGTCGCAGGCCGTTGCGGTCGAGCAGGCAGACTGCATGGCGACCGTCGGTCAGCACCACGCCAGCCGGGCCATCCCAGGGTTCCATGTGCATGGAGTTGAATTCATAGAACGCCCGCAGATCGGGGTCCATGGTCTCGACGTTCTGCCACGCCGGGGGAATGATCATACGCAGGCCACGGAACAGATCCATTCCGCCGGTGACCAAGAGCTCAAGCATGTTGTCCATGCTGGAAGAGTCCGAGCCAGTGCGATTGATCAGCGGCGACAGGCTTTCCAGGTCGGGCAGCAGCTCGTTGGCGAACTTCAGGCGACGTGCCTGCGCCCAGTTACGGTTGCCGGTGATGGTATTGATCTCACCGTTGTGCGCGAGGAAACGGAACGGCTGAGCCAGGCGCCATTGCGGCATGGTGTTGGTGGAGAAACGCTGGTGGAATACGCAGATCGCAGTGGCGAGACGCTCATCGCCCAGGTCAGGATAAAACTGCGCCAGGTCGGCGGGCATCATCAGGCCCTTGTAGATGATGTCCTTGTCGGAGAGGCTGCAAACGTAGAAGGCGCTGTCGTCGGCGAGCGCGACTTCGGCGCGGCGGCGTGCGAAGAACAGCTTGATGCCGAACTCGCGTTCGTCCAAGCCATCGCCGGAGACAAAGACCTGCTCGATCCGCGGCAGACGCTCAAGAGCAAGCTGGCCCAGCACGCTGGTATCGACCGGCACTTCACGCCAGCCGACCAGCGTCAGACCTTGGGCAATAATCTCTTCACTGAGACGAGCGCGGGCCTGGTCCGCCTTGCTGTCGTCCTGATCCAGAAAGATCATCCCGACGGCATACTGCGCAGGCAGCTCGGCGTTGAAATGCTCCAGAGCCTGGGCACGCAGAAATGCGTCGGGCTTCTGCATCAGCAGACCGCAACCGTCACCGGTTTTGCCGTCAGCGTTGATGCCACCGCGGTGAGTCATGCAGGTCAGGGACTGAATGGCAGTCTTTAGCAGGTGATGGCTAGCCTCGCCCTGCATGTGGGCAATCAGACCGAAGCCGCAGTTATCCTTGAACTCTTCAGGACGAAAAAGACCTGCTCTCATAGGCACTCCACCAGCTAAATGCGTTGTAAATCAACCCCTTATTGACGGGCAGAGACTCACCCCGTCATTCACGTGGGCAAAAGGGGGAGCAGTTTACAAAGCCAGCTAGAGCGACACAATTTATTTTTGCAAGCCCCAAAAAGGTGCATTGCGCACTTTTTTGGGGCATTTTTCTATCGAGCCTGTTTGATTTCCTGTTGCACGCTTGCCAAATTTCGTACCCACGGCTTGCCAGCCTGCAACGAGACGGGCAGCGTCTTGACCGCTGCGACCGCAGCAGCACGATTCGCGAAGTTGCCGTAAGTCACGACGTAGAGCGGCTTGCCTTCATGCACTTTGGCGAAGTATCGGTAGTTACCGCCATGCTGCTGGACGATTGCTTGAGCGTTCTTCTCGACACGGGTCCCCAGGATCTGAACCAGATAATTGCTTCCCGGCTGGCTCGCATACCAAGAGCTATTGGTTGAACTCGAGGCAGTTGCTGCAGCAGGCGCACGCTCTGCGGCATTCGGCCGCACCTGGGGTGACGCAGGCGCCGGAGCGGGAGCCGGAGCAGCAACTTGCGGAGCGGGTGCGGGCTGAACACGCTCGCTCGGTGCTGGCGCTGGTGCAGGTGCAGGTGCAGGTGCAGGTGCAGGAATTGTAGGGACTGCGGCATTCGCGGTGGGCCCGCCATTCTCGTCCTCGCTCTCGCCACCAGCAGCGGCCGCCAGCGGCTCGCGCACCACCGGCTGTGCGTCGCCACCCAGTGGCAGGGACAACGGCCGCTCTTGTCCATCGAACTCGATGGCAGCCGGGTCCTGCTCCCCGGTCTCAGCAGACGGCCCCGAGGCAGACGAACCATCGAGCGGCAGGGAGGTCACTTCGGGGGCCGAAGGGCGCTCGGAATCGCCGCCACGCAAGAAAAGAAAGCCGACCGCTATAAGAAGAATGACTGCGACTACAGCAACCAAATGTTTTTTGGGTAGCGGAAATCCGATACCGCCCGATTTACGCCGCCCGCGCTTGCTCTGCATCGCGGCGATGAGCTCGTCTCGGGCCAACTGATTGATCGCCCCCGGCCAACCACCAGACTGCTCATGGATACGACCAATCTGCTCTTCGCTCAGACACTCTAGGCCGCTACCGGCGCCCTCCAACCGCAATGCCAAGTACTCCCTGGTTTCGTCCTCTTCATACGGCTGCAGCGCGATGGCATGGTAGCGCTCCTCGCCATCACTCAAGGCCTCGAGCCGCCCGCCAAGCGCAAACTCACCGAACAGGAACACATGCGGCCTGGCCTCAGGGGTGCCCGCAGCCAGACGCAGAAGGGTTTCCACCGCAGCACCCGTCAACAGCTCGGCGTCGTCGACCAATAGATAGACTTCCTGACCCGTCAACGCCAGCTGGATAACCTGGGCCATCACGCCGTCGAAATCGGCCTCCTGGCTGTTCAGTGCTTGAGCGATCTGTGCCAACAGCGCGCTCGCATCCATCGTAGCCTGAGGGGTAATGACTACGCTCTGCACCGCCTGCTTGTTGCTACTGGCAACCAGTGCCTGACGCAAAAGGGTTTTTCCACTTCCCTCCGGCCCGGTAACCAGCAGCAGCAACTGGCTGTAGCGCGCCAGATGATGAAGCTGTCCAAGCACTGGCTTGCGCTGCGCGGGAAAGAACTTGAAGCCCGGAACGCGAGCCGCAAAGGGGTCATGGCTGAAGCCATAGTGATTCAGAAACGCGTCGTCCGCAGACAAACTGGTCATGGAAATTTTCTTATGCTCCAAGGTGTTCCGTCATTGCACCGTAACTGGCGCTCAAGGTGGTTTCCAGCACGTCGCGAGGGAAGTCCCCGGTCACAACAGCCTCGCCCATTCGCCGCAGCAAAACGAGGCGCAGCCGACCGTCCAGAACCTTCTTGTCGACGGCCATGTGCTCGAGAAAGTCCTGCGGCTTCATCTGCGCAGGGGGCACGACCGGAAGCGCCGCGCGCTGCAGCAACTTGATGGCCCGGTCACGCTCCATCCGCGTGATCCAGCCCAGCTGACAAGACATCTCCAACGCCATCACGGTTCCCGCCGACACGGCCTCACCATGCAACCAGACGCCATAGCCCATATGTGTTTCTATCGCGTGGCCAAATGTGTGACCTAGATTGAGAATCGCGCGCACGCCGGACTCGCGCTCATCAGCGTTCACCACCTTGGCCTTTGCAGCGCAGGAGCGATGGATCGCCTCCGTCAGCACCACAGGATCAAGCGCTCGAAGTCGATCAACATTTGCCTCAAGCCAGCCAAGGAAGGGCTCGTCGCAGATAAGCCCATACTTGATCACCTCAGCCAGCCCCGCAGAAAGCTCACGAGGCGGCAATGTCTTCAAGGTCGCGGTGTCAATGATGACCGCTCGGGGCTGATAGAACGCCCCGATCATGTTTTTGCCTAGAGGGTGATTGATACCGGTCTTGCCGCCGACCGAGGAGTCCACTTGCGACAATAGCGTGGTGGGAACCTGAATGAAGTCCACGCCACGCTGATAGCTGGACGCTGCATAGCCCGCCATATCGCCAATGACGCCGCCACCCAGCGCGATGACCGTGGTATTGCGATCGTGCCTAGCTCCGAGCAGAGCGTCGAAGATGAGCTGCAGGGTTTGCCAATTCTTGTGTTCCTCCCCGTCGGGAAGAATCACCGGAGTGACAGAGTAGTCGGAAAGGGTCTGAGTCAGTCGATCGAGATACAGCGGCGCAACAGTTTCATTGGTGACAACGGCCACCTGCCGCCCACGGATCCTGTCGGAAAACAGCTCGGCGCGATCAATCAACCGCTCGCCAATATGAATGGGATAGCTACGCTCACCGAGATCGACCTGAAGAGTCTGCATGGGGCCCCCAACAATAAAGGGGTCTAGGATAGCGCAGATTCATCCCGGCTTTCACGAGGCGGCAAAGACGCGAGCCGGTCGAGAATTTCCGTCACAACCATCCGCGGCGGACGTTCGTCGGTTTCGATGATGACGTCCGCTATCGAGCGATATAGCGGATCGCGAATGGCCATGAGGGCGGACAGAACGCTGCGGGGATCACTAGCCTGCAATAGCGGCCGGTTGCGGTCGCGGGCGGTGCGTTCGAGCTGCTGGTCGACCGACGTGCAAAGATAGACGACTTGCCCACCCGCACGAAGGGCCTGCCGATTATCCTCTCGCAACACCGCACCACCGCCAGTGGCCAGCACCACTCCCTCGAGCTGGCAGAGATCGGCGATCACCGCCCGCTCCCGCTCACGAAAGCCGCCCTCACCCTCCACGTCAAAGATCAGTGGAATGCTGGCACCGGTCCGTTGTTCGATCTCCTTATCGGAATCCTTGAATGGGAGACGAAGCTCTTTGGCAAGCAAACGCCCGATGGTGCTTTTGCCAGCACCCATCGGGCCTACGAGGATAGTGTTCTTCAATGAGGTCAGCGACTCACAGCAACAGCTTGGTGATTGAGAATCTTGGGAGTCAAGAATATCAGCAACTCGGATTTTGAGTCTGCCACGACGTCCCTTCGAAACATACGCCCAAGATAAGGCAGATCACCCAGGAACGGAACTTTATCCACCGACCGGCTTTGCGTGTTGGAGAAAACCCCACCAATAACGACAGTCTCGCCGTCATTCACAAGGATTTTCGCGTTCACTTCATTCTTGCGGATGGTCGGAGTGCCGTTGACGTCGTTTGCAAAGTCCGGCTCGTCCTTGGTGACTTTCACCTCCATGATGATCCGGTTATCAGGGGTAATCTGGGGCGTCACCTCCAGCGAAAGCGCGGCCTCCACGAAGGTTGTGGAAGTAGCACCGCTTGAACTCGCCTCTTGATAAGGAATCTCCGACCCCTTGAGAATCTTTGCCGTTTCCTTATCAGCCGTCATGACCTTTGGCTGAGAAACCACTTCGCCATTACCCGACTTTTCCATCGCCGAAAGCTCGAGATCAAGAATCAGATTATCCGTGATATAGCCAATTCCGATTCCGGCAGTCCGATTCGCTACGCCGAGGTCAACGAACGGATAATTACCGTTGCCATCTTCGCCACTTTCACCAGCCTCATCGCCAAAATCGTCGCTGCCGTAAACAGCGCCCCGACCGTTAGCGAACAGCTGCGTCCCACCCCAACGTACGCCCAGCGCCTTGTCATAATCTACGTTCGCCTCGACGATTCGAGCCTCGATCATGACCTGTCGGACTGGAATATCCAGCTGCGCCACGATGCGCCGAAGTTCGTCCAAACGCTCCTGAGTCTGGTAGGCAATGATGTTGTTCGTACGGTCATCAACCGCGAGCGATCCACGCTCGTCTGCCTGCCCCTCGGAATTGGTCACCGACTGAAACAGCCGCGCAATATCGGCAGCCTTTGCGTAATTAACCTGAACGACCTCGCGACGAAGTGGAGCAAGCTCGGCGATCTGCCGCTGCGACTCAAGCTCCTGACGCTCACGGGCAGCGATCTCGTCGGCAGGCGCGACCAGCAGCACGTTACCAACCTGGCGCTTATCCAGCCCTTTGGTTTTAAGTACCAGATCTAGCGCTTGGTCCCAAGGCACGTTTTGCAGCCGCAGGGTTATGTTGCCAGCGACGGTATCGCTCGCCACCAGGTTCAGATCGGTGAAGTCAGCGATCAGCTGCAGTACGGAACGAACGTCGATATCCTGAAAGTTGAGCGAGAGTTTCTCGCCCGAATAAGCAAAACGCTCAGCCTTGCGCTTCTCGGCTTCATCCTCGGTCAGAGGCTTGATGCTGATGGTCAGTTTGTTGTCTGTCTGGTACGCCAGATAATCGTATCGACCGGTCGGCTCGATGGCGACACTAGCTCCACCGGCCTGAGCGGACGAATCGACAAATTTCACGGGCGTAGCGAAATCCTGAACATCAAGACGAACACGCAGCGCCTCCGGCAGTTGAGCCTTGTCGAAGAGGACACGAATCTTTCCGCCCTGCTCCTCAATGGTCGAGCCTACCGATGGGTCAGAGAGCGTAATAACGACGTTTCCGGCACCGTCTTCACCCCGACGGAAATCGATGTTCTCGATCGCCTTACCTACAGCCATCGCCTTGGCAGGCGCAGCCACTGGAGCAACGGGCGCAGCTGAAACAGCTGGGGCACGTACAGCACCCGAACTTTCGCCCAATACCACAAAGAGATTGTTACCATCTACGCGAGTGGAGTAGGGCACCAGAGTATTGAGATTAACGATCAGTCGGGTACGGCCTTGGGCTTCAACGACGGTCACGCTCCGCGCATTGCCAACTCCTAGCTCGCGATTCTTCGCTCCGAGCTTATTGGATACGCCGGGCAGGTCGAGCGCGATCCGCGCAGGCTGATCGAGGGTATAACCACGCGGTGCAGCCACCGGTTCGTCGAACGCAAGCTTCAATTCAACACGGTCGCCAGGCAGCGCAGCGACATCGAGGGCGTTCAGGTTGGCCGCCAGCAGGGCTGGAGAAATAAACGCCGCCAGCAAAGAGATACCTAGGCGTGAAAGGGTAGTGTTCATAAATTGCTTCCGTTGTGCAGACCGGTAAAGGTTTTCCATGCTTTTGCCCCGCGCTAGGTGCGCTCTTTCAAGGTCAGACTGCGCGGGCGCTCGAGCCACCCACCCTCTCCATCAGGTACGATTTCCACTACATCCACTCCCGCATCGCTGATCTCGACGATACGGCCATGGTTGCGCCCCAAATAGTCACCAATCTTGACGCGATGAACCCCGTCGCCGCCCTTGATCAAGGCGTACCGCCCCCCACCATTGGCTAACGTGCCTACCATCGTGAAGTTCTCGATATTGAACCCCTCAAGAAACTGCTTAACTCGCGACTCATCGGGCTGGATATCTTTTGAGCCCTTTTGCCGCTGGGTTAAATCAAGCTTGACGGGAGGCTGAAATGGATGTCGCAGGGCGGCAGCGCTATAGGTAAAGGCTTCGTAGGGAATGAATGCCGGTAGCGGCTCAATTGTCCCTTTCGGCTTCGCCCTGACCTCATTCATATATTGCTGCAGATCGCCGAAGTCGTTGCTGCTGCCGCAGCCAGTCAGCGCAACCAGACTTAAGCCCAACGCAGTAAGTCTCGCGCGATTCATTTCTGCAGCCCCTTGTCGTTATAACGATAAGTCTTAGCGACGATGTTCATCCGCAATTTTGATGTAGCTTCGTTCTTTTCAGTCTTGATCTCGAAATCATGTAGCGTGACGATACGCGGAAGGCTTGCCACACCACTCACGAAAGTTGCCAGATCGTGATACCCCCCAACGACCTTAATATTTATAGGCAACTCGATATAAAACTGCTGAGCCACCTCTGGCTGCAACTTGATTTCCTCGAACTCCAGCCCACTACCGAGCCCCGTTCGAGTGATATCTTCCAGAAGCCCAGGGACCTCGGTATCGCTTGGCAGTTGCCGCAATAACGCACCAAACGACGTTTCCATCTCGGCCATTTGCGCTTTATAAGCCTCCAAATTGGCGGCCTGAAAGGCTTTGGTCGAGAACTGCTGCTTCAAGGTTTCTTCCTGAGCGCGCTGCTGCTCCAATTGCAGTTGCATATCCTGCAAATGAAAGTAATAACCTAGAGCAAGCACCGCTGCGAGAAGCATAACGCCAGCAATGAACTTGACCGGCGCAGGCCAAGAACCGAGGTTATTAAGATCGAGATCAGCGAAGTCTATCTTGCGAAAACTATCTAACGATTCAGCCAGACTCATGGCTTTGCTCCTTCCGTAGCGGCAACCGGCTGCGTTTGCTGAACCGTCAGCTGGAACACATTTTCCTGATCCACGGCACCGGCGGTGACGGCTTTCACCTCGTTCAGATTCGGCGCTTCGAGCCAATCAGAGGCATCAAGATTGCGCATAAGGTTGGAGACACGATTGTTCGATTCGGCAGCACCAATGATCGCAATGTTCTTTCCGGTCATTTTTACCGAAGTGAAATACACTCCATCCGGCAGAGTTCTTACAAGCTGATCAAAAACTCGCCCGATAATAGGTCGATTACCTTGCAAGTCCTGGATGATCTTCATTCGCTCCAGTAGTTGCTGACGACGCTCTTTCAATTCCTTGATTTCTTTAATACGAGCATCAAGAACCGCAATTTCCTTTTTGACAAACTCGTTGCGCGCACTCTGCTGCTCAATCGCAGCTTGGAAATAACGATCTCCAAGAAAGACCAGACCAGCCGCTATGACCAGCACACCGACCAGAGACGCTAGGAAACGCTGCTTTCGTTCTTCACGCAGCTGTTCACGCCACGGAAGTAAGTTGATTTGCGCCATTAGTCGAAGCTCCTCAGCGCCAGGCCACAAGCAATCATCAAGGCCGGAGCATCGCTAGCCAGCGCTCCAGCATTCACTTTGCTGCTCAAAGCCATATCGGCGAATGGATTCGCAACTAGAGTCTGAGTACCGATCTTCTGCTGAATCATGTGATCCAACCCAGGTATCGATGCCGTCCCGCCCGCTAACAGGATGCAGTCGACATCATGGAACTGTCCTGCCGCAAAGAAGAACTGCAACGAGCGAGAAACCTGCTGCACAACTGCCTCTTTGAACGGAAGCAAAACCTCACTGTCGTAGTCGTCTGGGAGGCCGCCTTGCTTTTTGGCTAGACCAGCTTCTTCTTGTGAAAGGCCGTAGCGTCGCTGAATTTCCTCCGTCAGCTGACGCCCGCCAAAAAGCTGTTCACGGGTATAAATAGTACGACCGTTATGCAGAACACTGAGGGTAGTCATGGTGGCACCGATATCCACCACGGCGACGGTCAGCTCTCCATGCGCCGCACCCAACTGTGGAGCTAGTAGCCCGTATGACCGCTCAAGCGCATAGGCTTCGACGTCAACCACCTTGGCAGTGAGCCCCGCCAGCGCAAGCGCTGCCTCACGAATTTCGACGTTTTCCTTGCGGCAAGCGGCGAGCAGGACTTCTGCTCGGCCAGGAGCGCGAGGAGCCGGCCCCTGGACTTCGAAGTCGATCGCCACTTCTTCCAGCGGATAGGGAATGTACTGGTCCGCCTCGATCTTCAGCTGATTCTCGAGCTCTTCGTCGGACAAACCAGCATCCATCTCGATGATCTTGGTGATTACCGCGGAGCCTGAAACAGCCACTACCGCCGACTTGCATCCGGTCTTGGCCTTGGCAACCACCCGCTGCAATGCCTGGCCGACGCCCTCGAGCTCGGCGATGTTCTTTTCAACTACGGCGTTTGCCGGGAGCGGCTCGACAGCATACGCCTCGACGCGGTAGCGACTACCTGATCGACTTAATTCGAGGAGCTTGACTGAGGTCGAACTGATATCGATCCCAAGCAGCGTGTTCGCTTTCTTAGTGAAGAGCCCTAGCACGACCGATTTCCTATCTTTATCCGCAACTTACGGATTAATTATGTTTATCCACATTAGATAACAGCCTTGACAGAAGCGCAAATGGCTACCCGGCAAAAAAACCGCATATAATGTGAACGGTTTTCCCTTTCAGCATCGCCGCAGTCTTCCTCCCCCAAATCCTGGATTCCAAGAACCCTGATGCGTTTTTTGAAATTTTTTCTCTGGTCGTGCTTCGCAGTCTTTTGCGCACTCTTGCTGAGCATCAGCGGCGCATTTCTCTACCTCAGCCCCAACCTTCCCTCCGTCGATTCCCTGCGGAGCATACAGCTTCAAATTCCGCTGCGGGTTTATAGCGCGGATGACAAGCTGATCGCCGAGTTCGGGGAAATGCGACGCTCACCGATCCGCTTCGAGGACATCCCTGAGGAATTCATCAACGCACTGCTGGCTGCCGAGGACGACAATTTCGCTAATCATTATGGCGTCGACATAACCGGCCTGATGCGCGCTGCCACGCAATTATTGAAAAGTGGGCAGATTCAGACCGGCGGCAGCACCATTACCATGCAGGTGGCGAAGAATTACTTCCTTACCAGTGAGCGGAGTTTCTCGCGCAAGATCAACGAGATACTGCTGGCATTGCAGATAGAGCGCGAGCTCAGCAAGAACGAAATCCTCGAGCTGTACGTCAACAAGATCTACCTTGGCAATCGTGCCTACGGAATCGAGGCGGCTTCTCAGGTGTATTACGGCAAGCCCATTTCGGAGCTTAGCGTCGCACAGCTGGCGATGATCGCCGGCCTGCCGAAGGCACCTTCCGCATTCAACCCATTGGTTAATCCGACCCGCAGCAAAGAACGACGCGACTGGATCCTGGGCCGCATGCACAGACTTGGCTCACTGGATGAAACTAGCTATCGGCAAGCACTCGCCGAACCTGAGACCGCTCGGTACCACGGCGCAGCCCCCGAGCTGGATGCCGCCTACATCGCGGAGATGGCGCGCGCCGAGATGGTGGGCCGCTTCGGCAGCGCCGCCTACACGGATGGCTTCCGGGTAAAGACCACGGTGTCCAGCGAGCGGCAGCTTGCTGCCAACCTCGCACTCGACAACGGACTGATTGAATACGACCAGCGGCACGGCTACCGCGGACCGGAAGCGCGCCTCGCAGAACTGCCGCGCGATAGCTGGCCCAGCGAGCTGGCCAAGTACCGAAGCCTTTCCGGGCTGCAGCCGGCCGTCGTGACGCAGGTAGAGACAAGCGGGATTCTGGTGCTGACGCGCGACGGAAACGAGCACGCAGTCGCTTGGGACAGCATGAAGTGGGCCCGTCCCTACCTCGGCATCAACAGCATGGGGCCAAGGCCACAGCGCCCAGCCGACGTGGTCAAGCTAGGCGACGTGGTCCGCCTTCGCTGGCAGGATGATGAAACAGCCGTATTCAGCCAGGTGCCGCAGGCGCAGGCGGCACTGGTTTCACTCGACCCCCAGGATGGTTCGATCGAAGCGCTCGCAGGCGGCTTCTCGTTTGGCCAGAGCAACTACAACCGCGCCATCCAGGCCAAGCGCCAACCCGGGTCAAGCTTCAAACCGTTCATTTACAGCGCAGCGCTGGACGCGGGCTACACCGCCGCGAGCCTGGTTAACGATTCCCCCATCGTCTTTGTCGAACAGGGCATGGACCGCATCTGGCGCCCGAAGAACGACAACAATACGTTCCTCGGGCCGATCCGCATGCGCGAGGCGCTGTACAAATCGAGGAATCTGGTTTCGATTCGTCTGCTGCAGACAATGGGCATCGACCACACGGTCGATTACATCAGCCGCTTCGGTTTCAATCCGCAGGACCTGCCGCGCAACCTATCTCTGGCATTGGGTACGGCGACGCTTACACCTATGGAGATCGCCACCGGTTGGACGACATTTGCAAACGGCGGGTACAAGATCGAGCCATACCTGATCCAGCGCATAGAAGACCGTGAAGGCAAGCTGCTCTTCGAGGCCAACCCGGCACGCGTGCCATCGCGGAATACCGAGACCGAGGAAACAGAGGCCGAGGCTTACGCAGCGCCTGACACTAGAGACCTGAATGACGGCGAGGCACTCGACGCCGAACCACGCCTTGCCGAGCAGGTACTCGATGAACGTACCGCCTACATCATGACCAGCATGCTGCAGGACGTTATCAAGCGCGGCACAGGGCGACGTGCGCTGGCCATGGGTCGCGGTGACATCGCAGGCAAAACCGGCACCACCAACGACTCCATCGACAGCTGGTTCTCCGGCTATAACGCCGACATCGTAACCACGGTATGGGCGGGCTTCGACCAGCCACAAAGCCTGGGGCGCAACGAATATGGCGGCACGGTCGCTCTGCCGATCTGGATGAGCTACATGAGCGCAGTGCTAAAGGACATGCCCGAGCACCCGCCAGCGGAGCCGGACGGGCTGCTCAAGCTGCGCATCGACCCGGTCAGCGGTCGCTCTGCCACACCCAGCACGCCTGACGCCTATTTCGAGGTCTTCAAGAGCGAAGATTCGCCGCCCCCCATGGGTGAATTCGACTCTGGAACCCAGGCACCTGGAAGCCCTCTTCCGGCCGATGAAGTCGCCCCGCTGGATCTGTTCTGATCGACCGATTTTCGCCAGCCAACAAAAAACCCCGCCTTGGCGGGGTTTGTTTTTTCAGCGCGGTCAGCCGTTGAAAACGTCGTTAACCGACTGCAGCGGATAATGCGACGGGTAAGGCAATGTCGCCACGCCACTTTCGATGGCTGCCTTGGCCACGGCATCAGACACCAACGTGATCAGACGCGGATCCATTGGCTTCGGAATGATGTACTCGCGGCCGAATTCCAGACTATCCACACCGTACGCAGCAGCCACTTCAGCCGGCACTGGCAACTTGGCGAGATCGCGCAGCGCAATGGCGGCCGCGATCTTCATCTCCTCGTTAATGCGCTTGGCGCGAACATCCAGCGCGCCACGGAAGATGAACGGGAAGCCCAATACGTTGTTGACCTGGTTCGGATAGTCCGAGCGACCAGTTGCCATGATGACATCCGAACGCGTCGCATGCGCCAGCTCCGGGCTGATCTCCGGATCAGGATTGGAGCAGGCGAAGACAACCGGATTGGCCGCCATGCGCTTGAGACCTTCCGGACTCAGCAGGTTGGCGCCTGACAGGCCGACGAAAACGTCGGCACCTTCGAGCGCATCGTCCAGAGTGCGCTTGTCGGTTTCATGGGCGAACACAGCCTTGTACTGGTTCAGATCGTCACGACCGGCGTGGATGACGCCCTTGCGATCGATCATGAAGATGTTCTCGATTTTCGCACCCATGCTGACCAGCAGCTTCATGCACGAGGTTGCGGCAGCCCCAGCACCGAGGCAGACGATCTTGGCCTGCTCGAGAGTCTTGCCGGCGATTTCCAGCGCATTGAGCATGCCGGCAGCCGTCACGATGGCGGTGCCATGCTGGTCGTCATGGAAAACCGGGATATCGCACTGCTCGATCAGCGCCCGCTCGATCTCGAAGCACTCCGGCGCCTTGATATCTTCCAGATTGATGCCACCAAAGGTGATCGAGATGCGCTTGACGGTATCAATGAAGGCCTGCGGGCTTTCCGCATCGACTTCGATGTCGAATACGTCGACGCCAGCGAAACGCTTGAACAGCACGCCCTTGCCTTCCATCACCGGCTTGGAAGCCAGCGGGCCAAGGTTGCCCAAGCCGAGAATAGCGGTGCCGTCGGAGATAACAGCCACCAGGTTGCCTTTGCCAGTGTAGCGGTAAGCCAGCTCCGCATCGCGAGCGATCTCGCGCACAGGCTCAGCTACACCCGGGCTGTAGGCCAGGGAAAGATCACGAGCGGTGGCGGTGGGCTTGGTCAGCTCGACGCTCAATTTCCCTGGACGGGGCTGGGCATGGTATTCGAGCGCGGCAGTTTTCAGGTCAGTCATGTGGCATTTCCGCTTATTTTACTGGGACAGACAGGCGGTCGAGCATACGCCAAGAACAAGCGCACTCACAAGCCAGCGGGCCGGCTGACTGTCAAGCCCAAGCCGCTACGACTTTCCGGGTAGATTCACGCGCCGTTACGAACAGCCGATCAGCGCGACAACCCCAGCATCGCCGGATGGGTGACGCGCAGCATCCAGCGGGCCTGCCCGGCCCCCGCCCGTCCGCTGCGGTCGACTACCCAGCCCCTCAGCTCGAGTCGCTTCCCGGCAAGTACGGTCATTGTCCGGACATCGAATGCGTCAAGCGCCTGCGGCGGTATGTTCACCACCAGCGGACCATCCATTTTCAGCCAATAGCCGCCGCGATTGCGCTCGACCCGCTCGACCCTGCCTTCGAGCAGCGCGAAGCCACCACGCCTCAACAATTGCGGCGAGCCGGGCTTCAGCTCGCGCCAGACACCCAGACCGTTTTGCCGCGCCTGCTGCTCGGCCCGCTGCTGGCAGGCCACCAGCCGTGTATTCGGCGCCACCGCGACCATGAAGCCAAGGCCATCGGCAAGCAGCACGGCTTCGAGATTACGTCCCTGCGCGTCATAAGCATGGGCCAGCGTGCGCCCATAGCGATCCTGCCGCTCCTGCCCCAGGACCAGACCGACCCGCCCGTCACTGGCATGCACCAATGCCTGCAGTCGGCGCCGTGCGGCCAGCGCGAAAGGCTCGGCCTTGCGCCCGTCACGCCCCAGCTCCGGCGTGTTGATGCCGATCAGCCGCACGCTGCGACCATCGACCAGACGCAGCGTATCGCCGTCAACGACTTGGGCCACTTCCAGCGTCGACAAGCGCCCCGGCGACGGGCAGAAGGCAAGCGCTTGAATTTGCCAGAAGACGGAAACGAAAAAGGCGCCCACCAGGGACGCCTTTTTCATGTGCTCGGAAAACCCCATTGGATTCCCGATACGCCAGCTTACTTGGCGCCGAACACACCGAAACGCTGCTTGAAGCGATCGATACGGCCGCCAGTATCCAGCACCTTCTGCTTGCCGGTGTAGAACGGGTGGCACTCGGAGCACACGTCGAGACT
>Ga0209232_1000136_pt1 | contig 45799 bp, 51 predicted proteins | sample ETNvirenome_2_60_FD_184066 | JGI IMG/M metagenome (GOLD analysis project Ga0209232, IMG submission 184066) | Marine viral communities from the Pacific Ocean - ETNP_2_60 (SPAdes) (version 2) | ecosystem: Environmental > Aquatic > Marine > Oceanic | place: Pacific Ocean | collected 2013-06-22 | reverse complement strand
TTCTTTAAGTGGATAGATGTTAAATGTTATAAGATTAAAAATAATTTTCCATCTCATTGACCTTGAAATTTCTTCCACCTCATTGTAAAAAATCTTTATAACTTCTAGTCTAGTCTTTAAATTCATTAATATTAAAAAAAATGCCTAGCCAAATTATTGACTAGGCACTTACTCCTATGTTATTCTTGTTCTGTTGTTTTCTTAGCTGTTGTTTTCTTGTCTGTGTTATCTTCAGTTAATTCATCTAACTCTAGCCTTAAATCACTTATTGCTTGGTTAGCATCATCAATATAATTGCTATACTCTGTTACCTCTTCAAGGTAGCCAATTGCATTGCTAACAGAATCGTATTGGTCTCTGAACTCAGAGTCAACACTATCTAGTTTATCTTCGATTTTATTAAGTGCTTCTTGTAAGTGATTAATGTTATTTACTTGTGTGTTGTTTTGTAGGTGGGTTATTTGCTCAATGATATCTATACTTCCATCATTGTTCATTATTCTTTTTATTTCTTGTAGCTTTGCACTATCTTTTTCTAATTGTGCTAAGTCTTCAAGCATCTTTTTAATTTCCATTTTTTCGTCCTTTCAGCCGTGTGGCTTTGTTATTTGGTTAACTAATATTATTAATTATTGAGCTAATAAGCAAGATAAATAAAATAAATAATTAATAGTAATATAAATATAAAAGAGTTGTATATTTAATAGTTGATAACTTATGAATCAAGTATATAAAAAAGGAGCTATAAAATGATAGGCAATCACAAAACAAGCGTAATTAATGATAATAATGTGTTAATGGTATGTTATCACAGCACACCAGTTGTAAAGATAACAGATAATAAAATAATATTAAACTCTGGAGGATGGTTAACTGCGACCACTAAAAGACGAATGAATCAAGCAAGTTTACAATATAATCTAGGGTTTGCGGTGTATCAAGTAAATTATAGTTGGTATGTAGATTATAAAGGTGATACAATACCATTTGAGGATAATATGGAATTAGATATATAATCGTCCGTACCTACCACACAACCCCACCTCAAACAAAAACGCCTCAACTATTATGGTTGGGGCGTTGCTTTTCTTAGTAAATGTTAATAAATATTAATATTGATTATAATCTTATCCAAATTTTCAACCAAATCCGTAGGGTACGAGGGGCTGACATTTGGGGGGCCACGCATAAAAAAAGAGGGACACGCATTCTAATATTATTTTTTGTATTTTGCCCAATATTTTTTTCTAACATTTTTTTTGAGTTTAGTATCTGTTTTTCTATATGGACGTAATACCCATTCATTATTTATTTTGTATGTAAAAAAATCAGCTTTTTCCCATTGGAGGCGTTTGTATGTTTTTATAGGATTAGGTCTGGGGTTGTTTATGTTCCATTGTTCATCAATGGCTGTTGTTAGTAGTACTACTATATAACATTTTAATATCATATTTCAGTTCCTTTGGTGAGTTTTAGATAGAGACCATCTATTCCCCCTGCGGTTAAACAGGAGGAGTAGCCTCTATTACAGTTCCTTCGGAGCCGTTTCGCTTGATAGGACAATCGTTTTGGTAACTAAGCTCAATTGTCTTCGACTTGCTTTGTGGCTGTTGTTACAAATCCCCTTTTAGTAGCCGTTGTTTCTTGCTGTACCCTAAAAGCGTTTAGCCAACCGATACAGCGGACTAAATATATTATGGATATTTATCTAATGCAATATTTATTTTTATTTTGTATATTAATTTATATGGATTCAAAAACAATTAAGGGCAAAGAACACCTTCTTTATGATAATATGAAGGAATTTATGGCGTTTAACCCGATGTTGAAGCCAACTGGTGACTGGCGACGCGGCAAGGAAGGCGACTGGGTCTATACAGATGACCTGCATGTATGTCAAATCCTGCGCGTTTTTTTCGTTACAGTCCCTTCTACAGGCAAAAAGCAGAAATGTGTGCGTACCGTCTGCGGTTCTTACGTTGTTGGGCAGGAAAATTTAAAGATGTTAGGCGAAAACGGCGTTGCAGAGAACATTTACACGTTTTCTAGCACGTATAACACCATAAAAGAGGTTAGGGAGAAGAAAGTATCGTCTAAAAAGTTTTTATTTGCGCAATACGTAGCTGCAGGAATGGATTCAAGTGAGGCATATAGTAAAGTCTACCCAAAGGCCAAAGACACAACGTATATCAAAACTGCAGCTAACAAATTATTACAACAGAAAAAGGTACAGAAAATGGTAAAAGAGGAAATTAAGGAAGTTTTAGCGGCTGAAGGCGTTACTCCTGAGTTTATTATCCGATTATACAAAGATATTGCTGATATTTCAGAGCGGGACTCTGATAGGCTGCGTAGTTTAGACGCGCTTGCTAAAATTGCAGGATTGTTTGATACGGACAAAAAACAGGAACAACTAACCGTTTGGAGCGGATTTTCGCCTGAACAGCTGGAGGCTATCAAAAGTGAACAAAACAACGTCAAAGTACTCGCGCACGCAGAAAAAGAGGGAGAGTAGCACAAAAGACCCTTGTCTGGTTTGTGAAAAAGACTTATATTACGACGATGAAGTAACGCAAAGAATTGGCATGATGGAGTCTAATGGAGACATTAAATCATGGAAATGCCCGTTTTGTGCGTCCGAGTTTGATTTAGATGATAACATTCTGTATATATACGGAGAAGATAACGCAAAAGGATTAGCTTGAAAAACAAGTGAATTGAAAGAGAACTTGCAAATATCCCAGTTAGGGACGCTCGAGATAGAGATTTGCCGCAATTTAAGAAGGGTGGACGAACACCAGCGTGGCAGCGCAAAGAAGGTAAAGACCCGAAAGGCGGGTTAAACCGTAAAGGCGTTGCATCTTATCGCAAAGCAAATCCTGGTTCTAAGTTAAAGACCGCTGTTACTACAAAACCAAGTAAATTGAAAAAAGGCAGCAAAGCTGCAAAAAGACGTAAATCGTTTTGTGCTAGAATGAAGGGTATGAGGAAAAGGCAAAAGCCTAGCAATAACACAGGTAAAGATAGATTATCTTTATCATTAAAGAAATGGAATTGTTAAATGCCAAAGTTTGGAAGTAAATCAAGAAAAAATCTAGCAACCTGCCACGAAGACTTGCAGGACTTATTTAATGAAGTAATCAAGCATGTTGACTGTAGTGTCATTGAAGGCCATCGTAGTCAAGAAAGGCAGGATAAGTTGTATGAAGAAGGAAAAACCAAGCTCAAGTACCCAAAGGGCCGTCACAATGCTAGTCCTAGTCGTGCTGTCGATGTTGTCCCTTACCCTATTGACTGGGATGATAGAGAGCGTTTTCACTTATTTGCAGGCTTTGTTTTAGGCGTTGCGCAGTCAATGGAGATAAACATTCGCTGGGGAGGCGATTGGAATAAGAATTTTGAAGTAGATGATAACCAGTTCGATGATTTTCCTCATTTTGAACTATTAAAGGATTTTTAAATGGCATATATTGATAATAATAAAGTAGTTGCAGAATCACCAGCAGGGAGTAGTATTTTTGACGAACTTGTAAGTAACACTTCGTTTGCTCCAAACACAAGTAAAGAATCTATTATGGCCTTTCTTGTTGAGGAGATGAATAGAAAAGGATTTTCTGAAGAACCAAAAGCACATGAACAAATAGATGCTATTATAGGTCAATCTTACGAGTCAGACCCAAACATATTAAGCGAACAAGAAACGCTGTTAAATTATTTAGCAGGAGCAGTTAGCGAAGAAGGAACTAAAAATAGATATATGTATGGAATTGATAACAAGGAACTTGAAAATAGAATGTCACAAATTAAAAGTTATCCTAGTACAGTAGATTTAGCTGGAGTTGAAAGATTTACTATACCATTAATGGTACCAGGTTCTTTTCCTCCAAAATATGAACGTGAATCAAGAAGTATGCAGCATTGGATAGAAGATTATCCTGAATGGATAAATCGTTCATCTATCAATAACCCTTAATATATGGCCAATCTTAACCTTAATGGTAATGTTTCAAAGAATGAAGAAACGCTCCATTTAGCATATAATGATTTAATTACATTTGGCAAGATGTTTAGTCCACAGGACTTTTTAGCATCTGCTACCCCAGATTTCCATAGAGATGTAGGAAGTCTTCTTATAGACAAGACAAAACAGCAGTTAGCACTAGTTTTACCTAGAGACCATGCAAAATCTACAATGGCAGCTTGCGCAGTGCTTCACAGATTTCTATTCGCAACTAAAGAAAATCCAGAGTTTATAGCCTGGATTGGTGAAGCTCAAGACCAGGCAAGGGATAACCTCGCATGGATACAGAACCATATATACGATAATCCAGCTATACATTACTATTTTGGTGATTTAGAAGGAGATAAATGGACAAAAGACGAATTTACACTAAGAAACGGTTGCCGAATGATTGGCAAGGGTACTTCACAAAGATTAAGAGGGAAAAGACAGAACTCGACAAGATACACAGGAATTATACTTGATGACTTTGAATCAGAGCTAAATACTAAAACTCCTGATTCTAGGAGACAAATTAAAGAATGGGTAACTGCTGCAGTATATCCAGCGATTGATTTTGATAAAAATGGATTTTTATGGTGCAATGGAACTATTGTGCATTATGACAGTTTTTTAAATGGTTTAGTAAACAAACACCGAGAGGCGGTAAACACAGGCGAAGACTTTGCCTGGTCGGTATATACTAAAAAAGCTATTGAAGATGGCGCACCTTTGTGGCCTTCACGTTGGCCAATGAAAAAACTAGAAGAGCGTAAGCAATTCTATATAGACTCAGGTACCCCAGCTAAATTCTACCAAGAGTATATGAACCAGGCAAAATCGCCAGAAGACCAGATATTTAGCGAGGAGGATATTAATAATGCATTATATAAAGGAAATGCACGTTTTGATGCAGAATATGATTCGTGGTATATCAAAATGGATGACGGACGAAAGGAATATGTTAATATTTACATCGGTGTTGACCCAGCTTCAACAGTTGGGGTACATAATGATTATTCTGTTATTATGGTTATTGGCGTTACTGCAGAGTTTGATTATTATGTTATTGAATATTGGCAAGAGCGAGTCCTGCCTATGGACTGCGCAGACAAGATATTTGAAATTACAAAACGATACAGCCCGATACGTAGAATAAACATTGAAACAGTAGCATATCAGGAAATGTTAAGAGATTATGTTATGAAGCGTAGTAAAAGAGAAGGAATGTTTTTACCTGGTATAGAAAAAGGAATTAAAAATTACAATCAAAAAAAGAAAGATAGATTGTTTGAAGGTCTGCAGCCAATGTTTAAGGCAGGTGCTGTACACTTAAAAAAAGAAATGCATGCGTTTATAGGAGAATTACTTGATTTTCCGAAAGGTAGTCACGATGATACTATTGATGCATTCTGGCTAGCAACGCAATTTGCTAAAGGTAATCCTAAAGCAGGAAGTACAAAAAAGAAGAAAAATAAGGATGGAAGTTGGTATAAACCTAAAAAGATGTATAATTGGATGACAGGTGCTCGAAAATAGCTGTTGTTTATCTCGATAAATAGGTTTATATTATGAGTTATGATACGCGAAGATATTAGGGTAAAAGAAGTAAGAGAGCTGTTTGACCGATGGCAAAAGGCTCGTATTGACTGGGATACGGCTGCAAGAGAAGATATTGACTTTTATTTAGGTAACCATTTTACAGCAGATGAAGTAGACGAGTTAGATTCGCGCAATCAGTCATCAATGCCTATGGATAGGCTATATTCTGCTATAGAACAGTTTAAAGCAATAGTCACCTCTAAAACTCCAAAATTTTCTGCCGTTGGCAGAGAAGACTCAGATAATAAACTTACAAATGTATGGCGTACTATACTTGAGTATATATGGGACATATCTGATGGCAATGAAGTATTTAAACAAGTTGTGCACGATTACGCAGTTACAGGACTAGGATATTTTTATGCATACCTAGATAGAGATGCAGATTATGGTAGGGGTGAAGTTAAATTTACATATGTAGACCCATTTCGTGTATATGTAGACCCAAATGCAAGACATAAATATTTTGATGATGCGTCAGGTATGATAGTGTCTACAATATTAAGCAAACAACAACTTATAGACCTTTATCCGCAATTATCACAACCTGTAGACGAGCAAAGTGAAAAGATTTTAATTGATGAAATAGAATCAATAAGTGGAGAAGAAGATTACCCAGATGCCACTAATAGGACCACAATGCAGTCATTTACGCCCGATAATACAAAAGATAAAGATTATGGCGTAGATAAGTATAGATTGCTAGAATACTATCGTAAAGTGCGTGTACCGTATTATAGAGTGATTGATACTCGTACAGGCGATGAGCGTATTATGACGCAAGAAGATTTTACTCAAATGGCTCAAGATAAAGATTTTGCATTAGCCATACAAAAAAAATTAATTGATTATGTAGAAGTAACTCAATCAAGAATTAAATTAACATGCACAGTTGGGCAAATCGTATTATATGAAATGATATGCGATACTGACATATACCCTATTGTACCAGTGCCTAATATATGGACTAACACACCATATCCAATGAGTGATGTTAGAAAAAATAAAGCATTTCAAAGGTTCCTCAATAAGACAGTGTCACTTATCACATCCCATGCCCAAGCGTCAGCTGGATTAAAGCTACTCGTACCCCAGGGTAGTGTTAGTGATATAGAAGAGCTCGAAAGAGACTGGTCTAATCCTAACGCTACTATCGAATATGACCCTTCTTTTGGGGAACCACATTTTCCTGCACCACAACCATTATCTAGTTCTATTATGACATTACCTAAAATGATAGAAGGTTATATTGATTTAAATATTGGTATATTTGAAATGATGCAAGGAAGTACAGAAGCGGCACCTAGAACGTATAGTGCAACAATGATGATGGAAGATGTAGGTCAAAGACGTTCTAAATCTAAACTAAGAGATATTGAAGGTTCATTAAAAAGATTAGGTCAAGTTGCATATAATATGGCAAAACAACATTATAGTTTTAAAAAGACATTTAGAATTGTTCAACCTAATAACGATATTAACGAATATACAGTAAATAAAAGATTGTATGACGATAAAACAAAAGAATTAACAACTATTGAAAATGACATATCAGTTGGACAATTTGATGTAAGAATTATAGGAAGCTCTACGCTACCTTCTAATAAGTGGGGTGAATGGCAAATATACATGGAAGCATATCAAGCTGGTCTTATTGATAGAGTTGAAGCTCTTAAAAAGACAGAGATATTTGACAAAGAAGGTGTATTGCAAAGAACTGATGAAGTACAAAAATTACAAGGAATGTTACAGCAAGCTCAAGAGCAGATTAAGCGTGTAAGTGGTGACTTACAAACTGCTCAAAGAGAATCTGTATCATCAAGACAGCGTACCGAAGTTGAGAAGTTTAAAGGTAGGTTGAAAGAGCAAGAATTAGATAGCAAAGCAAATAGTAAGCTGCAATTAGGCAGGTTACAAGATGCGGTTAAACTTGAATCCGAGAAATTACGTATGAATACACGTAGTGAAGCTCAAAAAGGAAAAGAGAAATCGCAGAAAGGAGCTAAATAATGGATAACGCATTAGAAACTGGACATCTAGAAGGTGAAGCCACTAATAATGTAGGGCAAGACGAAGCAGTCAATACGCAAGATAGTTCTACAAACTGGGAAGAACAAGCAAAGTACTTCCAAAGTGAAAAGGATAAAATCGCAGCGGAAAACTCAAAACTACAGCAATACGAAAAAATTGGACAACTATTGGAATCACGACCAGATATAGCAAATGCAGTAGCTGGTATGGTGCAAGGCGCACCAAGTGGTCAACCAGCAGTTCCAACACGTGTTACTTTAGAAAAAGATGAATTTGACCCATGGGAAGCCTATAATGACCCGCAGTCTAAATCGTACAAGTTCAGACAACAAGAACTACAAGACTCTATAAATGGAGCCGTCAACCAACAAATGCAAGGATTACAGCGTAATCAAGGCGAAATGCAGTTAAAGACCGAACTACAGCAACGAGGGCTCAGTCCCGCAGAAGTAGACTCTTTTATGAATTTTGCAGCGCAGAATCCAGCAGAATATGGTGTTGATGGTGCTATTAAAATGTGGAGAGCTGTAGGTGAGTCTGGAACTACTAGCAATCAAGTACCAAACCCGTTAGATGATGTTCGTCAAACACAGGGTAACCCTGCACAGGGTGGGGTGTTGCAAGGTCAACAACCTCAAACGCCTAAAACTGACGCTGATACTATGTGGGACGGTATTGTAGCTGCTGGAAGTCGTACGAAAGTATTGTAAAACATAATATAACTTAGGAGAAAAAAATGAGCACTTTTAATAGTGGACAAGTAAAATTCGGAACTCCTGGTACGTCGAATACTGATTTTCACTCAAGACGGTTATTTGACTTTAGCGATAGGGTCGCAGACTTAGCTCCAGAAGAATCACCGTTTTTTGTATATTTGTCAAAAGTAGGTAAAGTTCCAACATCTGATTCACAATTCAGATTTTTAGAAGATAGAACAAAAGTATCAATGACTGATAGAAGTTTCTTAATGGCAGCAGGCGCAACATTAGCTGCTCCAGGAGGAATTACATCTATTACTGTTGATACATCAGCAGGAGCAAGTGTTGATTTCTTAATAAAAGGAATGGTACTTGGATTTCAGCAAGGTAGTAATACAGACGGTGGTGCTGATACAGAAGCAATTGTAAATGCAACTGGTAGAATTGAATCAGTTTCACATGGAGCTTCTACAACAACATTATCTATTAAAACTATCCAGGCATCAGCAGGAGATAGTTCTACAACTACTCTTGATGACAATGGTAAAGTAACTATAATAGGTACTGGATTTGAAGAAGGTTCAGGAGCACCAGATGTTTTTTCACAAGAACTAGATAATGCTTTTGGATATACTCAAATATTCAAAACTGCATGTGAAATGACAAACACTGCACGAGCAACTATTTATAGAGGCTATGCTGATGAATTCCAAAGAATTTGGAATAATAAACTAAGAGAACATAAAGTTGACATTGAAAGAGCAATGCTTTTTGGTATGCAAGCTAGCGTTGGTGGAATACAGTACACTGATGGTATTGCAGGCCATATTGTTAAAAATGCAGGAACAGCAGTTGCTGGAGACACTCAACTATCATATGTTGCTAAAAAACCTTATTTAAAATCATTTGAAGCCGCAGAAATGACTTATGATGCTTTATTAGGTGATTTTGAAATAATTTTTGACCCAGCAAGAGGCGGAACAAGCTCAAAGCTTGCACTAGCTTCTATGCCTGTAATGTCACACTTCAATAAATTAGGTGATGGTAAATTTGTTGACGCTTCTTTAGGTCATTCAAGTGCTCCATATAAATATGATATTGAGTCAACAACTGGTTCTTTTGGACACCGAGTAATGAGAGTTGATACTGTACATGGCGATATGACACTTGTTAGAGAGCCATTATTTAGAGCTAATTACTCAGGATATCTATGTCTTGTAGATTTAGATAATGTTTCATATAGACCATTAGTTGGTAATGGTGTTAATAGAGACACATCAATAACAACAAATGTGCAACAAGCTGATGAAGATTTACGTAAAGATATGATTCTTACAGAAGCAGGTCTTGAAGTATCTATTCCTGAAAGCCACGCACTATTACATTTGGAGGGTGTGTAAGATGAGAAGTGATGTATTAAATAGTAATAGTAATAAACATGCTTTAAGCAATGATAATGGTGTCTTTAAATACACTAGCCATAGAGCTACAATAACAGTTGCAAATGGAGCTACTGCTGGAGTAGAATCTTCGATAGCAATTCCATCGAATTTTGTACCTGTTGCAGTAGCACTAACTGTAGTTACAGCTTCTACGAATTCAGTTAATTTTCAAGACGTAGGAACTGATGCAGATGCAGATGGCTATGTAGATGGAGCTGCAATAGCAGTAAATTCTGCTGGATTTAAAGGAGTAATTCCTTGCAATGGCGTTTTAGCTGTTGGAAATCCAACCGCAGGAGCAGTTATAGGCACAGCTGACGAAGTTGAATGTACAATAAGTGGAGACCCAGGTAGCGATACTGTTCTTCAGTTTGATATCATTGGCTTTGAATGCACACTATCTTAATCTTAATAGATTAGCAGTTTTGTAGGACTGTGCAGGGTATCGTATAAAGGGTACCCTGCGAACCTACTAAAATTTTAATAATTAACATGGAGTAAATAATGGCAACAACAGTCAAAACATATATTGTAGATGCAGCAGGAGGAAAGACAGAATCTGATTCTCCCTATGATGAAATAGCTACTTTTTTAGGTGATGATATAGGTACAAAAACTAAAATATCCACTACACGATTAAATGGCGATAGAGTTTTTATAGTAATTACTAAATCTGTAGCATAGTCTTTTATAAATAGAGGGTAATTATGTCTTTATACGAAAATATAAATAAACGCAAAAAAGCAGGAACTAGTAGGTCTAAAAAAGATTCTACTATCTCACCAGAAAATTATGCAAACATGAAAGCAGGTTTTCCTAAAAAAATAAAAGGTGGAAAAATGACTGGCCCTTCACATGCAAAAGGTGGTATACCTATTGAAGTAGAAGGTGATGAATATGTAATTAAAAAAAGTTCTGCAAAAAAAATTGGTTATGATAATTTAGATTATATGAATGAATATGGTAAAATACCAACAGTAGACGCAAGAAAAAGGAGTAAGAAAAATGCCTAAAGTAGGAGATAAAGAATTTAGTTACGATGCTGCTGGTATGGCAGCTGCTAAAAAAGAATCCAAAATGACTGGTATTCCAATGAAGAATGCTATGGAAAGAAGTATGACTGAATATGCAGGAGGAGGTAAAACAGGTTATGGTAAAATTGGAATGTATGGACATGGTGGTAAAACAATGAAGCCTGTTGATGCATCTAAAAATCCTGGTTTATCTAAATTACCAACAGAAGTTAGAAATAAAATGGGATATATGAAAGACGGTGGTAAAGTAAAAAAAAGTCTAAAAGATAGAATTAAAGGCGTTGCAGATAAAATTAAATCTTCTAATGCTAGCAAATCTTTAAAAACATATAAAGATGGCAAAGTACAAAAAAAAGAAAATAAACAAATTGCACGTAATGTTAAAAAAATTAATAAATTAGGTGCAAACAAATTAGTTGTTCCTAAAAATGTAGATGTAACTAAAAGCAAGCCATCAGGTAAAATTAGAAAAAAACCTCAATCAGTTACTATTACAGAAGGAGGAGCATATCCTACATATAAAAAGAAATCTAAACCTGCAAAAAGTTTTCGCAAATCTTTTTCTGAGGCACGAAAAGCAGGAAAAAAGACTTTTACGTGGGATGGTAGAAAATATACAACAAAGGTTAAATAATGGCTAGTAGATACTGGAAAAGAAATGAAAAAGGTGAACTTGTAGAGTTTTTCCCTAATCAAGCAAGTTTTGCAGATGGACCTATTGGTAATCATATTAATATGCGTACAACATGGAGTGGACAAACTAAAGTAGAGTTTACACAAACTACTATAGACGAAGATATAGCTGCAAGGAATAGACGTTAATGGCAACATTTAACGCACAAATAAATGATTTAGTTGGAACATTTACTGATACAGTGGCAATAAATCAATTTTTAAGAGATGGTATTAAACAGATAGTAAACGTACTTCCTTCTGATAAGCTAAATGAAATATTGACTGTTCAAGCATTAAATGATAGCACTTCTACATTTTCTCTTAATGATAGTACAAACAATGCTAGAGGAAATATTGTAAGTGTATCAAGGAAAAATGCAAATGGTATTAAACAATTGTGTCGTCAAATTCCAATATCTTTAGTTTCTAGAGCTTCTGACCCAGAAGATTTAATGTTTATTTCTGCAACAGACCCTGCTTACTATATAAGTGGAGGAGTTCTTAATGTACTTCCAACGCCTACTGCTTCTCAGCCAGCAGAAGTTGTTTTTGTTCCTTTGACTGCAGTAACACACAGTGATGAAGTAATAAATGGATTTCCTAATGATTTAGAATATATTGTTGTATTATATGCAGCAATAAAATGTGCACAGTCATTGCTTGCAACAGAAGAAGATGATGAGCTTTACATTCCTATTATAGTTAGTTTAAAACAAGATTATGTACAAGCTTTAAATCTTTTAGGAGTAAAGATTCAAGCCCCATCAGAAACAGGACAGAAACGTGCTAATTTACCTGAACGCTCAAATCAACCTCAACAAGGTAGTCAAAAATGAAAGTAAAAGATTTAATACAACAAGTAGAATATCTTATGGGTAGACAGCCAGAAAGGTATATGATGCAGTTAATTAATGATGGTTTAATGGATATGTCAGGGAAAATACAACATCATACTGCACAGAAAAAACAAAATTTAACTTCAAAACAAAGGTGGTATCCTTTAGATGACAATGTTATTGATATTACAAGAGTAGAAATTTTAGATACAGATAATAGATATGTGATGATACCTAAATTGGCTGACCCACATAAATTATTAAAAGACGATTCAGATGATTCATCTGATTCATTAACATAGGAGTAAAAAATGGCAAGCACAGTAACAGCTTCAACAATGACAGTGACAATATCTGAATCTATTAATTTAAATGGAGCAAACCAAGGTGGAACTACATCTTTGTCAGTACCTTCTATAGGTGAAGTTTATAAAAGAATAGTAACCGTTCCAGTAAGTGGAGATGGTACAATTAGTTTAATTGAAACAACTGGAGATGCAGGTACTACTGTAGATGCAGGTAAATTTATAGTAGAAAATATGAAATATTTAAGAATTACAAACCTTAATGATACAGCAAGTGAAGGTGTAATACTTCAAATAGCAAGAGATGATGATTCTGACAATTCTGATGATGAATGTGCATGGTTTTTATTAGAAGAAGGTAAATCTTTTATATTAAATACATTTGATGCAGCATTTAATGCAAACAATGCAGATACTGACACTCCAGCATTAGATGCAATTACAGATATTAGAGTTAAAAATGAAAGTGCTACAGTAGCAGTTGATTTAGAAATATTTATAGCAAGCACATAGGAGTAAAAAATGGCAAGTACGGTAACAACAGCGACGATGACAGTAACAGTTTCAGAATCTATTACTTTAAATGGAAAAAACCAGGGTTCAATAAATACTTTATCTATACCAGCTATTGCAAATATATCAAAAAGAATAGTAAATGTTCCTACTTCAGAAGTAGAAATTCTTACAATGGGCACTGCAGTAGGTGCAGGAATATTTGATGAGACAAAAGTATTATATATTCGTATTACTAATCTTGACAATGAAAATCATGTTGGTTTAATATTTAAAAATGAAAATAATGATGAAGCTGGACTTAAACTAGATAGGGGTCAATCTTTTATTTATAATGGAGATTTAGATAGTGGCGTAGTAGATACTATGGATGCAATACAAAATTCAACTTTATCTACAAATGTATTTGCAGATTTAGTAAATATTACCGCTACAGCAAATACAGCTGCATGTGATATTGAAATTTTTGTTGCATGTAAATAGGAGAATAAATGGCTAAAAGAGATTTCCCAAATGATTATTTTGCATGGTATAATGACGATGATAGATTAGGTTTATTATGTCAAGTAGTATCAAATGACGTAAGTGATACGGCGCAAACTATTCAAGAAAAATATGACACATATACTGGAACTAGTGTAACAAATGGATTGAGAATACATTTTCATGCAAAGTATGGTCAAGTATCACAATTAACAGATGATTTAAGAGCTGACTCTGGCGTAGACACATCTTTGCATCCAGCAATTATAGATTATGTTAAATCAAGATTGCTTGAAGATATGGGAGATTTGCAACGAGCAGCATACTATAAATCAAAGTATGAGCGTACGATAAAACAATATCCACATCGAAAAAGTGGTATTAGGGCATTATCAGTACCAAAATTATAAAAACAGGGGATACGATGTCAAATAAAAATAAGTTAGATAGTTTGTACAAACAACTAGAAGATGCAATAAGTAAAAGACAGTCATTGCAGTCAGATGTAAATGATATAACTACATTAGCAGTAAAACTGCAAGGGGCTATTGAAGTTCTTGAAGAGCTTGAAAAAGAATCAGAAACAAAGGAGGAGGAATAGTGCTAGATACACTAAAAACTTCATGCTGTGGCTTAGGCGGCCTAGCTTTAACATTTATGGAAGCAATTCCAGATGTGCTTAGAGTACTAATCGCTGCGGTTACACTTGTCTATATGATAGTGAAGTTACGCAAAGAAATGAAATAAATGGCTAGAAAGTCTAAAGGGGTGGTGAAACGTGCAATCGTCACCCCTGACAAACATTTTCCTTTGGCTGATATGTCAGCAATTAGCTGCTTAAAACAGACAATCGAAATAGTCAAACCAGATATATATATAGATTTAGGAGATGTTGGAGAATGGCACGGTGCATCTCATTGGCAATGGAAAAGAAAGAAGCGTCCGCCTTTAGAGTATCAATTACCTTTTATTGACCAAGATATAGCAGAGGTAAATGCAGGGATGGACTGGATAGATGAATCGTTAGACAAAGTTAATTGTAAAACGAAACACATGATAGAAGGTAATCATGATGATTGGATGAATAAGTTTGTAGATGAACATCCATTTTTAAAAGGATATAGGTTTAAAGAATGCGTAAAATTAAAAGAAAGAGGTTACAAGTACCATCCAGCGGGGAAGTTTCTAAAAGTTGGGAATCTTCATTTTTACCATGGCCATCATTTCGCGGGAACTCATCATGCTCGAAATCATTTAATGCGTCTTGGTGCAAATGTAATGTACGGACATCATCACGATTTACAGCAATCGTCAGTAACTCACATGGATGGGGTGAAGTCAGCGTGGAGTATAGGTTGCCTAAAGGATATGACAGAGGAGCAAAATGATTGGCTTGGAGGAAGAAAAATTAATTGGTCTCACGCTTTTGCCATTGTGGATTTCTTTGATAAAGGAAATTTTTCGGTTAATATCGTACAGATTGTTGACGGCAAAGCATCATTATGGGGAGAGTTAATTAAAGGATGAGTAGTTGGTTAATAGGATTTTGTTTCTTTATTATTTTTGTTATTTATGCTGTAAGTATAATAAGCGAAATTAAGAGAAAGAAGTAATAATGGAGATGTTTGACTTACTTGAACGCTTTGGCTTACCAGTTATGATGGTTATAGCTCTTGGTTTATATGCAAAATCTCAAACGGCTTGGATTCAGGATGAATTACAAAAAGAGCTAAGAGAATCTTTTGAAAGGCTTGAGGGAATAACCATAAAGCTTATAGACGCTCAAAAACAGTCTTTAATGGAAACGAAAGAGATTAAGGCTAGTTACCATGCTATTGTAGAAATACTTGCTAGTTTGAGCGGAAATGGACTTAAAGAGAAATTTGTAACAAAAAAGAGAAGAAATAGCAATGAATGGTAAAGGTGACAAGCAAAGAGTTAGATGGTCAAAAGATTTTGCTAGAAGATTTAATTTAATATTTAACAACAAGGAGAAAAAAACTCATGGTAGACATGATAATAACTTACTTAAAAAGTAATAAAGAAGAAATTGTAGATGGAATTAACAAAAAAGTAAACATTCCTTTAGTCTCAGAAGCTAAAGAAGAAGATATATTTGATTCTTTGTTTGATGCTGTAATGGAAGTGTTAGAAGCAGTATTAAGTAAAAAGAAATAGTGCCAAAAAAAGTATATAAAATAGAATCATTCGAGGGTGGGATAAATCAAAAAGCCGACCCTCGTGATATTAAAAATAATCAATTAGAAGAAGCATTTAATGTAGATGTATCGAATCCTGGTCGTATAGTAATGACAGGAGACGGAACTTCATCTTATGTTAATGTGAATGCTAAAAATAAACAAGTTTCTCCAACAGAAGAGTCAAGTTCTTTATTGCTAAATGGTTCAAATTTAACAAATGGATATGGATTGTTTAATTTTTCACATGATTATAATATGGCTGACACGCCTAGTGAAGTAGCTTCAGATTTTATATGTATTAATGATGGAGCAAAAGTTCATATATGGGATTCATGCCATGATTCTGCAGGCGGGGTAGATTCTTGGCTTAATTCTAAAATTACTTTAGGTAAAGCTAATTCTAATAATAATGGGAATGAATGGATAGAAAAAGTAAAACCTATTTATTATAAGGCAGATAATGGATTAAGAGTATGTGATGGTCAATTTTGTTCTCAAAATATAGACGCACTTTTAAATGCAGATGTAGGTTCTAGCACTAATACTTTTGTTTTACAGCAACCTTTAAGTTCAAACATTGCTGCGAATGATTATTTAAAAATTAACAATGAAATAGTTAAATATATCTCAGGAACAACAACAATAAAAGTTTTAAGAGGTCAATTTGGGACTACTGCATCTTCTCACGTTGCTTCATCTTCTTTGCAAGCTATAAATGTTCCAAAAATATTATCACACATTAAAAGACCTTTTTTAGAAAAAGCACGTAAATACACTAGCTTAACTGCTTATACAAATGCATCTGCAGATATAGCAATTAATAAATGGCAAGAAGATGTACAAGCTTTAGAGCCTGCTAACAATTATTCAGCAAGTGGGCAGCCTTATGGTTTAGTTGTTTATGATGGTAAAGTTACAGGCATGGCTACAACAGGGACTTCTGGAACTACTACAGATGAATCTCTTCAAGAGCCAAATGCGCCAGAAAAAGTTTTATTTAGTGTACATGAAAGCAAAAGTGCAGATGATAATGTGCAAAGAATTGCATCAGTAGTTGATGGAGGAGTTCTTAATAGTAACAATACAACAGTATTAATTCATTCTAATACTAGCTTTAATTTTGCACAAAATGGTTTTACTGTAGGTAAACTTGTTATTGTTTCGGGTTCAACAAATTACGATGGATTGGCTGAAATTGTAGGGCAAGGAGATGCTGCTCATAAAATTAAAATATCTATTAATCATGTTTCTGAATCAACTGAAGACAAAGATTTTGATATTAGATTAGAAGAAAATAGAATATCAGAAGATTTGCAAAATAAATATATATTTGGAATGTCATTTGTATATGATGGAGGCGGTAGTGAAAAACAAGAGTCTCCTGTAAAGCCTGGATATGTTTACTCTGGGTTAATACCTCATGATGCATCTATTGGCAAAACTAATAGTGGTTGGAAAACAGATAACGCTAATCAAGATTCTGGCACTGATAATGTGCTTCCGATAGAAGATGATGATGGCTCAGGTTATACAAATTGGATATTAAATGATGGTACATTTTTCTTTGACGATAACGCAATTAGTCAAAATAAGTTTTTAATGTACAATGGTGATAATTTAGCTGATGGAACTTATAAAATTGCTATTGATGTAGCTGAGGCAGGTCAATTAAAAATATATCCTCCTGGAAATGACGAAAATTCATCTGGGGGTTCTATTGGCGATGGTAGCGATTCAACTGATTCAACTGTTACAATTAATACTCCAGGAGTATATTTATTTTCTGCTGTTAAAGATACTAGCGACGAATCGGCTTCATTTAATTTTGTATGTGAAGGAGTAAACGGAAGCGGACATATTAGAATTAATAGCGTACAAGTATTTAATGATACTCCTGTAGAAATGGATGCTAATAATGCTATAGATATGAGAGGATTTGAAGGTGTTCCTAAAATGTTTTCTGGTTTTAATATGAATAGAAGTTCCCAATATCAATGGAACGACCGAATTATTGGATATAGAATATATATGAAACAGGTAGATTCTGCTACTACTACGCTATTAGATGAATGGCTTTTAGCTTTAGATGTTAATTTACAATCAGGTGAATATATTAATTATGCAAATGAAGCAGCAGAACAATATTTGCATTTAAGTCAAAATTGGGTAGAAGATAGTTCATCTCCAGCTGTAGATACGTTTGTATACTCTTCTGTTTGTACTGAAAAAGTAGGTGGAAATACTAACGGACGTTCTAATATGGACACTCTTAGAAATATTCCTCTTAACACATATGAATCTGAAAATGGATATAAAGCTGAGACTAATACAGCTGCTATGTATAAAACAGCAACAATAATAGATAGAAAAGTTTTTATAGGTAATTTAAAAATAGGAGAGAAAACATATCCTGACAGAATGATTGAAGCTCCCGTAGATAGATTTGATACATTTCCAGATGATGGATTAAATTATATAGATATTGCTGTAGGCGATGGCGATGAAATTGTTAAACTAGAGTCAGTAGGGAATAAGCTTATACAATTTAAAAAGAAACATGCATATCTAATACAAGTGTCTTCAGAAGGTGTTGATGTATTAGAAACATGGGCGCATAAAGGTATAAAGTCTGCAGCACAATCTATTCTTGCTGGTAATGGGATTGTTTGGGTTAATGATAGTGGACTATATTACTATGATGGTAAAGATTTAAAAATAATTACTAGTGATTCATTTCAATCTAATACATGGATTATTAATGAAGACCCAGCTAAACCTCCTATACTTGGTTACGATGAATCTTCTAATAAAGTAATAATACTAACTAGTAATGTTACAGAAAAAAATAACGGTGGATATATTTATGACATACAAAATGCATCGTTAACTGAATGCCAAAATTTATTTAACACATATCCTATTACTTTAGAAAATGCAATGCTAGATGCAAATGGCGACGGAAATTATGATATATTAGATATTATTTATATGCACAATCAGGGTTCAGATACTATATTGCAAGAATATGGAGGTTTAATATTACCTGGTTATATTGATGGAGAAAATATTCCTATTGTTCCTGATGAAATATATAGAAGCAATATGATAACTACAAAAGATAGACAGCTTTTAATAGCAACAAACACATCTACTGCGCCTTTAGATGTGGGATTTACAGCATGGACTAATAATGAAAGGCCATTATATAATTTTAATTCAGCCGCAGATAGTTTTCTTGTACAAACTAAAGACATTGATTTTGGTAATATAGCAAGAAGAAAAAAAATATATAGTATTTATATATCATTTAAAGCACAATCATTTATGTCAGGAGTTATAGTTAAGTATGCAACAAATGGTTCTAACACTTTTAACGGCACATTTAAAAATACTACATATTATAACAATGCTAAAGGTTTTGATGCGTATAACGCAGGAACATCTAGCAATGAATGGATAACAGTGCAATTAAAACCAGAAAATTCTATTACTAATGTATATTCAATTCAATTACAATTTAGCTTTGCAAATGCTGGAAATGTAGGTAATTTAGATGCTGTAGATGTAGCTGGAGACAATACTATTACTTTAGCAGCAACAGCTTCTGGGACTGTAGATAATTATAATGGAATGCCTATATATTTTCATCATGGACGTGGACATTCTTATTATGGTAAAATTACTGATTATGACGAAAGTTCAAAAGTTGCTACAATATCTCCACCTCTTAGTAAAGGTGTAAGTAAAACTACTGCGTACGATATTGGCTTTATTCCAAAGCAATTTGCAATTAATGATATTGCTATTGTATATAGAGAAAAATCTATTAAATAATGTCTAAACGTCCATCAAGAGGGGTAACAAGTGGTGTAGGAACTCCTACTAGAATGACTGGTAGAGATGGTGATTTAACAATAAGAAAAACAAGGCAGGGCAAAATCTTATATGTTAAAGAACATGGTTTTTGGCATCCTATTAATACAGGCGTAGATACATTAAAATTACAAAAAGATGTAGATAGACTTATGCGTTCTGTAAACACTATTAGAAACGACAACAGTCCATTTTCAACTATAGATACTCTTGATATTAGAAGAGATAAAATAAAACTTGGCACAAGTGGTACAGGATTAACTTTTAAAAATAGCAGTGGAACATTAAATGTTAACAATGCTGACGATACTGATACTGCTAAAATTTCTGCAAAAACACTTACTGTATCAGGTACTCCTTCTTCTACAGGTGAAATTGGATTTGATAGTAATGTTGTAAAAGTAAAAGACTCTTCTGGTGTAAATAATTTAATGATGCATACTTCAGATGGATTAGTCAAAAGAACCAGAAGCACTGGAAGTGCTGACATAATATTTGACGCAGACAATTTAACAATACAAGATACAACTAATACATCTATAGAAACTAAATTTACAATTGGACATTTAGCAACATCATCTAAAACATCTATTAAACTATGGGAAGACACTGTTAAGGTCCAAACTAATAACCCATCATCAGCTAATGAGTTTCAAAATTATCCTATGATATATTCTACAACTGATAAAAAATTATTTGTAAAAGTAGGTAGTGAAGCTAAATTTGTTACTTTAACCGATTCATTAGACTTTACATATGATATTACAGATTTTGGATTTAATCAAACTTCCGTGCAAGAAATTGGAGGTCCATATACTCCGATTAGTGGCTCTGCTCCAACTGGATATTGGAAAGCTGCAGGAGACTTAGAATTTAATTTAACTTACCAAAATGGACCTCCTACGAACGTAACAATTACTGCGGCATTATCTTCAGGTACAACAGGATGGACAGGTAACGCTAGAACAGTTGCTGGTGGTGGTTCTACTTCTCAAGACGTACTTTCTGGAGAAAATTTAAATTATCCTACAGCAATGAATGGTACAGCAACATTTTCTGTAACATCAAGTCCTGCTCCTGACGACGGGACTTATCCTTCTAATAAAGTAGTAACATTTAAAAATACGGTTAAGCTTGGTACTAATTCATCTACGACGGTAGCTGATGCTACATTAAACAGTTTGTCAAGTAAATCTTTAATTGAGACATCTATAAAAAGTGTAAATATTGGCAGTGGTTCTAGTCAATATATTTATTATGCATTTCCTGCTAGGTCGCCATATACAAGGTTAAATGGTGAGTATAATTTTAGACATCAAGGAATGACAGCTGGATTTACTGAAACTACATATGAACATACTAATATTGTAGGATATAAAGAAAATTATTATGCATATGTTCAACAAATAGCTAATGCTGCTGCAAGTTTTTTAACTACTAGCACATCTCAAGGATTGTTAAATCAAATGTTTATTGGATTGCACAGTGATAATACTATAACAAATAGTGATTTAAATAGTATAGATTCTTCTCCAACAATAAGTGATAATATTGATAGAAGCTTAGGTAATGTAACTACAACTTCAGGTCAATATCTTGTTTTTTCATATGATGCAGACCATGCAGATTTAAATAGCGATGCATTTCAAGTTGATGGATATACTGCAGGATTTACACAACAAACTACATCAAATTATCAAAATCCCGCAGGAAGAACAGCTAATTACAAATCTTATGTATCCAATGTTACTAATATAACTGCAGATGCTTCTAAATCATGGAACTCAGATTCAACTGGCTCTGTTGTTTTGCAAAGAAAATGGGGCTTTATTACAGGCGTATCAGACCCTGCTTCATTTTCTAGTGCTAATTTTAAAGCATTAACTAGTGCTTCATATAATAAAGATTCAACAAATAATGACTCTACTACATGGGGAACTAAGACATGCCCTGATAACGCGCGATTAGTATTATGCATTCCATCTGGGCAAGCAGATATAAATATAGATGAAGGTTCTAACACATCTAATGATGTTAAATTTGGTGGAGTTTCTTGTGGATTTGAAAAAGCAAGTAATCAATCTTTAGAAAATGATTTTGGATATACTGCTAACTATGATGTTTATATATCTAAAAGAACTAATATGAATAGAAATAATTCAGGTGCATTAAATATCCTTGCAAGTAATACAGACAACAATGAACATATATGGGGACTTCATACTGAATCAGCTACAAGTATTACAGAATTAACTAGTGATGAGTTATATGCTCTTACTGAAGGTGGTAATGATGACACTGAAAGTAACTATAATAATTATAGAATAATTCAATCTAGTATGGATGTAGGAGCAAATGAGTTTATAACATATGCACATAGAGCTGATGAAACAGATTTGACAGTCGGTAGGTTTAGATTTAATGGTATTACAATGGGAATAACTAAGCTTAGTAGCACAGTTGCATATAAAAATAGAAATGGATTTACAGAAAATTTTGATGTTTATGTATCTGATACTCATAATTTAAGCTTATATCAAGGAGCAGGTAATTTTGAATATAGTTCTAGCTCATCTGTGCGAAATCATACATATTGGGGCAAAGTAAATTTAGGAGCTACATGGGATGATACAAAAGATTTGTCAACAGATTTAGGTGGTTTAGTAGAAAATGGGACTGTAGCAAATGCATTGAATACTAGTAATGTAAATAAAGTTATAAGCAATACATATAGTACAAACAATGCTTACGGAAATATAACTACTGACAGTACAAATTGGTTTGTGTTTGCACACAGAGATACAGGGAATACTACATTAAATGCTAATCAATTTCAATTACAAGTAGACCCTGGCAACAGTGCATCTAGAATTACTATGGCTATGATACAAAATCCTGTAAATAATACATATGAACATACAAATAATTCAGGATATAAAGAAGATTATGAAGTATGGGTTTCTAAAAATTATGGATACAATGAAGGTGTTGAATGGAAATTTTATTTATCTTCTACTACTACAATAAAAAATCAATATTTTTATGGATACAAAGTAGATAATGCAGGTACTCCAGCTACTGTTACCGAAAGCGATTTAAATACAGGTGCAGGTATTACTATTGCATATGATGGGGGTTCAAATGTAGATGTATTGGCATCAACATCAATAGCAGCAACTACTAATAGAAGAATAGTCTTTGCAGCTGCTGATGCAAGAATAGAAGATAAAGAAAGCGGTAATTTTAGAGTTAACGGATTTACAGCTGCATTTACAAAACAAAATTTAGATAATTTTACAAATGTAGCAGGATATGTTGAAAATTATGATGTATGGATAAGCGATAAACATAGTATGGGTACAGTTGACTTTGAAATGTTAGGTACTGTAAAAACGCTTAATCAGATTAGAGTAAATTATGGAACTAATGCAACTCCTACAGCAAATGCAGCTTTTATTGATACTTTAACACAAAATGATACTAATAACAGTTCAGGAGTTAAAATAAATATAGCACATAATGCAATCAATACTCAAGGTGTTAGTGAAAATCCAGGTTCATCAACTAATCCAGGGCTTGCATACATACCTTCAATAGCTGCAGGTAATTACATATATGTGGCTATACCTAGGCGACATTCAGTTCATCTTGGAGAAGATAAATTTCAATGGAGTAGCTTCTCTGGCAGTGATTATAGTAACCCTGGATATGCTTATCAACTTGGACATGCTGGATTTAATTGTTTAACATCAGGTGGTGCTGTTTCGTGGACAAACGATAATGGGTTTACAGAAGATTATGATATATTTGTAAGTGTTAAACCTACTGGTTCAGATATGGGCACAGAGGGAACTTTAGGATATAACAGTTCTCTTACTGATTTTTATAAACAAGTTTATTTTGGCCCTCATTCTTCAAATGGAATAAGTGCTGCAAATATAGCAACTCTTTCTGGTAAAGCAATACGTTTTGACCCTGTAAAAGCAACTACAGACGAATTAGATATGAGCACATCTGCTGCAAGCGGTGAATACATATATTTTTCTGTTAATGATACTGAAACAAACCTTACAACAGGAACAGATTATAGTTCAGCTGCTACAGGTACATCGTTTATATATGATGGCCTTACTATGGGAGTTAAAGCTCAAGCATCACATTCAGGAGTTGTCGGAGGGTTTGGTCAAGCAAATAATCATGACACCTATCAATCTGAAATTACAAATATGAGAGGTGGAGCTACATGTGATTTTGAAGTATACACAACACCTAAACTTATTAACAAATGGTATTATGGAGTCTCTTCGACTTCAGATGTAAGTAGTATGAATAATGCACAATTAACTACATTTTTAAGTGGATTTACTGCAAATACTTTATCTAATGGTACTGTATTGAGTGATTTAATAACAACTTCCCCTGCAGGAGAAGGTAGTGAGATATTTACTAGTCCTAATGCTGGAGCAGGTGAATTTATATGGTTTGTTTATCCTACAAGGTATAAAACTGCAGATGGTGATTGGTTTAAGTATTATGCACCAGCCGCTACACAAAATCTTGAAGGAGGATTTGGAGGCTATGGTTCTTTTGCAAATGGAGAAGGGCATGTAGGTAATTTTACAAATGACGTGGGTTGGACAGAATCTTATGTGTTTGTAAGGTCAGCTCAAACTGGTTTAGGAGAATTAGCTGTAAGGATAACAACATAATGCCTACAATAATAATAGATACTTTAGGAAGACAGAATCCATCAGTTTCAGATTATAAATTAGTCGGAGGTTCTGATGTTGCTATTAGAAATGCATATGATTTAACAGGTGTTACTTTAGCGGATGCTGATACATTATTATTAGACGATGCATCTGTATCAGATACTGGAACTGTAAATGATGATGGTACTAAAACAAGTACAGGTAGAATACAGTTATCTCAAATGGCTACATATATATCTGGAGCATCTAACTTTACTATTAATAATGCAAAGCTACTCACTGCATTAAGTTCTTTAGAAAGTGCTGGTAGCGATTCTGATGAAGAAATAGTTATAGGTGCAGACTCTGGTGATACTATAGTTATAACAGGTAATCTTAAAGTAAGTGGAACTACTACTACTGTAAACACTGCTACTTTAGCTGTAGAAGATAAGAATATAGAGCTAGGTAGTGTAAGTTCTCCTTCAAATACAACTGCAGATGGTGGTGGTATTACATTAAAAGGAGCTGGAGATAAAACATTTAATTGGGTAAATTCTACAGCTGCATGGACTTCTAGTGAGCATATTAAATTAGCTACTGGTAAGAATTTTTTAATTGATACAGGTAAAATAGGATATTCAGATGGCAGTATATCTAATGCTGAAGGGTTTACTTTTACAGCTCCTACTAGTGAACACGCATATATAGAATTAATTAAAGATGCAGGAAATTCTAATGGCGATTATTGGGCTATACATAATGACGCTAATTTAAAATTTGAATCTAAAATAAATGGTTCATATCAAACAATGCTTACAATAACCCCTAATGCTACTCCTGCTAACTCTACAATAACGATTCCTGGAAAGATTATATCTAATGATGGTGAGAGTGGCAGTTTTATATTATCGGGTCCAAATACGGATGAAAACGTAACTCTTGAGATGTATGGTGATGCTAATATAGAAAAATGGAAAATACTAGATACTCATACAACTGGTGTATTTGCATTTCAAAATTATGCAAATGCTGCTTGGCAAACTATGATGAGCATTACTCCTCATGTCACCCCTTCTAGTTCTACAATAACAATTCCTGGAACTTTAGCAGCAAATGCTATAACAGTTGGTGGAGCTACTTTAGCATCTGTTATTCAAGGAAGCACAGTAGCAGCTGCTGGAACAGTAGGGCTAATTGCAAACAATTCTACTGACGAAACAGTTTATCCAGTATTTTCAGACTCAGCTACAGGATTTGTAGGCTTAGAGTCAGATACTGGGCTTACATACAATCCAAGCACTGGGCTATTAACAGCTACAGCGTTTTCTGGAAATTTAACTGGCAATGTAACTGGTAATACAAGTGGTTCATCTGGCTCATGTACTGGCAATGCAGCTACTGCTACTAAAATTGATAGTATTACAAATTCTAATATTGTTCAATTAACTGATTCTCAGACGTTAACAAACAAAACAATAACTACTCCAGAGATGTCAGGCCCTAAATTAAAAAACGGGAGTGTAACTGCAGGATATATTGATTTTTTTGAAGATAGCGACAATGGCAGTAATTACGTTAGATTAATAGGTCCTGCAAGTACAAACAATGCCACTATAACTCTTCCTGCATCTACAGGAACAGTAGCATTAACTTCAGATAGTTTTACGGTTGCAGCTACAACAAATACTACTCCTTCTGTAATAACTCCAGGCGACACGCTAACTATTGCTGCGGGCACTGGTATTACTACAACAGCTACAAATGATGGCACAATTACTATTGCAGCTACTGGAGGTGGTGGCTCTTCTATTACTAATTATGTTACAAATGATGCAGATGATTTAATGATAGGAAAATTTATTGTGGCTAATGAAAATGTTCCCGCATTTACATCTCAATTTATGACAAGATTAAATGACACATCTGTTAATAATGCAACAAATATTGTGTGCAATATAATTGGTGAAATTAACGCAGTAAAGGGAGACAATCAAAGTACGAGCACTACGGCACTTAATGTTCAAATTGACACTGCAAATAATACTCATAGTTCAACTGGAACCTATATTATAAATAAAGGGATAGAAATTGATTTAGATGCAAATACTAGTGCTCTTTCAACAACTCAACTTGGAATGGATATTGATATATCAGGTGGTGATGCTGCTAATTCAACTGGAATTCGCATAAAAAATGACAATGGCGGCGAAGATATTAAATTGTTGAGTTCTGCTAATAACGGTGATTATTCTAGCATATCAACTACTACAAATGGATATACAACTATAAAAACTGTTGATGATGCAGGAAATAATGCTCATCTTGAATTTGATGTAAAAGGACAGCTAATATTTGATTCTGCTCCAGGGTATTTTAACTTTAAAGCTAATGGTGATAGTGATGATGCTTTTAGAATTCAAGTTGAAGCGGGCACAGGTGCAACTACATTAAGAACATTTAGTGATGCAGCGGATGGAAATTTAAAATTAGAAATAGATGGAGATATAGAGTTTAATGCAGATAGTGGAGATATAGTATTTAAAGATGATACTGCTCCATTAGCTACAATTAATTCTGATGGTTTAACTATTAGATATGATGGTAGTTCTCATGCTGTGTTAAACTCTGTTAATGGAGCTGGAGATTTTACTATCTCTACCGTAGGTAATATACTTGGCACAGGCATAACTAATGAATTTACTTTAAAAAATGGAACAAGTGCAAATGACCAATATGCGGTATTTGGAAATGGTAGTGAAGCTGTAGTATTAACAAGTAAAAGCACTCAAGATATAAGATTAAATACTAATTCAGGAACCAATTCTGGCTTTCTTCATATAACAGATGGTGCAGATGGTTTAATTACTTTGCAGCCCAATGGAACAGGAACTTTATTGTTAGGTGTTAATGGAGGCTCTGTTCAGTTTGCAACTAATACATTTTTAGATTCTAACGGAAATCCATTATTTGGAACAGCTGTAGCTTCAAGTGCTGTTAATAATATAGAACTAGGCAATGCGGCAACAGGAAACCCTGCATCATTAAAAGCTACAGGCACAGACACTAATGTACCACTTACAGTTTCTACTAAAGGAACAGGTGCAGTAACAATTGATTCTGGTGGAGATATTGCATTAGATGCAGCAAGTGGTAATTTTATAGCTCAAAAAGGTGGTGTAGAATTTAGTGCAGCAAATAGTGCTTATGCTGGTATGATATTAGGCTATACATATTTACACCCAACAACAACTTTAAAAAGTTTTGAAATACAAAATGCTATTACTGTAGAAGATGATGTTCATAAGATAACATTTAAAACACCTCCTAGTCAAAAAGTTGAAATAGAAGTAACAGCATTGATAAATTGTAGTAGCACAGATACAAGAATCACTGTTGGATTAAGTTCAGCAAATGCTACAGATGGGTACAGCGTGGTAGCTGGACAATTTGAGTACGATAGTACTGGAATATTTTTTACAGATGATGAAGTTGATGACCAAGTAATGGTATTCAAATTTGTTGTAGAGTCAGCAAATCTAGCAGCTGTTGGCGGAGATAATACATTCTGGATAGGATTTGGTACAGCTGGGGCAACCAAGACAGCTTATTTACAATATGGATATAGAAGTACACATGGTATAGGAAATCACCCATTTATAATAAAAGCAACAGCATTGCCAGCAACTATATATGATGGCACATAATTTTAGACTATGAATAAACAAAAAAATTACATAAATTACTAGTTAAGCTAGAGGAGAAATACATGACAGTAAGAGAATTAGCACAAATGGCAAACTTCGGTGGCGATATTCAGTACGGAAGAAAGCTAAAAGGCGATAGAATAAAAGCAGAAGATTTACTGTCACGATTAACTGACCAAGCTCAAGATAAAGCACAAGGCAACAAGAAAATTCAAAACATTATAGACGGAGCAAAACTTTTATCAAATTTTATACCTGGGGTTGGCCCTGCTATTAGCGCAGCAATTAGTGTAGCTGATTTAATTGGAGATACTACTCGTGATTCTAGTTTTAAATTATCTAAACAACAAAAAGATGCAATTAGCGGAAGTGCGTACGAAGATATGATTAAGCAAAACGTAGGCGCTCTTGAAAGCCAAGTCAAACAGGCCGTTAAAGGTCAAGCCAAAAGCTCTCTTTTAAGTAATTTATTAAATATAGGATTAAGCTTAGGCGGGTTGCCAGGCGTTAAAGGCGGAGATGCTGCTGCTGATGTTGCTACTGATAAAATTGCTAAAGAAACTGTAAAATCTGCAGCAAAAGAAAGCTTACCTGCTCCTACAGGAGTTGTTCCAGAAAATTATTTTCCTATACCAGATTTTAAAGGTATGAATCCATCATTAATTAAAGATGCATCACAAAGAACGGCATCAACATCTCTTGACACAGCGACTAAAACTGCTGCGAAAGATAACAATATTATGAAATTTTTATCAGGCAAAGGTACAGAGGAAAGTTTTATAGCAAGTTTAAAAGATAAACCTGGATTTGAAGCGTTAGGAGATGTTATTCCTGGTTTGAATACTGGTTTAAGTTTAATGGAAAAGCCTTTAGGAAAACAAGGATTAACTTATGCTAATCTTTATGGGCCTACTAGTTCTATATTAACAAGGCTGCTTACTGAATATGGCGATGCTACTAGCCCAGCAATGCCTCAATATCAAAGAAAATCTATACGAAGGAGAATAGCATAATGGCAAATGGAGCTTCTTATTTAACACCAGAATTTTTAATGTCACAGCTCAACCAACTATTAAGAGTTGATAGAGAAGGAGCTAAAAAAGGCGTAGGGACAGCATTAACTAAAGATGAATTTGAAGAAAACTATTTAAGTGGAGATATTGACCCTGCTTTTGGTGGAAGGAGGAGATATTATTTTGACTATGATTTTGGCGACGCGTACAGCGGCCAATATTACGATGAAGGTGGAAGTCCTTTTGCAGCTAATAGAACTTTAGAAGGAGCTAGATTTTACAATAAAGACGACGCTTATTCTGCTTACTTAGATAGTCTAGGCGGTGATTTTGGTCAAGTACAAGCTAACATATTTGACCCTGCATCATTTTTAGGAGGCATAGAAAAAGCTCAAGGAATAGGCTCTGCAAACAAATTCTCTCCTGATATGTTTACGCCATTTACAATAGATATGTTTAAAAATTTAAGAACTGAAGAGTATCAACCTATAATTGAAGAAGGTAGAAGTAGTTTTATAGATGATTTAATGGCAGGTAAAGCAAATGTAGCGAGTATGGATACAGGAGTTGCAGGTTCTGGTAGAAGAGATAAAGCTCGACAAGATTTAAATAGACAATATACTCAAAATGTTGAGAATATATATTCAGATATACAAGGACAAAAAGCATCTGCATTGCAAAATCTATTAGATGTAGCTAGCCAGTATGATAATTTAACAGGAGCGTAAATGGCAAAAATAGTACCACAAGGATATGCAAATATTAATGCCTACGATGAAGGCGATAACTTTTTTAAGTTACTAGAATACATTGACAGGTACGGCTCAAGAGTTGATGCTAGACGTGAACAAAAAGAAAATAATAATATTGCAGGATTAAGCTTATTAAATGATTTGACTGCAAATGCTGTTAACAGTAGTGATATTGAAAACATACAAAATATTTATAAAAATACAATTGATACTAATTATGTGTCTTCTAATCCACAGTACAATGCAGCTGTTGATATATTTGACCTACAATTAGAAAACAAATCAACGCGAATTAATGAAATGGAAACTTCATCTCAAGAATTTGCAAACAATTTATATTCTACTAATAATGTTTTTAATACAAATATTTTAAATATGGATGCTACTCAACTAGAAACTTTGTTTAAAGAAATGAATAAAGATGAAGTATCAGGATGGATTAAAACAGCGATATCAGAAAGAGAAAAAATTTCTTTATATTCTTCAAACATGTTTGACTTATATGGAAATAAAAACCCTAATTTTCAAATTAATGTTAATGGTCAAATGAGAAGTCTAAAGCAAATGAATTTAGATTTAAGCAGATATTCTGAGACTATTGATGCATTGACTATGAAAGCTTTAGACGATGATGTTTTAACTCCACAAGAAGCAAAAGACTTAATGATGATTAGCCCATCTCAAAAAGTTGGTGCTGCACAATTTAACGCTTTAATGGACAAGAAAAGAACATTGGCAAATGAAAAATATGAAGAAGGCCAAAATTTAATTTACAATGACAGTTTAAAAATTGTTGCTAAAATGTTAAGTAGCGGAGATAGTGTTATTGGAAATATAGATGTTAATGCAGTACTAGGCAACCTTGCTAGTGATGAAAAAGTATCAAGTATTGCTGCATCTGCAGTTCCAAATTTAGAAGCTGTACAAACTACTGATGAAAATGGTAATGTTATATTGTTTCCACAAATTACAAATGCAATGAATGAAACAGAAAGAATACAAGCTTTTGCGGAAAGAGTTTCAGGAGGGCAAGTTGATGCAGGTACATTAAGTACATACTTTTCATCTATTTTAAACAGAGGCAATAGGTTAATAGAAGATGCCAATAAACTATGGAATGCGTTTGGAGGAAGAGAACAGTATTTTGGTCTAGATGAAGGCCCTGTTGGAAGCAGTGACATTCTTAAATATGACATATCTCTTGATGAAAACAACAATCAGACTGAAGGTACTCCTAAATTAAGTACACAAGACTTATCTTCTGAAGTAGAAAATATGCAGAAGGTTATGCAAAATACAATTAAAGATGTAAAAAAAGAAGTTGATGACTCTACTCTTCCAGCTTTTGACATGAAAGATTCTGAAGTATTACAAGCTAAAGACCCTGTTAAAGATGTTAAAAGAGACATTGTTATGTATGAAGGAAGAAAGCATGAAGTAGATTCTAATGGGCGTGTAAAAGCAGGTATGTTTGATGAAAACAATACATACTCTTGGACTGGACAAATAAGAAGAGTTGAGCCAAAAAAATACATTGAGCAGACAATGGATAAAGAAGGTACATTAACATTTAATAATTTAAATGATTTCTTGTCTAATTTTGATTTAACAAAATCAGAATTTTCAGAAAAAGAAAGAACTTTAATTAATAGGATTGCAAAAGAATCAGATACTCCAGAAAATAGAAAATCAGGTAAAAGTTTATTAAGAAAATATTTAATTAGCGAAAAATTTCCTGGTTCATTCCGTGGAGAAAAAGGATTTCCTAGTGGTGGGAAATCAAGTATTTTTAGCGCAATTAAACAATTAAAAAAATATTATTCCGTAGGAGAAAATAGGAAGCAAGACTATAGCTCTTACGAAGCACTTAAAGGCCAAATACCATTGTTAAAAGAATTATTAGGCTTAGATTACGATTTAACTTCAAATCAAAAATTAGCAAGTATGATGAGTAAGCACTCAGACGCCAAAACAATTAATGATTTAGAATTAGGTTTTCGTAGAGCGTTACCTGGTTTTGACCGAGGATATGTTGACGAAAAATAATAAAAAATATTTATATAATTAATGCCAACAGTTAAAAATCAAGAAGAATTAATTCAGGCTTTTAGAAAAGAATACCCTGATTGGGCGTATAGGCGTTCAGACGAACAAATTTACAATTTATGGGCCGATGAAAGCAGAAAAGCAGGACGTCAAGTTCCTGACTATGTAGCACCATCTATATCATCAATCAATATAAATACTACAGGATTTAACACAACTCCTAAAAAAACAGGTAGCCCTAAAGATTTTGAAGAATTACAAAAAATGGGCGACTCTATGCTTACTACAGGCTTATCAGAAATAGGTGTAGAAGAAGGTTTTATGGGAATATCTTCAGATTTTTACAAAAATTCATTTAATCAATCATTTGCAGGGTTAGCCTATCAAGCTATGTATGGAAGACCTAAATATGAATTAGACGATAAAGACTATAAATTAGACGGTTTTTTACAAGAAGCAGGTAGTTACTTGCTTGGCATGGTAAACCCCATAGATGCAGCTATTTTTGCAGGTAGTATGGGTACTTCTGTGTTAGCTGGAGGTGCAACTAGAGCAGGATTAGGATTTTTAAGTCAAAAAGCTAAAAAAGCGTTTGTATCAGAAACTATTAAAGGTAAGTCTAAATTAGCAACGTCATTAATTACACATGGAGTTGAAGGTGGATTTGGTTTAGGTACGTATGGGTCGGCTCATGCAGCATTGGCATCAGCATCAGACCAAAAGATGAAGACAGGTTTGATAGATGGTAATAAAGTTGCAGAAGATGCTAGTGACGCCTTTATAGAATCATTTATGTTAGGTGCTCCTGCAGGAATGATTGGTAGGGGTGCACTAGGTAGTTTTTATGCAACTAAAAAAATGGCAGAAAAACCTTTATCTAATATTCCACGAATAGCAACAGGTCTTCCAGGGCAATACGCAACAGAGATTGCAACATTTGCAGCGTTGCCAAGCTTATACAAATCAGTAGGGCTTGAGTCTTATAAAGATTATCCAATGATTTTTTCTGATGAATGGAATAAAATGTTGGCTATGGATGCGACAATGTCTGCGCCTTTATTCTTTGGGCCTCCTGCTATTAAGAAAATATTTAGCAAAAATGCTAAGTTAGCTGTCGATTCTCAGATAGAATTTGAAAAAGCTGATATAGAGGCAATAACTACTTCATATGACAACTTAGAGGCCAATGGATTTAATTTAGGTGAAAACTTTGCAGCGGAAGTATCACAACACGCTGCTGTCTCTGCTGCTTCAAGAAAAGAAGTAAAACGATATACAGAAAATATAGATAGGTTGCAACGAATCTACGAAGCATCAGAGGGCAATTCTAATAATATAAAACAAAGTGATAAAGAATTTATTGTAGGCTTAGATGGTCAAGAGGCTATTAGTTTTCATAGAGGAATACTTAAAGATTTAGTTAACAACCCAGCACGATTACAAGAAGTTGCTAATATTGTAAAACAAAACAAAGGATTGACTGGAGATGCTACGCCTATTGAGGTTGCTGCATTAAAAACAGAATTTCAAGATACATTAGAAATACTTCGTAAGTCTAAAGAGGACTTTACACAATTAGCTACAGGCTTAAAAAATATGGACGCAGAGGCAGACGTAGATGCTCCAAAATCAATATTAAAAACTACTGAAGCTACAGACGCGTCAACATTTGAAACGCCTACTATTGGTGAAACTACAGCTGTATATGAATCAGCTCAAGGGAGAGATACTTCAGAAGGTAGGTTTAAATATACACCTTTAGAGGCCGAAATAGAGTCTGCTTCTAGTATAGAATCAAGGCCATACAAGGAAATGATTGAAGGCTATGGTTCATTAAAGATTTTAGATGAAAACAATAAAATTGGTTTAATTAATGCTATTCGTACACGTGTGTCTGGCCAAAAAAATGCTTTAAAAGACGCACAACGAGCTCTGAATGAGCTTAATAAGTTAATGGAATTTTCTGGGAAAAAAAGTTTAGGTGATTTAAATAAGTTTGATACACAAAGATATTTTGATGCAGAACTTAATAGATTAAAAAAAGACAAAAAAAAATTAATTATTGGTTCCAATAGAACTTCTGATTTAAATATTATTTCTAGGGTATTAAAAGAAGATGGTGTAATTCCTAAATTATTTTCTAGTGTTGATATTAATAGAGACCTTGTTAAAAAACAAAATATTGCAGCAAAAGACGCAGGCACAGCTGGAGGACAAACAGTAGTAAAATTAAATCAAGCTGTTAATAGACTTGCTTCTGGGAAAAGTGAAAAAACAACATTTAATGATACGGAAAAACTAACTCTTAAATTAATGAATGAACTTCAAGTAAGAGATTTAGAGATTAACGCATTAAAGTGGAAACATTTTAATGAAAAAACTGGAACTATTGATTTAAGGGCCGCTGAAGCAGGTAAGGGGTCAGGGTTATCTCGTTTTATGTATTTAGATAAAGCTACTGTCAATAAATTAATTTCATTAAAAAAGAACCCTAATCAAAAGATTTTTGGAGCACAAGGTGCATTGCAAATAACAAAAGCATTGCAGTTAGAAGCTAATAACCCAAAGGCTTCTTCAAAAAATCTTAGAAAAATATCTCAAACAAAAGCGACTAATGCAGATTTAACTGAGTTTGAAGCTGCTGTATGGGAAAGATTAACTGGTCATAGTTTAAAAAGTAACTCATCAGATAGAACTAGAGTTGCAGATATATATGAAAATCTTAGTAATCCTGAGATGGCGAGAGCATTCCAAGAAGCTGTATTTCAAAAAGTTCTTGGCAAAGGAAAAGGTATTACTAAATCGTTAAGAAATAAATTTAAGGATATACTACCTACAGAAGAAGTTCAGTTTCAAAAGCAAGCTATAGGCGCGCCAGCTGGTGTTAAAGAAATGAAAAGGATTTTAAGAGAAGAGATTGCAAAGAATCCTAATGTCAAAGTAAGAACTAATCAAGACATGGATGCTGTAGGTATGTTTGCAGATGGCGTAATTTATATTAATCTTAAAAAAGCTAATAAAAAAACATGGTATCATGAGAACGCTCACAGATTAAAAGATTTAATTGACAAAACAAACAATAAAGAACTTAAAAAGATTTGGAAACGTGGCGAGAAAATATTTGCTAAAGATGCTAAGAAAGCAAAGCAACCTCTTAGTGAGTTTATTCCTGATGAAATAATGAGATGGGCTGATGACCAGTCAAGAACTCCTACATTAGCGTCAAAAATGAAGACCTGGGCAGAACAATTGTGGAGTACGGTCACCAAAGTATTTTTTGGAAAAGATTATTTAACAAAGTTAGATGTTAGAAGATTGCTTGGAGAGCGTGTACTTAAAGGATTTGAGGATATTCCTGAATATAGAAAGGCAGTTCGTAATTCTGAGGGAATGCCACAATATCAGTTTGCAAGTGTGCAAGAAAGAGCTGCTTCTGTTAAAAAAGATTTTGACTTTGCTGTAAAACAATCTGGAGGTATGAGTCGTAGCACTCGTAACGAAGTATTTAAACAGATAGCTAAAGATGCAGGTATAGAAGATTTTGATGGATTTAAACTTACAGGTAAAGATTTATCTGAGATAGATATTATTAAATTTAGTCAGCGTTTAAATGAAGTTCCATTTGAAGATATTGCTAGAGTTGCTAAAATGGAAGGTGTATTTCAGACTGTAAATGAAATTAGAGCTATTGAAGAAGGTTTTATAGATAAAAAAATGCGAAATAAAATGTTAAGCTTTTTTAAAATTAAAGCGGACAATTTATATCAACTAGCAAACGATGTTAAGGCAGCTAATAAATATAAAGATTTTTTAAGAGAAACTAGATTTCCCAATACAAATAAAGCAGGGGCTCATTTACTAGAGCGAATCGTTCAATCAGATAATACGCTGCCTAATAATATTATTGCAGATTTTGAACGCCCAGGTTCATTTAAAAATTGGATGTTAAGAGGAATATATAGTGGTCATAGTTATATAGGTTCTTTAGGTGGTAAGATGTTTAAAGCATTAGAAAACAAACTATTACAGCATGCATCATCCGAGTTTAGACACGTTGCTGATTTTGTAGAAAAATTTGAAGGAAAAGTAGCAAAATTATTGGGAAGTAACTGGGAGAAAAAATTTGGCGATGACATTGGTACCGTCCTAGACAAACAAGCTTTATTGGAGACACTAGACCTCAACAAGTTAACTAGCTCTCAAAAAAAATTATTTAAAAAAATATATAAATCAGATGCTATTGTTGTCAAGGATGGCAAGCATGTGATGAATACAAAGTATAATCATAAAACAAGATTTAAAGAACGTCCAAAGCTAGATACTGACAATCCTGAGCTTGCAGCAGTATATGCATATTTTGATTTTACTAACAATGTAAAAAAAGAATTTGCTGATATTACACGAAAATATTTTAATACAGAAGCAGAACATAAAGAATTTTTAGATACAAGGCCATTAAAGTTTTTAGAAAATGAAGTATATGTTAGATATGAATTAACTAAAGAAGCTAGAAAAATGATTGATAGAGCAGGAAGCTATCAAACTAAATTTATTAATGATGCGGCTCGAAAAGAAGCAAAGAAAATGGCTATTGAAAAATATGGCACAAAAGCAACAGCCGAGAATATGGAAGAATTTGCAGAACGAGCATTAATGAGAGCTCAAGATTTATATAATAATATGCAGACTTATAGACAGTCATTTAAGATATCTGATAGTTTTTTTAAAAATAGAAATGATAAACTTCCTGAGTATTTAGAAGTAGATGGCAAGACAATTAAGATGTATAATAGAAAGTATGGAGCAACAAAAGCATATGGACTTGGAGTTGCAAAGGCGTTAGCGACTATAGAGCATTTCCCTGATAGATATAAAATTAAATTTAAACATGGGCCAGAGCATTATAGTTCACAAAAAATGTTGTTAGAGCTGCAGCAAAAATCTCCAGAACATGGAAGAGTTGTTAATGAAATTGTAAATCGTCAGCTTGGAGAATATGGTAGTTACAATGAAGCAATTAAAGAGTTTGGAGGATTTTTTAATCAAACAGCTTCTATATTTGCTAAGACTGCGCTAGGCTTCCCAACATCTGGATATAAAAACCTTGCACTTGGTCAAGTACAAAATGCATCATTTATAGATTTTGTTGATTATTTTGGAGGAATTATAGATGCGATGAACTCTGATGTTCGTGCTAATCTAAGACTTACAGGCCTCACTGAAGTTGGATTGCGACATGTTGATGACATTACTTTTACTCCAAAATTATGGGATACAATATTTAAACTAGGTGGAATGAGACCAACTGAAAATGCAAATAGATATATTATAGTAGCAGGAGCCAAACGATATGCTAGAAAACGTATAGATAGAATATTTTATAAGCATTTTAATAGTAAAGTAAAAGCTAAAGCTGAGGGTCAATTAAAAGATAAATTCTTTTTAAATGATGAGCAAATTAATCTTCTTAAAAAATATGGCAATAATGGATTAGTAGGCCATGCTGATAAAATGAGCACTTTTGATAGAAAGAAAATACAATTAGAGTTAGATAATATTGAACAGCAGATAGCAACGTATGCTCATATTAATACACAAGGTGCTTCTACAGGCCTGTTTCAGCCAATATGGGCAAATGGGCCAATGTCAAAGCCTTTAACTCTATTTTTACGTATGGCATATAAAGCATCAGATAACACAATAAGAAATGTAAAAACTGCATATAAGTATGGAGATTACGGCAAACTTGCAACGATTGGATTAGCTCCTTTCGCGGCAGGTTATACAATAGCGGCAGTCAATCATGCCTTACTAGGAACTCCAATGCCAAAAGAAAATTCTAATCATGCTAAGTGGGCAGAGCATCTTCTTGTACAAGGCGAATCACTTGGAGTCGCAACCTCAATATATAGTTATCTAAGAGGAGAAGCTGCGGAGACAACAGTATATCCTGCAATGATAAATTGGACACATGGATTTGTAGACCTTTTCAGAGCTCCAATACAAGGCAAGAAAACTGTACGACAATCTGGAGCAGATTTCCTTAAATCTATTTCATCTGGATATAGAGGATATATTAAAACATTAGATAGAATTAACAACCCATTTAAATTAAAATACAATAAGTATAGAACACTAAAGTATGATTTCTTAGAAGAAATGTACCCAGACAAGCCATCTAATAATGCGTTTATGGGTAATGATTCAAGCAAATTAGGGACAAGAAGTGATGCATACAGAGATTTTAAAACTGTATTTATGAGCGGAAAAGTTGACGATATTGCTAAACAGTATGTTACTACCATGTTTGTAGTTGCCGCAGATATGATGAGACAAGGCTTAAAGAAAGATGAGAATCACACTGCTGCAAACTTTAATTTATATTTGAAAAAAGCAGTAGCTCAGTTAGATGGAGATATTACATCATTTCATCCTAACCCATATGATTTAAATAAAAAATACTCTGGTGCTAATAAAAAATTAAATGAAGAAATAAGAGTTGCATGGTATGAGTGGCTAGCTAAAGACCCTGAAAGAGCTAAGGTGTATGGAAAAGAACTTACAAGTGCAACAAACGAATATAATTCTAAAATTATGGGTTTAAATAAACATGTACAAAAGTATATAAAAGACCCTGAAATATTAAAACAAGCTAAGAAAAATATTAGAAGGCATTTAAAAAGCAATACAATAATGTTTTAAAATAGCTCCTTGATTGGTAGCAATACCATCTGACTAGAATCAAAATCACCACCCATTACAAGCCTAGCTTTTTCTTCTTTCAACAATCTTCTAATCTTATCTTTCAAATCATCTACTGAAAATATAAATCCACCTTCTATCTTATTGTTATAACTCAGTAAATGTATCCAAACTGCAGAGCCTGTAGTAGAAATGCCTGATGGAACGCCATTACATCTAACCTCTACAGCTATATTACCTGTATTCTTCCATATATCGCGTTCTGTCTTGACTTCTATCATGGTGTTACCATTCTGCATGTCTTGGACGAAATCCTCTCCAATTTTGCCAAATTTTAAGTCTAAATCAAACTTCTTCATTTCTTCGTATGTTATGCCCACTAGTTTGCCTCCTTCAGCTACTCGTTTTAGTTCTCCAAATACTTCTGCTATGTCACTTAATTTTAGCAATGTTCTTTCCATAGTCTGCTATAAGCACAGCATCTGCTGTTGCTAATATAATTTTCTTAGCTATCTTTGGATATTTTTTCTTTGCTAGTTCTTTTAAAAAGTTCTTACGGTCTTTCTTGGAAAGCTTAGGAGGGCATCCGATGGCTTTAATCCATACTTGAGGAGTCACGTAATGTGTTTTTATTTCGTGTGAAGAAATTATACCCTCCCAATTTCCATAGTTTTGTGCAAAGGTAAATATAGATGATTTACCATCTGTAGGTCGCGCCCAGACTTTTTCAATAATAACACGGATGTTACTAGGAGGAGTGTCGCCTATGAGTAACGCGAACATCATAGACATATCATCGACTGTTGCTGGGCACTTATTGACCTTCATTGTTCTACCTTGTAGCATTGCAATGCCACCACCCTTACCAGGGTCTATACCTATATACTTAATTAATTTTGAGTTGCTCTTTGGCATTCATTCCTCCATATCCAGGCAATGGAAGTTCATCGTATATCGTACAGATGTCCCCATGATATCCAAGAGTAACTTCTCCAGTCTCACCATAACGTACTTTACTAGCAACAAGATACAGCTCATTTTCACTTGCAGTTGCAGGGTCTACTTTATATTTATTATATATAAAAAATACGTTCTCTGCTACTTGCTCTATTGCTCCAGACTCTGCAAGGTCAGAAAGTTGTGGTCTTTTAGCCTCGCCACCTCTTGTTTCTAAATACCTGTTAAGTTGTGATGCTAGAATTACAGATGCATTACTCTCTTTAGCAAGCCACTTATATGCATTACAAATCTCCTCAAGCTGTAGACGTCTTGTATCTTGTCTTGTTGAAGGAGTTATAAGCTGTATATAATCATCTATAATGACATCGGGTTTAAATTTCTTTACTTCTGATGCAGTTTTAGGAAAGTCTCTGACATCATCAAACATAATGAACTTGTCTTCACTATATTTTTCAGTAATTTTCTTTTGAGATTCCTTTAAAAGCTGTACAGTTTTCTCTGAGAATACTCCACGTCTTACATCTCTGTAGTTTAGTTTAGGTTCTTCTATGCATATTAATTTTTTAAGCACCTCTGTGTTAGGCAGTTCTCTATTAAAAACCGCGACTCTAAAACCTTGGCCTACAAGTGATGCTAGTAGATTTACAAGGAACGTAGTTTTACCATGACCTGGTCTACCACCTACAATCGTAATTTCTCCTCTTGTAAGGCCACCTGCGAAGCTATCTATCTTAGGATATCCAGTACGTATCATTCTTTTATCACCACTACCCATGCTTTTAACTGTCTCTGACATCGCCTCGTCGATACTAAACTTCATGCCTGGTCTAACCTTTATAAGTTCTCCCATAAGCGTATGTGCATCTCCAATCAATTCATATACATCTGTACCATAATGTAATACATCATGCTTTATTTTATCAGACTCTTGTACGATTCTACGCAAAAGATATTTCTCATATATTTTCTGTGCATACGCTTCGGTAGCACCTACCATACATGCATTGCTCGTACAATCGATAACATAACTCTTTGTGATACCGCTATTCATGTCATCAGTAGTGATGGATGAGCATACTGTAAGCGTATCAATATGCTGACTTGTTTGTCGCATCTTTGTTATCTTTTCCCACAGCTTCTTTGACTTCTTTTGTGAGAACACATTATTCTCTGGTACGTACTGTGCGACCATGTTGTATTCGTCTGGATTAAGGATAAGGCTCCCTAAGACTACATTTTCAGTAGACTCATCTACAATTTGGTTCATTGTTTTCTCCCTTTATTCTTCTGGTTTGTCGGTATAAGTATCAAGCATAGTATTGTATTCATTTACAACGCTATCTATATCTATTTCGTTGATTTTATATATCATACCAACATTAGATGTAGACATCTCTTGTAAAGGATTACTCTTGAGGAATATTCCCCAATTATGCTCACTTAGAACTTTTATCAGTAGTTCCTTGCTTAACATCTTTAGCCTCCTTTTTCTTTTGTAAATACTTCAAAAACTTAGTTTCATCTTTCTTATATTCTATATAATCATTAACCACTAATGCTATAGAATCAACCTTCTGATTTACTATCGTCGTGTCGTGTATCAGATTTTCCACTACTTGCTTTACTTCGTTTAGTGTCGGTTTTTTTGGTTTCTTTTTTGTCATCTTCTTGTACCTCATTTAAAATATCATTAAGTATGTCTTTTAGCTCTTGTACATCTTTTTTTAGGATATCAATATCCTTTTCCATATCTATGGCTCTACCCATTATTATCTCCTTTGTTTTTATTATCCACTACCATTCCCCAGAATAGCATTGCATAAACTATAATGTCTGTCAATCTACCTCTGACATCTTCTCGTTGTGAATTATGACCATCAGCGTAGGCACATAGTCCATCTACGTGCTTAATCATATAGGTCAATAATGCTTTCTCTCTTGTCGTACCTGTAAACGATGCGACTCTTTCAAAATTTGCAAATACATTATCTAAATCTCTAGCATACTCAGTCTGTCCCGCATTTCTGATGCGAGTCACTTCATCAAATATATGCTCCATTAAATCATTCATATCTTCTTTAACCATCTTAAAACCTCTCTCTTTTTCTATCTTGAACGGTCTTCCAAGATGTTGTTAGTCCACATCTGTCCATAAGATACATCTCAACCCACCAACATCCATTAGCAATCTCTTTTACTTTTTTTACATTTCGTATATGGCTTGACTCTTTTTTCATATTCCTCCTATCGAGTCAGGGAGTCCGAAGACTCCCGTTCTCTTTTCGACGAGGTAACATCATGCTACCTATAATTCTTGGGAGACTGAACCAGAGTGCGAAAGGATGGGCTGTTAGGCAAATAAAGGGAGCCCAAAAAACACTCCCTACTTCCTCGCGGATAGCAGAGTCTCCCATATGCTACTTGCGTATGTGTCTGTACACAGTAGCTCTCGATACCCCCACAATTTTGGATATCTTTCTTCCGTTTAGACCAAATCCATAAAGAGTATTAATCAACAACTCTTTTGCTGGGCCTACACGTCTCCTCTTATCTCTAGAAAGGAATGTCATCGCTCTTAACCTCTCCGCCTTCCCATGTTTTGATAAACTTTACTACAAATGGTGTCCTTTCTTTACCATCTTTCGTAGTATATGGTTTACCTTTATCAACAACTGCTATTGCAGGTTTCCCGTTGATTTCAGAAGTGTCAAGTGATGGTAGGATTTTAACTTCTACATCTTGCCCATCGATTTGTGCGACTTTCTTTTCTATATCCAAGCCTAGCGTCTCGCAGAATCTAAAATAAGATTTATTGCCAGATGCATTAGACTTGAAGTCATCTCCCTCACTAGGCTCTAGGAATCTAAAGACTCCGTTAGCCTTGTAAGAACGACCAATATAATCCTCTCCAGATGCAACTTGCTCTGATGAGTCTTTATAGCTAGCATATGTATAGCTTTGCGACTTATTTGCTTCATCAACAACGAATGAGTAGTTATAAACTATTGCTTTAAACTTCTCTCCGTCTTTAGTCCAAGAAACTTCTTTCATTTGTGCATCAGCTAGGTGTCCATAAAACTCGCCTCGTACATTTGGAGCAACTGAGGTTTTGCTTGGAGTGCTAGTCGGTACAAAGAAACTTTCTTTGTTTGTTAACAAGTCGTCAAACATGTCATTTGAATTAGCCATTTTCTTTCTCCTCTATTATTATTTTATTACATTGTTCTTTACATGCTTCAAAGTTACTTGCGTCAACTTTGCCTTGAGATACAGCGTTATACACACCATCTCTCAAACCTTTATCTTTTATCTTATCTGCTAAAGCATTTAATTCTTCAGCTTGTTTAGCAGTAATCGGGTCAGCCTCTGGTAAATCCTCTCCCGCAAAGATATACAGACCAAGACCATGAAGTGCAATAGCCTTAGCTAAACACCTTTGAATTGATGTGTTAATCTGAAACGAGGTTGGATTGTCTATAGGTGCATTCCTATGGTCTAGCACGGGATGAATCTGAGTCCTTACAACGCCATTAACATCTACAGAGACTTGTACGTATGCACCCGTCCCGTTCTTCATGTAAGGTTGCTTAGTCCCATCTGCATTGTCAAACAAATGCACTTCCCATGTAGCATCTGGACATACTTTTAATAATTCTCTTACAGCGTACGCCCAACTAAGATAATTAAACTGCCCTTTTTTCTCTGTGAACTTAGATACGTCCACTCTGTTAAGCTGTTCAAACGTATTTTCCTTTTTCTTTACAGCCATTACTGAATCCTCCACACCCTAACCGCTCTTGGTCTCTTAGAATTTCCATTTGTAACTCTAACTGCAAATTTAAATTTAGAATTTGCATTATGCCTTCTGTATTGATATGCATAAGACCTAACTCCTATTGGAGTAAAATCTTCGTGACTGCTATTGATTTCAAAGCTATCACCTACCTCCATGGTTGACATGAAATTATATTTGCACATCCCTACGCTTCTAGTGTTAACTGGAATAGGTACATGGCTATCTATTTTTATTACGTTCGTTTTCATTGATTCTCCTTTACTTTTTTCTTTTATGAAATGGAGGATTGCAATGGTCAAGATACTTGCAATAACTGCAATTCCAGTCTTCTACTGGAGAGATACCTTGCCTAAATTGAGGCAATCCTTTTTCATGTTCTTTGTTTACATTTACCCAAAAATTATATGCACTTTTTAGCATATGAAGACCGACACTCACACATCTCATACGTGAGTCATCTTTCTTGTAGTAGTACAAATACATCCCATCTAATCTACCAAATTCTTCCTCAACTGCCAAGCCATAAGTTCCAAGCTGAATCTCTTGATGCTTCGTAGCGTTGGGGTCTGGGTTCTTATATCCGAACTTACGAGACCACGCGTAACTCGCCATGGTTTTAAAGTCTATAAGAAAAACTTTGCCAGTAGTCCTAGACACCGCAACGAGGTCATAAAAACCTCGGACATTTAAGTCTGATAGGATAACTTCTTTTTCAATATGAAAATCAAAACTTTCTTTTTGTAAATTATGTATTTCTTTTTCTTTACAATATATAGTATTACTATCTATAGTATTACTATATATAGTATCGGGAATCACCATATCTTTTAAAGCGATTTGTAAATCATCATGAACAATCGTTCCTAAACGTAGTAAGCGATTTATTCGTTCATCTGTAAAATTAGTAGCATCTACTTGGTCTACAGATTCAAAATACAGCTTACGTGAGCAAGAACCCGCACCAGAGCCATGATAATACCTTTCCCTACCCTCGTATCGTTCTTTGTAGTTTTCTTCGTTTTTACGGGCAATATAGCCTTCGTACAGACCTTCTATGTCAACTGGACAATTCTTCATTATGATTTTTTGTTGATATAGCTCTTAATTAAACGTGAGACAACCTCATTCATTGATTGTCCATGTGTATAACAAGTGCCTTTAAATTTAGCCCATAGTTCTGTGTCTATGTTCGTCAATATTACATGCTTTTTATCATTCATTCTCATACCTTTATTTTTAATTGTTAATGTAAGACTTAGGGGCTTGACCCTCGTTAGTTGGGTATTGCTAGTATAAACTAGACACTCGCCTGTCAATATCCCCTAATCCTACATGTCAAAAAGCTATATATATTAATTAATAAATATATTAATATACAAGTATTTATTTAGCTTATTGATTTTCTCCTCTATTATTATTTTTATCATGCCTATTTATTACTTCAAACATGACCTCTATGTTTGGTAGATTGTCCCAACTCCACTCTTTGTGGTAGTAGGTATCTTTTTCTTCGTTGTTAACGATATCTAAAAAGTCATCTACGAAATCTTTCATCTTACTCATTTTACTATCTCCTATTTTTATATTTAAAGTACGCCCACTCAGCAAAACTTAGTGCTAATAATGCAAAGAAAAATATTTCTACCATCCTACACCTCCCATCAGCACATTCTTTCTGTCTATGAGCTTATTTAGCCGTTCAATCGTAACCTCAAAGTTTCGTACTGCTGTTACTCCATTACGATTTGGATATTTAATATTAACTTTCTTGCCTATGTGATTTTGTGTTTGTCTTATTATGTTATCATATACTTCGATAACGTCTTTATTTGCTATCATTATTTACTTCTCCCTTGTTGGTGTGTAAAATGGTACTGGTTTGCATACACAAACTACATATGTACATTTCTCACATTGTTGTTCATTTACTTCTATTTCAATTTTTGGAATGTCTTTTGCATCATATAATTGTAGAAAAATATCCATTATATCTTCATTGCTTTCGTATTTATACCCATTTAGTCCATAATATAGAATATCTTCTATATCACTTATAGGTAGGTTTTCTGCTTCTCGCTGTGCAACCATTTGCTTCATTTGTTCATAGTCTGGTTTTCTACTCATCTGAATCTTCTCCTTGAAATAAGTTAACTTTAATAATTACGTTTTCATCATCTTCGGTATCCCAGTTCCAATTAAATTCTTTACCATTTTGCAAGTCATATATATCTTGTTCAGATAAATTAACTTTAATGCTATAATTATATACCATTAGTTCACCCCCTTGACTTCAAATCCCCAATCTCGTAGTTGCTTTGCTATTGTTTCGGGTAATGCAAATACTCCATCATAATCTACTAGTTCGCCACTTTGAAACCATAAACCACCCTCAGCATAGTATTCTGTACCATCGTTGTACATCTCGTAGTGTCCGTATTG
>Ga0209232_1000135_pt1 | contig 45822 bp, 64 predicted proteins | sample ETNvirenome_2_60_FD_184066 | JGI IMG/M metagenome (GOLD analysis project Ga0209232, IMG submission 184066) | Marine viral communities from the Pacific Ocean - ETNP_2_60 (SPAdes) (version 2) | ecosystem: Environmental > Aquatic > Marine > Oceanic | place: Pacific Ocean | collected 2013-06-22 | reverse complement strand
CGATGCGTTATTGTTGGGGACCCAAATCAAGCAATTTATGGATTCCGAGGAGCAGATTCTTCTTCTATGTCTTTGTTTGAAAATAGTCTAAAACAACTGGGCCGTACAGTAAGTAAGTATCCACTTTCTTTAACATGGCGTTGCCCAACTAGTGTGGTCGAAGAAGCCAACCGATTTGTCGAAGACTTCCATGCTGTAGAGAATGCCAAGAAGGGCAATGTTGTAGTCAATTCAGCCTTTGAACCAACCAAGGGTGACATGGTGATATGCCGATACAATGCTCCTCTTGTAGGTGCTTTCTATCGCTTGATTGGTAGTGGCAAATCTGCCTACATTGAAGGTCGTGACCTAGGCAAGGGACTCGTCCAAAGTGTCAAGAAGATTACAAAGGACTTGAACATGTCAACTCAAATGTTTGCTGAAAAGTTAGATAACGAATACGAAAGAGAGAGAAACAAGTTGATGGAACAAGAGAAGTTGACTCGTCTTAATACTCTTGAAGATAGACATGAATGTATTTGTCTATTCGTTTATAGAACAAATACTGTGAGAGAATTGATTGCTGAAATCGAAAGAGTCTTCCCTTACAAAGATGGCAAGGGAGATATTATGCTCTCTACTGTTCACAAGGCAAAGGGACTAGAAGCAGATAATGTGTATGTCCTTGCTACTGAAAGAATGCCACACCCAAGAGCAATTAACATGCGTGAAGAAATGAACATTTGTTATGTTGCTATTACAAGGGCTAAAAAGAATCTTTACTATGTTGGTCCTAGGCCAGCCGAAGGAGTTGTGCAAAATGGCTAGACATACTACAGTGACGCACAGGAGAAACAGAAAGAAGTTTCGTGGAAAGAATTGCTATGCTCTTTCTGCTATAGATGAATGCTTCGATAAGAAAGAGGAATGGTATGCCAATGAACTATTTATAGAACTAAAAGGTATGATTCATCCTAATCATATGCCAAGGAATGTCCACGCAGTAGGTTCTCTCTTGAGGAGACACTATGCTAAATCTAATGTTCAAGACGGTACAATACCCCACCGACAATCTGCTAACCATCGTGCTATTTGGAAGAGGCGAGAAGAATGAAAGATAAGGGACAGTGGAATAACGACCCCGAATATTTGATTAAACTAATCAATGAATATTATCAATGGATGGCTTCTGCTTCTACACACAACTACAACAATACACAAGTATTGGTTGATGCCTACAAGTCTTTCTTTGCTGGACAGTTGAGTGATTCCAATGATAAATTGGATTAAATCATTCTTTGTTAGCGAAGAAAAGATTGACAGAAAGCCTAAGTGCAACAAGTGTGGACTTGGTGCTTCTGTCAATATGCTAATCGAATTCCAAACTCTAGATATGGAAGAGATGGAAGAGAAAATACTAACTCGACTATGCTACGGGTGCATGGAAGATATTCATATACAATACAATCCGGAATGGATACCCGAACCGATAACGAGGAATAAAAATGAATGAAAAAATTATGAAAGAATACTATGAAGAAATGCTAGACGAAATGTTTCCTAAGACAAAGGTTGCTGGAATAGACTACACTTATTCGTATGTATTGAAAAGAATTAACCTATATGCCTATTATGCTGGAATGAACGACTATGAAATCGTACTCCGAGAAGCACACGCAGAAGACGGTTCTTATGCTGACTTATTTGGAGATGAGGAAGAATGAGCGAATGTACTGAATGTAATGGAACTGGAGAACGAATTGTAGAATGTCATACTCATGATGTTCTTTACAAGGAACCCTGCTACTGTATCATGTGGGAGGAGCGTTTGAAAGAAGAACTAGCAATTAGGATTGCTAATGTACTAGCCGAGAAACTTTCTAAAGAGAGGCTAAGTCTTTGTCTTGCTTCTATTATCGTGGAAAATAATCATGATGAAGAAGAATCAATTAGAGCCTTAGAGTATAGCGTTGCTAATGGCAATGCCGAATACCTTTTGAATTGGAGCATCATGTGAAGCATGGTGACGACATGGCAAACAAGAGAACAATCCAAAGACTAGAAACAATACTAGCGAATGGAAGTAAAAACACAGTCGAGATAATAGACGAGTATCAAAATCGCTGGCCGAAGGAGGCTTCGGGTGGTAGTAGAATTGGTAATTTACTATCTCGACATAAACAATTTGAAAAGATTGGAACTGAAAGAGTAATTGCTGATTTTAGTCAGTACAGTTATTCTGTTAATGTATGGAAATTGACAAATGAGCGCATGGTGTAATGGATAGCATACTGGCCTTCTAAGCCGGTGATACGGGTTCGACTCCTGTTGCGCTCGCCAATGTCGAAGTGGTGGAGTAGGTCAAACACGCAGGGCTTAAACTCCTGTCCTAAATGGTTCGCAGGTTCAAATCCTGCCTTCGACACCTACGGAACAATAGCATAGTTTGGTTAATGCTCTCGGCTCATAACCGAGTGACCACAGGTTCAAATCCTGTTTGTTCCACTAATTCAAATAGTGTAGTAGTACTATCAATGACTACCGTAAGGGTGCGATGCCTAATAATGAGGAATTAAAATGAATATAAATACGATGGAACAGAGACTAATCATTAGTGAACTAATGAAGAAGAAGAAAGCAACTAAAAATGAACTAGCCGAGGCTCTTATTGTGTCCGGCCTAGATTCATTAGAAACCCTACCTGCCAAAAACGCAGTGAGGGCAGGTATAATTGCCCTTCAAAGAAAACTACAGGGAAGAGGTATTAGGTTTGTTAATCATAGAACCAATAGAGGAGCAGAATACACTATTACCGAAGAAGCCTATGAATTCTTATTGGATAACTATTCGGAAGCCGAGTATGACGAAAATGGTGCTATGGTTGGTTTGACTATACTCTATCCTCCCTTCTCAACACAGGAAGAATGACTATGGGAAGGGGAGCGATAAAGAGAATCAATTGGCCTTTGATGAAGGAAAGTATTGAATTGACCTTTGATTCTCTAGATGAGAATAAGCAATATGATAAGACTGAATTCTATGACATTATCATACATCACTATCGGACACTAGGTAGAGAGAGAATAGGATACCGAGGAGCAGTCCGCCAATTCGGTAGACAGGGCGGAAAGGATACTTACAGAAGAGTGGCTCAGTGCGTTAAAGAAAATACGATTAACCGCTATGGGTGGAAAACTTACTACAAAAAAACCCACTTCTTCACCGCCGAAGGAAATAGACACACAAAAGAAAAAGCAACAATAAAGAGGAATAAAAATGATTGAAACAAGAAAAATACTAGTTCCGAGGGGGTATTTCCTCGGACCAATGACTTTAGATGAATATAACTATGAACAACTTAGAAGAAGGTGGGCTGAATCCTGTAAGAGGGCAAGCGAATTATTGGTTGTATATACAGATGCTACAGAAGAGAGAGACATTCTCCACTATAAATTAAAAGAATACGAACAATACATGAGGAATAAAAATGGACACACGAAATAGAGACAATAAAACACAGGTAGAATTTAAATTGATTGACAATGAACACATGCCGCCTATGGTAATTAGCATGAACGAGAACGATGAACCAAAGGTGGTATTGAATACCCACCATAGAATTTGGATTAGTCTTAACCGTCGGGTTATTGCAGGTATTATTGATAACCTACAAGACAAGATGGACGAGATTCTTACGGGATTCTTATTGGAACAGCGAAAGAATGAGAAGATGGATACGGAGGAATGGGCTTGAAGTTCAAGAGAGAACTAGGTAATGGTCGATGGGACCGAGCACTAAAGAGAGAACTTACCTTCTTATCCGAGGCTGATAACTACGATGATGCTAAACTAGAGTGGGAGGCTACCGGTGAGTGTTGGTGGTGGAATGGTGAAGATGATACTGAAATACCCGAATGGGTTAGAGATTATGGCTACTGTCTTTGTGGACACAGTATTGTTTATCACTTTGCTATTCGTAATACTATCACTGGACTTACTATGGCTGTTGGTTCCGACCATATCAACTCCTATCTTATCTTGAAAGAGATTGAAAAGAGTGAGGGAATTGATAGGGAACTTATCACAGACGCTATGATTGAAGAATGGATTTCTGTTCGTATTGAAGGAATGAAGAATGAAGCATGGTGGTCTAAACATGGTGAAGAATTTGTTGAGAAGTTCACAGCAGTACGAGAATTGGACTTAAGGTTGAATGTGACTAATAATTACAGAGGTTCCAAATTACGAAAGAGAGCCAATAAAGAAGGCATGGCTTCTATTGTTTGGAGATGGAACCATCCTAATAATCGTAGGGCGCAGATAAACGGAAGAGGCTATCCTAACAAGTCATTGTTAGCCGACCTAGATTACTTTTACAGATTTGTTGGAGGAGCGACAATCAACGGTCGTTCTTTTACAGAGGAAGAATATGCTGACTATAGAAAGTCGCTAGAAGATAAAAGAACTAAATGGATTACTACTGATATGTTAGAATGGTATGGTTTTTCCGATAAAGGTTATTTACAAAATTGGGAATTCCTATCTCCTGCTGAAAAGAATTTCATTAGGAAGTTGGAACAACAGTATGTGATGGCACATAGAAACTCTTCTTTTATGTCATTGAATGCAAATGACATTATCACTATCAAGCGTTTTATTGAATCTCCTTCACAGGAGCAAATCGAAAGGGCGCAAGAGTTGAACATGGAGAACAGCGACATAGAAAGATTCTCTAGACTACAACTAGGACGGGCTATCGCTCTAGAGCAAGCCAAACAAGAAAGGGAAAGTGACCGCTTATATAGTGGTAGAACATGGGAGAAATGAGAAGGTGATAATATGATTACACTACGAATTTTAAATGAAACAGGACACACGCAAGTTGAGATGGCTTCTTCGGAAGTCATTGAACAGATTGACAATCACCCCACACATTGGGTCTTTGTCAATGGAGAAATGGTTAGCCGAGAAGGAATTAACAGTATCAATTGGGACACTGTTCAATCCGTTGACCTAACCCCCGCTATTGTCGGAGGTTCTCTTTGAGGTTGTCCTCTCTCCCATAACTACAACTTTCCCAAAAGTGAAACTATGGCTCTCTTCCGAGACTTCGATGAGTGTAAGAAACTCGCTGTTCTTATTCTTGACGATTTCTTGGAAGAGAGTCACCCCGACTACAGAAGAGTAGTCGAAAGAATCCGCTATGAAGAAACGAGCGGAAGAGACAATAAAGGCAAATGCTACATGGTTGTCTCTAGACTAAAACAGGCCCTATGGAATAACAATATCGCAGTTGACATAGGGTTCCACGCCTACCTAGAAAGAAAGGTAGTCGAAAAACGATTTATTATTGGATATACGGAGATGAACGAAGATGAGTAAAAACCCCGACTATACTAAGAACAATCGAGGTCGCCCAATAGCGACCAAATGCAGAGTATGTGGTGGCTCTTTAATGACACCACAAGACATGAAATTAGAGGCGCATGAAAACTGCCTCAAACAATACAAATCAAAAACATATATGATGTGATTACAATGAGAACAATACAATTTGAAATAGCCACACAAGAAAACAATAGAACACTAACATGCACTGTGCATTTTGAAAAGGATGGAAGGAGTGTTGCATACGCTCAACATCTTATCCCCAACAGAAACCGTGTAGATTCTAGGGTATTATATTCAGCAGACCCTATTTTAGAGAAAACTACCGAAGCATTCAGCAAAATCCTAAAAGGAGCATATAATAGAAAGCAATACTATAGCATCAATAAGATTAGTGAGTCCGGCAATACATACACAGAATGGCCAGAAAACGATGAATTGGTTTTTGTAGTCACCTTTAATTCTAGTACTAATAGCATAGTATCTCCTAATAGGGAGGTAGAAGTTTTAATTTCTAAGAAAGGTAGTTCCTATTCAATCAATGGAATAACTACTTCTAGAAAACATATCGCTCCTATTCTCGCTAGAATTCTTTTAGATGTTGATGCTAAAACACAAAGGAAGGAAACTGCTCTCTCAAGGAAAGAGTTGAGGGATATTGTGACTTCTTCTATTCTAGTTCCGGAAGATATTAGATATGTCCTTACTTCTAGACTACCGTATCAATATATGATAGAGGGTCGAACAATCAATGTTAGATTACAAGTAATGCAGATTTCCGATGATAACTATGCAATAGAAATTAGTTCAAATGTTTGGGGTAAAATATCTCAAAAGGACTTAATGACTATGATTGGTTTTTATCGTCATGGGAAGAAAGTAGGGAACTGGAAGTTCCTTAGTCCTAAAACTCTCTTTACTCGTTTAATGAATAAGCAACCTACAGAAGCAGAAACTAAATTGATGATGGCTTTCTTAGAACAGAACCGCTCGGAAAAACTAGTGCAAGAAAGGGCTATGACTCTTCTCGATGATTTACTGGTTCAATATCCGGACAGAGTGAAAAGAAATGATAGCAAAGAATCAATACGAATCATTGTCTCCGGACAATCTGCCGATTGGCTACTCTCTGGCTCCAAGAGTAATCTCACTAGAGAAAAAATAGGAGTTCAAGCAGTTAGTACTCAAATGCTTAGAGTCGATTCCGTGAATAGTACAGACAAGAAAATGTGTTGGGGTGCTAGCATCTGTATAAACACTGGAGGAAAGAACCCTTCTCTTGGCGACCAATTCGCTTCGAGAATTCTCTCCTTATTGAATGATAGAATGACTATGAGTCGTGTTAGTACTTTAGGAATCGAAGTCACGAAGTCTAAACCTAGATTGATTATGGACTCCGAGAAAATTAACAAACCATCTAAACTCATAAAGAACAATCCATTTAGTAGCAGTTTTGAATTAAAATATAAAGGTGAAGGAAATGAAATGCTTAGAGTGCCAATCGACGCACAATAAATTTGATGAAGTCTTAGGAGAACTAGTTTGTGAAGAGTGTGGTTTGGTTCTAGTGACCGAACCTTTTGAACAAGGAACTTATCTACAGGACAACCAAGGTTCCATTATTAGAGAGCGTTGGTCTTCTAATTTACATGAGATGGGACTACAGACCATCAAACCCAAATCACTAGCATTCGCTCAAATCGAAAATAAAGCAGTGTATAAAGGAGTTTCAATGTGCAGACTACTGATGGCGTCTTTGAAAATACCAAGAACATCTACAATCTTTACTACCGTAGAAGAATTGTATTTGACACTATACAGAAAGCACACCTTCTCTACTGCTCCTCTTGAAGATAGGGCGGCGGCACTAGTCTACTATTGTTTGAAGAATGAGTCACTTCCCTTCACACTGAAAGAAGTCTGTGCTGAATATGAATGCAACAAGAAGTCTGTGTTTAGGTTGGCTAGGAAAATAGCAAAGGAAGAAAACAATACTGGAGTCTTTCTAATAAAAGAATGCAGACCGTTTTCTGAAAAATATGCCATGTTGTTAGCAGAAGAACTAACTCACTACCCTTCTTATCTAGGAAAGGTTTCACAACTATCAATTCACTTTGATAATATACTCTCGAAGTCTAACGAGAATATCAAGCCAAGTACTCCAGCCGCCTATTGTTCTATTGTGGCTACTATGGAGAACATGAACATAACGAACAAGAAAATAGAATCGGTTAGTGGTATTGGGTATGATGCCATTGGTCGTGAAGTCAAGAGACTTTTAGAAATAATCAATACCAATAAAAAACAAATAAAAGGAAAGGGAATACAGTGGTTGGATTCGGTGTAAAGAAAGGAACAGGCAGGACTTATTGTAGGCTATGTTTTGGGACTATAGGTAAAGGAGAACCCGCTATTTATGTTAGAGGATATAGAATAAGTGGACAGGTTCACGCCTTACCCAAACATTGTCTTTATCTTAGAGAAAGATTAGAAAAAATAAAGGAGGAATAAATATGAAAAGAAAAATACTGATAATCGGAGCCGGTGGAATTGGGAGTTATCTCATTGACACCTTGAACAACCTAACAGGGAACGGAAGTTATGAAGCGGAACTCTACGAGATTACCGTAAGTGACCCCGATACTGTTGAAGAAAAGAATGTGACATACCAACGCTTCACAACAGATAATGTTGGAAAGAACAAAGCATTAGTTATGAAGATGAACTATGAACAAGTAAAGATTAGAAATAAATATCCAATCCTAGTTGACGACCAACTGAAAGGATACGACTTAGTGATTTGTTGTGTTGATAATTTGAACACACGACGAATGCTATACAAGGCCAATGTGGAAGAAGTAAAATGGTTAGACCTTCGTTCTCAAGGAAGGAATGCCGCACTTGTTTCTTATCAAGCGGAGCCTTCTTCTTATGATACGCTACTAGCAGGTCCGGATGGTTCCTTCTCATGTCAAGGAGATTCTTGGGATGGTAGCAAAGAAGGTATTCACTTCATGCATGCTGTAATTGCTAGTATTGGCGCACAGTGGATGCAACGGTGGTTTGCTGGAGAGAGCGTTAATCCGTTTATGGTGGTGAATGTATGATTCGTTATTATCACGCAACACCTTATGATAATTTAATTTCAATTTTATCTACTGGACTCAAAACTCAATTCGGAGAAATCTATTGTTCCACTAGCCAAGAAACAGCAGTTCGTTGGGTTAGTTTCACTAGAATGTATTCGGATAAAATCTGCGTACTATCCTTCGATAGAGAAGAAGGCGACGATACAATGAGGATTGGCAATGACCATTCTCCAATAATGACTAAGTTATTGGGAGTAGATGATGAAGGAGCATCTTATGTTTCTACTCGGTCAATACCTACCAGCGACTTAAATTGGGATGATATTGTCACTTATGACAATCCCTTCTATAATGAAGAGTATGCTAAACAGCACGAAAACATGATGAAACACAACAGAAAAATATTTGAAAAAATGGAGGAAGAATAAATGAAAGAATATGAAATTGAAAAAATGATAAAATATACCTTTAAGGTCACGGCAGAGAGTGAGGCTGAAGCAATATCCGAGGCATGGAGTTATGATGAAAGTTATGCTTCATCCGAAGTATATGACATTGAAATAGTTGAATATTGGGAGGATGAGGAAGAATGAGTAAAAGCGGAGATTGGTACATTAGAGTACACGGAGAAGACGACGATAGACATGATTGGGGTGAAGCAGAAGCAGACCACGAAGCACACTGCCAAGGCCTAATAGAGAACTTGATTCGCCCTAGTTTCAATGGAGATTGGGCCGAGACAGAGTTTCACAATGCCATTTGGAAAGCATCTACTGAAATTCTTAATGGATTAGAAGTACAGGTTGTTGTAGATGGTAAAGATAACCTACACATTTCCTTTGGTTCTGCTGGTTTTGTTTCCTTCAAGGTTGACCCTGTTGGAATGTCTCTACCAATTAAGTGCTGGATTCACACCCATCCTTTCGGCTCTGCTTACTTTAGTGGTACTGATTGGAATACTGTTGGTAAGTGGGAACCTTTGATGCACAATGCTATTGTGCTAGGTGGCATAGGCCACTATGGTATTTGGAGTAATGCACTACCTAAGCGATTAGACATTTATCGTGGATTTGAGTGGGAGCGAAAGCAGATTAAGAGAACCTACAAAACTGCTGAAATTAAAACTACTATCAATGAAATGCTACTAGAGAAGAATTGGGATAGTGAAGAAGAATGAATATATTTGCATTAACCAAAGACCCAGTGCTATCAGCACAACAGATGTTAGACAAGCATGTAGTAAAGATGCCAACTGAAAGTTGTCAAATGCTACATACTAATTCCCTTTACTTTTTGTTTTGGGAATGTCACGGCAGAGAGCCTTCCTTGAGAGAACTAAAACAGTTCCACAAAGAATCGCATTTCAACTATCTAATGAAACCTGCTATGTTGAATCACCCTAGTACTATTTGGGCTAGGCAGAACAAAGCGAATTACATGTGGCTATACAACCACGCTATTGCTCTTTGTAAGGAATATACATTTAGGTATGGTAAAGTTCATGGCACTGAAAAAAGAATTAGTGACAGTCTCACCTTCTCTTATGAAGAAGAAGATTTAACTCCTGTATCTATTGCTATGGCAGATATTTACCGCCTACCTAAAGAAAAACACAGTTGGGACTTTGTTATCAAGTCCTATCGTCATTACTACCTACAAGGTAAGTGGGACTTTGCCACTTGGAAAAAGAATAGAAGACCGGAATGGTGGCCCGAAAACCACTACCACAACATGATAAAAAACAGAAAGCCCTTTGGAGGTAATTGAAATGAAATACACACATGAAGATATTGGAAAGATTGTAGAAATAAAAACAGAAAACGGCCATTACATTGATGAGAGAATAGTCACTACACACTGTAGCGTTTGTGGTGCCTCTTTCATAGGAACTATTAGAGAAGCAGGTGGGTTTATTGCTGGACACGCTTCATTTCACACTTGGGAATTTCAAATGGAAATGGAAGCCGATAATGGAATGACTACATGATATTGTAGGTTAAATACTGATTGGAGATGAGATAATTATGAGAGCAATTGGAGAATGGGTAATACTGAAAACGGAAGAAGTTCTTAGCGAGAGTGGCATTGTTTCTATCAATGACAACATTGCATTGGTACAAGACTGTCAAAAGGATGGTAGCCTCATTGGAAAGAAGGCAATCTACAACGCAGAAAATAGACATTTCACTTACAATGAATTTACTATTGTTAGGATTGAAGATATTATGGCGGTAATTGAATGAAGTATGAAGGAATGTATAGAGAATTATATTACATCATAACCCGTCAATCAACGAGAGAAAGAATGGATTTATTCTATAATTGGTATCTAAAAAACGAAGGAGAGGAGGAAGAATGATTCTAAACGGAAAGGAAGTAGGAGAGAAACTACTAGAGGGTATTAGTTTAGTCGCTGATACTGTAGCCCCAACATTTGGGCCACAAGCGAAGACCGTTATTCTACAAGGCAACCCTCCAGTTGTCATAAATGACGGAGTGACTATCACTAAATATGTCCGTTCCGAAGACCCCTATGTTCAGTTGGGAGTACAACTCGTTCAAGACCTAGCATCAAAGGCCCAATCAAAAGCAGGTGATGGTACTACTACTGCCTGTATTTTGGCTAGGGCATTGTGTAAATCGCTACACGAATTTAGAGATGATAGAAGTATTCACGAATGGAGAACCTACCTAACAGATGTTAGAGATGGTCTTCTTGGTTATTTGGATAGTAGAAGCATCCCCGTCGTTGACGATGATATTCAAAAGATTGCTACTATTGCGGCCAACAATGATGAGAAACTAGGTGAACTTATTGCCGAGGTTTTCAAAGCAGTTGGTAGAAACGGAGTAGTTTCAGTCGAGGAAAGTCTAGACTTGAATACTTCTTTTGAGATTAAGGAAGGATTAGAATTAGAGAGCGGCTACATTAGTCACTTGTTTGCTAATCGGGATAATGGAGATTGTGTTTTAGAAAATCCACTCATCCTATCCACTAACAAAATCATTAGAAAGTTCCAAGATATTCTACCTGCTTGTGAATATGCTTCACAAAAAGGAAGACCTCTACTATTAGTCTGTAGAGGATTGCAGAACCTAGCACTACAAAATGTGCTATTGAATGTGGCACAAGGTAGGCTTGATGTGGGAGTAATTGAAACTCCAAACTATGGTGACGCCCAACTAGACGAACTAAAGGATTTGATTGCAGTAGTAGGTGGTAAAGCCTATGCAGAAGAAGCAGACGACGACCTAAGAATAGTCAATGAAAATACTCTAGGTAGTTGCACTAAGGTCGTGATTGATAAAGTCAAGACTACTATCATTGGTGGAGATGGAGGAGAGGCAGTTGTTGAAAGAATAGAAGCCTTGAGAAAACTCCACGAATTAGGTACGAATGACTTCGTGAAGGAAAGCATCTCTAAAAGAATCTCTAGACTTAGCGGAGGTATCGCAGTAATTCGTGTGGGTGCTGGTTCTTCTGTTGAAATGAGAGATACTAAGGAAAGACTTGACGACGCACTTAACGCTACTAAGGCGGCATTGGATGGTGGATATATTGTCGGCGGGGGATTAACTCTATCACAATATTATCCATATTGGAAACATGAAATGCCTTCCGATGATTTCATGTCTAAAGATGTACTTTCCGCACCAATAGAAACTCTCTTGAATAATTGTGAGTATGAACTAGAGGACAAACAGGTATTAACTGGTTGGATGGAAGGAGGAAGTCAAGGCTTTAATGCTAAGACAATAGCCATTTCCAATCTTTTAGAGGATGGAATTATTGACCCCACTCTTGTCACAAAGAGTAGCGTTTCTGCGGCCTTCTCTATTGCGATGATGTTTTTAACAACCGATGTAGCAGTACTTCTTGAGTGATACTATGAAGAGAGCCGTGACTGTGACCTTACCCGCCCCTTATGCGGCAGAAATAGCCTGTCCTATATGCGAGGGAAACAAGTGCCTTGTTTGTAAAATGACGGGAACAATGAAGATTAAGGTCGCACCAAAGATACCAATACAAAGAGCGCACATCATCAAGTATGTTGTTGACAACTTAGTGGAGGTATCCGCAGAAGTCACAAGAATGTACGGTTTAGTTCCGGAGATAAACACTACTGAAATGGTTGAAGTCGATGGAGAACAATATGAGATTGTTCAAATTTCAAGTATAGGCGGAGCATGTTGGATTGCTAACTGCCTATCTAATTTAGAGTCCCCTCAATACTTCACTAGTAGGAAAGCCCTTACTACCTTCAAGGAGGGAATGCAAATTGAGTGAACTAACATTCGTAGGAGAGATACCTAGAAACAGCGAAGACTCGATAAGAGTCTACCAAGGGCAGTATTGGAAGATTGATGTAATAGATTGTCGTTGGTATAATAATGATAAACCTACTAGGAAGGGAATACGAATGAACAAAGAGGAAGCCCTACTTCTATATCATATGCTAGGAGAAATATTGGAGGAAGACTAATGAGAACATTGAGAAACAGAACTAAACAGAAGAACTTTGTAAGTTGGTGTAAGACTGTTGAAGTATCAGCAGAAATGCCACACAAGGAAAGAATGGCCTTCACTGAATCTTGGCCGGTAGTCGCTAACTCAAATGATTTGATAAGGGGAGCGTTTGTTTCCCATTGGAGTCTAATTCTAGGCGGAGAAATAAATCACATAGCATTGCCTGTGACGATTGGAACTCTAACCTTTATGCAATACGCCGCAGAACAACAGGGTCTTAATGACTTATCAAATACAATCAATACTATGATTGCCAATATACCTAGAATACATAACGAGATTCTTTCGGATGGGGAAGAAGATGAAGAAGAGTGAATGGGTTGAACTAGCGAGTTATCTTTGGTTTCTTAAAAGAACGAGGCAAGGTAAATTCCAATACATAGAAGAACTGGTTAAACTCGTAAATACTAAAATATTCACGGCTGGAGTAGAAGAAGTAAAGGTGGAAGAGAATGACATTGAGCCACCTAGCGAGACTGTGCGAAACGATGCAGAAAAAAACATCAGCACAACAGACTCGTCTAATTCTTCAAGCCTTCAATTCTAAGCATATTCAACCTTTACAATTACTAAAGATTCTAACTCTAGATTTAGATAGTTCTCATATTGGTAAGCATAAAACAAAGAAGTGGATTTGTGAACACTTTGGTATATTTCTAGAAGAATTAGAAATATACGGAGATGATTTAGGGAGAGCAGTGTTCAATCTAGAAAGAGATAAACAGAAGACTGCCGACTATAGCCTAAACATGGTTATGCGACTTTTAGAAATGGATTGCAGACAGAAAGGTTCCTTTGAATTATTCTCCGAAGTTCTAGAAAGTCTTTCTTCACTTGAAAGGAAATGGTTCATTTCATTTTGGGTAAGAGAACCTAGATTGAAGATGGACAAAAATAGAATTGTAATTAACTGCTTAAGCAAGTATTTCAACTTAGAACGGTCTTCTGTTGAAAGGGATTCTAAGATGCACGAACTAGATACTATGTATCATGCATATTCTAACGAAAGAAAACTTAGGAATGATTCTACTCATGGGTTATTTATTCCGCCTATGTTAGCAAAGTCGAATACTAAATGGAGTAAGTACAGGCAACCTACTAATTCTATTTGCGAATATAGATACGGTGGAATAAGAATACAGATTCATAAGAAAAACAATAATACTATCTTTTTCAACAGAAAGGGCAAAATACTCACATTGCCTACAAAATTAAAACAAGAGATAAGTGATTGCCCATCCGACTTTATTTTGGAGGCTGAACTCTATTGCGTAGACTCGGATGAAAAACCACTGGACTACTACGAAGTCTTGAAGATACTTCACAACAACCATGCTCAAACACAGGACACTCTAAGGTATGTAATTTTAGACTGCCTATCAAAGAACGGGAGATGTATGATGAATATGCCCTTCTCGGATAGGCTCAAGGCACTAGAAGACTTACCTTGCCCTCCAACTAGGTCGGAGGAAAACGAGGACTCTACGGCGTTCTATAACCAATCAATAAGTGAAGGGTTTGATGGTATCCTCATTAGGGACTTAGATGCTAAGTATCAACCCAATGACAAAACTGTAGCAGTGGTGGTACATTCCCCTCCTAGAATAGACTTGAACTTGGTAGTTATAGGAGCAAAAGTAGATGCTAAGAATAACTTTTCGAGTTTTGAAATAGCCTGTCGAAAAGAAAATGGATATGTTTCTCTCGGTTTTGTTTCTGGACTTTCCACGATAAATCACAAACTGCTTTCTAACATGCTAAGAAAAGTAGTTTCTTCGTTTAAGAATGAAAGATATTCTTTCCTACCTAGAGTAGTTTTACATGTAAAGGCAGAAATAATAATGAAGAAAGATGATAAGTATTCACTAAGGCTACCTAGAATACACGCAATACGAAATGATAAGTATGCGATAGATGCTAGTACAATACAAGAAGTCGATACAATAGGGGGCTTTTGAATTAACTCCGGTGCAGAAGATTTGATTCGTGAATGCGGCGAGGCAACTCAATTTGTCTTTAGTCTAGACAGAGAAATGGAAGTCATAGACGCTTTCCTAATAGGGCAAGTCAATAATGAAATGATGGAAAGAAGAGAAATGGCAGTCAAGAGTACTATTCATCTAGAAGAGATAAGTGGTAAATATGGTTCTTATGAGGGGTACATGGTAGTCACAATATCGGGAAATCAACTAGATGCAGAAGCATTTATTCTAGCCAATATTGTCTCTACTATAAAACAAAAATACGAATACATAGGAGCAGTGGTTCGTAGTGCTGAATAAGAATATCTTGGTAGGCATTCTTTTGTGCAAGCCAGCATATAACATAGAATTGTTTAGAAGTCCGAATTCTAGATTAGGCTATAGCGTTAGACCTCTCATAGTAATAAGAGGCAACTTACCTCTCCTTCATCAAATCAATAGAACTCTTTCTCTTTACGGAATAGTCAATTCTGTGAAAGAAGTTGAAAACAAAAAAAGACCAAAACCAATACTGGTAATTAGGGGCATTGAAAACAATGCAAAGACGATGGCTCTTATTCCCGAACACCTATTACAATTACAAAATCATATTCAAGAACACAATGATGTTGTTCAAATGCTGGTTAGAAAGGAACATCTAACGCTAACTGGAATAGAAAATATAATGAAAATTAGAGGAATTATAGATGGCACTAACTACGATTGAAAAGAAGAAACCAATAATAATTGTCGGGAAGACAGGAACAGGAAAAAGCACACAGGCAAGAGAAATGTTGCCTAACGCTATAGTGCTTTATGCTGATGAAATGGAAATACGAGATGTTCTTTCCTTTCCTTTGGAACTAGGAATCATAATTGAAGATGTTCATTACAAACCAAAGACCGATGAAATTCTAAATGTTTTGAGAAAGTACCGAGGTACTATTGTACTAACAAGTATAAATCAAAAATCAATACCTAATGAAATTAAAAATATGGTTAAGATAAAAAGAGCGGGTAAGATAAATTACAGACAAGAACAATTTGCAGAACTCGCCCCTAGAAGTCAAGAACCTAATAATTTAGAACGAGATGTATTCTCTTTAGTATTGGACTATCTAAGAGAAAGCGATAGAGAGAAGGTGTTAGAACTAATCAAATTCAACAAACCTTCCGATGTTCAATTCATAAGTTGGCTGGCTGAAAACATTCATCCTAATCGACTACTCTTCATAGATACTATTGTGAAGAGAAGATGGTCACTCGCCTATTTTCAAGAGATGTTAGCCTACTCTCATAGCGGTAAATCCTTCACTAGACCGAGGATGCCACAGAGGAGAGCCTACTCCAAGGTCCCTAGTTTCTGTAGAAGATTAGGAGTGAAAGGTGGAGATGAACGGCTACTTAGACAATTGCTCAAAGATGAAGACTTCGCTAAGTTTGCCAAGACTAAGTTGAATAATGCGGAATGTAGAATACTAGGTCTTGGTGAGAAAAAGAAAAGAAAGGCGAAAAAGAAAACAGTAAAGCCAATGGCTTTGGGGGAATTCTAATGGCGAATGTTGTAGCCATTAGGCACTTGAGAAAATACTTGAAGAGTGGCCCTAAAACAACAGATGAGATTTACAATCATCTTAATTCTAAACTCAAGTGGGGCATTACTATGTCCGAACTTAGTAAGATATTGCCTAGATACGCTAGTTTAATTTCAATCGAAGAAGGTTGGAGGAATATAAATTGAAACACATAAGATTGACAAATAAAATAAAGACATACCTAACAGAAAACGGACCAAAAAATACTAGAGAAATACAAGTTTATTGTTCTAATCTAAAGAATAAAAAGACTGGCTCAAAGTCTAATCTAATGTATCATCAAAATATGAATGTGATTGGAAACCTAATGCGAAGAAAATACTTCGTAAAGGTTGGACACGATAAAGAAGTTGCTTTAGATATTTGGGAAGTAAAGGAGGAATACAAATGAAACACAAAAGATTACAAAATAAAATAATTAAATTACTGGAGAACGAAGGAAAGCCGATGAACACAAAACAAATTGTAGACCATTTATCTACATTGAAAACAACTCAAGTTGTCAAGAGTAAGGGTACTATCTACGAATACGAATCGGAAACTGTCTTTTGGCAACAGCACAAAAGAGTGGTGGGTCAAATAATGAAGAGAAAACAATTTGATAACTTAGGCTATGACAATGAAACTAGAACTAGTGTTTGGGGATTGCGAGGTGTAGCGTATGCTATGGACTGAAAAGTACAGACCAAGTAAATTATCCGATGTTCTAGGACAAGAGCATTTTGTCATGGATGCTGAACATTGGGTTTTGAATAAGGAATGCCCTAACCTTTTGCTTTATGGTAATTCGGGAACTGGTAAAACAGGAGCCGCAGTTGCTCTAGCAAATGCTATTCTAGGAAAGGATGCGCTCTCAAACTTCTTTGAGATAAACGCTTCCGATGATAGAAGGCTAGAAACTGTTAGGACTAAAATCAAAAACATTGCACAGGAATCTTCGATTGGAGATGTACCCTTTAGAATAGTCCTATTAGATGAGATGGATGGTATGACTAATGATGCACAAAACGCACTTAAGAGATTGATGGAGCGTTATGAATCAAACATACGATTCATCATTACTTGTAATAATCGAAACAAGATTATCTATGCTCTACAATCTCGTTGTGCTAACTACTTCTTCAAAAACCTCACCTTTGAAGTGATTGAAGAAGCAATTATCCAAATCCTAGAGGCAGAAAATTATCCAGTCCCCGAAGAAATTAGGCCGTTTATATATGCCTTCAACGGTGATATGAGAAGGACACTTACCGAACTACAGGCATCGGTCGCATCCGGCATACGACTGACGACTCAAATCGAAAAGGGCCTCAAAAAGTACGAACAAATTACAATGAACATATTGAATAACAATCCAAACGAAGCACTGAAAAATCTACACAATCTAATCTATGAAGGAATCTCCACTAAGGAGATTTGCATAGGGTTGCATGATTATATCGTTTCTTCGGAAATGGATAGCAACAAAAAATTGAAATTCCTACGAGTAATTGGAGAAGGAGAATGGCGTTCCCACAACATGACCCCTAAATTACTCGTATCATGGATGGTGGGAAACCTACAATAGGAGGTAAAAAAAATGCAAAACGAAATAAGTAAAGCGGCAGAGAAGTTAGGCATCTCGGAAGAGGATGCACAACTGAAATTTGAAGAGATATGCAAGACGAATGGTGTTGGAACCGACTCGACCCTAGCAAAGGGTCTATGGCGAGCCTACGCTAGTCAACAACTTAGCATGAAAAAGAGAACGAACAACACAGAGCGTAAATCTTGGGGAGACAGTGCCTTTGGATTCTTTGTTTCTTTAGAGGAACCAAGAGACATGATGGCCTACAACCGACGACGAGCGATTGAAGAGTGGAAGCGTGACGCTTACAAGGCCTATCAAGAAGGCTTTGTTGCTACAGTTGAAGAAACAGAAGACGGAAACTACACTGTTAGTCGTGTATTCGACGGAGAAGAACAGACAAGAACCCTAAGTGTTCTAGCAGACGGAGCAGAAACATTGGAAGACGGAACGATTGTCATTCCTTTAGATGTGACCAAGCGATACACTAACGGCGGAGAGAACAAGAACTACGGAAAGCCATTGGCCAAGGAACTAATGCGCCGAAGCGGAGTATTCATTGGTAAAGTTGGCGACGATGCCGACTACCAAATGTACCACTTCTCTTACAAGAATCAAAACGGTGTTGACTTCTTACCAAGAACCTTTGAATTTATCCACATGCCAGTCATTAAGGATAGTAATAGAGAAGGCTACATCTACGGCTACACTAAGAAGACTCTAGAGGGTTGGGAATACAACGCAGAACTAGACCCCGAAGGAGATACCCATCGGGAAACACCAATGACCCCTTACAACTTGGCCAGTAGTATTCTAGCAGACAAGGTAGTATCACTATCTCTCCTCGATGATAGGCACATGGAACAGCGTGACCTACCAGCAGTTGAACGATTTGTGATTACTATGGGTACTGTCTGTAATATGAACATGACTCCTACTGCCAACGGAAATAGAATCTTGAACATTACTGACCTTAACGCAGACTTTGACTACGATACTGATGGAATGACCACTTGTTGGGTTCCTCAGCATATCGAAGTTGACTTTGGCATTGGTTCCGAAGTGGTTGTTGTTGGTCGTACTTCTATGCGAGAAGGTGATGATGGTATGGAGCCATCTACAATCAACATGTCCGGTCTTTTAGTGACTGAAAGAAAGGGCCAAGTTGTTGAAATTGCTGACGACGAAGAAGAAAACCTTGATTGGTTTTGAGTCGGCTAATTAACTCTAAAGTGCGTGTGCAAGCAAGTTCCATATAATGTTGCTCAAGTGGGTGCGAAGCCCACTAACACGGTGAAAACTATGAATGAACTAACGATAACTAAAACGATGATTAAAACAAGCAGGGCTATTATTTCGTATAGAAATATTGCTCATATGTCTTGGACAGCAGATAGAAAATACAAGGAAGAAATAGACAATGACGAAATATTCTACTCTGTTAAAATTTACTCTAATGCTAACCTTATTCAACAACATATGAACGAGGTAGAATTTACCAGACTGATAGGAAACTATACCAATTGGGTGAATGCTAATGAGTGATACTATTACTTTTGAAGAAGGTTTCCTTACCAAGGCCAATACTTGGACTGTGTGCCTAACTGATATTCAGTTTATCACATGGAAGGAAAACTATGAGAATGGTAGTTATTTTGTTAAACTCCACATCGGAGATAAAGAAACAAGACTACAACTAGATACAGAAGAAGAAGTGGAAGAACTAGTCCAAGAATGGACAAAAACAAAAGGTGAATAAAAATGCAAAAAAGAAAAGAAGAACAAACGGAGATTGACATTGACAGTATGAGGGCTAAGATTCTAGCGCAGACTAAGATGGCTAAGGATGCTCCTAGAAGAATGCGACTAGGAATAGAAGGTGATGCTAAGACTGGCAAGAGCGGAATAGCAATGGATACTGATAAGCGAACTTTCTACTTAGATGTAGATGATGGCGGAGTACCTACATGGAAAGCAAATCATGATTCTACTGAAAGAATTACTATCTACAATCCAGCAGAATACGGAGAAGATGGCGAACTACTACCTTACCAAACACAAGGAAACATTAGGTCTTTCATTGCTCTAGCAAGAGAAGCGGCTAAGACAGAAGAGATTCTGTTTGTTTGGGATGGAATTGATACATGGCTTGAGTACTGTACTCTTTACATGACAGGAATGGAGAACGCTAGAATGCGACCTATGAAGACAGCAAAGCAACAAGATTGGTGGCAACGAAACAATCCCTTTAGGCAGGTTCTAAAGGAAGCGAAAGCGATTGACTGCGACCAAATTTACATCACTCACACTAAGCCTCCTTTTAGAGATGAAGACCCGCAACCAATTTGGAATAAGTGGGACTCTCATCTTTGGAGTGTAATACGAACTACCCAAAGAAGTACTGTCAAAGGTATGGAATACGAAGCCTATGTGAAGAGTAGTAAATACTTCCCTAGTCTTTTGAATAAGAGATTCAATGTCTTAACTGTTAGCCGAGAAGGTGAAGTGACATGGAAGGGATTGGACTGCGTTAAGAGCGGTGATATTTGATGCAACTTAGAGTTGAATCAAAAGAACTTCTAGATGCAATTACAAGTGTGAAAGGTGCGGGAAAGTACTCTGTTGCTAGCGGTCTTAAGGGCGATAGCATTGGGGACTTTACTTTCTTGGTACAACATAATGATTCATTAGAAGTTTGGAACGCTGATGCTGGTTTCATTCTTAGAGTTTCTATTCCTCTAGTTGAGGTTCCTCAAGAAGATGCAAATACAGTTTGGACACAGACTAAAGATTTGGGCGTTAATGCAACGCTAAGAATATCGGAAATAATTCCAATCTTGAAGAAATTCAAGGGGCAGATTACTATTGAAGGAGGTACTAGACTAACAATTACAGATACTAGTTCTAACCAATTTACTCTAAATACAGTACAGGTTCATCCTAGTTTAGATGTAATTCATAGAGTTTCTGCAATGAATCGTCTAATCGTAGATGAAGGATTTCCATACTTTAACACTACACAATACGAAGGCTCCATTTCTATGGACGCTAAGGTGTTCTCTAGAACAATGGAGTTCTGCGAGTTAGTGGGTACAGGAATCTATGAAATAGACTTCAAGGCAGTTTCCGACACGCCTACATTAGAATCTCCTTCTGTTCGTTTTTCATCTACTGATAGAGGCCGAAAGTCTTACTCACATGAATTAACCACAGAAGAATTACTACACTCAACAGGACAGTCTGCTACTGTTCTTTTCAGTGGACCTATCCATAAATTCTTCAAAAGCGGAACTATTGAGTTCTATTTGAAAGATGCTTTCCCGTTGCTTTTGGTGGGAGAAGACCGACTATTGATTAAAACGCCAAGACTAGAAGAGTGATTAAATGATAATCTCACATAACAATTCAAATATTTATTTATCGTGGAGAGAAGATGGTACTAAGCACAGTTCTACTATTCCGTTTCGTCCATACTTTTTTGTGGAAGAGACTAGTAAGGAACCGCCTACTTACCAGCCTAGTAAGTACATTACTAGGGAAATAGAATACGAGAGAGGCGATTGGGTTAATCTTGAAGGTACTCGATTGAAGAAAGTCTATGCAGAAATGCCGGAAGACTTGAGGAATTTGAAGAATACTTTTTCTAGAACTTACGAGGCTGATGTACCTTACACCTACAGATATTGTGTAGACCGATTAGAAGAAATCAAAGAGTACGATATGCGTAAGTGGTATTGGGATATGGAATGGCAACAAGGTGGAGAACACCATGATGAGATTACTACTATTGTAATGTATGATAATTACGATAAGGAATACCATCAGTGGGCTTGGTTCCCCGACCAAGGCCCGTATGTCTACCACCCCTATACTGATAAATCAAAGAATCTATTTGTCTTTAGGACAGAAGAAAAAATGATTGAATCTTTCTTGACTACAATGATAGAGAAAGACCCCGACATGCTAATTGCATGGTTTGGTAATTGGGCTGACCTTCCTAAGTTATTTTCTAGATGTGCCTTCTACGATATTGACCCTAGCATTCTTTCTCCCTTGGGAGTTGTTGATGGTATAAAGGTCAAAGACGGTAAGGTAAGATTCACTAAAGAAGAGAATGGCTATCACGCTACTGCTCAACCTATCCGAGGTAGGATTACACTAAACTTGGACATGGCCTTTGAAAGACAATGGAATGATGCACAGAAAGGCACACTACCTAGCCTATCTCTAGAGTATGTTTCTACTGCTCTATTTGGTGAAGGTAAATCAAAGGAAACTAAGTTTGAAGACCCTAACGAGTTCTACCGTAGGGGTTGGCTAGAAGATACTCAAGCCTACTTGAAGTATGCTTTGATAGATGTTGAACTATTGGTTAAGATTGATGAGACTAACTTCTGTAGTGAAGCCATTCTTTCTTTACAGCGATTACTGATTGCTCCTTTCGATGCTTGCTTCTTTGCTTCTAACATGGGTTCAATCTATTTTATGAGAAATGCTTGGTGGAAAGCCCCAACAGGAGAGAAGCCTAAGTTCAAAGTCTGCGATAAGTGTAGTCATAAGAATCCAAACGAGAAGACACTAAGAGAGTGTAAGAAGTGCGGAGCAAGCCTATCTTATTCGGGTGCTATGATTTACAATCCTACTGACGAAGGTACTAACGGATTGCATTATAATGTAGCCGCCTTTGATTTTGCTGGTCTTTATCCTAGTATGATTATTGCTAGGAATATCTCGTTTGAAACTCTTACAGAAGAGCCAACACTATTCAGTGCTGACTTGAATACTCCACAGAATCTACAACCTGTAGCAGAAGACTACGAGAAAGATATGCGTTATTTCAAGACTGACAAATTGGGATTACTGCCTCGCTCTCTTATCGACTTGAAAGAGTTGAGAGGCGAGTACAAGAAGTACATGAAAGAGGCTAGGAAGGCTGGAGATAAGGAGGCTGTTGTTAAGTGGAACAACAATCAAATGGCTGTAAAGCGTTTGATGGCTTCCTTCTATGGTATCCTTGCCTTCAAGGGATTCGGTTGGTCGAATGTAGACCTAGCCGCTAGCATTACTGCTAGTGCAAGAGAGGCTATTCGTAAGGCCGCATTTACAGCAAGGGAGATGAAAGGATGAACCACTATACAATGAATGAAGATTCCGATTATTTTCTTTTACATGAAGAATTAGAAGATTACGACTACATACACTTTTACATTACCACAGACTCTTCTAAAGATAAAATAGAAAGAGATATTATAGAGATTGAAATAGATGGCAAAAAGGTCTGCCGGATGCCATTACTAGTCCTTTGCACAAATTACTTATTCTTAGAAAGAAAGACATTCGATATTAGAAAGGTGATGAAAAAATGAGGTGTATTTGTGGAGCGTGGCATTGTGAAACTATGGGAGTAGCCTATTCATTCGAGTGCTACTATTGTCTTGAAAAGGGGTATCTATTACTTAAGGAGGTGACGGCGTGAGTTGGCGACCACCAAAAATCGTGACCAAGATAGTGAAAGCCTATTGGTGCATAAAATGTGATGAAGAAATGTCATCGTGTCCCTTTTGTGAGAAACCATATCTTTGCGGTTGCGGTGGCTATGTGGGTAGGTTCTTTACTCCAAGAGATATAATGAAAAGAGAGCAAGCGATTGTAAATGGAACGAAGCCTAAACACACTTACATGATGTATGGTATTGATTGTTGCGGAAAGTGCGAAGAGAAATCCGAAGTGCTTGACATAGATAAATTGGAAAAAGAGGGTTGGTGTTGAGAATGGTGGAGGTGACGGCGTGAGTTATATTGAAGTTTATTTTTACGAAAACGAGTTTAGCGAGGCTTTAGATAAAATCAGTATGGATTTTTTCGGTCACACTAATTGGGAATATGTTACTGGAGAAAAAGGTAAATCATATACATTCAAGTTTAATGTTCAGCCATCTAAGAAGAATAAGGAGGTGACGGAGTGAAGTGCATTAAACCCAACAAGCATTTTCCTCAATTTGAGAGCAAGCACAATTGTAAGACTTGTACCGCTAGTGAGTTGAAGAGAATTTGGGTGACAACCTTCCCACCCCCTACTTTACAGGATATGTCATATGGAGGAAACCCTAATGATTAAAATAGTGGGAATTATCGCCGTAGAAATATCGAGGGTGATAATATGAGATGTGTTAGATGTAATAGGGTTGTTAGGGTTGTTCACCCTTCCAAGAACTATTGCTTCTCATGCTATGTTAAATACTATAGGGCAACTGTAGTAAATAAAAATAAAAGAGGAATAAGAAATGTTTAATTTAGATGAATTGATAGAAGTACAAAAAACAACAAACGGGACACTCAGCGAACTACTGGCTAATGTCAAGAGAAGCAATAAGATTTTGATGATGGTCAACATTGTCAACATTGCTACTATCGTCACCTTATTGGTGGTGGTACTTTGATTCTAACTCTTCTAGTATTTGCACTGATGTTCATTTGGCTAGTGACTCTTATTTGGTATCTTGATAAGTGCTATTATGATGTTAAATGGGCTATAAAAACTTCCAAAGAAAATAATTCTGTCTTTAGTTGGGAAGATGCTTTTGGAGGTGAATGATATGGAAGTAGTTTATGGACACACAGACTCAATCTATGTCAAGGTGGATTCTATAGAGTCGGCTTTTTCATCCCTTGAGAAAATAAATGAAGAAGTTAGGACTATCTTTCCTAATTTACTAGGGTTAGAAGAACACCCTGTTATTCTAGAATTTGAGAAATACTTTGAATCATTAGGCGTAGGAATCACAAAGAATAGAAACGCCGGATTGATTTCTTGGGAAGATGGAGTTTGGTTAGACGAACCTAAATTTACCTTAACAGGATTTACTTCTAAGAGAATTTCCGAGACAGTAATGGCAAAAGAAGTTCAAACAGTAGCCCTCAATATGTGGGTTTCCGGTAAATCCGAAAAGGAAATAGTCGATTATGCTAAGTCTGTCTACATGAAAGTACTGAATGGTGAACTCAACTACCAAGAAGTGGCAAAAAGAACTAGACTAAAGAAGGAGAGATTTCAAGTCAAATGTACCTGTAATAAGAAGTACGACATTAGGGAAATTTCTTGGACCGATGGGGAGTTTTATTGTAGCAAGTGTGCCAAGCACCCGTCTACTTTCTTAACGACCAAAGGAAAGAAGCCAACAATTAGCGAAGGTATTGTAGGAGTGTTGTACTCTATGCAAGAAAGAAATATTACCTTTGAAGATTCTTATGTCTTCCTAAGAATAAGACCAAGTGGTTTCTTTACTGACCCACTAAGCGGTGTTCGTAAAGAAGCCACTTATGTTTCCGGAAATACTTTTTCCGAGATAGAGGGTTTTGAACCCGATTGGCCCCACTACGCCGAACAAGTAGTGAGTAAAGTCCAACCTATTTTCGATGCTATGGGTTGGGATACTAAACAAATAAAAACACAGCAGAGAAACTTTGACGAGTGGTGGTAATTATGACCGAAAAAACAGAATACGAAATAGAAATAGAAGCGATGGCAGAATACACTTACCAGTTTTTGCCGGAAAACTCCGACGACCCTACAGAACCTATCTTGAAGATAAGTAAGTCTTCTCTTGGAACATTCGATTGGTGTCCAAAGAAGTACGAATTCAGTTATGTTAAGAGGCTACCTCAAGACCAAACAGAAGCAATGAGAAAGGGTACAGTCATGCACAATGCTAGAGAAGATTTCTTCAATGACTTTGATATTAAGAAGGCAGAAGATATGTCCCATAGTGAAGTGTTAGACTACTGCGCTACTCTCTTCCCTGTAGATGATTACTTTGACGACTACCAAACTATTATTGCATTTGAAGCACAGCGATTTGTAGATGCTAGAAGTGACGAAAAACTAGATGAGTTTTTACCTGCTTGTAATGAAGGTAAGTTCGATTGTGAAGTGGTAATTCGAGCAGACCAAAATCCAGACTACCCTCTTAGTAGAGATTATGTTGTGCATCTTCAAGGAATTATTGATAGGATATTCTTGGAAGACGGCGGCTACATTCCTATGGAATTCAAGACCGGACCTTGGAAGGATTACAAAGCGACCTCTATGAGAAAGGAAATGGCATTCTACAAGATTCTAATTGAAAACTCTAGTGACTCGGTTTTGAGACAGGCTGGATTAGAACCTAATATTCCTGTTAGTCATTGGGCTTGGTATTATCCAATCTCTAATCATTTCCACTGCGAAGACGCTACTAGCAGATACCGTGTGAATAATGTAAATGGAGTTATGAAAAACATTGCTAAGTTGATTCACGCTTACGAGCAAAAAATATTTGAGACTAAGTTTTACTACAAGACTTGCACACACTGTTCCTTCTTTGGGCTTTGTGATGCGGCTCAAGATAGTGGGTGGTTATGATGAACGATAATGTGAAGAAGGTTGCTTTAGATGCAATTACTATTTTGCATTCGTTAGGATATACACAATACGCAATGCCATTACTAAACCGTTTGGAGAGATTAGATGAATGAAGAAGATATAGAAATTATTGTTAGAAATAGAGATTGGTCTTTCTCGGAACTCTCTAATTTAAGAAGCACTATTTCTGCACTAGGAGATGAGATTTACCATGAAATGAATTTAATGGATAGGTTTTCCATGATTAGAGATGCGGAAGTTTATCCTTCTAAAACCTATGAAGAGAGTATGAAGAAAGCAGTTAAAATAGAATTAACTGGAATGATTGCAGAAGTTTTTACTAAAATGCTACAAACAGCAAAGATTGATTTTGGAGGAAATAAAAATGAAATATCCGAGAGAAGTGTGGGCGGGAAGTCACATCAAGAACGCCCCACAGATGAAGAGAAGAGTAGTACAGAAGAAGAGTGACTACATTGATTTTGTGAGAAGTCACAATAATAGAACCAATGTCTACACTACAGTCTACGACTTTGCTAAGTTTGCAGAAACAGCAAAGGTAGAATCTTCTGTTATCCTAGATAGAGTATTCTTTGACTTTGATGCTCATGGAGAGGGAGGATTGTGGCATGCTTATGCGGATTTGAAAGATACTTTGGACTACATTGGCGACACTAAACACACTCTTTTCTTCTCCGGAAGAGGGTTCCACTTGTTTGTCTTTGGAGAAGTGACTGATGAACCAAGAAACCTACAGTTCTATTTTAGAGAAGTAAGAGATTACTTACTAGGACAACGCTATAAGGCTTCTATGCTAACTTTAGATGAAAGAGTAGGTCAAACTACTAGACTAAGAAGAGTACCAAATACCGTAAATCTAGCCAGCGACAATGGACACGGCATCCCCTACTATTGCATTCCAATCTTTGAAGAAGATATAGAGAAGGGAATCGAACACATACTAGATTTGGCTATGGCCCCTCGTCTTGTTCCTATGGAGTTCTCCGGTAGCAAGTTAGCAGTATGGCCTTCCGCACCCCCCATTGATGAGGTCGAAGGGGAAATTGAGCCTGTAGTCGTTGAGGGTTCGCTCCCTGTTCTCCCCTGCATTTACAATGCTATAATGGTTGAGAACCCTTCGCACATGGCTAGAGTTTATTTGGTATCTTGGTTCCGAGATTTACTAACAGGAAGACAAGATTTGAAAGACCAAAAACAAAAAGAATCAATACTCAATACTATTGTAGATGAGATAGAAAAGATTGCTACTAGTTCCGATGAAGTTTGGCTTGATTGGGATAAGGCAACAACAAGAAAACATGCAAAATTTACCGTATATGGTAATTACAATACTCCCAACTGTAAAACCAAGTTAATACCCGAAGGGTATTGTGCTGGTAAATGTTGGAGATACCCCGACTATTTGGAGGAAAAGAAATGAAATACGAAAGAATAAAATGGAATCAAATGATATACGGCCATGCTTATTATGATGAAGGAGAACAAGAAGAACCTGCCCCTGTCATTTTATCCGCTTGGAGATGGGAAGTTAGAATGGAAGGAAGACAGGTCTTTTGGAGATTTGAAAATAAGATGATGGGGTCTTTTGAGTTCTCCCCTAAGAGATGGAATGATGAAGGAAATGAATATCCCAAAGAGTGGCCGGATTGGTTGCTTTTCGATTTCATAGATTATGTATGGGGCTATACCGACAAAGAAACAAAAGTTCTCACCACATCTATAAACGAAGACTCTAAGCAACAAAAGTTGGAGTTGGAATGATGTTGACAATAGATAGTAGGGAAAGAAAAGGCTCTAAATTAGTTGATTTAGTTATCAAGAAAGCCGATGCCCTAGGAATACCAAATGAGAAGAAGTGGATAGAAGTAGGGGACTATGTTTTTGACGATGTTTGTTTTGAGGCAAAGTCTTGTCTTGACTTTATTCAGTCCATTCTAAGTAAAAGAATTTGGACTCAAATAGATAACATGGACCGACATTACAAACACAACATAGTAATTATCTATGGTGACTTAGACGCCGACATTAGTTCTTTAATATCTAATTCTAAAAATACTAACTTTGTATTCAGTAGACACAATCTAAGAAGGCGATTCTTAGGAGCAATAGGTAGGATTACTTTAGATACGGACACAAGAGCCTTTTGGGTTCCTAGTGAAAACGAAGCCTCTTTGATAATCACAACTATTTGTAAGATGAAGCCAATAGAAAGACCCTCATTGAATCCTCAATTGATAAAAAGGATAGCAACTGATGATATGAGAGTCGATGTATTGACTTCTATTAAAGGAATTTCAGTGAAGAAAGCCAAAGCCCTTTTGAAGAAATTTGGCTCTGTCGTTGAAATTTCCTATGCCAAACTATCCGAAATAAAGGCAGTAGAGGGATTCGGGACTACCCTTGCTGAAAGAGTACTTGAAGTCCTAAACACAGAAGATAAGGTGACAATATGAATGACGAAGATTGGGTGATAACCCCCGAATATGAAGACGAAGAATTACATGCCCTTCCTACGGAAGAAGCGAGAGAACAGCCGGATAGAATTATAGGAGATACTAAACTGCCTAAATTCTTAGAAGGATGGGTAAAGGAAGCAACCAATGTTTCCCACTACAATGAAATACCTGCGGCCATGACTGCCTTAGTACTAGTCGGGCAAATGTGCAAAGGTTTTGTTAGGATACCAATTAAATCCTCTATCATAGATTCTAGAGTACATTTCATTTGGATTCAAACTTCCGGTACTGGAAAGAGCGAACTGATGAATTTTGTAATTCCTGTTTCAAAGGGACTATGGGATAAGATTAACGCACATCACAATTACAGGGAACACAAGTACATAGGACCACACGAAAAACTACAACAGTTCGACAACTTTGAGGTTGTTGAGTACACGGATGCGGCTTTGATTGGATACCAAAAAATAGTAATTGCTAATGAAACCTTTGCAGAAGAAAATGTAGATGTTGAAGTTGGAGATGAAGTATGGGAGCCTGTCAAAGGTTCCTTAGATGGACATGGTTTAGCCCGATGGGATGAGTTCACTAACTCCGGAGTTTTCAGTAAGACACAACACAAGAATTCAATTGTCACTTATTTGAATACTCTAATGAATTCTCTTGGCGGTTCCTCTCAAGTAATTACTAAGAAATTGAAGGAAGGTCCAGTAGTAGAATGCCATTCCGAGCGTTCTATTATGGCAACTACCTTTCCTCCGGATGAACTAGATAAGGCAATTACAGAAACAGGATTATTCCAAAGAGCGACCGTATATATTTGGAAAGTACCCGAATATATTAAGGATGAAATTGATGAAATGATTGTTGATAACTTCGGAACATTTGAAGATGTTAATCTGCCTATTGAGAAATACACAGAAGAACTATTCGAGATTTACAAATTAACACAGGCCCGCTATCTCTCAACTGCTAAGTACGACGAACAAGGGAATGAGATAGAAGGACCCAATGCTACCAAAGTGGTCCGAAGAGGACCGGACTTTAGAGATGCTATGCGCCTACGAATGCACGACTTGAGAAAAATGGTAAAGGCAGAGGAAGGCATAACTAGAGAGGCCGCTAGAACCTTCCTAACAAGGATGAACATAATGATGGGTAGGATTGCCTACCTGTGTTCTGTAGTCGAAGCCAAGGACATAAAAGACCCTAAGAAACAGTTTGTAGTCACTGCTAGAAATGTCAATCAATCTGCTTTTATTATCCGCAACTGCTATAAATCATTGATTTCGTGGTTTGCTCAAAGCCTACGGGTCACTAAGTCCGGTATGGCAAAAACGATTGGAGCGGGATATTTGGAAGTCTATGAAAATTTGAAGAAAACTCAAGTTCGTAGAATCAATGATGTAGACGGTTGGGTTCCAAAGAAATCTATGATGGAGAACTACCGAACTACAAAAAATGTAAGTCCAGCAACAGGGTACAATCATTGGGATAAAGTCGAAGGATATTTTGAGGAAACAAAAGACAACCGAGCAGTATTCGTTAGACTAAAAAAAGAAGGTGAAAGAAAATGAAAAAATACGAAAATACATTCATCGTTTTCGATGTGACAAAAGGACCAAAAGTTATCATTGAAGCGTTGAATACATACGGCGAAGAAGGGTGGGAATGTTCTACCATGATTACGGTAGGAAACATGAACATTGTTGCTTTCCTAAAGAGAAGCCTTGGCGAAGAAGAAACCAAGGCCGACCCTACTACGGAAAAAATCAACAAACTTTGGGCTACCGATGGCGGTAAGTGATTCCATGTCTAGTGTACTAGCGTTGGACATAGAAACTAAGAATATGTCCCATGAGATAGGTGGGTTTGGTAATACTCACATGTTCCAAGTATCTACTGTAGCAACTTGGGATGGGTCAAACGGTACAGTTTATCTCTCCAAGGAAGAAGTAGGAGAGAGCGTAGATACTCTAACCAAGTCCGGATTTAGTGTGAAAGATATGTCGGAGTTGAAGTACGATTTGGAAAAGCACCAAGAAGAAGGAGGCCTACTATTGGGCCACAACATAGGTGCGTTTGACTTACCTATCCTAAAGAACTCCTTAGACATATATTGTGTTAGAAAGTATTTGGATGATAAACAGTACATTGACACCAGCCGCTACTTAACTAGTAATTTTGGAGAGCGATTCAAGTTGCAGAACTTAGCAGAAAACACCTTGAAACAAGATAAGTTGATGGAAAGCGCAGAAGCACCTAAACTTTGGAAGATGGGTAGATATGAAGAGGTTGTAGAGTATTGCATGAAGGATACTCAAATTGTATATGACCTTTGGAAGCATGGTCAAGAGAATGGTTTAGTCAAGGCATTCTCGATAGAGAAGGAAGAATTTTTAGATTTGGAGGTTGATTGGTAATGGATACATGGGAATGGATTGGTTTGTTTGCCTTCCTTATCGTTGTAATTCTGTTGTTCTTTGCCGCTTTTGGTGGCTCGAACCTAACAGAACAAAGCGTTGAGGAATACATGCAACGGCTGATGAAAGATAGTGCCGAAGATAAGAAATGACGCTAAAGCAGAAGTGTTCTAAATGTGGTGAATCCACTATTGCACTTAGGCTACAGGGTTTCTATCTAGGTTCGGATAAGAAAGTAAAGTTGTGGGAATGTCGTTCATGCGGCTACATTTGGAAATAATTTGGTCACTCGGCTCGCTCTATTTTGGGCGAATCGAGTGGCCATTTTTTTATGGATTTTTTTCTGGTGTCCAAAAGTGATTTGAAAAAATACTATTTTTTTAAGAATAGCGATTGCCAAATAGAGTAGGCCCCATCCAAAGAAAAAATAAATAAGATAATGTCAGTATTAAAACCAATACCATTTCTATTTTTTCCCGTTTTAATTTCATGGAGACATAAGGGTTAGAGTGTAATTAGTAGTAGTCGTACCGCCGTTGTTAGTGGCGGCTACTCTCACAGTCATGTCTGCTTGAGCGCCCGGATTTAATGAGCCAGCAATCGTCGCAACTAGGTTATTCCAGTTGACAGTTGTAGGGCCAGTAATAGTACCACTGCTTGGGCTTGAACTCCAAGATGCTACTATTCCTTCGGGGTCATTTAAACTAACAATAGACCACTGCCAAGAATTAACATTACCAACTACTTGGGAATAGAATCCAAAGGTAATTGCTTGCCCTGCTTGAATATCTAAGGGTGCTTGAAAATCTTTATCATTTGTAGCAGTGCCGCCAATAGTAGTTGTAAATCTATTATCATTACCTGCGGCATCTTGTATTAAAAGAGAAGAAGGTGCGGCTTCTCCCCTCTTAGGATAAGAATTGAAACCAAGAACAACATAGCCAAAACTCACTCGTCATTCCCCGCATCAATATCATAGAATAATTTAAGTCCAATAAGACGAACTACCCCAGTTTGAGAACTAGAAGCCGTTTTTAAGTTGAGTTTAAAATATGTCACGCTATCAGCAGAAGCATTTGTTATTGTTAATGCACCACTTTCTGCGCTCACATTTATGTCATTAGAAGTACCACTATGGGCTTTTGCTCCGGTTGCGGCAACTGCGGGATAAGCAGTATTTAGGGCGTAATTATCATTAGCACTTAGTCCAGTTAATTCCCAAACTGCCGTACCTGTATTTGTTCCTGTGACAGTCCAAAAGGGCTGAAAAGTCACTGTTCCTTCGTTCCATGATTTAGGGAAAGCAACAGTAAATTGAGCGTGGTCGTCTGCATCTGCGGCAAAATCTAATATTTGTAATTCCGGCCTACCTGCTGTCATTTCAACTTGAGTTAATGCAGAACAACCAGCAGTTGTTGTTGGAGTCATAGCAGAAGAAGGAACCCAAATAGAATGTTTCCCTCCTTTCAATATAGGAGTATCAACACCGGAACCATCTAAATATCGTAATTCATCATCGGACTTAGCATATATTTGCCCATAACTACCAGTATTTGAAGGGGCAGAAATTTCTTTCAGTAGTATTTGTCCCTCAAAAGTAGACTGCCCGTTGACTAAAAACGGACCCCCCGAAGAAGAACCTCTTGAAGCGATTCCTTTGCTATCCATATTAACAGTGCTCGTAGCACTGAAAGTAGAATAAGCGTTATTATAGCCAAGACCAAGACTTCCAGTAGAAGGGTCACTTCCGTCTGCAACTGGGGTAATTAAAATCCAACCATCGTCGTGAAAGTTGTTCTGTAAAAAGCAATCAATATCATTTGTTGCGTCGTTAATGTAGACTTGTAAAGCCGCACCATCATAAGTACCGCTTTCTTTAATTCTAAATTGAGAAATGCCAAGAGTAGAGAAATAAGAACAGTGTTCAATTGATATGCCATTAGAATTCCCTCCCCCAAATAAATGTGAAGCAGTTAATTTAACTGTTTGGTGCCTTGAACTATCATCTTCTCTAAGTGTAAAAGTACCAATACCTCTTTGTTGAGTTCCTCCCGTACCGCTCGCAGAACCTCCACTTCTTCCCTCAATAACGGCAAAAGTGTACCATCCTACTGATAAATCATCTCCAAAGTCTATGTACGATTGAAATGTATTACCTGTAATTTTAGCATCACCTGTGACAGTTAGAGTACTTCCGTCAAAAGACATGTTTGCCTCTCCAGTTAATGTACCATCCCCATCCGAAGTTAGAACTCTATTGGCTCCATCCGATGCAATTACTTCTGTTAAATCTAAATTGATTGTAGCAGAATAGGCTCCACTTGTAGTATTGGTTTCCGAAGCAATATCAATACCGGCTCCTTCACTTAAATCGACTCCTGTAATATCACCTTGAGGGGCTAATGCGGCAATTGAAGCGGCTGTGACTGATTTGATTACATCGGAAGAACCAGTATCTTGAATCAAGACTTTATCATCGCTTGCTACTGTCGCTGTACCAATACCGGAAATAAATAAACCCGCACTAGTTCCAGTAATAGCACTTGTTTCTGTGTAGGTAGTACTTCCAGCATCATAGCCGATGCTCATTGAATTTTCACTCTTAGCCGTAGTCAAATACTGAATAGCCCTACCGTCTACCGTACCGCTCGCATCTAATTTGATTATAGCAACAGGAATATCGCCCGCAGTTAGTTGTGGCACTACATCAGTATCGGCCTTATCTCCTCTAATGGCCAATACATTTGTAGAGTCACTAGTCACTACTAAGACGAAATATGCGTTTCCGGAGGCAGGTTCATCGAAGGTAGAAGGAGTTCCTTGAGTGAAAGTAGCAGTAGCAATTTCTGGCATTAGTTTTCCATCTCTAATGACTGTACCTGCCCTCACTACGAATTGAGTATTTCCACCGGAGTTTGTTTGTACGATACTAAAGTTCTTAGTTGCGTCTGCTGTAGTTCCATTTAGGATAGCATAACTGTTCTGCAACCCTACTGATAGTGCTTTAAACAACCCACTGTGGGGGAAATCTACACCATCAACTAATCCGCTACCTGCTGGATTAGAATGGAATCTACTGTACTGTCCTATATTTCTGCTGTCTGTCATATCACTCAACCTCTATGGTAATGTAAAAATCAATTTCTTCTCCGGAAGTAAATGGCCCTATTCCATCGAATGTAATTCTAGATAGCATTTCAGTGTATTCTGCTATTGCAGTTTCCGGTACATTTTCATATGCTTTATTAAAAATACCTATTTCTCTTATTGTGTACCCTGCTACAGAAGAACCCAAAAGAGTGAATTTGAAATCTATGACATTCCCTTCACTAGTAGAGGAAGAGGCGGATATGTTGTAGATGGGTACATCTAAATTAGTTGCCGAGGGGTCGGTAGCATTGCCTCCCACTCCCACCCTAGCCTTTGTGAATATGGTTTTCAAGTGTAAGGCAAGGCTTTCTCTAACGGAATCTACTATCAAAATTCTTCCTCCAGTATAGTCGTAAGCGTATTTCCACCAGTTGATAGGCCCAAAGGTAGGGCGAAGCCTAGAGTCTGCTCAAACCCAAGATTGAAAGAGTTTGCGCTTGCATTGGCCCTCTTCTTGACGATTAACTTTCTTTCAGTGATACCTATTTTTCCGAAGTAATCTCTAGAAGTACGGACATTGTTGAAAGCCTCACTTCTTACATTTGCCTCTATCTTTTTATTATTTTTCAAGATTTCAGCAAATCTATCGGTTAAGCCCTTAGTGAATTTACCAAGTTCTAATTTAATAGTACCCATTTGAGTATGTTCCATTTCTAAAATGACATATTTGGAGGAAGTAATACCTTCTTGTAATAGTTCAAGTTCGATAATATCCGAGGGCCTTATTTGTCCTAAACTCCTATGTCCTAGTTCTAAAGAAACCTTCTTGTTAGAACTGGAATGTAGTCTTAATAGATTATACGCCCTACTGTCTACTTCTTCTTGAGTAGACAAACTATCGTCGTTGACTTCTAGTACCTTTCTTCCTCTCTTACGGATACTACTTCCATTCTTCCTAATAGCAATCTTATCCTTAGAATAGACCCTTACTTCATTGTAGAAGTCAAAGAGAACATCGGATTGGCTAAAGTTCACAATTTGTAAATCATTATTCATATCAGTAATTTTTATCTTCGGTGAAAAGGCTGAATCCTTTTGGTCCTTGATTGAGAATTTGTCATTATCATAAATCAATTGTTTATTCTTCTTTTCAATTAAGTAGTTGATTGCAGAGAATAAATCTACTCCCTTTAGATTGGGTGCTACAACTAGAGGATAGTCGTCGGTATAACCAGTAGTGAATTCTATGTCATTCTCTTCAAAGAGATTATTGATGAGGGTTTCTGTTTCTTCTCCAATAGTGACTCCCGAACCTATAACAGCACGAATAGGCTTTCCTTTTAAGTTCTTATTCGTAGTAATAGTAATCGTATCCGATACTGAAACCACACCCTTAGTCAACTTATGTTCTCCAAATGTAATAGTAAGTCCTCTTCCTATGGTTTCGCTATCTCCTGTTCCTAGCCAATCTATTTCAGTTGAAGTTTTGAAGGTAGTATTACCATCGCTGACGCATAGTGTTGAAGGTATTTCTGCCTTCTTAGTTGTCATATCAGCGAATTGGTATAGGGCCAATAGTGGACTTCTAGACACAATATGTTCCTTTGTACCGGAGGCTAGTTTTCCGTCCATATCTATCACACAATACATGGATAAGACTCCTTCATTGTGACCTACATTTTCAAAGGAACCATTTAGTGTTCTATCGTAAGCAGATTCCACCCTAATGTGATAGTCTTGAGTAGCAGAATAAGTTTCATCTTTATATGGCATCTTAGTATATTCCGAAGATAGGGTATTCAGTTTAATTCTGCTAGGTGTATATTCATAAGTACAGGTTTCGTTAGGTTGCATGACTCTGTAATATCCCGCAGTTAATTCTTGGTCTAGTATCAAAATATGTCTTTTAGTGCTATTTCCACTATCTATTTCATGGGAAACGACATATCCTAAAAAGGTAGGAGAAACATTCTGCATGCTATGTTGTTGAGTATCTGCATCAATAGCAGGTTGCGCTACTGCGGTTCCTGTAGCATATTCTGTACCTGCTTCCGAGGCTAAATAGCAACCTGTTAAATCCTTCACATAGTCTAAATATGGATAGGTGCTAGAGTTTAGAATATATTTGTAATGAGTTGTTCCCGAAGGCCCCCTAGGATTTGTTGATTCTTTAGTGGGTAATTTTACCCTCAATTTAAATCCTAAATATATTCCTTCTGCATCTGTAGTAGCAGATGAAGTATCGGCATCACCACCTCCATTATCATCTAATTTGGTAGTAGCAAATCGGTTGGGCCTAGTAGCCATGCCGTAGTTGATAATTGTAAAGTTCTTGGATGAACTATCAGTGTACTCTCTTAGATGTGCATTTTTAATTGGAGGCATTACTGTACCAGCACTGGACAGAGTATCTCCTCCGGAAATATCAAATCTATCGAGGACCATACCCACCAATCCGCTCTTCAAGAAAGAGGCGGCTGTAGCGGGAGAATTGGTGTGTAATCTTAGGTCATTATATTGCTTAAGAAGAAGGCTAGAGTGTCCGTTGTGTTGTTCCGAATCAAAGGTAAGGTTGGTGATTACCATAGGCAAAGCCAAGTGGCTTTCGTGTCCAGCACTTGTAGTTCCTACATTGAATGCTTGACCTGCCTCATCTGTGAAAGCGTCACTAGAATAATTTCCACCGTGAAATAAAGCAACGAGGGGTTGTATAGAACCATCTAGTTTGTTGACATTCTGTGCATCTCCGTGTCCACTAAATGCGGCTTGGTGTTTAACCGCCTTGAATAAATTACCTGTAGCAAATCCTCCCGAACTTGTTGTACGAACTACCTTTCTAGTAGAATCCCCATGATACAAATTCTTTAGAGTTATTTGAGTTGTCGAAATACTGGAAACTTCCCCAATCATGTTTCCATCACTATCACAAATAATGTCATTTGCACTTAGGGACGAACTCACATCTGAACTAGCGTCTATAGTATTATCACTATCATCGAGGCTAAAGGTCACTCCTAAATCTGTAAATTCATAATAGTGATAATTAAAAACTCTCATTGTTTTCTTTTTGTCCGGCAGATGTTCCGGATTTATTTGATTCATATTTGAGTCAAACAATACCTCGGTTAATCTCATTAAACCAAAAGTGGTCATTTTGGTAATATCTTCTACATCGTATTCTAGAATGGCCGCAGTATCATAATCGCTGTCTAGGTATTTCTTTGCCTTTCCAGCACCACCATACTTGGAGTGTTTATCGGAAGTAGTATCTTCGGTTGGTTTGTTCAACAAATATAGACTAAAGTTTTTCAAATCTCTATTAGAGTAGAACAAACTATCATCTCTTAAACTACTGTATGGTAATAAGTCCGAAGTCGCAAATAAGAATAATCTAGCAGTCTTTGGGTCTAGTTGTTCCAAGAAATCTTTAATGTAGAAGTTAGATTTAACCCTGCCACCTAATGTAGGGTCGTGAGAAGTTAGAACCTTATCTCTAGTGTGACTTGCTTCGTGTACGATATAATCCCAAAACAGTGAACCACTAGCGGGGAAGTATCCTCTTTCTTCAACTGGCAAATGTAAGTGAGCAGTTTCTCTAAATCTGCTAGGTATCTTTTCTAAAGCGGTAGAACTTCTTCCTTGATTCATTTTGTAAGCCGAGGCATAGTATTGAACAGAACTGCTACCGTCATAGTAATTAGCATCGGAAGCCCTACCGACCTCTTCCTTTTCTGCTGTGCTAGCATCAGTAGTGTGGTAGTCGCTGGCGATTGCTTGAGTTTTTCTATTGAAAATTCCTTTCTCAATATGGTTTATTTTGTAAAGTGGAACCCCATATTTTTCAATATAGGTTCCGACCAATTCGTGAGATAGTGCTGTGGTTGGCCTAATGTAATTGTAGTAAGTTGGCTTCTGCATATCATCAGCACTGTAGTCAACTCCCGCTTCTACTCCATATAGAGAATTCAATAGCGTCACCATCTTACCTCCATGCAAATGTTCCCCATTTACTAGGTACAAATTGTGAGTATTTTTTCCGGAATACTGATTATTTACAGCAGTTGTGAACCCTAATGTGGAAATAGTTTCTCCGGAACTGAAATTGTTCACTGGCCTATCCAAGAAAACTCTCCAAGTATCTGCCCCGCTTGAGACTGTATTAAAACATACTACTTGAGTGCAATACCCTACAAATACAGAACTCAAATAAATAGGCAATCCTACATCTGCTACCGCCTTAATAGTAGAAGTGTTAGATGGGGTAAGGTCTAAATATTTTTTACCAGCAATATCGAAACCACTATCGCTTCCTGTAGTAGTACCTATTGTGGTTAATGTCACATCATAAGTATCGTAATCGTTGTGGTCTACTCTTCCTAAAGTGACTGGAAGATAAGGGGCTAATTCTATGGTGGTCTTTCCATCTACAGTAGAGGTGTTCAAGACAGTAAAATCAATCAAGGTATTGACTGTTTCAAAGGTTTCATAATTTGTACCTCCATCACTTAGTTTGGCTTGGAATGCTTCTTCTTTACCTATCGAAGTAGGGTGTTGTATGTGAAAACCAACAGCATTGCTATCAACGCCGGAAGTTCTAGAAGTAGTAGTCCCACTTAATAGAGTACCGTCTAGTTTTTCGCCACTGCTGAAAAGCAGTCCTTTGTCACTGTTTCCTCCTAGGCTAGTAGCAAAGGTTGTTAGTTTATTGTTAGAAGATAGTGCCTTGTTTAGAATGTAATTGGTTTCTATTTCTTTCCACAATTGTACTTCATTATGTGTGGAAGTACCATATGCTTCTGTTAATGGTAGGTTTTTGAGAGTGATTCTAGTAGTGGTGTTAGAGGCTCCCTCCCCGATATATGCTACAACTCCGTTAGTGTATTTCACGAAGAGTTTTGTATTTGCTAAAGAATTAACCGTTATTGATGATGTTAAATCAAAAGTCTTACTATTGAAATTCAAATCATTCCCACTATCTAAAACACCGACGAGTTCTAACTTGTTATGTGGACTCATAGTTGAATAAATTACATCTTCGGAGAAATTAGAATTGCGATTTACTATTGGAGAAATTAGTTTTGAATAATTATCTCTACCGGAAATAGTCATGGTACTCATACCCATATTTTTGTCTATTTCTATTTGTTCTATTTCTCCATTGAATCTCTCTACTTCAATGATATATTGTCCGGAGACATATTCTAAAGAAGTAAAGACTGTAGTGCGCTTTTTCACCTTAGCATTAGAAAATGATAATGTCAAATATTTTTGGTCTTTGCTTGAACCTGTCACAGTTGCTTCAAGTCCAGCATAGTTCTTATCCAAGAAAACTATTCTTAGTTGACTTTCTCTACCTTCCACGAAAGGAAAGGTGGTAAGTAGATTGCTCTTAGATGAACTAAAAGCCCTACGGTATAATCTATCACCTGCGCTCAATGTATAGGAAGATGCAGAAAAGGCACTTTCTGTATCCAATCTAGAGTTTCCATCAAAAGTAATATCTTGTGTAAATGCGCTAGCGTTAAAAGAATCAATTGTACTAACTCTTACTACTCTAGACCCTACCAAAACTTCATCATATTGTGATAACAAATTTGCTAAATCATATCCTTCTTCTGTAGTAAATGTGTACTCATTTCCTGTGACATTCGCTTTCACTGTCGCCTTGAGTGGGAACCATTCAAAGAACTCGCCCCTGTGTTGTTGCTGTCGAACTCTAAAAGCCTCGAACTCTCCTACCTTTGAGGACATGATTCGGGAGGTGTCTACGATTTTTGCCTCCGCATAACCCCCCCTACCTCCATATGATTCTTTCAAATTGGTGCTAAGAACCATAGGGGCTTCATTGGCTGTTTCGGGAGAATAGCCGTAGTGAAGATACCGATATGGGCCAACTAGATTGAGAGCAGATTTCACATTGTCGTCGTCACGCCTAGCATTGTAAAACGATTCATCGTAATCTGTGAAGTCATTATTCGCTAATGTCAATCCTTCATTAGAAGTCTGTTTGGTACTATTATAACTGCTGGAATTAGTAGGGTCGTCTAGTGTTTTTAGGTTATCAACAAGTGTAGTTTTGATGTTAAACTTGCTATAGTCTTTAATCAAGAATCCATAATCTTGAGAAGTGATAAATGTATTTGTTGTAAATGAACTAATAGTGGCACTGCTCATTTGAGAAGAAGCATATTTGACATAATATTTTTTATTGTGGTCAAGTTGATTTTTCTTATCTAGCCTAGAGTTGTGAAAGTAAAATAGGGGTTTAGAACATAGCAATGATTTATTCATTCTGTAGGTAGTACTACCCGCAGTAATCTCGGTAGCAAGAATACCGCTACTTACCGCTACGATAGTAGATTCGTCTTCATCATCTCCTTTGAACACCATGAATTTAGTGTTCTTAGTAATAGAAGAACCTAGTCTTGGCTCAAATTCAAAACTATCTCCCGAAACATCGTCAGTGGTAAATTGTGTAATTCTAGCAAAGTGGTGAGTCAATCCATTATCCGAGTTTATCAAAACATAGTAGTTGTGGTCACTAGCAGTGGAATTTAGACGAATACCTTCTCCCGTAATACTATCATAGCACTTTATCTTATACCCCTCAGTATTTTCTAAATTAGAATATTGAGTACCGGCAGAATCTGAACCTTGTAATTGCTGAATAAAGGTGTCATTATTAGAATCATCAGTAGAAATGTAAGTGAACATTCTATGAGTATCAGTGCAAGTAGCCGTGTCATGGATAATAGGATTCGTAGGACAGTCAAAATTGACATTGTTCCCTGCGTTTGCTAGAGTAGCGACTACAGTGGGATTTATTGTAGTACCCTTACGCATCACATAAACTGTCATTGGTCTATCTCCTCGAATCTAAAATAAAGCACAGTATCCGCAAATCTAGGGGTTAAATTATTGACATTGAATTTATTTCTAGCCCCTCTACTCATTGCGAATTCGTGAAACTCTCCCATGAATTGTTTGTTGGTAGTCGCACTATTTTGACCAGTAGCCCCACTACCATTAGCACCTAAAAATAAATCTTCTTTATCCATAGCAAAAGTCCCACTTCCAGAATGAGTAGCACTTGCTACTTCACTATTATTAAAATAAATTGCCATTACTTTACTAGCCGAATCATAGGTAGCGGCTATGTGAAATAATCCATCAACATAAGATGGATTCATTGGTGCTTTGATATAGAGGTCTGTTGAATTTAATGCAGTAGATTGAGAAGTATCCAAAGTCACTGCAAAAGAATCTCCGGAAGAAGACGATGGAGTAGCGGCAACCTTTCCTATGGAAGTAAAACCAAATCCATTCTTTATGAATAGTTCTTGGTCTTCGTGTAGTATGTCGTTTGCAGTGGAAATAAAGGTCAAAGTAGTCCCGCTATTTCCACTTGATTTTGTGGTTTTAGCGTAGACATGACTGTATTTACCATTCGAGTCAAAAATACCTTTAGCATACGAGGCTTGTGTGTGACTGGATAGTGGCCAATCTATTCCGCTAGAAGGTAAAATCAATGCAGAAGTTTCTAAGTTTTGAGTAGTAGTACCTAGTGTGACAGAAAATTTAATCTTGTATTCTGCTGGTTGATTTTCATTATGTGAAGTAGTATTTATCAAAGAAAGTTGCGCCTTACTACTGTGAAATATTCTCATCTCATGTGTATGCTTTGCAGTCTCAGCCAAATAATAATGAGAGACATAATCTGTTTGAGTCACATCGTTATCTACGGCTGGCATCACCTTTCCCGAATCAGTAGCCACACCTGTTAAACTGCCTACGCTATGCCTTCCGAATCCATTTATGTCATAGGGTGTCACAGTAGCCTCGATAGTAAAAGCATCGTCTAAGGACCAAGGACCGTAGATTACATCGTCACTACTGCCTACGCTAGAATCTGCTCCTATCGCAATATTATCATAATAGTCTATTTTGACATGACCATTACACATTACAGGAAAGACTAGGCTTCGTTGCTTTCCTGTTAATACTCGATACATAATTTCACCTCAAGAAAGAGCGTCGGCTAACTTGGTAGCGACCTTTCCGCTTGGGAATACTTCTGCGATTTCAAACTGCATAGTAAAACTCACATCAATAGTTTCCGAGTCTATTGTGGATTCAAAATTTCTAATAAATCCTTTCATTCCTTCGGAGGTACTTGAAGTTGGAAAGTCACTTTTCAAATCATCTCTAGTACCGTAGTTATCCAGTTTTCCATCATCGCCTCTAGAAGCATAAGTAAAGGGAATAGAAACAGCAGTTCTAGAGTTTCCATCATTACCTACCTTAGAATCATAAAGAAAAACTAATTCGTTAATTGACTGATATGTTTGTATTCCTGTTGAGTCTACACTGGAATGAATCATCTGTGCTATCTCAATAGGTGTGTATGTTTTTGCTCCTGTAGGTGCGTCACTTTCACTCCACTTTTTATTGATAGCCTGTTCTGTAATGAAACCTTGTAGGCTTACGCTCTTAGAAGCCATACCTAAGTCTAGTGCGGCTGTCATTGATTCTCCGGATAAAGCCCCCGATAGAGGTACTTCAAGAGAGGGAATGGTCTTGTTAGTACTGATGCTCAAACTAGTGACCTTCAAGGGAATAGTATTGATAGATAAGTCGGCAGTTTTGTATGCTCCAAATTTCAAGAATACTACATGGTCTAATGCGCTCATATTATCATGCTCCTAAACTTCTAGAGGAAGTCGTTCTGTTGATTTCCTTGTTAATCATCTTACCAACCTTCTGTGCTATGATTCTTAATTCACTATCGGAAGACCCCACCCTACCGTTAATATTGACAGTAATGTTATTTCCTCCACTGCTCATCATTTTTCTAGATTCTTGATTAGAATGTACTCGACTTCCCTTTGGCAGTCTCACTAGTTCCGGTCCTCTTTCTCCAACTAAGGAGAGGCCACTCGTAGTCACACCTCCGTTAGCGAATGGTTTTACTGCCGCAAGAACCAAACCAACAATGGAAGTCACAATGAACCCTATGATATATGGAATAACACTGCTTAATGCCACGCCCAAAGCCGGAATTGCGGCCACTATTAAAAGTCCTAATGCCATAATTGCACCAATAGCAAATAACAGTTGACCGAATTTGTTTAATATTTCATTTCCTCTATCTTCTGCTATCCTTACTGCGCTTTTTACTGATTCTACTATAAGAGCCAAAATAGGAGAAAACAATACCAACAATACTCCACCAAATATTTCTAATATTCCCTCTACTGAACCATAAATTCCTTCCAATAAATCGGTCATAGTACCATCTCCGAATATAGAACTGTAAATTAAATCAAGACCGTCAAGGATTTTACCAGCCCCCCTGCTAATCAAACCTATTCCAGTACTTGCTATCTCTTTCATTGTGTCTAGTACCCTCAAGAAAAATTCCGCTTTTCCATCTATTCCCTTAAACAAACCTACTAGGAATTTGAGAGCGACTAGTATTATAACCACAGCAAATCCTATCTTAGCAAAAACTAATAATACAGTAGCAAAAAACAGAAGACCTTTTTTAGCAAAACTAAAAATGCCTTTCATAAACTCTTTACCTTTTGATTTTACAAATTTCCAAATCCCAGTGTCAACTATTTCTAAGAAGTTGCCTATTCCTTTGGCAATTTTACTTTCTATAATTGCCTTACCTATTGCTTGCGCTATTGCCTGTCTAGGAGTTTGCGGAGTACCTCTCGCTTGCCTACCTATTTGCCTAGGAAAGGGTGCGTTTTTTATTGCACCAAATAAAAGAGATAATTGTCTTTTACTTTTACCATAAGTTCCTCCAACTCCATATATTACTGTATTTAAAAATCCTCCTTCTCTTTCTCCACCTTGAATAGCCCTTTTAAGTGGTTTAAGTAGGCCAGCATCTATGCCAGATAAAACGGTATCTAAGCGATTTTTAAAGATGAAATAGCCGGGGACTCCGTACATTAACTTGTGGAAAATTCCAGCAGGTCCACTAGTTGCTCTTAAAAAACCCCTATCCGCAGAACCAATAAATCTAGTAAGCACTGTGCTTACTTCTTCAATATTACCTATTGCACCTGCGGCAGAATCCCCCAAAGAAGAAACCGCTTGAGATTGCGCTTGCATTACTGTATTAGTTGCTCTCATTATTTTTATCATTTCTTTTTGAACTGATATTAAACCGGCCATTGAATTTTGAACTTGCTCTAAATCCAAAGGAACATCGGGAGTAGTCCGTTGTCTTCTCGGAGCCGTTCTTACCATCTCACTTCACCTTATTCATTTCCTTGTTCATGGCTTCGGATTTAAGTTCTTCTACATTCCTGTGGATATACAAAAAGTCCATCACCATACTTGCTGGCATTTGCATCACTTCTAAGGGGCTTATTGATAATGCGCTAGACAGTGTGTAGGTGATTAAGAGAGATGCCATAGCAGGGTCTTTACTCCTACCGTTAAGGGCATCTCTCACTCTTCGTTTTTTGCTGAATCCTCTGCTAATGCTTCCATTGGGTTAGGTAGCACTTCTTTTAATTGTGAGCCAATATATGGCGTGAGTCTAATTAGTTCTAGAGTAGATAGACTTGGTTCTGTACGAACAACAAACTTCTCTACTAGGTAGCGGTACATTCCATTTAGGTCAATGTCAAAACTTTGTGCCTTAGCATCAATGTTCATTAGAGAAGTCATGGCTTGTTCTACTTCTAGCCATGTGGGTTCTCTAATCCAAACCTTAAGGTATTCGTCGCTTTCCGGTGACACTCTTAATTCGTGACACTTCTCTTCTTGTAGTGCAAATAGCACACTCTTATCTTTTACGGTATTTTCCATAGTTTTCTCCACCTTCAAAACCAACAAACAAACAAACGGTGTTGGTGGAATATAATCATCCTTGTAAAATCCAATGTGTTATGACCTCACAAGTATGCAAACTTCTTGCTTGGATAGTGCCTTCAATAGTCACTGCTCCTTTGTCTTCCGGCATAGGCCAAGAGTTAGAAGTTAGGAAATAGTTGCTAAACTTGAGAGTAATCTTTTCTCCGTTGCCCTTTGTGAAAACTAACTCAACTTGGCTATCTGTAGTTTCGGAAGTATTGACTAGTTCATTATACATTCCATCATCAGTGACCATAGCACTGAAAGTCATTTCGTAAGTTCTTTGTGCTGGAATAGCATCCTTAACTCCTCGACTTCCAATTCCAATGAATCGCTTATCAGTAAGTGTATTATTCATGGCTAGGCTGAAACTAGTAATCTTCAAGAACGATTGTCCGAACATCTTAATTTGTCCATCGGAAAAGAAGAAAGGTTCTCGGAAAGAATCAG
>Ga0209232_1000134_pt1 | contig 45902 bp, 47 predicted proteins | sample ETNvirenome_2_60_FD_184066 | JGI IMG/M metagenome (GOLD analysis project Ga0209232, IMG submission 184066) | Marine viral communities from the Pacific Ocean - ETNP_2_60 (SPAdes) (version 2) | ecosystem: Environmental > Aquatic > Marine > Oceanic | place: Pacific Ocean | collected 2013-06-22 | reverse complement strand
CCCCTCCACCACCGCTTCGCGGCGGTCCCCCTCCCCATCGCAAGTCGATGGGGAGGATATGCAATGTCCGCTCCCCACCCCAAAGCAGACGCTTGCTTGTCGTTATGCCGAAGCCAGCGCCGCCGTCTTCACCACCCGCTTCGCCGCTTTCGGTCGCCGAAACCAGAAGGTCCACACCGTCAGGCTCCCCAGCAATGCCAGCACCAGCCCCGACGCGGTCATCAGCAGGCGATAGGGCAGCCCGCCGACCTTCGCCGCGTGGAGCGGATAGGCCATGTTGAACGCTTGTGCCCCTGGCGGCATCGCCAGCGCGTCGCGTGCCCCGAGCAACGTGCCCGTCTCGGCATCGAACCACAGGGTCGAGCGGCCGTTGGGCAGCCATTCGCCGGGCTGTTTCATGCGCAGGCTGATCGGGTCGCCGGGTTTGCGCGGCAGGCTGAGGATACGGAACTCGCCATCGGGAAAGCGCGCGCGCGCGGTGGTCAGCATCGCGGTCCAGTCGGGATCGGCGGCCAGCGGTCCGCCCTTGTATTTCGGCGGTTCGAGCGCTTTCGCGGTCTCGGCGACCGGCCCGAACGGCGCAACGACGATCGCGGCAAAGGGGCGGAAAATCATCATCGTCCCGGTGACCACCGACAGCAGGAGGAGCGGCGCGACAACGACGCCGAGATCGCGGTGCTGCATGACGATCGCAGGGCGGCTCATTCGTTTCGGCCACAGGCGCAATTTGAACGTCTTGCGGGTGCGCCACCACAGGATCGCCCCCGAGATGACGAAAAACAATCCGGCCAGCCCCGCGATCCCGATCACCCATTCTCCGGCGTCGCCGGTGAACAGATGGTGGTGGAAATCGAACAGCCAGATTTCGGGGCGTTCCCACTGGCTGGCCCAGCGCGTGACGACCTCGCCCGACTGGCTGGCGTAGAGCCCCGCGCCCTCCTCGAACCGCAGCTGATGCAGCCCGAGGCGTTGGCTGGCGTAAATGATGCCCTGCGCATCGCCGGGAATCGCCATCAGTTTTTCGGTCGTTGCGGCGACGGTGGCGAGGTCGGTGACCTGTGCGTCGCCCGCGTGCGGCAGGCCGACCCACTCTTCCTTATGGACCAGAATCGCCCCCGACAGCCCGAGCAGCGCCAGCACGAGGCCGATCAGCCCCCCGGTCCAGCGGTGCAGCGTGTCGAGCAGCTTCATCATTTAAAACCGATAATCCCAGCCAAGCGTGAAGGAGCGCCCGCGGCCGGCGAAGTTGAAGAAATTGTCGGTCGGCCGCTGGGTGTCGCTGGCGTAGCTGATATATTGTTTGTCGAACAGATTCTGCACCGCCAGGCTGATGCCGCCGATGCCGGTCTGGTAACGGACGATTGCGTCGGTCAGATTATAGCCGCCGAAATCGTTGCGCGGATCGCGGCCCGGCCCTTCAAAGCTGCGCGACAGATAAAATTGCGTCTGCACCCGCGCCGAAAACGCACCCTTGGCATAAGCGGCAGCCAGGTTCAGGCGATCGGGCGAGATGTTGGCCCCGTCGAGGTCGGTTTCGACGACATCATTGCCGTCGTCGTCGAACTGCCCGACGATATGAGCATAGCCCGCCGACAGCGTCAGCCCGTCGATCGGCATCTTGACCGCCAGGTTGATCTCCAGCCCCTCGATCTCGACGCGCTGGCGCACAACGTCGAAAATGCCGTCGGGGCGCGCGATCAGCAATTGCCCCTTGGTGCTCGACGACCAGAAATAGCTGGCGCTGGCATCGAGCGGGCCGCGTTTCACCTCCAGCCCCAGTTCGCGGTTGTTCGAAATGATCGGCGAGATGTCGAGAAAATCGTCGATATCGACCCCTGGGGTCCGCACCGCGCGGGTGATGCGGCCGACGTCGGGGACGGTATAGCCCTCGGCATAGCTGGCATAGGCGCGGATGCCCTTGATCGGTTCGACGATCACGCCGCCGTTGAGCAGAATATCGTCAAAGGTCGGGCTGCCCCCCGCGACGAACGTGCTGCCCGACGAGGCGAGCGTCGTAAAATCGTCGATCGTGATCTTCACATTTTCATAGCGCGCCCCGCCGGCCAGGCGAACGATACCGCCCGCCAGCTTCAGGTTCGCCTGAGCAAAGGGTGCGAGGCTGCGGAAATCGGTCGGCGGCACCCAGGCGCGGTCGGTCGCGATCAACCGTTGTTCGGTCGTGTCCCACAGCGCGTCGAACCCGGCGATCAGCGTCAGCGCCTCGAACCCCGGAACTTCGCGTTCATAGCTGAGCTTGCCGCCGATCTTGCGGCTGCGGTTTTGCGACTGGTCGAACAGGGTGCCGACGGGGGCGAACGCCGCGTCCTGAAAGGTCGCGATCGGATTGGGTTCGCCGCCAAAGGTGTCGCGGCTGCGGTTCCAGAAAATCTGGCTGACAAAATTGCCGCCGCCCAGCTCGGGATCGGTCAGCGATAGAGCGACGCTTTCGGTGCGGCCGGTGGCGGGGACGCCCGGCGGGGTGCCGCGGCGCTGGCTGGTCGGCAAGCCGGTCGCACGGCTGCCCGCGACGACGATATAATCGCCGTCGCCCTCCAGCTCGAAGCGGCTGGCGATCAGGTCGAGCCGCATCGTATCGGTCACCGCATAGCCGAAACGGCTGAACAGCGAGAGCGTCTTGCTATCCTGTGTTTCGCCCTGCGTCAGGTTGATCCCGACCGGACGCCCCTCGCCGTCGCGAAAGATGCCGCGCACTTCATAAGTGGCGCCGACACTCGCGTCGAAGCGCCCGGCTTTGTACTGGATCAGCCCTGCGAGCTTGCCGCCCATTCCGGCCTTGGAAAAGTCATTGTCGGCGGTGCCCTGCACCAGCGTGCGGCCGCTGAGCCCCTCTTCGCGCGGCGCGCCGACGGTGACCTGATTGACGATGCCGCCGGTGCCGCCGATCCCCTGCAAGGCGTTCGAGCCATAGATCAACTCGACGCGGTCGACGAAAAAGCCGTCGATGGTGAAACCGTCGCGGCTGCCGTCGCGCAGCGGGGTCGATTGCGGGATGCCGTTGATCGCATAGAGCGGCGAGCGCCCGCGCAGCGTTTCGCCCGCGCCCGACAGTTTCTGCCGCGTCGGCGAGAAGCTGGGGGTCAGGTTGGCGACCGCGTCGGTGACCGATCCCGCCATCGCGAGCTGCTGGTCGAGTGCGTCCTTGCCGATGATGTCGATGGTCAGCGGCAGCGCGCTCGGCGGCAGGATGGTCCGCGCCGCGGTGACAATGATCGTATCCTCGCCATTGGCGGTGTCGTCGGCGGCCTCCTGCGCCAGCGCGGGGGCAGACAGCGCGGTGGAGGCCAGCGCAGCGACGAGCAATTTGCGAATCATTCTTAACTCCTGTTCGGAGTGCCGCTAATGCGAGCGATTTGCAGATGCAAGAGGAAAGGCAGCCGTGGTAGCCCGAGACTCCGCTGCCTCCTCCTCGGTGGAGGAGGCAGCGAGACTTACGAGCTTGTTGGTCAGTCGCAGCGGAGGGGGTGGGCTCTCGGCCTGACGCGGCGGCACGATGACGCACCATCACCCTCATCCAACTTCGCCTAATCGCTGCGCGATAAGGCTGCGTATCCTTCTCCCATCAAGGGAGAAGGAAATTCCCCCACGCTCCCCAAACCGCGCTATCATTCGCGTGATGCGGGAAAAGGAACTGCGCTTCGCCCTGATTTGCTACGGCGGCATCAGCCTCGCCGTCTATATGCACGGCATCACCAAGGAGGTGTGGCGCCTCGCCGCCGCGTCGCGCGCCTTTCACGACGGCGCCGCGTCGACCGGCGCGGGCGCGGTCTATGCCGACTTGCTCGCCGATCTGGCGGCGCGCAGCAATATCCGGCTGCGCGTCCTTGCTGACATCGTCGCCGGGGCCAGCGCGGGCGGGATCAACGGCATTTTCCTTGCGCGCGCGCTGGCGACGGGGCAGTCGCTCGATCCGCTCACCGACCTGTGGCTGGACAGCGCCGATGTCGACAAGCTGATCGATCCCGACGCGCGCCCGCTGTCGGCGGCGACCAAATTCTGGGCGGTGCCGATCGCCGGGTGGATGATGAAAAAGCGCGGCAATACCATCGACCGCACCGTCGGCGCGGGGGCGCAGGACGAGGTGCGCGCCAAGCTGTCGCGCTTTGTCCGCGCGCGCTGGTTCGAACCGCCATTCGGCGGCGAGACTTTTTCCAACCTGCTGCTCGATGCGTTCGACGCGATGGAGAAAGGCCCGCGCGGGCCGGTGCTGGTGCCGGGCGGCCAGCCGGTCGATCTGTTCGTGTCGGTCACCGATTTCGCCGGGCACAGCGTGCCGCTGGCGCTCAACAGCCCGGCGCGGGTGAGCGAGGACGAACATCGGCTGATGCTCCATTTTCGCGAGGACGACCGCACCGGCACGCGGCTCGACGATGTGCCGGGGCTCACCGCCGCGGCGCGTGCGACCGCCAGCTTTCCGGGCGCCTTCCCGCCCTTCACGCTGCGCGAACTCGACTGGGTGCTGGGCAAGCGGGGCATCGCGTGGCCCGACCGCGACAGCTTCATCCGCACCCAATTGCCCGCCACGGCCGAGGGCGACCCCGCCGACCGGGTGCTGATCGACGGCTCGGTGCTCGCCAATGCGCCGTTCCGCCCCGCGATCGCGGCGCTGAAACAGCGCCCGGCGCGGCGCGAAATCGACCGGCGCTTTGTCTATATCGATCCCAAGCCCGATTACCGCGCGATCAGCTTTGGCAAACCCGCGGCGGCGGCCACGACGACGGAAGCGGCGCGGCTGCCCGGTTTTCTGGCAACGATCCTCGGCGCCCTCTCCGAAATTCCGCGCGAACAGCCGATCCGCGAGAATGTCGAAGCGATCGAACTCATGTCGCGCCGCATCCGCCGCATGCAGCATATCGTCGACGCGATGAAGGTCGAGGTCGAGGAACAGGTCGCGGCGCTGTTCGGCAGCACCTTCTTTCTCGACACCCCGACGGTGGCGCGGCTCGAAAAATGGCGCGCCAAGGCGCAGGATCAGGCAGCGGCGCGCGCCGGCTTCGCTTATGCGCCCTATGGTCACCTCAAACTGTCGGCGGTGATCGAGGAACTGGCGGCGTTGATCGACCGGCTGGTACCGGCGGAGGGTAGCGTCCATCAGGCGAACCGGCGGCGCGCGTTGTGGGATGAAGCGCGGGCGCGCGGGCTCGACCGGATTTCGGGCAAGCGCGGCGCCGGGGCGAGCGGCGACGCGATCGCCTTTTTCCGCACCCACGATCTGGGTTTCCGCATCCGCCGCCTGCGCTTTCTGGCGCGCGAACTCGACACCGCGGTCGAGGCGACGCGCGACGGCCGCGACCCGGCGTGCGAGGATATGCGCGCCGCGATCTTTACCGCGCTCGGCCTCTATCTCGACCGCCAGGGCGACGCCTGGCTGGCGGGTCTCGACCTGCCCGCCGATGCCGGGCCGGGCGACTGGCTCGACGCGGTCGCGGCGCGGCGCGATCTGACCGCGATTGACGGGCAGGCCGACGCTCTGATCGCCGCCGGGCTCGCCGCGATGCCCAAGGATGACCGGCGCACGCTGCTGCTCGCCTATCTCGGCTATCCCTTTTACGACATCGCGACGCTGCCGTTGCTACAGGGCGAGGGGTTCGACGAATTCGACCCGATCAAGATCGACCGCATCTCGCCCTCCGACGCGACCGCGATCCGCACCGGCGGCGCCGCGGCGATGCTGAAAGGGATCGAGTTCAACAGCTTCGGCGCCTTTTTCAGCCGCGCTTACCGCGAGAATGATTATCTATGGGGCCGCCTGCACGGCGCCGACCGCCTGATCGACATCGTTGCGAGCAGCGTCGGCGGCGACCAGGCGCTGGCCGGGGACGCCTTGGCCGCGATCAAGCGGCGCGCCTTCCATGCGATACTGGACGAGGAACAGGCGCGGCTGCCGAAGGTGGCCGCGCTGATCGCCGAATTGAGGGGCGAGATTGGGTAATATTTCCGATCCCACGTTCAGAGGATATCTTCACAAAATCGTCATGCGTCTATGGAACGGCAGGCGCGACCGTTACACGTGACACCCACGACAATTTAAGCCCAAAATGACGCCTAAGCCGGAGACACTGTACCCGGCCACCGGTCAGACCGGCAGGTTGTCGTTTTATCAGGGCTTTGGGACAAAGGCCTGAGAATGCCTTAAATGAAAGTTCGCCTCGCTGACGAAATAGGAAATGAAAAGGTTGCGATGTAGGAAATAATGTTCTTCTTTTGTTCTTGTCGTGGGCGGCGGGCGCGACGATTTGGCAATGGAGAATCGAATGACCTATACCCCTCAAATGTTTGGTGCGATCGGAGACGGCGTGGCTGATGACACCAACGCAATTATTCTCGCAAGCCAGGCCGTTCAAGCCAACGGCGGCGGGCGCCTTCTCTTCCCCAAAGGCGAATATCTCATCTATAAGAATGGTGAAGTCTACTCGCAGGCGCCCTGCGTTTTCGAGTCTTTGGCAGGTGTCGTAGTAGATTTCAGCGAAGCAGTTATTAAGGTCGACACGGACAAGGATTGGACAGAGACGAACGGGAGCTTCATTCTGTTCGCCGATTGCACCGATATCAAGGTGATCGGCGGATCGGTCATCTCACCAACCATCCCTATCGATGGGTCGTTCTACGGGATGGAAGTCGTGTCACTCCGTGGCGATTGCATGGGCGTTGATATCCCCTATCTTCGCATTGAAAATTGTTTGGCCGGGTTACTGGTCTCCGAACCGACCACGACGGCTGGAAGCCGTAATATCCGTGTCGGCACACTGACGGCGACGAGTTGTGTCTACGGGGTCAACCTTGCCAACAGCGGCAGTAACTTCCTCATGGACAGCATGGTGACCGACGGTTGCGGTCGTTCCCTCTTCTTCTACGGTGTCAGCCACATCAAGGCTCGTGTTCGATCGCGCAATCACAGGTTTTCGGCTGACGTCGGCATCGCCGCGATTGACAGTAATTATAATGAAATCAGTGATATCGAGGTCAGCTACACCAACATCGACAGCACGTCGGTTAACGGCGGTGTCGGGGTTCAACTCGGACACAGCTTTGGCGCCAGCGTGGCCGGCACGATAAGCGATGTGCGGGTCCAACTAAATGTCGCCATTGCCGGAGGTATGGGGTCGGCGTTCGAATACTCGAAGATCGACGGGACGGGCAACCCTGACCAGGTCGATCGGGGCCATGTTCTGAAAAACCTCACGCTATCCGGTCAGGTGCTTGGGGCTCCAGCGACCGGTGGGCAAATCCAGCTTGGCCGCAACGGCACGATATTTGGCGCAGGCGATACTGTGGCGGAGATTCATCTCGTCAACCTGCAACTTTTGGGCGTCACCGGTGCCATTGATGCAAAACGGATCATGCCTTCGCTAAAGGGGGGGTTCTTCCTGCGCGACATCACGGCAACTGGCGACATTGACCTGTTTGGCCCGAGCGACGCGCTAACCTACGCTTCCAACTCTCCATCTGCCCGAATTGTGGTGTCCGGCGTTGCGTGCACCAATCTTGATTCATACAACGGCGTGTCAGGAGTGAATGCGGTTCGTCGCCCGACGTTGACGACTTCGCCTGTCACGGTTCGTCTCTCGTTCCGTAACCTCGGTATTTCCAACTCCGGCTCCGGCGGGACGGTGGTCTATAATCTGCCAGCTGCAACTGTTGGTCTGGAATTCGAGTTCTGCCAGATCGGCGGAAATGCAATGAGAATAGACCCGAACGGAACAGAAATATTCCGCAATTATATGGCGGGGAAGTATCTCCAGCTCGATAGCGGCAGCGGCGGGACATCCGCGATGATCCGATGTGTCGCAGCAGGCGTATGGGATATCATCCGATCAAATGGCCCGACAAGTTTCGAACCTTAGATGTGCATTTCCGTTTATGAGATTGAGCGCCACTGCAGCGACTGTTGTCGCGGGAAGCTCTTGTCTTGCTAGAGAGCGCAGGGCGGCGAACTTCGGATCGCCGCCCTGCGTAAAGCTCAGCAGACACGCAGCCGAGCCGAGATGAATGATCCGGTATTGGCGCCGCTCCGGCTGAGAACCTGCCTTTCTGGAACAGAAATGGATCGATCCGGATTGCCGCGTCAGTCGGTCAAATCGTCCCACATATCCTTGATCCGCCCGAAAAAGCCCTGGCTTGCGGGACATTCGTCGCCGGTCTCGGTCTCGCGGAATTCGGCGAGCAATTCCTTTTGCCGGGCGCTGAGCTTGGTCGGGGTTTCGACATCGACCTGGATCACCAGATCGCCATGACCGCGGCCGTTCAGCACCGGCATCCCGGCGCCGCGCTGGCGCAATTGCTTGCCCGACTGGATGCCCGCCGGGATGTGGATATCGTGCCTGGTGCCGTCGAGCCCGGGGATGCTGATCTCGCCGCCGAGCGCCGCGGTGGTAAAGCTGATCGGGGCGCGCGTGAACAAGGTCGTGCCTTCGCGCTCGAACAGCTTGTGCCGCGCCATGTGCAGGAAAATATACAGGTCGCCCGGCGCCGCGCCGCGCGCGCCGCTCTCACCCTCGCCCGACAGGCGGATGCGGGTGCCTTCGTCGACCCCGGCGGGGATGTTGACGGTCAGCGTCTTGCGCCGGTCGACCCGGCCCTCGCCATGGCAGCTGTTGCATGGGTCGGCGATGACCTCGCCCGCGCCCTGACAGGCCGGGCAGGTGCGCTCGACCATGAAGAAACCCTGTTGCGCGCGCACCTTGCCATGCCCGGCGCAGGTCGCGCAGCGGCTGGTCTGGGTGCCGGGTTTGGCGCCCGATCCGTCGCACGGCTCGCAGCGCGCCGCGACATCGACCTGAATCTCGCGGCTACAGCCGGTAAAGGCGTCCTCGAAGCGGATTTCCATGTCGTAACGCAGGTCGGCGCCGCGCGCCGGGCCGCGTTGCTGCCGCCCGCCGCCGAATGCCGACCCGAAAATCGATTCGAAAATATCGCCGATGTCGCCGAAATCGGCCCCCGCGCCGGCGCCGTTACCGCCGCGCACGCCATCCTTGCCAAACCGGTCATAGGCCGATCGTTTTTGCGGATCGCGCAGGCAGTCATAGGCCTCGCTGATCGCCTTGAAGCGCGCTTCGCTGTCGTGGCACCCCGGATTCTTGTCGGGGTGATATTTCATCGCCAGCTTGCGGTAACTGGCCTTCAGCGTCGCATCGTCGGCGGTGCGTTCGCATTCGAGCAGTTCGTAATAATCGATGTCGAGTGACATAGGTCGTCGGCCCCTAGCCTTCCCTCTCAAATCCGTTCGCCCTGAGCCTGTCGAAGGGCCGTCCTTTCTTCGCAGCGGAAGAGGAAGAACGGTGCTTCGACAAGCTCAGCACGAACGGCATGAGAGGTCAGCCCTTACTTCTTGTCGTCTTCGACTTCGGAGAATTCGGCGTCGACGACATCTTCGTCGGTCTTCGCCTCACCGGCATCGTCGGCGCCGGGGGACGCGGCGGCCTGCTGTTCCTTTTCGTAGATCGCCTGACCGAGCTTCATCGCGACCTGCGCGAGCGCCTGGCTCTTTTCGGTCATCGTGGCGGGATCGCCGCCTTCGACCGCGGTCTTGGCTTCGGCAACCGCCGCTTCGATTTCGGCCTTCAGCGCCGCGTCGACCTTGTCGCCATGCTCGACAAGCTGGCGTTCGGTCGAGTGGATCAGGCTTTCGGCGTTGTTCTTCGCCTCGGCCGCTTCGCGGCGCACCTTGTCCTCTTCGGCGAACTGCTCGGCGTCCTTGACCATCTGGTCGATGTCGGAATCGCTGAGCCCGCCACTGGCCTGGATCTTGATCTGCTGTTCCTTGCCGGTGCCCTTGTCCTTGGCGTGGACCGACACGATGCCATTGGCGTCGATGTCAAAGGTCACCTCGATCTGCGGCACGCCGCGCGGGGCGGGGGGAATGCCGACCAGGTCGAACTGGCCGAGAATCTTGTTGTCCTGCGCCATCTCGCGCTCGCCCTGAAACACGCGGATCGTCACCGCCGACTGATTGTCGTCGGCGGTCGAATAGACCTGTGACTTCTTCGTCGGGATGGTGGTGTTGCGGTCGATCATCTTGGTCATGATGCCGCCCAGCGTCTCGATACCCAGCGACAGCGGGGTGACGTCGAGCAGCAGCACATCCTTGACGTCGCCCTGCAGCACGCCGGCCTGGATCGCGGCGCCGATGGCGACGACTTCGTCGGGGTTCACGCCGGTGTGCGGTTCCTTGCCAAAGAAATCCTTCACGACTTCGCGGACGCGCGGCATGCGGGTCATGCCGCCGACGAGGACGACTTCGTCGATCGCGCTCGCCGAAATGCCGGCGTCCTTGATCGCCTTCTTGCACGGCTCGAGCGTGCGCTTGACCAGCTCCTCGACCAGCTTTTCCAGGTCGGCGCGGGTGATCGTCTTGACCAGATGCTTCGGCCCGTTGGCGTCGGCGGTGATGAAGGGCAGGTTGACCTCGGTCGTCGCGGCCGACGACAGTTCGATCTTTGCCTTTTCGGCGGCTTCCTTCAGGCGCTGCAGCGCCAGCTTGTCGCCGCGCAGGTCGATGCCTTCGTCCTTCTTGAAGGTGTCGGCGAGGAATTCGACGATCTTGCTGTCGAAATCTTCACCGCCCAGGAAGGTGTCGCCGTTGGTCGACTTCACCTCGAACACGCCGTCGCCGACCTCGAGGATCGAGATGTCGAAGGTGCCGCCGCCAAGGTCATAGACCGCGATCGTCTTGTTCTCGGTCTTGTCGAGGCCATAAGCGAGCGCCGCTGCGGTCGGCTCGTTGATGATCCGCAGCACTTCGAGGCCCGCGATCTTGCCGGCGTCCTTGGTCGCCTGACGCTGTGCGTCGTTGAAGTAGGCGGGGACGGTGATCACCGCCTGCTCGACCTTTTCGCCGAGATAGGCTTCGGCGGTTTCCTTCATCTTCTGCAGGATGAAGGCGCTGATCTGCGACGGCGAATAATCCTCGCCGCCCGCCTTGACCCATGCGTCGCCGTTGCTGCCCTTGACGATGGTGTAGGGGACCAGCTCGGTGTCCTTCTTGGTGATCGGATCGTCGAAACGGCGGCCGATCAGGCGCTTCACCGCAAACACCGTGTTTTCGGGGTTGGTCACCGCCTGGCGCTTGGCCGGCTGGCCGATCAGCCGTTCGCCATCCTTGGCAAAGGCGACGATCGACGGCGTCGTGCGCGTGCCTTCGACATTTTCGATTACCTTGGGCTTGCCGCCTTCCATCACCGCGACACAGCTGTTCGTGGTGCCGAGGTCGATCCCGATCACTTTGGCCATACTTCACTCGTCCTTGTTGCTTCTGCGGCGCCCTGAAAAGGCACGCCTGATATGGAGGTTCTGGGCGCGATATAGGTGCGCTAATCCTTGGCACAAGGGTTTTGAGGGCTTATCGGGGACAGGAAATGACACGCCATCACGGAGTCCTCCCAAAATGAAACCTCTCGCTCTCGCCGCCCTTGCCGCCACCGCGCTGACCCTGTCGGCATGCGGGGAAAATCTGGGCAAGGGGCAACCGCTCAATGTCGTCAGCGGCCATATCGTGATGGGCGCCACCGCCGATCGCCCCGCGGTCGGCTATTTCCGGGTCCAGGGCGGGCCGCAGCCGGTGCAGCTGGTCGCGGTCACCGCCGATCTCGCCCAGCGCGTCGAAATGCATGAAAGCGTGCGCGAAAACGGCGTCGTGACGATGAAACCGCTGGCCCGCGCCGACGTCCCGGCCAAGGGTGAGCTGGCGTTCAAACAGGGCGGCAAGCATCTGATGATCTGGGGCATCAATCCCGCCGCGGTCCGCGCCGGCAAGCTGCCAATGGCGTTTGTGTTCACCAACAACAACAATGAACGCATCCTGTTCGACATGGTGATCAAGCCCGCCGAAGGCACCGCAGGGGACGAAATGGACCGTGGCGCGATGGACCATGGTTCGATGGATATGGACGCCGACAAGGGCGCCGAACAGGCCGCGGACGCGAAGAAATAAGGGTGCGCTCCAACAGCTTGTCATTGCGAGCGCAGCGAAGCAATCCAGAGTGGTGTAACCCGCCCTGGATTGCTTCGCTGCGCTCGCAATGACGAAGTTCTGATGTTGCGATCTTCGCGGCCTTTGACCACAGGCGAGATCGCGCTGGCCCGCACGGTGTTCGGCGGCGCGGTCGCCTATGACCGCGTCCGCATCTGCCACCACAAATGGATCTTCTTCCAGCCGCGCGGCGTCGTCATGGCGCCGATGGGCAGCCTGCACTTCAACCCGCATGGCGAACTCTATTGCGACGATTTCAGCGCCGCGTCGCAGCGCCTGCAGGGCCTGTTCATCCACGAAATGACGCATGTCTGGCAGGCGCAGACGCGCGGCCGCTGGTATCTGGTGCTGATGCGCCACCCGTTCGCGACGTACAGTTACAGCCTGAAGCCCGGCTGGCTGCTCACCCGCTATGGGCTGGAACAACAGGCGGAGATCGTCCGCCATTACTGGCTGCTCACCCAGGGCATGGTCGTCGGTGGCGGTCCGGGGGTCGAGGCGTATCGCGCGATCCTGCCGACCGAATGGGCCGAGCCCGGATAACCGCTTCGATGCTCGAGTAGGAAAAGGCCGGGGAGCGGCAACCGCCCCCCGGCCCGGATTATCAGTGCTGCATATCCTTGTGATCGGCGTGGTCAGATTTGTCCTCGCCCTTTTTGTCGCAGCAGCAGCCATCCTTCATGTCCTTGCAGCAACACGCCTTCTTGGGCGCCTCTGCGGCATGGGCGACCGCTGGGGTGGCCAGCGCGATCGCCAGTCCGAACAATATTTTCTTCATGCTATGTCTCCTTTGAATGATCAGATCGGGAGGGCATTCAGGAGCGTGGCGGTTCGGCTTCGGGAGCCAGGTCAAGACCTTCGAGCCGCGTCATCGCGATGACGGACGGCGTGAATTTCATCAAGCCGATGGGCGTCATGTCGGGAGCCAGGCACGCGATCCCGATGCAGGGCGAGGCGCAGTCGGGATGCGCGGGCAGCGGCTTCGTCTTTGCCGGCCCGGACATGTTGCAGCCTGCCATGGCGAGCCCCGCGGTCTGGGTTGCCGCGGCTGCGGTGCACAGCGGGCTACCCGGTCCGGCCGCAAGCAGCACCGCCGCGAACAGCAGGAGCAGAGATCGAAAGAGCCGCTGTCGTGTCATGTCCAGCGCATCTGTATCTGGAAGTGCGGCACATGCAATCCCGGCGGCAACGGTCGGTGCCTTTCGGGCCAGCAAAAAACTCACTGGTGCAGGGGCCGGGCATGGCGGCCATTCTTCGCTGGCCAAAGGTTGGTTGTTCGATCTATGTTCCGGCCATGGATGGAAGCTCGCTCGTTGTCGCCCTTGTTGCCCTTGCTATTGGCGGTCTGATCGGCTGGCTGTTCGCCGGTCGCCAGGCTGGCGCGCTCAAGGCCGAGCGCGACGGACTGGCGGAGCGGTTCAAAATTGCGGTCACCGACCTTGCCGCCGAGGCCGAGGCGCGCAAGGCGGCGGATATTCAGCTCGCCTCGCTGCTCAGCGAACAACGCGCGCGCGACGCCGCGCATGATGCCCAGATCGCGCAGCTGAAGGATGCACAGGCGGCGCTCACGACGCAGTTTCGCGAGGTCGGGCAGGTGATGCTCGATGGCGCGCAAAAGGCTTTCCTCGAACGCGCCGAGGCACGGTTCAAGGAAAGCGAGACGACCGCGGGGCAGAATCTGAAGGCGCTGCTGTCGCCGGTCCACGAGCGGTTGCAGAAATATGAGGAGGCGGTCGGCAAGGTCGAGGCCGAGCGGCGCGACGCCTTTGGTCTGCTCCACGGCCAGATCGCCGCGATGCGCGAAGGCACCGAACGCGTGTCGAGCGAGGCGGCGAAGCTGGTCAACGCGCTGCGCAACGCGCCGAAGGCGCGCGGCCGCTGGGGCGAGCAGCAGCTCAAGAACGTCCTCGAAAGCTGCGGCCTGTCCGAACATGCCGATTTCCAGACCGAGGTGAGCGTGACCGACGGCGATGGCGGGCGGCTGCGCCCCGATGTCGTGGTCAAGGTGCCGGGCGGGCAGAGCCTGGTGATCGACGCCAAAGTGTCATTGAACGCCTATCAGGACGCGTTCGGCGCGGTCGAGGAGCGCGAAAAGGCGCTGCATCTCGCCGCCCACGCCGCGGCGATGAAGGCGCATGTTAACACGCTGGGCGCCAAGGCCTATTGGAATCAGTTCGACGACACCCCCGATTTTGTCGTGATGTTCGTGCCGGGCGAACATTTCCTCGCCGCGGCGCTCGATCAGGATCCGGCGCTCTGGGACTATGCGTTCGAGCGCAAGGTGCTGCTGGCGACCCCGACCAATTTGATCGCGATCGCGCGCACCGTCGCGGCGGTGTGGCGGCAGGAAAAGCTCGCCAATCAGGCGCGCGAGATCGCCGCACTCGGCAAGGAGCTATATGCGCGCATGTCGGTGATGGGATCGCACATCGCCAAGGTCGGGCGCAATCTCGATCAGGCGACCGGCGCCTATAACGCCTTCGTCGGCAGTTTTGAATCGCAGGTGCTGACGCAGGCGAAGCGCTTCGAGGCGCTCGACATCGAAACCGGCGACAAGGAGATTGCGGCGCTGCCGGTCGTCGAACAGGCGGCGCGTCCGCTGGCGAAGCTGGCGGCAGCGCCAGCGGCGGTCAACGACGCAGGGGAGTAAGCGAACCCACAATCCCGCTCGACACGAACGGGAAAACTGGACTGTTTTCAGGTCACCCGCCGCAAAACCGCCGTCCGCCCCGCGCTCCCGGTCAAAATCAGCGTCCCGTTATCGGCAAAGGTCAGCCGCACCGGCGTCGCCATCAATTGGAAAAACGCCACTTCCTGTGTCATGCCCGGACCCGGACACGCCATTTCGGTCGCCATCAGCGGTCCCGCAGTCAGCGTGCCGTCCGCGGCCGAATAGCCGCCCGAAAAGCGGTTGCAGCCCGCGCTGCCGCTCAGCCGCGAACCGTCGAATTGCAGCGACGTCGGGCGATCCTTCGCCACCGCGACGCCGCCGATCGACACAAAACTCCAGCTCGATCCCGCGAGCGTATCGGGCGGCAGGATCGCGCCGCCACACCCTTGCAGCGTCTTGCCGTCGGCGACGACGCGCACCGTGTCGGCAAAGCGGCGGTCGCTCATCCCGTCGCTGCACGGCGCCTGCTTGACGACCACCGACAGCCGGTCGCTGACATAGGTGCGGCCGTTCAGCGACGGCTTGGCGCCGGGGTTCGGCACCATGATCTTGGTCGCGCCATAATCGCCGTCATAGTTCAGCCGCGCCGGGGTGATCTCGAGCGTCCAGCCGGGTTCGGTGCCGAGGGCAAAATAGGCGGCGGCGGGTGCCGCGCCGGGGGATTGCGGCGGCGCCTCGGCGGCGGGCACGCAGGCGGCGAGCGCGGGCAGGGCGAGCAGGGCGGCCAAGGTTTTGGTCATCGCAAATCTCCTTTGATCCGTTCGCATCGAGCGAAGTCGAGATGCCTCTCGGTATAGCGTGTCGTCGAGGGGTGTCTCGACTTCCGCCAAAGGCGGAAGTTTATCCTGAGCGCCTGCCAAGGCGGTCGAAGGGCTCGACACGAACGGAAATGAGATGTCATTGCTGGGTGGCGCTGTCCTGATGCTGAACGGCGCTACTTCCGCCGCTGGTTCAACACCTCATACGCCATCACCGCGGTCGCCACCGCGGCGTTCAGGCTGTCGGCCTTGCCCAGCATCGGCATCTTGACTCGCACATCGGCGGCGGCAGCATATTCGGGCGGCATCCCCTGCGATTCATTGCCGGTCAGGATGAAGGTCGGCGCGGCATAGCGCACCGCCTGATAATCCAGCGTGTCGTCGCCCAGCCAGGTCGCGACCAGCTGCCCCGGCCCCTGCCGCAGCCATGGCAGAAATTCGTCCCACCGCGCCTGCACCAGCGCTTGCGTAAAGATCGCCCCCATGCTCGCGCGCACCGCCTCGACCGCATAGGGATCGGTGCTCTCGTCGAGCAGGATCAGCCCGCCCGCGCCGACCGCATCGCCGGTGCGCAGCATCGTGCCCAGGTTGCCGGGATCGCGCAGCCGCTCGGCGACGAGCCAGATCGGCGCGGCGGCGCGGTCGAGGTCGGCGAGCGTCGTTTTGGGTTCGGCGTAAATGCCGACGACGGTCTGGGCATTGTCCTTGCCCGACAATTTGGACAGGATCGCGGGGGTGGTGTCGATCACCTCGCCGCCCGCCGCCAGCGTGGCGGCGATCAGCGCCGCGGCGAGTGGGTGCGCGGCGCCGTCGGGGCCGAGGAACAGCCATAAAGGCAGCACGCCAGATTCGCGTGCCTCGGTCGCGATGCGCAGCCCTTCGGCCAGGAACAGCCCCTCGGCACGGCGGTGGCGTTTCTCGCGCAGCAACCGCATCCGCTTGATCAGCGGGTTCGACAGGCTTTCGATTTGGCAGCGGCGACCGGTCATCCGGTCAATCCTCGCCGAAGCTGTCCTTGACCAGCCCGACCAGTTTGAGCAGCGCGGCATCGGCGCCGTCACCGCGGGTGTGGATAGTGATCGTGTCGCCCTTGGCGGCGCCCAGCATCATCAATCCCATGATCGAGGTGCCGTTGACCCGCGATCCGTTCTTTTCGACCTCGACCGATACGCTTTCGGGCAGGCGGCTGACAAAGGTGACGAATTTGGCGCTGGCGCGCGCGTGCAGCCCGCGCTGGTTGGTGATCTCGACGGTTTCGGAAATTTCGCTCACGGACCAACCCCCAGCATTTCGGAGGCGACCGAGATATATTTCTGGCCGGCTTCTTTGGCGGCGATCACCGCGGCGCGCAATTCCATCGTCTTGCGCGCACTTTCCAGGCGGATCAGCATCGGCAGATTGACCCCGGCGATCACTTCGGTGCGCTCCGATTCGAGCAGGCTGATCGCCAGGTTTGACGGGGTGCCGCCGAACAGGTCGGTCAACATGACGACGCCGCGCCCTTCATCGACAGCCCGAATCGCGTCGGCGATTTCGCGGCGACGCATCTCCATATTGTCGTTGGGGCCGATGCACACGGTTGCGATGGCGCGTTGCGGGCCGACGACATGCTCCATCGCGCGCACCATTTCCTCGGCGAGACGGCCGTGGGTGACAAGGACCATGCCCAGCAACGGCAATGCTTTATCGGTGGGCATGAACTGCGAGACCCTTATATCTGGCCGCCGGCCGCAGGAGACGCGGGCGGGGGTCTGCCCTCAAGCCCATCTTGCGGGGCAGAGTCAAGGTTGCGGTGGGTGAGCGTCGGTTCATGGCCCGCGGCGCGTAGCGTTTGGGCCACACGCGCCGCGACATGGACCGACCGGTGGCGGCCGCCGGTGCAGCCAAAGGCAATGGTGACATAGCTTTTGCCCTCCGCCCGGTAGCGCGGCAGCAGCGCGAGCAGCAGCGCTTCGATCTGCGCTACGGTGCTTTCATACGCCGGATCGGCGGTGACATAGGCGGCGACGTCCGGGTCGAGTCCCGTGCCGGGTTTCAGCTTGGTATCCCAATGCGGGTTGCGCAGATAGCGCATGTCGAACACCAGGTCGGCGTTGCGCGGCAGGCCGCGGGCAAAGCCAAAGCTCAATATATTCAGCACCGGGTCGTCGTGGCCGGTCTCGCCAAAGCGCTGGCGGACTTCCTGCTGCAGGTCGTTGCTGCTGTAATTGGTGGTGTCGATGACATGTTCGGCCCAGCGGCGCAGCGGCTCCATCATCTCGCGTTCGCGCGCGATGCCGTCGGCGGCGGGGCGATCCTCGGCCATCGGATGGCGCCGCCGCGTCTCGGAAAAGCGGCGTTCGAGCTCGGAGCCCGCACAGTCCAGAAACAAGGTCTGGATGTCGCGCCCACCGGCTTCGCGCAGCGCCTTGATCCGCTGCACCAGCAGCGCCGGGCGAAACCCCCGGCTGCGGCTGTCAATGCCGATCGCCAGCGGTCGTCCCGCCTCGCTGCGCTTCACCGGCGCGTCGATCAGGGTTTCGAGCAGCGCCAGCGGCAGATTGTCGACGACTTCCCAGCCCAGATCCTCGAGCACCTTGAGCACGGTGGATTTGCCAGCGCCCGACAGGCCGGTGACCAGGAGCAGCCGTGGTTCGGCGGCGTCCTTCATGCGCCGTTCGCTTGTCGGTCGAGCGCGAGCAGGATCTTGATCGGCGCAGAAGCCTCAAACGCCGACAGGGTCAGCGACGGCAGGTCGTGTCCCGCGACCACTTCGACCGCGCGTTCGGGCGGCATGCGTTCATAACGGTCGGCCAGCCGCACCGCGAGCGCCAGCGGCACCGGCGCGGTCCACGGCTGTTCGACGATGCCCAGCCCGCGCACTTCCAGCTTGCCCGCCAGTTCGGCGGGGGGGCGGCACCACAAACGATCGCGCTCGAACCAGATGTCGCAGCGATCGTCGGCGACCAGCCGCGCGCCGCGATCGATCAGCCGCAGCGCCAGGTCCGACTTGCCCTGTCCCGACAGGCCGAGCAACAAAATGCCGCGGCTGCCCGCCGCGACGCAGCTCGCGTGGATATTGACGATGTCGGGTCGGGTCCGGCTGGGCAGCATCGCGCAAGACTTACCGGTGACCATGCTGCGCTGCAAGGCGATAGGGCGCCGCGTCAGCCAGCGCCTGTCCCACCTTCGCACGCGGGCAGCGTCATCAGCAGGCTGCCGCCGGGCTTGCCGTCGTCGCGGTCCTTGGCGTTGATCGTGCCGCTATGCCCCTCGATGATCGTCCGCGCGATCGCCAGGCCCAGCCCGCTGTGGCGACCAAAGGCCTCGCCGGCGGGGCGTTCGCTGTGGAAACGGCGGAAAATCGCCTCGCGCTGCGCCGGGTCGATGCCGGGACCATCGTCGTCGACGCGCACATGCACCTCGTCGCCCAGCCGCGTCGCGGCAATACAGACCAGGCCGGTCGGCGGCGAAAAGCTGATCGCATTGTCGATGACATTGTCGATCGCGCGTTCGAGCCGGTGGCCGTCGCCCATCACCAATGTCGTGCCTTTGCGCGGGCGGGCAAAGGCGATGCGCGGGTGCGGCGTGTCGGCATCGATGCGGGCCGCGCGCGCCGCCAGCATCGATTCGATCATCATGCCGACATCGATCGCCTCGAACAGGGTGCGCGACAGCTGGGCGTCGACGCGGCTCGCTTCGCTGATGTCGTTGACCAGCCGGTCGAGCCGCCGCACATCCTCGTCGGCGATGCTGAGCAGCTGCGCGCGTTGCTCGTCGTTCTTGACGCGCCCGAGTCCTTCGATCGCCGAGCGCACCGACGCGATCGGGTTTTTGAGCTCGTGCGTCACGTCGGCGGCGAAATGCTCGCCGGCGTCGATGCGCTGACGCAATGCTTGCGTCATGTCGGACAGCGCGCGCGCGAGCGTTCCGATCTCGTCGCGGCGGCTGGGCAGCCGCGGGACGACGACTTCGCGGGCGCGGCCGAGGCGAACGCGGACCGCAGCGCGCGCCAACCGCCGCAGCGGACGGACGATGGTGCGCGCGAGGAACAGCGACAACAGAACCGATGTGATCAGCACCATCGCCACGACCACCGCGAGCCGGAAACGCTCGGCGCGCACGGTGCGCGTAATATCGCGGGCGTTGAGCGTCATCAGCACCGTCTGCGGCGCTTCCAAATCGACGACGCGCGCCGCGCTCAGCAATGGGGTGCGTTCGGGCGCGTAGCGGAAGCGGCTCGCGGCGAGGCCACTGCGCTGCGCATCGGCGACTTCGGGCCAGGACGCGGCGCGATCGACCGCGGGCTCGTGAAAATCGGGATAGGAGGGCGCACCGACGATCCAGTCGATACCGCGGTCCATCGCGCGCGCGGCGTCGCGCTGCCACGCCTGCAAATTCGGGTCGCGCAGCGTATAGGTGGCGGGACCGGTGGCGAAACTGTCCGAAATCCGCCGTCCGTCCGCGGCATAGAAGCGCAGCCGCGATTCGGTCGCCGCGGCAAATTCGTCGATCAGCCGCCCGCGCTGGTCGGGGCGCGCCGCCTCGAGCGCGCTGTCGAGCATCGCGAGCTGATCCTTCATCACCTCGATCCGCGTATCGACCAGCCGGCTGCGATAGGTGTCGAGATAATAGAATCCCCCCGCCAGCAGCGCGACCGCCAATATATTGACCGCCAGGATGCGCGTCGTCAGCGACCAGCGCGCCGACCACACCAGCGGCGATTCTTCCTGTTCGGCGATGCTCGCGTCGGGCTTGAGCGGTTCAGGCATCGTCGGCGAACCGGTAACCCGCGCCGTACAGGGTGGCGATGCCGTCGAATTCGGGATCGACCTCGCGGAACTTGCGGCGCAGGCGTTTGATGTGGCTGTCGATCGTCCGGTCGTCGATATAGACATCGTCCTGATAGGCGGCGTCCATCAACTGGTTGCGGCTGCGCACGATACCGGGGCGCGCCGCGAGCGTTTCGAGGATCAGGAATTCGGTGACGGTCAGCGTGACGTCGCGGCCGTCCCACGCAACCTTGTGCCGCGCCGGGTCCATGCTCAGCCGGCCGCGGGTGATCGGTTCGGCCACCGGCTCGTCGTCCGCCGCGGGCGCATTCTGGTTCAGCTCGACGCGGCGCAGGATGGCGCGGATGCGCGCGATCACCAAGCGCTGGGAAAAGGGTTTGGCGATATAATCGTCGGCGCCCATCGCCAGCCCCAGCGCCTCGTCGATCTCGTCGTCCTTGCTGGTCAGGAAGATCACCGGCAGCTGGCTTTTCTCGCGCAGCCGCCGCAGCAGTTCCAGCCCGTCCATGCGCGGCATCTTGATGTCGAACACGGCCAGGTCGGGCGGATTGTCGATCAGCGGCCGCAGCGCCGCCTCGCCGTCCGAATAGACGCGCGTCACAAAGCCCTCGGCCTGCAGCGCGATCGACAGGGATTGCAGGATGTTGCGGTCGTCGTCGACCAGCGCGATGGTTGCCGTCATGCTCTTTCCGTTGGCGGGCACCGCAGGCAAATAGCCGATCTGCTGCCCAGCGACAACCGCGCACGGCCGGGCCGCGATTCGCCCTTTAATCTTTTGACCTCCTCTATCATCATCGCTAACGCGGCCCATATTTACGGAATCGGCGTCACGTCGGCACCCATGGTAATGCGGGCCTGCCCTTTTGCTCGGCAGATTTTGCATACCTATGCAATGGGGCTGCGGCGCGATCGGGAAAGGCAAGGCTATGACGACGATAGTGATCGGCAATATTGCGGTCGAAACGCAGGCGGAGGTCGCCGAAAACTGGGGCACCTCGGCGCTGATCGAAGATGCCATCCGTCATGGCGAAGGCCTGCTTGCCAAGGACGGCCCGCTGGTCGTCGAAACCGGCAAACACACCGGGCGCAGCGCGAAGGACAAGTTCATCGTCCAGGACGCCGAAACCGCCGACACCATCTGGTGGGGCAAGACCAACGTCCCGATGACCCCCGATCATTTCGCGGCGCTCAAGGCCGACTTTTTCGCCCACCTCGCCGCGCGCCCGCGCCTGTTCCGCCAGCAGCTGTTCGGCGGTTCGCAGCCCGAGCATCGCGTCGGGGTGCAGGTCGTCACCGAATTTGCCTGGCACAGCCAGTTCATCCGCACCTTGCTCGTCCGCCCGACCGCCGAGGAACTGGCGGCGTTCGCGGCCGAATATACGATTATTGACCTGCCCAGCTTCCGCGCTGATCCGGCGAAGCATGGCACGCGCACCGAAACCGTCGTCGCGGTGAATTTTACCGAAAAGCTCGTGCTGATCGGCGGCACCGCTTATGCCGGTGAGATGAAGAAGTCGGTGTTCGGCATCCTCAACTATCTGCTGCCGGTCGATGGCGTCATGCCGATGCATTGTTCGGCAAACATGGGGCCGAACGGCGACACCGCGGTTTTCTTTGGCCTCAGCGGCACCGGCAAGACGACGCTGTCGGCCGATGCCAGCCGCACCCTCATCGGCGACGACGAGCATGGCTGGTCGGACACCGCGGTCTTCAATTTCGAGGGCGGCTGCTACGCCAAGATGATCCGCCTGTCGCCCGAGGCCGAGCCCGAGATTTTTGCGACCACCAAGCGCTTCGGCACGGTGCTGGAAAATGTCGTGATCGACCCGGTCACCCGCGAGCTCGATTTCGACGACGCCGGCCTCGCCGAGAACAGCCGTGGTTCGTACCCGATCGATTTCATTCCGAACACGTCGGAAAAGAACATGGGTCCGGTGCCGCAGAATATCATCATGCTCACCGCCGATGCCTATGGCGTGCTGCCCCCGATCGCGAAGCTGACCCCCGATCAGGCGATGTATCATTTCCTTTCGGGCTACACCGCGCGCGTTGCTGGCACCGAGATCGGCGTGACCGAGCCCGAGGCAACCTTCTCGACCTGCTTCGGCGCCCCCTTCATGCCGCGCCACCCGTCGGTTTATGGCAATCTGCTGAAAGAGCGCATTGCGAAGGGCGGCGTCCAGTGCTGGCTCGTCAACACCGGCTGGACCGGCGGCATGGCGACGATGGACGGCATCAAACGGATGCCGATCAAGGCCACGCGTGCGCTGCTCAATGCGGCGCTCGACGGCAGTCTGAACGACGCTGAGTTCCGCAAGGATCCGAACTTCGGCTTTCAGGTTCCCGTCGCGGTTCCGGGCGTCGACAGCGCGCTGCTCGATCCGCGCGAAGCATGGGCCGACAAGGCCGCCTATGACCGCACCGCGCAGGTGCTGGTCGGTCAATTTATCGACAATTTCGCGCAATTTGCGGAGCATGTCGACGAAGGTGTCCGCCAGGCCGCACCGCAGGCGGCCGTTGCCGCATAATTGACCCGGATATCTTCCGGGTGGCAATTCACCCGGAAGGACCGGATCAATGACCACCGAATATTCCCCGCGCCTGTTCGCGCGCGACACCGACATCCGCGCGATCGGCACCGGCCTGCTCGCCTGCGCCCTGCCGCGCGCAGCTTGGACCCACGAAGCGCATCTCGGCGCCTGCCTGTGGCTGCTGACCGAGCGCCCCGATATCGACATTGATGCCGAAATCGACACCATCATCCGCCGCTTCAACACCAGCGTCGGCGGGGTGAACGACGACACCCAGGGCTATCACGACAGCATCACCCGCGCCTATGTCGCGGGGGTGCGGTTGTTCCTGTCGGAGACCGAAGAAATGGGACTGGCGGCGCGCGTCAACGCGATGCTGCTGTCCGACGTCGGCCGCCGTGACTGGCCGCTGCGCTTCTACAGCCGCGACTTGCTGTTTTCGGTCGCGGCGCGGCGGGGGTTTGTCGAGCCCGACCTGGCGCCGCTGCCCGCCTAGAGCTTCATTCCCGGCGTCCAGCCGCTTGCCGCGAGGAAGGCCGCCGGGTCGCGCATCTCGATGATCGCCTTGAGCGCCGCCGCCTTGTCGGGCGCGCGGTTGTAATAGCTTTTGACGATCCGGTAGCCGACCCAATAGCCGAGGTCTCCCGGCCAGTCCGGGGTGCCGAGCTGGTTGTAAACCCAGCGCGAATCATTCGCCTTGCCATCCTTCTCGGCGAGGAAGTCGCGTTCGACCGCCGCCTCGCGCTTGGCGGCCCAGCGGTGCAGATGGGTGTAAGCGACCGACCCGCTGATCTGTTCGGCAACAAATTCGGCGGCGCCTTCGACGAGCGCAGCGTGGAGCACGGTTTCGTTATCGCTTTCGATCTGCGCGAGCGGTTGCTGGGCATGGACATATTCGTGCGCGATGACATGGACGAAGCGATCTTCGTCATCGGCTTCGAAAAATTTCGCCGCGCATAGCGCTTCGAGCGAGACGTACAGCCCCTTGCCATTTGCCGCCGCGACTGGCGCGCCGCGGCTCATCGCGATGGTGATCGGCGGAAAGATCGCCGGAGGATAGAGCTCCGCCAATCGATCGGCCGACGCGGCCAACCGCCCCCGGACATTGCCTAGCGTCGCTGCGCAGGCGCGCGCGTCGCGATACAGATCGGGCTTGTCGCGCAGCGCCTTCGCCACGCGTTCGGGCGTGATGCGGCGCATCGCCATGAACTCGACAAGCCCCGGCGAAGCATCGGCGAGGTAGCGCGCCGCCAGTACGTCGGGCTGCGCGGCGATCGCCGGGTCGTCGTACAAGGCATAGAAGCGATCGACGTCCGACGTCACAACTACGACACGTGCCGTTTTCGGCGACGGGGCAGGGGCATCGGCGGCATGGCCTGCGCCGCTCGCGAGCAGCGCGGCGCCCAGTGTCCACAAAGCCATGCGCCGTCGCATCAGCCCTTCGCCCCCGCCACATAATCCGCGACATTCAGTGCCAGCACATCAAGCGGCACATTGCCCCCCTCGACCACGACATTGTCGAAATCGCGCAGGTCGTATTTCGGCCCCAGCGCCGCCTGCGCCAATCCGCGTTGGCGGACGATCTCGCTGTGGCCGACCTTGTAACCACACGCCTGCCCGGCCCAGCTGCAATAGCGGTCGACCTCGCTGGCGACCTCGAGCGGGTTCGAGCCGTTCTCCTTGACGAAAAACGCCACCCCCTGCTCGCGCGTCCAGCGTTTGGCGTGCAGCCCGGTGTCGACCACCAGCCGGCAGGCGCGGAACGCCAGCGACTGGAGATAGCCCAGCCGCCCGACCTCGAAATCATCGTACAGCCCCAGCTCGTCGGCAAGCTGTTCGGCATAGAGCGCCCAGCCTTCGCTATAGGCGTTGAACGCCAGCATCGTGCGGATCAGCGGCATCTGGTTGGCATATTCGCCCTGCCACACATGCCCGGGGATCGCTTCGTGCATCGTCAGGTCGGGCAGCGAATATTTGCTATGCAATTCGGTGGTCCGCAGGTTGATCCAGAATTTTCCGGGCACGGTCCCGTCGATCGACCCGGCCCCGCCATAAGCCGCTGGCGCGCCGGGTTCCTCGGCCAGAGGCAGCCGCTTCACCTCGACATTGCCCTTGACCAGGGTGCGAAAGGCGCGCGGCAGTTCGGCGCGGATCTTGCCGAGCCAGGTCTGGATATAGGCGTGAATTTCGGCGCGGCCCGCGTCATTGTCGGGAAATTTGAAACGCGGATCCTGCGCCAACCCGTTCATCCGGTCGCCGACCGACCCCTTGGTATAGCCCAGTTTCTTGAGGATCGGGTCCATCCGGCCGTGCAGCTCGGCCAGCTCGCTCCGGCCCATCGCATGAACCTCGTCGGGGGTCATCCGCGTCGTGGTGCTGGCGCGCAGTCCCCAGGCATACCATTCGTCGCCGCCCGGCCGCGCCCACATCCCGGCGTCCATCGTCGCCTTCGTCCGCTGCGCCTTCAGTTCGGCGAGCTGGCGTTCGAGCGCGGGGACGACCGCGCCGCGCGTGATCGCCTCGGCGCGCGGACCCCAATTGCCCGCGATCTGGCCCTCGCGCGTCCGTCGGGCCAGGCTGTCGACCAGCCCGCCGCCGGCGCGCGCATCGGCCAGGCTCGCCTCCATCTGCTTGACCGCCTTGTCGATCAGAAACGCCGGAGCGATCATCCCCTGACCGCCCGCCGCCTGCAGCCGCCCGGTCTCGCCGTCGAGGACGCCGGGAAAGGCGTTCAGGCGCGCCAGATAGGCTTCGGCATCGGCGGCGGTCTTGACCGGATGGTCGCTGTCGAGAAATTTCGGCACGTCGAGATAGGCGCCGACATTCTGGATCACGACATAGGGCGTGTTGCGCCAGCCGCCGACCGCGACATCGCCATAGGGCAGGGCAAAGCCATCGAGCGCGACGCTGTATGCGCTTTCGATCACCGCCAGGCTGGTGCGCGTCTTGTGGTCGAGGCCAGAGCGTCCGACTAGCCGAACGCGTTCGAGATCATTTTTCAGCGTGTCGGCAATCGCCTTTTGTCCGGCGGCCGAACGATCGCTCAATGCGCCGCGCATTGCGGCGCGCGCGCCGGTATCGATGCCCAACGAGGTTGCCCCCTCGGGAGAATGGGCAAGCAGCCTGTCGGCAATATCGTCGAGCAAGCTGACCTCGGGATATCCGAACGTCGGCGGCGCTGGGGCGGTGGGAGTCGCCACGATCGCGCTCTGATTTGAACAGCCCGCCAAGGCGAGCGTGGCGGCACCCGTGCCCAGCGTGGCGAGCGTCTGGCGGCGGGTAAACGGGGTGGACAGGCGATGATGCACGCGGCGGCTCCCTTGCGACTTTGTTTCTGCTGAAACCTGTCTAGGCAGCGCTGCACGGGGGTCAACGAAAAGGGGGCGGGAAAGCCGATGCTTGCCCGCCCCCAATCGAAATTTGTCGGCTGTTCGTCAGTCGGTCAGATCGGCGGGCACTTTGCCACCGTTCGCCGCGAGTTCGCGCATCACCGCCTTGTGCAGCCAGATGTTCATCTCCGCGCTGCCGTCGAGGTCGCCGGTATAGCCCAGCTCGGTCGCCAGCTCCTTGCGATTGGCAAGGCTCGAATCGATGCCGAGCAACTTCATCAGGTCGACGATCGAGGTGCGCCAGTTGAGGTCTTTGCCCGCCGCCTCGGCGGTCAGGATCGCGTCGACATCGACCTCGGCGGGCGGCGCCGCGGCGACCGCGGCCATGGCACTCGTCGCGGCGTCGAGCGCGCTGCCGACCGGGTTCGGCGCGGCGGGTGCCGCAGGCTCGGCGGCAACCGCCTTCTTGCCGAAAATCGCATCTTTGATGCTGCTGAAAATGCCCATGATTTCACTCCCACTATCGCGCGGCCCAGCCCGGAAAGGGCGAGTCGGATGACCGCAGGCTAGGACTATGCATTTGAAAATGACAGTCAAATGAACGGCTCGCCGGGCGCGCCCGCGCTGCTATAGTCGGCGCCGCGGGCGCCGTGTGACCGGCGCCGGAGTGGGAGCAAGACAGATGAACCTGACCGACATTTTGGCGCAAGCTGGCGGCATCGAATCGATGGCGAAAGAGCTGGGCGTGCCGCCCGCGATGGCCAAGCAGGGCGCCGACGCGCTGCTCCCGGCGATCCTTGGCGGCTTCAAGAAACAGGCGCAATCGGGCGGGATCGAAGGGCTCGGCGGGCTGCTCGGGCAGCTGGGCGGCGGCGGCCTGCTCGATTCGGTACTCGGATCGCAGCCGACCCCGGTCAGCCAAGGCAATGATGTGCTCGGTGAGATTTTCGGGTCAAAGGACGTCAGCCGTACCGTCGCGGGGCAAGCCGCGAGCCAGACCGGGCTCGATGCGGGGCTGCTCAAAAAAATGCTGCCGATCCTGGCGATGATGGTCGCGGGCTATATGGCCAAGCAGGGCGGCCAGTCGCAGGGCGGCGGCGGTTTGGGCGACCTGATCGGCGGCGCCTTGGGCGGCGGTGCGGGCGGCAGCGGCGGCCTCGGCGGGATGCTCGGCAATGTGCTGGGCGGCGCGGTTGGCGGCGGCGCGGCGCCTGCGGCGGGCGGCGGCGGCCTGGGCGGGCTGGCCAACATGCTCGACCTCGACGGCGACGGCAATCCGCTCGACGACATCCTGGGCATGGCCGGGAAATTGCGGGGCTAGCGCCTGCCAAGCGGATCGTCGGTTAACGGCCGGTTGTGGACCTAAACTGTCGTCATCCCGGACTTGATCCGGGATCCATCCACCCTTGCCGCTTAGGGCGGTGCAAGGGGTCATGGACCCCGGATCAAGTCCGGGATGACGAAGATTCGAGGGCATTTCCCCGCCCCCAACGTCATCGGGTCAGCTTGTCGGATAGGTCGGCTTACGCCGCCATCAACCGCAGTTCCTGTCGGAAATCCTCGTCCACCCCGATGCGGCTTCGCATCGGGGTGACGCTGGTGTCGGCGTCGGCATCGCCCTCTTCGAACAGGGCGACCGCGCCGTCGCCGCCGCGCGCCAGGCTGTACCGCTGCGCGACCTTGCCGGTCGGCCGAAAGCCCAGCTTGCGCAGCACCGCGCCCGACGCCGGATTGTCGAGGAAATGCCCCGCGGTCAGCCTGGGCAGGTGCATCGCGCGCGCAATGCCGACCAGCTGGCGCCCGGCCTCGGTCGCAAAGCCCAGACCCCAATAGGGCCGCGCGATCCAATACCCCAGTTCGGGGTTGCCGGTCTCGTCGGGCTTGATGCCGCAGCCGCCGACGAGGCGCGGGGCGCCGCCGGTGCGGGCAAAGATCAGGAACCGCGGCTGGGCGGGGTCGATCGGCTGGTCCAGAAACGCCTGCGCCTCGGCCTCGCCATAGGGCCAGGGCGCGGTCGCCAGGTTACGCACCACCGCCTCTTCGCCGATCGCGCGGGCCAGCGCCGGGGCGTCTTCCAGCCAGCCGGGCCGCAGCAACAGTCTTTCGGTACGCGCGAACATATTTATCACTCCCAATTGCCCGTCGCCCTGACGCCAGATGGTGACGCTTTGACGACAGTCGATGCGGAGGGAGATGGATGGCCCGATTTTCACGCCTGCCCGCCAAGCTGCGGACAATGGGCAAGAAAAAAGGGAGTCCGGGGTGACCCGTCTCCCTCTTTTCGAACTTTGTTTCCGCTGTTGGCGGAAAGGACCGTTCCGGGTCATCCCTTGGTGGGCGACCCGTACAAAGTCGTCCGTTATTCTGCGGCTTCTGCCATGGCATCGACCGACACATATTTGCGGCCGAGCTTGCCATCATGGAATCGGACATGGCCTTCGGCGGTCGCGAACAGCGTGTGGTCCTTGCCCATGCCGACGTTGACACCCGGATAGACGCGGGTGCCGCGCTGACGCACGATGATGTTGCCGCCGATCACTTCCTGACCGCCGAACTTCTTCACGCCAAGGCGGCGGCCGGCTGAATCGCGACCGTTGCGCGATGAACCGCCTGCTTTCTTATGTGCCATGACTGATGCTCCTTAATTCGTTTCAGGGGCCGAGCCGCGTTGCCGCGCTCAGGCGTCCTTCTTGGGGGCTGCCTTTTTGGCAGCGGGCTTCTTGGCGGGTGCAGCCTTCTCGGCAGCTTCCGACTTGGGAGCAGCGGCCTTCTTGGGCGCAGCTTCCTTCTTCGGTGCAGCTTCCTTGGCGGGTGCAGCAGCCTTGGCTTCGGTCGCCGGAGCGGCTTCAGCCTTGGGAGCGGCTTCCTTCTTCGACGCTGCCTTCTTGGCTTCGCCGACGGCCAGGATGCGCAGCAGCGTCAGCGACTGGCGGTGGCCGTTGCGGCGACGGTAATTGTGCCGACGGCGCTTCTTGAACACGATGACCTTTTCGCCGCGCGTCTGGGCGATGATTTCGGCCGAAACGACGAGGCCGTCGGCGCTCTTCACTTCGCCGCCGTCACCGGCCAGCAGGACGTCGCCGAGCGACACGGTGTCGCCAGCTTCGCCGTCGATCTTTTCAACGGCGATCTTGTCTCCGGCGGCGACGCGATACTGCTTGCCGCCCGTGCGCACGATTGCGAACATGGTCTTCCATCCAATCAAAAAACTAAATCACCCGCACACCAATCACCCACCGGAGCGAGCGATTTTTCCGGCATGCGGGAAAGTCAGCGCCACTAGCGAGCCAGCGCTTCGCTGTCAACCGCCAAATTCCGTGCTTTTCGCGTGAAAAGCGCGTCCGTGACCGAATGGCGCGGCGCTCCGCCGATTCGGTACTTGCTGCCTTGCGCCAGCGCCCATATCAGGGTCGGCGATGAAGCGCATCCTTGTTACCTTGCCGCTGGCTCTCGTTACCTCGCTGTCGCTCTCGGCCTGTGCCGCGGCGCAGAACACTGGTGCGCCCTCGCTCGCCAAACGATCGGTCGAGGGCCGATTCGACGTCGCGCCGCCCGCGGTCGTCGTCACCCCGCCGGGGCCGCTGCCCGCCGATCTGGGCGGCAGGCTGGCGCGCTGGGAAGCCGATGCCGCCGGGGCGCAGCAGGCCTTTGCCGCCGAACGCGCCGGGACCGCATCGCTGGTATCCGCCGCCGCCGGGGCGCCGGTCGCCAGCGAACGCTGGGTGGTTGCCCAGCAGGCGATCTCGCGCCTCACCGCCACCCGCGCGCCGCTCACCGGGGCGCTCGCCGACATCGACCGGCTCTATCTCGATCGCCGCGTCGACGAAGCGATCGACGGCCTGCCCGACATTTACGCGCTGCGCGAGCGGCTGGCGGATATGGTGTCAACGCAAGATGCGGTGCTGGAAGCGCTGAACAGCCAGTTGCCGGGGCAGTAGGTAAAAATCCTCCCTGCCGCGCAGCGGTGGGGAGGGGGACCGTTCGCGAAGCGAATGATGGAGGGGCCTTGCGACGGTCGCGCCATCGCCCCTCCGTCAGCCCTCCGGGCTGCCACCTCCCCATGCCTACGGCACAGGGAGGATCAAATCGACGTTACTGATTCAGCCCATGCTTCTTCAACGCGTGGCGGATCTGGTCATAACTCAGCCCCAGCGCCTCGGCGGCGACCTTCTGGTTGAAGCGGCAGCGCGCCATCGTGTCCGCCAAGATCTGGCGTTCATAGCCGTCGACCGCGGCCCGCATGTCGCTGACCGGGCCGCTGGGCAGCGCCATCGCGGCGAGGGGCGCGGGGTCGGCGGATGCCGTGGGCGCGCTGCCGCCATCCGCGGGCGCTGGTCCCTTGCGCACCACCGGCTGCCACGGGCTGGCAAAGGGGTCGAAATTCACCGCATCGACCGGCTTTTCGGGATCGGCCCAGCGATAGATGGCGCGTTCGATGACGTTGCGCAGCTCGCGGACATTGCCCGGCCAGTCGTGCCCCTCCATCGCCGCCAGCGCGCGCGGGCCAAAGCCCGGCCATTCTTCCCAGCCGAGCACCGCCGCCATGCGCTGGCCGAAATAGGTGGCGAGCACCTCGATATCGCCCTCGCGCGCGCGCAGCGGGGGCAGGGTGATGACCTCGAACGACAGCCGGTCGAGCAAGTCGGCGCGAAAGCGGCCCGCATCGACCAGCGCCGGCAGATGTTCGTTGGTCGCCGCGACGATGCGGACATCGACGCGGATCGGGCGCGACGATCCGACGCGGGTGACCTCGCCATATTCGACCGCGCGCAGCAGCCGTTCCTGCGCCCCCATCGACATCGTCGCCAGTTCGTCGAGAAACAAGGTGCCGCCGTCGGCCTCCTCGAACCGCCCGGCGCGGGTGCGCGTCGCGCCGGTGAACGCCCCCGCCTCATGCCCGAACAGCTCGGACTCGATCAGTGTTTCGGGCATCGCGGCGCAGTTCAGGATGACATAGGGCCGGTCCCAGCGCGTCGACAGGCGGTGGAGCCGCTCGGCGATCAATTCCTTGCCGGTCCCACGCTCGCCGATCACCAGCACCGGACGGTCGAGCGATGCGGCCAGGCTGGCGCGTTCGACCGCATCCTGAAATGCCGCCGACTGGCCGATAAATTGGGTCTCGGGCTCCATTCCCAATCATTGGCAAAATATCCCGCTCAATGGCAAGTCAAATCGATGGGTCGGGCGATTTCCGTGTGAAGTTACGCGGTTTTGCGCCGCTTTGCGCAATTGGCACGGTGTCTGCATTACTTTCAGCGAACCGGCGCAAATCGTGCCGGTGCAGCGAAAACCAAGGAAGGTTGACCCATGAAGTCGATGTTTGCCCAAGCCGCCACTTTCGTGCTGAGCACGGCCGGAGCGCTGGCCATCCTCGTCGGTGTGATCGACCAGCCGCAGGTCGCCGCCAGTTTTACCGGCAACCCCGCCGGTCCGCTGGTCGCCGCTGTCATGTCCCCGGCGGTCAGCGCTTTGGCCTGACCGGCACTGGTGCCGGGGCACTCTCCCCCCTTGCCCCGCCCCGGCACCAGCCTTTTTTCAAGCCTTAAAAATTTCGATTAGGAGTTTCACCATGGGTATTTTTTCACGCACCCGCGACATCATTGCCGCCAATGTCACCGACCTGCTCGACCGCGCCGAGGATCCCGAAAAGATGATCCGCCAGATCATTTTCGAGATGAACGAAACGCTGGTCGAAGTGCGCGCCTCTGCCGCACGCACGATCGCGGATCAAAAGGAAATGCGCCGCCACATCGCCAAGCTCGAAAGCCTGCAGGACAGCTGGAAGGAAAAGGCCGAACTCGCGCTGTCGAAGGACCGCGAAGACCTCGCCACCGCCGCGCTGGTCGAAAAGCAAAAGGCCGGCGACATGGCCGAACGCCTGAAAGCCGAGATCGCCGTTCTCGACGACGCGCTCAAGGGTTATGAGGACGATATCGCCAAGCTGCAGAAGAAACTCAGCGAAGCACGCGCCCGCCAGTCGAACGTCTCGACCCGCCTCGAAAGCGCCGAGAACAAGTATAAGCTGCGCGAAATGACCAATGGCGACCGCGTCGAAGATGCCTTCTCGCGCTTCGACATCCTCGAACGCCGCGTCGACGAAGCCGAGGGCCGCGCCGATGCGCTGAACCTGGGTTACAAAAAGTCGCTCGACGAAGAGATCGCCGAACTCCAGGCCGCCGACAAGGTCGCCGACGAACTCGCCGCGCTCAAGGCGGCGCAGGCCAGCAAGCAGTAAGGATCCAGACCGATGGAAGAAATCATCATCGTCCCGATCGTCATCGGAACGCTCTTCCTCGGTCTGCCCTGGCTGATCCTCCACTACATTACCAAGTGGAAACAGGCCAAGACGCTGACCGGAGAAGACGAACAGCTGCTCGACGAACTGTACGACACCGCGCGCCGGCTCGAAAGCCGCCTGCACACTGTCGAACGCATCATCAGCGCCGACCATCCCGACTTCCGCCCTGCGGTGCGTAGCGATGAAGACCTGGCGCAGCTCGAAAATACCAGCCGGAGGAACTGAGATGTCTGCCAGCCGCACAAAATTCTACCTCGACAAGCAGAACGCCAAATGGAGCGGCGTTTGCGCCGGGATCGCCGATTACAGCGGTGTCGACGTCCTCTGGGTCCGCGTTGGCGCGGTGCTGCTGACGCTGATGGGGGGCTTTCCCTGGACGCTGATCGCTTACTGGATGGTCGCCTGGATGGGCACGCCGAAACCCTTCGCGCTCTATGGCTCGCGGGAAGAAGCGAAATTCTGGCAGGGGGTGCGCAGCAATCCGACCGCATCGACCCGCGACATCAAGTCGCGCTTCCGCGACATCGATCGCCGCCTTGCCGACATCGAACTTTACTACACCAGCCACAACCGTCGGCTCGCCGACGAGATTGAAAGCCTGCGCTGAGCGGCGGCTGACACGCAACAGGGAGAAGACCAATGAATTTCGGTGGTACCGGTTTCGTCCTCGCCATTATCGCATTGTCGATCGGCGGCTGGATGTTCACCACCTGGATCCGCGCCAAGCACGGCTATCCGGTTGAAAATGAATGGGGTGGCACGGTTCATCGAACCGACCCCGACGCTGATCGAAAAATCGCGCTGCTGACCGACGACAATGCCAAGCTGGCAGGCCAGGTCAGCCGCCTTGAAGAGCGGATTTCGGTGCTCGAACGTATCGCGACCGAAACCAACGGTCAGGCGGCGCAACTCGCCGACCAGATCGACCGCCTGCGCTGAGGGGAATGACGATGAACACCGAATTATTGACCGCCCTTGCCCCCGCCGCCGCCATCATCGGTGTGCTGACGGTCGCTGGCTGGGTTTTCACCACCTGGCTCCGCGTCAAGAACGGCTATCCGCTCGACGGTGCCTGGGGCCAGGCGGTCTATCCCAAGACGAGCGACGAGGCGATGGAACGCGTCAAGCTGATCAGCCAGGAAAATGCCCAGCTGCGCGCCGAACTGGGTTCGGTGAAAGACCGCCTCGCGGTGGTTGAGCGCATCGTCACCGACGAAGGCAGCCGGTTGAGCCACGAGATTGAGGCGCTGCGGCGCCCGGCAAACTGAGGAGACCCGTCATGGGCGATACCATCTGGATTCTGATCCCCCTCGCTCCCTTCCTGCTCGCCGGTTTCATCTTCTGGTCGAAGCACCAGCAAAAGATGATCGAAAAGCAGTCCGAAATGACCGCCGAAAAGGCCGCCCAATATGCGGCGGCGACCGAACGACTGGAGCAGCGAGTGCGCGTGCTCGAACGCATCGTTACCGACAAGGGAATTGACGTCGCCGACGAAATCGAAAAGCTGCGCGACGCTCCGCTGAACTGAACCAGCCTGAATTGAAGCAACGATAAAATAATACGGAAGGATCCCCCCATGAACCCGTTTGAAATGGTTATCGGAATCGTCCTGATCGTCACCATCGGCAGCGTCATCCGCGCCAAATATGGTGTGCGCCGCGACAACAAGGGCAACGAATTTTTCGCCGCCCCCGCCGACAATGCCGGGACCAAGGCGCTGCAATCCGAGATCCGCGCGCTCAAGGACCGCATCCAGGTGCTCGAACGCATCGCCACCGACCACAACCGCGCCGTGACGCTCGATGAGGAAATCGAACGGCTGCGCGACCGGTCGCCCTCCTGACGACCGTGACGAAGAAGGAGCCGCATCATGGCCACCATTACGTCTGACCTTGCCACCAACCTGATGGTCAGCGCCGTCGCGCTGACCGCGCTGACCATCATGAGCCTGGTCGCGCTGCGCGGCTGGCGCGAATGGATCCAGCTCAAGCGCGAGGAACTCACCGCGGGGCACAGCATCGGCCACGACGCCGCCGTCCCCCACGCCGGATCGCGGATCGAAATCGCCGACCTCAAGGAACGGCTGCGCAAGCTCGAAGCGATTGCCGCGGGGGTGGATCTGTAAGATTTCGTCGCCCCAGCGAAAGCTGGGGCTGCTAGCGGTTTACGCGGCAACGAAGGAACAGGCCGACTGCGGCCCCCGCCTTCGTGGGGGCGACGGCAAGGCACTTTCCACGCCCCGCCAAATCTGCCAGTGCCGCCGCCATGCGCAGCCTGACCGACATCCACGACGAATATGACTTCCTCGACGGCGACGATCGGTATCGCCTGCTGATCGAACTCGGCCGCGAGCTTGGGCCGATGCCCGAGGCGCTCAAGACCGACGCGACGCTGGTCCGCGGTTGCAGCGCGAGCGTCTGGGTCTATCCGGTGCCGCAGGCCGATGGCGCCTTGCACTTCCTCGCCGACAGCAATGCCGCGATCACCAAGGGCATCGTCGCGCTTGTCCTCGCCGCGGTGCAGGACAAGCCCGCGGCCGAGGTCGCCGCGATGGACGTCGCCGCCGCGCTGGCGCCGTTCGAGCTCACCCGCCAGCTGTCGTCGAACCGCACCCAGGGCGTCCCCAACATGATCGCGCTGGTCCAGGACACCGCCCGCCGCCTCGCCGCCGCCTGACCGGCGCGCGCCGCCACCACGGCGCCCGCTGTTTCGACCACGCACGAAAAAGGGCGCGGAAGTTGCCTCCCGCGCCCTGTTTTCGTTTCTCTCGATGCAGCTTAGAAAGCGACCGAAAGCGTCCCGCTGACCGTGCGCGGCGCGCCGATCTGCGCAAAGGGAACCGAACCGGGGGTGCCGGTGAACACTCCACCGCCCAGCACATTGCCCTGATTCAGGCCCGAGGTGTAGCTGCCGACGTACAGGTCGTCGAACAGGTTGTAGACATTGACCTGGAAGAAGGTCCTGTCGTTCAGCCCTAGGAACTCAAGATTGACGCGGGCGTCAAGGTTGACGAGCCAATAGGCGTTGGTCTTCGCCGGATACAGGATCGTCGGCGCCGCCGCGGTGCCGCCATAGATCGGCAGGTTCGTGTCATAGATGAACCGGCCGCCGGTGCGCTTGGCAGTGACGCCCAGCTCGACCGGACCCAGCGTGCCGCGTGCGGTACCGCCAAAGCTGTACTTCGGCGCACCGCCCTCGCGCTTGCCAGCCGTCGCCACAAACAGCGGATCGCCGATCGCGGTGCAACCGATGGCCGGGTTCACCGCGGTGCATTCGCCCGACTGAACATTGTCCTTGATTTCCGACTTCATCCACGAACCAAAGGCGTTGAGGACGAGGTTGTCGATCGGACGCCATGTGACGCTGCCGTCGATGCCATATTTGTCGACGCGGCCAAGGTTCCGGTAAACATTGCGTTCGGTAACCGGGTCGTAAGCCGAGGCAAGACGGTCATCATATTTGGTGAACCAGCCCGAAATCTGCGCCTGGACCTGGCCAGTGCGGTAACGGAAGCCAAGGTCGAAGTTGTCCGACGTTTCCGGACGCGGGCGCGCCGACGGGGTGTTCGGGGCAAAGAAGAACGCATTGTACAGGGCATCGGTGCCCGGAACCTGCAGACCCTTTGAATAGTTTGCGAACACCGACATCTGATTGCTGGGTTTGAACAGCAGGCCGATGTTCGGCAGGATGTCGTCATATTTCAGCACGCGCTGCTGCGGACCCTGAACCGTGGGGTTGAGCGTCGCATAGGTCGTGTTGCGCGGATTGCCTTGGCCAAAGCAATCGACGAAGCCCGAATCGCTGGTGGTGAAGCAGTAATTGTTCAGATCGCGCTTAAAGAACGGCGCACGAATACCCAATGTGGTGACCAGGCTGCCGTCAAAAAATTCGCCGCGATATTCGCCCGACACCTGGTTCAGCATCGCGTAGGACAGGCGGTCGCGCTTTTGCAGCACGGCGCCGGTGATGTCGGCGTCGGGCGTGTTGACCGGGAATACGTCAAAGGGCTCGCCGTTGAACTGCAGCGGCATGACCTGGCCGGTCTGGCGGTGGCGGGCGCGGTCATAGGTGTAACCGACACGCACCGTGTGACCATCGACGATGTCCCAGCGCAGGTTGGCGATCACGCCATAGCGATGCGTTTGGGTCTGGCTGGGCGCCAGCACCGCAACTTCATCGAGCAGGTCGCCGTCGCCGTTGAGGTCGAAGCCGTAATAAGGGCGACCACCGACATAACCGGCGACGTTCGACACTGCTGCGCCAGGCGCGATATCAACCAGACGCTCGCGGGCATTGACTGTCCCGCCGCCGTTCGCCTTCACATATTGGTAGCTCGGATCGACCGTCAGCGTGATCCGTTCGCCCAGCGAGAATTTCGAGGCGCCACGGATATTGCCCGTGTTCGACGGGTTGTAGCGGCGGTCGAATTCCGTGCCGCATGACGACGCCGAATCGGCAACGCCCGGACGCACCGTTGCGGTCGTGTTGCACGGGAAGTTAATGTTATATTCGCGATCGTCGCTCGACTGCGGAAAGCCCGAGGGAACGAGGCGGTCGTTGCGCAGCGATACCGAACCGAAGAAGTTGTTGCGGTTCTCGTTATAATGACCGGCGATCGAGATGAAGTCGCCATTGCTGCCGATCGGCTGATAGATGCGGCCGTTATACTGCTGCTTGTCGACGCGGCCGTAATTGTTGAACGGGTTGTCGTTCGATGCAGTCGAGGCCGACACGAACGCGCGGGTGCCCCACGGCGTGAAAACGCCGGTATCGACCATGCCGAAAATGCGGAAGAATTTGAACTCGCCGGCCGAACCCGACAGGTTGACGCCGAATTCTTCGCTCGGGGTGCGCGTGCGATAGTTGACGGTCGAACCGGTCGCCGCGGCGGTCGGGCTATCGACGTCGGTCGAACCGAGGTTCACGTTGACCTGCTCGATCAGCTCGGGGTCGAGCTGCTGGTTCGAATAAATGGCGTAGTTGCCCGAATCGTTGAGCGGCACCCCGTCAAAGGTCAGGCTGATGCGGTCGGCCGAAAAGCCGCGGATGGTCAGCTGGCCACCCGACGAGCCATAGGCGTCGTTGTTGGTGAAGTTGACGCCGGGAACCATGTTGATGGTGTCGAGGATCGTCTGGCCAGGATTCTGGCGCGAGATCACTTCCTGGCCCAGGACGAGCTTGGCTTTCGATGTATCGGGCGTCTGGATGCCGGCGACGTCGCGCGCGGTGACGCCAGTAACGACGATTTCGTCTTCAAAGTCCTGCGAACCGGTCGACTGGGCAAAGGCGGGCGTGGAAAGCAGCGCGACCGGGATCAGCGCGCAGCTGGCGGCAAGCGTGTGACGGAAATTCATGTCAGGATGTCCCCTTATGTGGTGCAATTCGGCGTGTGGTGTCATTCGGCAGGCGCGCGAAAATGGGGCGCGCAACTCCTGCGAGCGCCCCTGAAGCCCGCATGTGGCACGATTGTGACAGCAAATGTGACAGTGCAAGCGGCGCGCGGCGAAAGCTGGAGCCAAGGGTCAAAAAATCGCGAATTTGCGTGGCAGGCCGCGATTTATCCACAGGCGCAATGGCGTTTTTCCCCGCTACTGTTGCTGCATTGCAACAATTTTTGCGGGTCGGGCCGGGCGAGTCGCTGTTTTGCCGCGGTGATTCAGCGCGCCGCGGGCAGGGCGCCAAGCGGGACTGCGCCGATCGCAGCGGCGGTGCGCGCGAACATCTCGGGCGTCGGCGGCGAGGGCATGGTGGCGCGGATCTTGATCAGCCAGTCGCCGCGCTGGACGACATAATATCCGGTTTTCAGGCTGCGTTCGCCCAGCCGGCCATCGAACCAGCCGCTGCGCAGGCCCTCGGCGCGCACCGCCAGGCCCGCGGGCATCAGCGCCGGGGTGGCGCCAAAGGTGTTGGTGATCGCCGCGGCGATGTCGTCCGCCGTTTCCGCAATCGTCGCGCCGCCCGCCGGATAGGCATAAAGGTCGACCCACGCATCGCCCGCGGCGCCGCCGTCCACGGTATATTGCACCGACACATCGCCGGGACCGAACACGGTGACCTTGCGCGCCGGCATGTCGCCGATGCTGCTGGGAAAGACATAGCCCGATCCGACATGCCGAAAGCGTTCGCCGTCGCGCTGGACGTCCGCCGAATCAACAACCTCGGCCACCGGGGTGACCACCGGTTCGGCGTGGGCAGGCGCGGCGGTGAAAAGGGCGATGCCGGCGACAAAGGCCAGCGGCAGCGCCCGGCGCATCAGGCGGCGTCGCCCGCGGCTTCCTTCGCCTTGTCGGCATAGACGCGCACCGGATCCTTGCGGCCCTCGACGACATCCTTGTCGACGACGATCTCGACCACGTCGGTCAGGTCGGGCAGGTCGAACATCGTGTCGAGCAGGATCGCCTCGACGATCGAGCGCAGCCCGCGCGCGCCGGTCTTGCGTTCGATCGCCTTCTTGGCGACCGCCACCAGCGCATCGTCGGTAAAGGTCAGCACGACCTCTTCCAGATCGAACAGCTTGCGATACTGCTTCACCAGCGCGTTCTTGGGCTCGCCCAAAATCTTGACCAGCGCGTCGATGTCGAGATCCTCGAGCGTCGCGATCACCGGCAGGCGGCCGACGAATTCGGGGATCAGGCCGAATTTCAGCAGATCCTCGGGCTCGATATTCTTCAGCACTTCGCCCATCCGGCGCTCGTCGGGGCCGGCGACATGCGCGCCGAACCCGATCGACTTGCCCTGCAGGCGGTCGCCGATGATTTTTTCAAGGCCACTGAACGCGCCGCCGGCGATAAACAGGATGTTCGTCGTGTCGACCTGCAGGAATTCCTGCTGCGGATGCTTGCGGCCGCCCTGCGGCGGGACGCTTGCGGTCGTGCCTTCCATCAGCTTGAGCAGCGCCTGCTGCACGCCTTCGCCCGACACGTCGCGGGTGATCGACGGATTTTCGGCCTTGCGGCTGATCTTGTCGATTTCGTCGATATAGACGATGCCGCGCTGCGCCTTTTCGACATTATAGTCGGACGACTGCAGCAGCTTGAGAATGATGTTCTCGACATCCTCGCCGACATAACCCGCCTCGGTCAGCGTCGTCGCGTCGGCCATGGTGAAGGGCACGTCGAGGAAGCGCGCGAGCGTCTGCGCGAGCAACGTCTTGCCGCTGCCGGTCGGGCCGACGAGCAGGATGTTCGACTTTGCCAGTTCGACCTCGTCACCGCGGCCGCTGTTCGCGAGGCGCTTGTAGTGATTGTGGACCGCGACCGACAGCACGCGCTTGGCTTTGTTCTGGCCGATGACATAGGCGTCGAGATGCTGGCAGATTTCCAGCGGCGTCGGCACCGCGCCGTCCTTGCGCGCGGCAACCCCGCCCTTGATCTCTTCGCGGATGATGTCGTTGCACAGTTCGACGCATTCGTCGCAGATGAACACGGTTGGGCCGGCAATCAGCTTGCGGACTTCGTGCTGCGACTTGCCGCAGAAGGAGCAATAGAGGGTGCTCTTGCTGTCCGAGCCGCTCAATTTCGTCATAAAACTTCCTTTGGCAGGCGCCGAAATGGCGGTGCCGTCCTTATCCTAGCCCGCGGTCACCCAATTACAATATGGCAATTGGGTGACATCGCGGCGATGTCCCGCCTAGCGCCAAGGCACCAAACGGGCGTCAACAAATGCGGTTACCAATCCCCGTCGTTCGTCATGCCGGACGTGATCCGGCATCCATATCGCCCCGTGGGCGATGGACCCCGGATCACGTCCGGGGTAACGATATTGGGGATCAGCCGCGCGACTCAGGGCGTCGGGCCTTCGCTGATATCCTTCGGCGCGTCGTCGCCCGGGGCGCCGGGGCGGCGGTCGAACACCTGATCGACCAGACCAAAGGCCTTGGCTTCGTCGGCCTCGAGGAAGGTATCCCGGTCCATCGCTTTTTCGATCTCTTTCAACGACTTGCCGGTGTATTTCACATACAGGTCGTTCATCCGCTTCTTGATGCGCAGGATTTCGCGCGCCTGAATTTCGATGTCCGACGCCATGCCGCGCGCGCCGCCCGACGGCTGGTGGATCATCACGCGGGCGTTGGTCAGCGCAACGCGCATCCCCGGCTCACCCGCGGCGAGCAGGAAGCTGCCCATCGACGCCGCCTGGCCGACGCACACCGTGCCGACGCGCGGGCGAATATATTGCATCGTGTCGTGGATCGCCATGCCCGCCGTGACGACACCGCCCGGCGAGTTGATGTACATATAAATGTCCTTCTTCGGATTCTCCGATTCGAGGAACAGCAGCTGGGCGGTGATCAGCGACGCCATATTGTCCTCGACCTCGCCGGTGACAAAGATGATCCGTTCGCGCAGCAGGCGCGAGAAAATGTCAAAGCTGCGTTCGCCGCGGCTCGTCTGTTCGACGACGACGGGAACCAGAGCGGCGAGCGGGTCGATCATTGGAAATTCGTCCTTATGTTTCCGGGATGCCGCACCGGAGAATCCGGCGGGCTGGCCCCTCCGCCACCTACATCGTCGCCAAGCGAGAGGGTTTCAAGGGGGCAAAAGAAAGGGGCGGGAAAGTCCCGCCCCGATCGGATTGCCAGTTTTCGGATCAGTCGCCCGCGCCGGGTTCGGGCGAAAACAGCGTCTCGAACTTGCCTTCGACGCCCTTATATTCGTCGGCGTCGGCGGGGCTGTCTTTTTTGACCGTGATGTTCGGCCATTCGGCGCTGAACTTGGTGTTCACTTCCAGCCATTTTTCCAGGCCGCTTTCGGTGTCGGGCAGGATCGCTTCAGCGGGGCATTCGGGTTCGCACACGCCGCAATCGATGCACTCATTGGGGTTGATGACGAGCATATTCTCGCCCTCATAGAAACAGTCGACAGGGCACACCTCGACGCAGTCCATATATTTGCACCGCACGCAGGCATCGGTGACGACATAGGTCATGGTTTCGGCTCCCTCAGGTGACGGCAATCGGGCCGTCAGGCTCTCACTCGGCTCGCCTCTATGCCGCCGGGCGGCGGTGCGTCAACGCCTAGCAAGCAGTTGCGAATCACTCTCATTGGTTAGGGGGAGGCGCGGGATTTGGATGCACAGCATTTCCATCATCCTTGATAGCGCGATTGTCTGTCGTCACCGGCGCGGTGAGCTTTTGGTAACAGGCCTGCGCCTCGGCCGCCGAGCCGCGGCGCACCGGCAGCGTCAGCAGGCGCACCACCTCGATCTGTTCGCCGACCGGCAGGACCAGCGTCTGCCCGACATGTACCGCGCAGGACGAGCGGGCGATGCGCCGCCCGTCGAGCCGGATATGCCCCGCCTCGACCACCGCCTGCGCCCGGCTGCGCGAGCGTGCAAAGCGCAGGAACCACAGCAGCTTGTCCAGCCGGATGCTGCCCGCGGCGCCCGGGCTTGCCATCAGTCCTTGCGGCTCTCGGCGAGCAGCGCCGCGAGGCCGGCGAACGGGCTGGTCGGCGAGGGACTGCGCCGCGCCGGGCGGTCGGCGCGCGGTGGGCGCGGGGGATCGCCGCGTGGCCTTTCGGGCTGGCTGCGCTTGGCCATGGCCTGATGGACCGCCGGGCGCCGCAGGTCGCCGTTGGTCGCGGCGCGCGGCGGTGCATCGGCGCTTTTGCGCCGCGACTTGCGGCGCGGGCGTTTGTCGGGCTTGCGCAGCCCCGACCAGCGCCAGCGTTGCAGCGCCGGGTCGCCGACGCCGCGGAAACCGAAACTGCCCAAAAGCCCGCGCCGGGTTTCCTCATCCAGGCCGAGCGAGGTGGCCAGCGCCGGGTCGATGACAAAGCCGGGCGGCGGCGCCGCGGCGACGCCCTCGCTGTCGTCGCCCGCGCCATGCTGGTCGTCATGATGATCGGCGCCGCCCGCGATCGGTGCGGTCGGCGGCGCCGCCGCCTGCATCCGCGCCGCATGCGCCTGCCGCGCCAGTTTTTCGGTCATGTCGATGCGCAGCCAGCCCGACGCACAGCGGCGAAAGCCGGCGATCGTCAGCCCGGCGTGGCTGCCGGTCTTTTGCAGCACCGCGCCGTGCGGCGGCAGCGCCGGCACCGGCGACCCCTGCTGCGCGGCGATCAGCGCGGCGCGCCAGCGCACCGCCTCGGGCTTCAGCAGCGTCGGATGGAAAATGTCGAGCGACCCGATCGTCAGGCCGAGCTTGCGCAGCTGCGGCCGCTCCTCGGCGCTCAGCGCATTGAGTTGCTCATCGACCGCCGCGCGGCCGATTGTGCCGCTGCCGTCGACCAGCGCGGCGAGCAGCGCGCGCACCCGCGGCGGGGTGAACAGGTCGCCGGCGGCTTCGCCCATCGCGGCCAGCGGCGCGGCATGCCGCGCCAGTTGCTGCGCCACAAAGCGTTGCAGCCGCTCGGCAATCGCTTGCACCTGATGCAGCTCCAGCCGCCGCAGCGACGGGTCGACCTGGATCGCCGGCTGGACCAGCGTCGGCCCTCGGGCGAGCGTCGCGACGGCATGGCCGTGCCACGCGAGCCGCGGCGCGGCGCCCGGTTCGGCGATCAGCGACAGGGCGCTGTCGTCGCCCTCGGCCAGGGTGGCGGCGCGCCGCGCCAGCTCGGCGCGCAGATGTTTTTCGGCCGCCGCGAGCAGCATCCGGTGATCGCTCGCCTTCGCCACCGGATCGACCTTGAACTGAAAGCCTTTGAGGGTGCCGATCGCCTCGCCATCGACCGCGACGGTGCCATCGGGTCCGACCGCGACCGGCAGCGCGGCGCCCCGCTGTCCGGCATCGCGCAGCAACAACGCCAGCCGCCGGTCGACGAACCGCTGCGCCAGCGCCGCGTGCAGCGCGTCGGACAGCCGCGATTCGAGCGCCTGCGCCTGTTCGGTCCACCCCGCAGCGCCCGCGATCCAGTCGCCGCGCTGGGCGATGAAGCACAGGGTGCGGACCGCAGCGATGCGGCTTGCGAGCTGGTCGATGTCGCCCTCGACGTCGTTCAGCTTGGCCAGCCGCCGCGCGAACCAGTCGGGGTCGATCATCCCATCGCCGCTGGTCCGCCATTGCCACAGTTTGAAGATCGTCCGGCTATGATGCTCGGCGCCCAATTGCTCGAAATCGGGCAGGCCGCAAATGTCCCACAGGCGCTGCACCGCGTCGAAATCGCCGCCGCGCGCGCGCACTTCCATGTCGCCCGCCAGATGCTTGAGCACCGCGATGTCGACCGCTTCGGGGGCGGGGCGCAGCACCGGCTGCGTCGGCGGCTGCGCCAGGTCGGCGAGCAGCTGATCGAGCGAGCCGAAGCCGGGGGTCGGATTGCGCCAGAACAGGCTGGACAGCGGCGGGAAATGATGGCCTTCGATCGCCGCCACTTCCTCTGGGGTAAAACCCCCCTGCGGCAGGCCGATGGTGCCAAAGCTGCCGTCCTGCTGATGCCGCCCGGCGCGCCCGGCGATCTGCGCCATTTCGGCGACCGTCAGCCGCCGCAGCCGCCGCCCGTCGAATTTCTGCAAACTGGCAAAGGCGACATGCTGGACGTCGAGGTTCAGCCCCATGCCGATCGCGTCGTTGGCGACCAGATAATCGACCTCGCCCGCCTCGAACATCGCGACCTGCGAATTGCGGGTCTTGGGGCTGAGCGCCCCCATCACCACCGCGGCGCCGCCCGAAAAGCGGCGCAGCATTTCGGCGATCGCATAGACTTCCTCGGCCGAGAAAGCGACGATTGCCGAGCGTTTGGGCAGGCGCGACAGCTTTGACGTGCCGGCATAGCTCAGGGTCGAAAAACGCGGGCGGGTGATGATTTCGGCTTCGGGGACCAGATTTTTCACCAGTCCGCGGATGCTCGCCGACCCCAGGATCATCGTCTCGTCGCGGCCGCGGGCGCGGAGCAGGCGGTCGGTAAAGACATGGCCGCGCTCGGGGTCGGCGCCCAGCTGCGCTTCGTCGATGCCGACGAACGCGACGTCGCGTGTCAGCGGCAGTGCCTCCATCGTGCCGAGCAGATAGCGCGCGTCGGGCGGAATGATCCGCTCCTCGCCGGTGACCAGCGCGACTTGCGCGGCGCCCTTGATCGCGACGACGCGGTCGTAAATTTCGCGCGCCAGCAAGCGCAGCGGAAAGCCGATCATGCCGCTCGAATGGGCGGTCAGGCGCTCGACCGCCAAATGGGTTTTGCCGGTGTTGGTGGGGCCAAGGACAGCCTTGACCGGCTGGGAAGAGGATGACGTCATTTTCTTGACCGCCAAGCTGGCATGGCCGCGGGCGCCGCGCAACAGGCGATCGTCGAACCGCAGCGCGCGCACCAATTTTTCCGCCGACGTCGCATCATATCCCGCCCCCGCCACGACTGGCCGCAACACGCCGCGGCAAACCCGCCATTAAATTGACTTTAACGACCTTTCTTTACAGACAAGCAGTCGAAAATATCATTCGACGGCCGGGTTCGGGAGGCCCGTCGAGCGGGGGTTGCAGTTTGTTTCAGCGTCACGAACCCATCGCGGGGATGTCCGGCAATGCGGCCGCGCTCACGATGTCGCAAGCGATCCCGCTGCAGCGCGTCGCGGCCGATGCCGAATCGCTCGGTTGGCGCGACCGACTCGCCGGGCTCGATCTTGTCCCCGACCTTGGCGACAACATCGGGTCGGCTGAATGGTGGCGCGGGCTCGCGACATTAACCTTGCTGTGCGGCACCGCGATCGCAAGTTTTCCGGGAGTTCAGCCGCTTAGCGTCGGCGGCACCCCGGCCCTCGATGCTGCCGATTTCAACGAGGCGCGCGCGCAGATGATCGTGCCGCTGGCGCTCGGCGGCGACACCGGGCGGCACATGGCGGCGACCGACGCGGTCCGCCCGCTGACCCAGACCCCCGAACGGCCCCAGATCGAACTCACCGCCACCTTGGGCAGCGGCGACAGCTTCGCGCGCCTGCTCGAACGCTCGGGCGTCGGCAGCGGCGAGGCGCAGGCGCTGGCGAATCAGGTGGCGGTCGCGGTGCCGCTCGCCGACATCGCGCCGGGCACCCGCATCGACCTGATTCTCGGCCGCCGCGCCGCGCGCACGATGCCGCGCCCGGTCGACGCGCTGGCGATGCGCGCGCGCTTTGACCTGCGCATCGAAATGGAACGCGAGGGCGACCGGCTGGTGATGCGCCGCATTCCGATCGCGGTCGACACCACCCCGCTACGCATCCGCGGCCGGGTCGGCGACAGCCTGTACCGTTCGGCGCGCGCCGCGGGGGCGCCCGCGACCGCGATCCAGTCGTATCTGCGCGTGATCGGCCGTCAGATTTCGGTCGGCAGCGACATTCGCGCCAATGACGAATATGACATCATCGTCGATTATCGCCGCGCCGAGACGGGCGAAAGCGAGACCGGCAAGCTGCTTTACGCCGGACTGGTCCGCGGCGGCAAAGCCAAGCTGTCGATGCTCGAATGGAGTGTCGATGGCCGTGTCCAATGGTTCGAGGCGTCGGGCGTCGGGCAGCAGCGCGGCGGCATGGCACGCCCGACCAACGGTCGCATCACCTCGACCTTCGGGATGCGCCGCCATCCGATCCTCGGCTATAAACGGATGCACAGCGGGATCGATTTCGGCGGCGGCTATGGCTCGCCAATCTATGCGG
>Ga0209232_1000133_pt1 | contig 45951 bp, 51 predicted proteins | sample ETNvirenome_2_60_FD_184066 | JGI IMG/M metagenome (GOLD analysis project Ga0209232, IMG submission 184066) | Marine viral communities from the Pacific Ocean - ETNP_2_60 (SPAdes) (version 2) | ecosystem: Environmental > Aquatic > Marine > Oceanic | place: Pacific Ocean | collected 2013-06-22 | reverse complement strand
CATTGTAAAGCCATTAGCTATTACTCCTATTCGTCTACAGAAACCCGTAAAGTTCCTTCGGTACTATTATAATAAACAGTTCCTTCGGTGTTATTGGTAGGGTCTGATGTTCTTGGTTTAAGATGAAGTGCTCCCTGATGGTCTACAGAAAACACCTTATCATTGTTATTTAAAATTTCGAATAAATCTCCAGATGATACGGTACCACTTGTTTGATGTTTTAAACTATTTCCATCTACTAATTTAGGTAATACCTCTACATCATTAGAGCCATTGTCTCTATACATTTTCCCGTCTGTAGCGTTATACCAAACTAATTTAGTATATACATCTTTTACCAGATTAGGGCTTGATAAACTTCCTGCCATTACTGTACCCTTGTGTATGTTGGTTGACTCGGTTTAGCTACTTTAGCCATTACCGGTGCAACTGGTTTAACTATTCTAATTATTGTGGGCTTAGTAGGCAAAACAACCCGAGTTGTAGCTGTGCCTCTAAGTAAAGTAACAAGGATGTTACTGAAGGGGTATGCTAGACTATTGAATGTTTTATTTAATGTGTCAAAAGTTACTGCCATTAAAAGTCTGTCGGGGTTAATTGTCCATAAACTGCATCCCTGCCCTTACCTGCGTACGCTTTACACAACTTTACCCCTCGTTCATATTTTAAATGAAAATGTTGTGCTAATGGGATTGTTTCTGCTTTTCTTTCATACCCGTTAGCAATAACTCTATTAATAAGAGCTTCGTGGAATTGCTCAGGTATCTCGCATACTTGGTTTAAATAAGTTGTGGCTGTAGCTTGTGCACTACCATCTAGTGTTATTTCTAAATAAGTATCACCATCTGTAAAGCCATCTCGCTCTGGACTTTCGCCCGGAACTAAAAATTTATCTGGTCTTTGTACATAAAGAAGATGTACTTTCTCACCAGCGTCACTTGGAGAAGAGAACTCGTCAGTACTCTCGCTATAATAAGCAAGTAAGACACTATCTCTTTCGGTCCACCACAACCATTGGCTGACGTTAAAGCTCTGTCTCTCCATTAAATTAAATCTCTCTTTTTAGGTCTTCCGACTAATTTCTTTATACTTTTACCTTGGTAATCTACAGCTTTTATTTCAATAATATGCTTTTTTAATGGATATACCCTTTGATTTGCAACAGTTGTAAATTCATCAATAGATTCTATAACCTTAGTTCTATAACCTAAATCATTCAATGCGTCATTTAAAGAACGGATTATTTCAACCTCACCCATATCGGGATGATGTTGCTTTACTCTATCTATCATTTCTTTTAACTTCATATCTCTTTTTGTACTCCTGCTAAATCACCACCAGCAATATTTAATTGAACCCACTCTGCTTTCTTTTGAGATAGCATTTGTATTTGCCCTTGAGTCCATTGGTAATCAGTTGCTAACTTTTCTAAGTCAGCTTTAAATTTTGTTTGATATTGTGATGCTCTATTTAATTCACTAGATATAGAATTTATTGTAGCACCTACCATATCTTCATCTTCATCACTAAGCCAATACTGAACACTCATACTAGCACCAGCATTATCACCTTCTATACTAGCTCCAGCATCAAATAGCTTTTTAGCTTTTGCTAAAGCATCTGACCATTCATTATCTAATCCGTTTGGTATACTTGTTCTAAAATCAATAAGTCGTTCCATTAGTATACATTCTGCGGCGTGCATAATTACTAACTCGTGATATCTAATTGGAAACATTAAATCAGATGCACTAAATACTTTCGATATGCCGTTAACACTAGCCCATCCAGTCATCTTAATTACTTCATTTGCATCATCTATTGTTCTTCCATCGGAAGTAGCTACAATATATATAGAACCTGAATTACCTGATTCAACCGAACCACAAGCAGGTCTTATATAGACTTTACCATCAGCTTCTTCATAATAAGTAGGGTCATTATTTAATGCGTAGTAAATACTTGATGTATCAGTTAAGTCATCTTTTAATCTGTTATTTACTTGTCGACAAATCTTATCACCTCTTCTTACAGATAATAAGTGAGCTCCATTATAATCATTTCTCCAGTCTGAACCAGCAGATGTTAAGTTTCCTAAACTTGCCTCATAAGCAAATTCAGTTAGCTTATTTGGGTTAGTTGAAGAAACAACAGAAATAACATAATCGACACCCTTTTTTAAGGCATCGACTTGGTTCTCTGCTGTAACTGAGTTTGTATAATTTTCTATTCTAGTACTAAATGACATATCTTCTTTTCCTTATGAGGGGTCCGAAGACCCCCCATAATATACTTAATCTCTAGATTAAGACCACTTCATAACAGCGTGAGTTTCAGGTAGAGATATTTCTAAACCGGCTTCGGTTAGGACCATATCTTTACGTCCGTCAACATTGTTATTCTGTATGTTAGTCATAATGTGAGTATCTCTTGATACACCATTACCTTGCAATGGACGATACTTAACATTTGCTAAGTCAATAGCGATAGCTAAGTTCTCATCTTGTCCTCTGAACAATGGCTCAGCAACAAAGTGAAGATTACCAAAGATTGTATTAACCTTTGTAACCTCGTGCCCAAAAGCACCTTTGATATTCTGAACATCCATTTTATAGGAACTAGCAGTAATAGTATTCTTTAAGAAACCATTATTACCTAGCTTGTTCAAGTAAGCCAATACATTACGAGATGCAAGTACTAACTTGTCTCCACTATTTCCTGACTCTGGTGCATAGAAATCTTTCATTGCATCAATAAAGTCATCATAAGTGGAAGAAGCATATGTAAAGTTAAAAACTTTACCATTAGCTTCGGTGTAAGGTACGATACCGTGTGAGTATCTAACTGGTCCACCAGATGCCGCTTCATCAGACTTACCGATACCGAAAAGCATAGCGTGTTCGATATCCATCTTATGTTGCATCAAGCAGTCAGCCCAAACTCTACGATATTCGTCTGGTCTACCTCTGTAACGAGTAGCTAAAGAAGAACCACTAAACATCTGGATAGCTGTCTTAAAAATCTGACAGTAACCTTCTCTTGAATAGAGTTCGTCTTTCCAACCTTCTGGGTCAGTTGAACCTTCAGCCCACGCACTACCAATTACCTGTCCCTGAGTACCGATTTCAATATCGCCCTCAGCTACAGCTTCTAATGCTTCTACAGTAATAGAAGTATAAGTAGATGCAGTGTTAGCCGCATAAGCCGCAGAAACACCGTCACCCGGAGTTACAGCAGTTATACGCATAGCTTTTCCACCGATTCTAACTACTTGTCCAACAAGTAGGAATTGAGGAGCGGCTGTGTTAGTTCCACCACCTAAAGTTAGGTCGTTACCATATTTGTCGTAATCACATACGACCTTTAATGTATCAGATGCACCTAGTGCAGTTCCATCATTGTCTGATTTACTGATAAAGTTCCTGCGTTGCCACTGATGACGCTGTTCAAGAAATTTGAATACGGGGTCATCCGTAGCCTCTTTTGCAACTTTGGATAAATAGACAAAGAAAGGAGACTGCTGAGGAGCTAACTCTGATACTCTCTCACCAAAATTAAAAATTCGGCGGGAGTCATTGATGCTTACACCCTGAGGTGCAACACCTGTATCATTACTATATACACTCATTTATAGTATTCTCCAATTATGAACCCACCGACTATTCACTAACCGAATGGGTTCCTGTTTTTGTAGTCGTTAATCATAGAATCCATCATTGAGTCATTACCACTTTGCTGAGCAGAGCTTTGACCTGTAACCACGCCCATTGGACTTGGAACAGATTGTGCTCTTTTGCGTTGTTCAAAGCTATCAGATTGTGCAGTTTGAGTAACTGGTGCATTTGCAACAGCTCCACCATTTTGCATTCTGTAAAGTTGAAATAAGTTGTCTACAGTAATATTCTTGGGGTCATCCATTACTTTAACGAAACTATTTATCTCTTCATCAGAGGCTTGATAGGTATTCTTTAAATGATTGGACATCTGTGCCATATTATTATTGTATGCTTCTCTTTCAGCTTGAGCTCTTTTGATATTCTCATTATCTTTTCTGATACGCTCTCTTTCTTCTACCATAACTGCTTGAGTATATTGAGAGTGCAAACGATTGTACTCATCCATATCATCTCTCCAGTTATCGACAGCTTCCTGATAGCGTGCAGAATCAGAATCTGGGTCTTCTAACGCTTCAGCTCGGTTGTAGTTTCTAGGTTTCCCCGGTTTTTGTGGGGGGTCTGGAAACGACAGGTCCTGCTCTGGTTCTATCCTTTCTGGCTGAGGCTGTTGGGCTTGAGCTTCTAATACTTCAAGGCGTTTTGCCATTTCTGCATTTTCATTTCTAGCCTTATCAGCTTCACTTTGCCAATATTGATAACGCTTAACGTCATTATCAACTTCTACAACTTCCGCCGGTGTTTCTTGAGAGGTTACTTCAACTGGTGAAGGCTCTGCTTGAACTTCTTCAGATGGAATTTGTTCATCCATCTTGTTTGCACGGAAAAAGTCGTCTAATAGTGCACCTTTGTCCTTCGTCTGGTCAAAAGCCGCTTCAGGTGTTAAGGGTTCACTTGGGGCAACATCTGGCTGTATGTCTTGGGTTACCGGAGCTTCCGGTGCCAATACGTCTTCAGTCATCTTGTCTCCTATTTTCTTGTGTAGGCTCTATTAGGGCATAGAGGTACTACTTTTTATTTTGAGCTACGCTTTTGCGTACTTCGCTCTTTACCTGCCCTAAGGCGTCATCAAGGCGTTTCTCGAAAAGTTTTCCAGACATTTTAGTCTGAGTACTTGTTTTATCGAGACCTGACTTGAATTTTTCTAATTCAGCTCTTTGCTTAGCGTGGTAGATTTCTCTTTCACGAGTTTGCATATCGCCTTGTAATTTTTTAATCTGTTCTTGAGCACTATTTAATTGACCTTGTAGCTGTTCAACTACTCCTGTTCTTTCCATTACGCCCTCCATATCAAAGACTTCTGTCTTCTTTAGAACTTCTTGTTTATCTATGATACCATTCTTATAAGCATCCATATACAACTCAAGTTGTGCATACCTATTTGTTGGTAGAGTAGAACCTGTTACAACTACTACATCAAAGTTACCCCTTGATATATCGTTTATAACGCTTATCTCACCAGTTTTGTCATCATATAATTTTTTATTTATAGCAACTTCTGTTAAACTATTGTTTGGATTAGTAATCCTTATAATCTTTTCTGCTTTATAAAGTTGTTGCATTAAAGGTATAGCAACTTTTGCCATTCTTACTAATGCAGATTCAATATCTTGTAACTTAGACTTAATCTTTCTCTGACCAAATTCATCAAGTGATACTGTAGCTTTGTATGTATGAGGTGCGGCTTCGGCATTACCCTGCATTAATTCATATAAACCTAATGCGTGGTCAATATCTGTTTTAGCTACTTGTTCATTTTGATATAATGTATTCGGTAAAGGTGTGGGCTGTACCGGTTGTGGAGCACCAGAATCCATATCAACTTCAATAGCCACACCCGGTTGTGCCCAACGCTGTTCAAAATCTTGCATATCGACAGAACCACTTGGTATTAAAATCTTTGTATTCGTACTTGTTGTTGCGTGAGCAATGATTAGAGACCGTGTCTTATTGATATATTCTTGCATATCCTTAACCATCCTAACATCAGAAACCGGGTAGGGTGTTCTAGTGTGAATGTTCATAAACAACACGATAGGATAGTGTTCCGTAGGTAAGATACGGGAGTATAAGTATTTGTCTCCCATTATGACGCACATCTTAACCCTTTGTACTGGAACCGACACGGTCTCAATTAAACCTTCTTCTATTAAATCGGCATATGTTAATTCTTGGACCTCAGGCATTTCAGGAGGGTCGACATCTTCCATTTCAGCTTGTTGTTGGGCTTGCCCAATCTGCTGTTCTATTTGTTTTATCATACCCTGTGCTTTTTCTGCATCAGTTATTGGTTGACCATTTATCTTTACTGCCGGTCTTGCTATGTACTCTTGAAATTCTTCTTCACTAAATACTTCTTCAACTCCATCAATAGTATTCTTTATGTGAAATCTCTTAACCCATACCTTGTAGTAACGCTCGTAACCTCTTATATATTCGGAGTTCTCTCCAAAGTTCATATCAGTTTTTGTTTGAGTATCTTCTGGAAAAATAATACCTTTATCATCTACTCTTGAAGTAGTAGGTCTATCTGTATGCAGGTCTGAGGATGCGTTCTTAATTGCATTCTCGTATTGTGGGTACATTTTCATAGCTTGTTCTTTAGTGAACATTCTACTTACTATAATATTTTCTGCGTCATCACCTAATCTATGTCTACAATTAGGGTCTATATATACATCTAATGGGTCTACATCGTGAAAACAAACTTCGCCTCTACCAAAATCCTTGAGAGGGTCAATGTAAACCATCATAGCACCGAGTCCCATTGTATAATAGTCGTCTATTGCATTACGGAGTGCCTGTGTTCCGTCTGAAATGTACCACATATATTCAAGTAGACTATTAAAGATTTGAGCAACTTTATTGTCGCTATCCTCTCTAGGAGATACTCTAAATTGTGGTTTGCCTGAAGTTAGTAGAGCTTTGGCGGCTTCTACTGCTGGGTGGATTCGATTGACTACGAGTGGAGCTTGTCCCCTCTCAAGTAAAATCCTTTGTTGTTCTGCTGACCACTGTCTACCAAGCCTAAATTCAGCATCTTCTTGGGCGTTTTGAGCCCATAATTCTCTTTTACTACTGTATGATTTCCATATTGTTTGGGTGGAATTGACAATATCCTCTGGGATAGAGTCTTCCCGTTCTTCGTACGCCATTGGGGCGAGTTTACAACTTACATAGTCATCCAGTCAAGGATTTTATGAGCCTTCTTCTTATTTTCTGCATTAAACTCCTTACGCCTCGTTGGTTTTGCTCCATCGAGTGCATAATAGATAGCATCTAAGATATCATCGTGTTTCCCTCTTGGATAAGATAGGAACTCTTGTTGTGCGTGTATGTCCGTAGGTCTGAAGAAAAATTCACCTCTTGCGAGAGGGGCAACCAAGGACAACAATCTTTCGGATTTCTTTTGTCTTGGTTTTACGCCTTTTTCAAGTCCCGGTATATATAGAGACTCGTCTAGCATCATCTTTCTTACGTTACTCCTCAGTGCCTCTTGGTAGCCCACTGTCTCAATCTTCATTCTCCTCGGCTTATACTTTTTATAAACTTTAATAATTGTTTCAGGCTGAATTGCAGGGTCGAGCTTATCCCTAAGAATATCAATGATATACTTATTACCATCGCTATCAATACCGATAGTAGCAATAACAAAGAAATCACTACGGGCGGCAAGACTACTAGCTGGGTCCACACCACAATACACACTAACAGGTCTACGCTCTTTTTCGCCATCAATCGTCCGAACCAATAAATTTTGTCCATTACGGCGTTCAAATTCGTAATGATGTAATTTGATATACTCTGGTTTAAATGGTGCATTGTCTGGCGATTGAGCTTCATTCATATACTCCTGATAAAATCCGTTTAAGTTCCCAACAGATTCAAATTCTTGTTTTATCTGTTGTATTCTCTCTTCTGGAAATCTTTCTTCCCATATACTCTTACCATCATCATTGTATATAGAAAACCATAAAACATTCCAAGCTGGAGATTCTTTAGCCCAATATAAGAAACAATCCTCGGAAATAACAGTCCCAATCATAACTACCCTACCATCATCAGATAATGAAGGTATCACAGCTTCTGTAATCCACTTTCTATTCTTTGCTCTTCCCTCAGGGGTTGATGCGTTTAATTCTGATTCGTAATCGTCTACGATAATGAGATTAGGACGAGTATCACCTTCAATAAACCCACGAACACGCTGACCAGTACCGACAGCCACAATACGAGCACCATTAGAAAGAACGATGTCGTTATTGGTCCATCGCTTCGCTGTGTTGGGTCCGTAATCCCCAAACATTTGGCTAAAATTTGTAGAGTTCTCAAGATGATACTTAATTCTTGATAAGAAGTTAATACTCTGGGTTTGACTTTCCGATATAATAACCATAAAGAGGTCCTTGTCTGACGGCTTAAAGGCTATCTTGTGAAGGGGTAGAATCAAGGAGGTCACAGTACTTTTAGCAGTTCCACGAGGAGCCGCTATAAGCACTCGCCTTAGAGTCTCATCAGACAAGGATTTGTATATCTCGTGATGAAAAGGAGGGACTTCCTTATTGAGAGCAGTGGGGAACATTGTTTTACCAAATAAACCAATGTTAGACTTCAGCTTTTTCAAAGCATTCGTCTGAGCCCACTTTTCCTCAAAGGTATCTACTTGTATGGAGGTCCCGATATCCACGATACTAAGCTTTCCCTTTCACCTTTCTTAACAGGAGTGACCCTGTGTAAATAAAACGATGGAAAAAATACTGCATCACCTTCTTCTAAGACAATATCACTATTATTCTTTCCACATTTAAATTGTAATCTACCACCTTCTATGCAATCCTTTAACAGCACGGTCCCAGAAATCTTCCTGTGGTTGATGGAGGGACCACCGATGTCAGTATGCCAAGAATAATGACCACCTTCAGTAGGATAATAAGTATGTTGTAATCCAGTTTGCCAGCCAGATATATCAAAATGCCAGTTATCTTCATTAGCTATTCTTGCCCACTTCCATATTCTTTTATATAACCACTTAAATTCAGTATCATCACAATCAGGTAACCACTTTAATATACTATCTCTATATGTTTCATCGTGTCCACCTATAGTTGTTGCAGTAGTTATCCCTATAGGAGCTACTTGTTCTGCTATGGTTTCTAGTTCTTCTTGGTCGAACATTCTCCTTACGATATACCATAACTCAAAATTAGTCTTCTTTTCTAATATGTTCAGTTTCAACTGGGACCTCCTGCTTCCTTGTTGCTATTAACTTATTCTCTTCCTGATTAATATTGTCGATTAAAGCTCTAGTCTGTACAGCTTCTATCTTATCAGTAACCGTTACTGTTTCTTTATCTTTCATTCCGTGAATTTCCATACCATCGTTAACGAAACCCCTTATTCCATTAACATCTTCTTTTTTTAATGCTATTTCTACTCCCTGTTTCATTAAATCAATGAAATAATCAGCATCCATCATATTATCTGATAATAGTTTTTGTGCTTCATCTCTTTTCATAGTTTTAAATGCCTCCGTTCGCATATGTCGTTTTAATTTACGTCTTTTCCCAACAGAAACGCTACCATATACTTTATCTATCGCTACATCTCTATTTTCTGTTACTGCCGCCCAGAAAGCTAGGTCCTGATAATCGTTACTATTACAGCGTACCTCTAACCAATTCTTCCCTGACATAGTAGTATTAGTAACTCTACCACCACAATTAAGCTTTTTATTTGGATATTTACTATCCCACATAATATAACCAAAAGGAAACCTATAATAGTAAGATTTCCTACCATCTGATGCTTCATATTCTTTCTTTTTAATTAATCGGGCTACAAAATCATCATCTGTTAAAGCATATTCACCCTGACCTGCTTTTTGCCAATGACGAAACGGTACTTTTCCCTGTATGGCTTCGTCCTTTGTATAGATAATGTAGTCTGTAGCCCCGATATCTTTATGATTTATAGTAACTGTAAACAATTCCTGCCCAAGATGTGTTAATATCCGTTAATTCTTCTGTTTTTATAGGTAGAGTACGCCATTTACTGACAAATCTATCTCTCCTAGACGGATTTTTAAAATAAGTTATCTTAGGGATTATCGCAATTTGTACTTCTTTAGAATCTTCCAAGATACTTTCCCTTCAATAATACATTCGTGTAGAAACTCTAATAACATCGCTCCTCCTTTATACCGGGGAGGGGGATATATTCTATCCTCATTCTTATATAGCTCTAGTATTAGCTGTGCAACCTCTGCAAATGTTACCGGTCGTCCCCACGCCTCAATAATGTAATCATCATCGCCTTTACTTCCTTTTTTGTAGGTAATCCAATCACACGGGCTAACTGGAACAGTCGAAACCTTGTTGATAGTATTAGCCACTCTGTCCACAGGCTGAATATGTTCAGGACTCTGAGAAAGATTTTGTTTATCGTGCTTTTTGTACTCATTATACGCCTCCGTTACTTGATGATAACGAAGACCACGATGCCTTTCAGCTTGGAATCCCGTCATCTCTGACAGTTCTTTCCATAATTTGCTGTAATCAAGCTTGTCTTCGTCAGTTAAGTAGTCTTTGATAGTTACCGACATTCAGAAAGTTACCCCTTAATAAATAAATCAGAACAAAATATTAAAAAAAATATAAAACCCTTTTAGTACAAAGTGCAAGAGTTAGTATTTTCTTTAACCGAAAGCGTTTAATTCTTTAATTATTAAGAGTTACAGTTTCCGTACTATCTTTTTCTTCTTTACGCCTATAACCAGAGTTAACAATCCTAACATTCTCCCACTTATTATGTAACCAACACCAGTTATCTCCCTCTCTTATGTCGATAAATTGATGTTTACTGCTATCATTTACAGATGTAATAATACCAAGGCTTGAATCAGAGATTGCAGAATCTTGTTTAACAAACACAGCTAAAAACAGTAATATTCCTATTTTTTCCATACGAAAAACTACAGAAATAACCAAAGTAAAAACAATTCAAAAATTGCCGTAGAATGGGAGTACCTGATATACATCGCACCCTACCCATTGCGTTTTCACTCCTTGGGGGGTTAACCTCGTTGGGCTCGTTCCTCGCCAGCAATCGAGCTTATCCAGCCCTCAAGTCCTGAAACCTTATGGTCCGGGGCACACCCCTGCTTGTCTCGGTATATACACTCTGTATATACTGGAATCCCTAAAGAAAGAGGTTTAATTATGAGTAAGAATAATCGTAAAAGTCTATTTGAAGTTTTAGAGTCTAACAATATGATGTCTCGTTTCAGATTAACTGTTGCCACTAATCCTAATGGTGAAGAGTGGAAAAATCTACGAATGAAATCAGTTACAGATGAGGACTTCGATTTACTCAGTGATTATGAGTATGATAGTTTTACTACTGATAATGGTACTGAATTGACTCTCCGTCTAGCAAGTAATCGTCAAGGTAAATACATATCCTTGAACTTCGATGAGCGTGAAACGCTTGATGAAATGATTGCTAACGGTAGTATTTAGTACATCAGGGAATTGGTTGTATGTGTATGCTTAGGTGTGCACATACAGCCCGTGTGTGGTGTATATTTTATCACACCCACAATAAAGTTAGCGACTTCTTTTCCTTCTTGTAAGTTGCTAATAAATGGCTACTAGTTAACAGTAATGGACTCCGCATCGTCCTTCTCTATGTTAGCTAGTAGTCTGTATATATTCGTGAGGTTCAGGCTCGTCACCCGTGTAGGACGTGGAAGCAGTTGGCTCTGTTTTGCGAGTTGTGGTTAGCGAATTAAAATAAAGTATAGTCGAAGTAGAAGTTGCTGTCCAAATGGCGACTTGTCTGCGTAATAATGGCTGAACAGTGGGGACTCTTAATACCACAATGTCCCCAAAGATTTTTATTAAACCCGTAACTAAATAGGGAGGTCAGAAATGGCTAAGAGTAAAAAGAAGAGTAGTAAAAGACGATGGTTCACTGTTATTAATGGCAGTGTTCTTCGTGTTCGTTCAACCACTCATTTTGGTGCCTGTCAGAAGTTTAGAGCTATGACAGCAAATGGATAAGATGATGGGAAGAGTGAAAAAGTATGTTGAAGACGCTATGGAAAGATTAGGTCTCGACATTGATGAGGTTACAACGATGTCTATCAAGGAATTAGACGCATTGTTGTCACAAAGGGAACAGGATTTGAAGATAGCAAATGCTGATATCAGGAAACAGATGGATGAGAATGGCTGGGATGTAGATGTGGACGAAGACGGACCGTTCATCTGCATAGCCGCAGTAAAGGAGTAAGGATGTTTTTATTCCTGAGCGATTATCTGGGTGTGTTACTGTGTGTAGGTTATCTATTGTTATTAATAAGTGTATTCGTTTTAATAATGATAGCCAGATACCACACAAAAAGAGTAAGGCACCTAGAAGTACAAGTTGATTACTGGCAACAACAAGCGTTGTCAGCAAAGCACAGAGATGAAGAGACATAATCTTCTTCCGATATCCGGTGATAAATGTGATTTGGAATGTTCAAGGTGTGGAAGTACAGACACTGTTTGGGAGGAGTATGAAGTTGACCTATGTGTTGACTGCTCCGAACTCGGCATACATTGCCTAAAGTGCGACCACCACGAACTACCAGATGATGTTAATCACCGGATTGAAGATAAGGTCTTGAATCTATAACCCTTTATTAAAGGAGAAAGTAAATGAAGTATAGAACAGTTACATTAAGTGAGCTAGTTCCTTCACCGTTTAATCCACCTCAGCGTGAGAAGAAAACAAATGTATTGGCTAATAATATTAAGGCTAATGGTTTGTTAGTGCCTATAGTTGTGGCAAATGATATGACTATCGTTGATGGACATAGACGATTCACGGCTCTTAAGAGTTTGGCTAATCAGGATGCCAAAAAGGAGTCGAAGATAAAAGTACCCATTATTCAGCATAATAGCAATTCACACGAAGTCTATGACCGAATGTTTATTGCCGCCAATGAAGATACTATGCTAATAAATGGTAATCAGTACCTTTGGAGATATTTAAAAGGTGCTCCAATCCCTAAGACACATTTGTCTAGAATAGAGTGGATTGAAAAAGCTCTAGGTAAAACATATGCTACAGGTATGTTTAGGAGAATCCTAGAGGAAGATAAGTCAGCTAATACTTACCAGATGGCTATGGGAATATATTGCAGGTATACAGGTGTAAAGCCTTTTACTAAAAGTAAGGTCCCTATGCGTAAGTTGGCATATTTTCTATTAAATGTAGAGAATCCTTATAGGTTAAAGAGTGCAATAGCACATTTTGTACCAGTAAGGACCTTAAAGAGTTGTGTCAATAAAAAGAAGAAGTTTGACATAAAGTTTGTTAACCCGGACAGCAAATAAGGAGATTATGTTTAAGATATTCAAGCGAAAGAACACTACGGTGCGAGACGATACCTTCGAAAAGCATATGTGGTATAACCATAGAAAGGCTTTGAAGAGGATTAAACATCTAGAACATAGTGTTAATGAGCTGTTACTTTCTTTTGAGAACGGTACGAATAGGGGACGCTCTCAAGAGGAAAATCCAAAAACCCCTGACATTGGAGGACAAGATGGCTAAAGTACTAGTACAGACCTTCGGTGGAGTTGTAAAGACGATGGACGCAGATAATCCAGCAGGATTGGCTGAGAGTCTTGGTATCTCTTTAGACAACACCACTATTAATGTCAATGCAAAGAAAGCAGAGCCAAATGCGTCATTGAGAGATGATGATTTCGTGGCATTTGTTACTGATAAGGTAACATCTGGTTGCTAGGCATTGATTAAGTGATTCGTGTAGCGTGGCGTGAAGCCAACAGTAATAAAACCGACTGTGTGAAAGAGGTTCGCCCCTTAGAAAGCCGGACCGTCACGCTTACGATGAAAACTGGAGAATTGATATGAAATCAATATTGTTAAATAGCAAAAAAGCTAAAGTAGTTGCTATCACTAGATGGCTACTATCTAATGCTAGGTATCAAAGTACTCCTCTCAGGAAAGAGGAAGCTGAGTCCACTGCCGCATATTATGTAGAAAAGTTAAATGTGCATAGTGTTAAGTGGACAAAGTACTATCACGATGAGGAAGATGAAGAATCTATATTTATGGAATTTTGCGTAGAAATAGGCGTTCCTAAATTTAGAGGAAGTGCTTCTTATAAGTTACCAGTTCATTCTTTAAGGTTTACTACAGACAGACCTTCAAGTGTTTATATAACACATAATGAAGAGATGCCTAAGTGGATAGAAGATATGAGTTGGGGAACTTTAGGGTACAATAGCATTCCATTTACGCAAGTAGATGAGCATAAGCAGTATAGTTTACACCCACATATTAGTGAAAATGGAGAACCCTGTTTAGGTGGCTGGGCTAACGCTTGGTCTTCCTGTGTTGCTACGGGTAATATCCTTTCATTAATACCAGTTGCTCAGAGTTTTCTGAATACTTGGACAAGAAATGATGCCTATTGGGACATTAATTGGGTATATACCAAGTATAGGAATCTACCACAATGCTATAAAAAGGTTTATTCTATGAATGATTTCTTTGTAGTGTATAAGTGGCTGGGTGCAGTAACACAAAGGGCTAATCTAAGGTCCAGAAGAAGTACTGCTTTCTTTACTTGGTGTAATAGAAATGAGGAATTACTAGAGAATTTGCTATATCACAAAGAAATGTGTCCTAAGAAAATACACGCTTCTTTTGTTTTAGCAGAATCCTGTTCTAGGATAGTAGGTGATACTGAAAACCGATTGGTAAAAAGAATAAGACAAGGCTCATTTGTCCTTGACGACATATTAGAGCGTAGTTACCAAAAGTTCAATCAGGTTTTAGATGGACCACCTCAAAATGCCTATACAATTCCTTTAATTGCAGAGTCAGTTTTAGAAGAAAAGCGATTTTATTTCACTAGTGTGTTAAAACCTCAAGCTCCAGCAACTTGGGTAGTAGAGGTACGCAGACTAAGAGATTATATTGCTAGTAAAATTGACAGGATAATAGGTGATGCTCAAAGAAATGGACAAGGAATAGATATTGGATTGTCAAGTATCTTTGAGTTTATCCAGCATTCCAACAGGAAAAAGCAGTTCAAGGATAGAGTATATCTTGACTATAAGAAAGTACTTGAATCATTGCATTATTATACTAGTAATTATAGAGACTCAGAATCATTTGAGCTTTATGATGCTATTAATAAGACACTTAAGTTAATTGATGGAAATGCAACAATAAGTCAAGATATCTATGATGACCCTTGGGCATTAGCTGGTCAGTTAGTTGAATGTTTCTTAGAAATGGATGAGTTAAAGAACATCAACGATAACTGGGATGAAATGGTAGATTGTGTGAGCGACCATATAGTTCATCAGGCATTGGATAACATAGAAAGGCTCGCCGTTAATCTAGTAACTAAAAAGGTAAATGATGGAAAGTCAAAGCACAAAAGACTCAAAAGCAAGTTGGCAGTTGAGCGTCTCAGAGATGATGCACAACAAAGTCAGCTATCTCTTGAAGCGTTTTAAGAGTACCGAATGGTCAGGACCAGCGTGGTATCACATTGTTAAGACATTAGACAATGGATTTCCGTCTGAAGTAGAATTGGTATATTTTAAGCCAATACACTTGGGACACGGAACTGAAACTGAGGTAGACGGAGAGAAGTTAGGTAAGCTATTACCTAAAGTCTATAAAAAGTACCCTGATTTAAAGAGTTGTTATTTAGGGTTAATTCACTCACATCATACTATGGGAGCATTCCTTAGTGGGACAGATAAAGACACAGCCAGAGAACAAGCACCTAGAGATGGGTTCTTCTTCAGTACTGTTGTAGCCTCACAAAAGGACCCGTATGATTGTTGCTTTACATATTCTGACAGATTTGGTTATACGAATCTATTAGAAGGTGAAGTAGAAGTAAGTATGCCAAAGGTGGATATACCTAAGGCGTGGGTTGCAGAAGCAACTGCTATCCAGAAAGCAAAGAAGAAAGAAGTTAAGACCACATATACAGGGTATGATGGTCAACTTTCTATGTATAACACATCTGGCTTTTCTCACGGAGGTAGCTGGAACACGATACGACAGACGGAAAAAGAAGAAGATAAGGACACAGCCGCAGAAGCAAAAAAGAAGTACTCCTCTTGGGACCAGCAAACAGAACTCACTCAAGAGGAATTTGATAAGATGGAAGACCTAGCACAAGAGTTTTGTGACGGGTCCATTACTTATCACGAGTTCTTAGAACAAGCCAGAGAGAAGTGCCCAAACACAAATCCATATACATTTATGGATGGATTGGGTGGCAATTCTAGGTATTGGTAATTGTTTGGATAATTCCAAGGAATACCTTATATTGTTAAGGGCACGGTTGCTCTAAAGTAGTTGCTCCTTTACCATAAGACTACTTTTTACAGTGAATCAACACCCACGCCGTGCCCTGACTTTTCATCAGGGGGATTACCTTCCTTCCACAACTACCAATAAAGCTACACAGCTTAGGTAGTCCCCCAAGTTTTCCACTAATAAAACAAGAACAGGAGGAACTGTTATGATGACAGTACCACAAAAGAAGTATTTCTGCACAAGGATTGATGAGATTACCACTAAAAAGGTAAACGAATTAAAAGATGTTGCTGGAATGACTAATAAAGGTATAGCTCAAATGGGCTTAGCCAATGGTAAAATAAAATATCCTACAGATATTAAGAAAGTACAAAAGGCTATCGACTTAGTATTAGGAGATGGTAAAGACCGACATTGGGGAGGCTCCGGATTAGGAGATATCCCTATTAAGTCTATGTTAAAAGGTTATGAAGACTATAAACAAGAGCTTGAAGAGGAACAAGCTAGAGAGAATAATGATATTGTTAACCAGCGTAATAAGCTTTACGAAGAAGCTACACGCATAAAAGATGTTGCTATGTTTGGCTCAGAAGAGGCGGCACACGCAATGTTAAAGGACTTTATAGAATGGCAGGTAAAGTAGAAACACGATTTCTTAGAAATAAGGAGTTAATTCCATTAAGCTCACTTAATACTATTAGTATAGTAGGATTAGGTGGGATTGGCTCATTCTTAGTACAAGGATTAGCTATGATGGGTTGGCACAAGGTTATAGGTTATGACAGTGATGTTATAGAAGACCATAACTTAAGTACCACTTGTTATCCATTAGAAGAAAGTGGTAATGCAAAGAAAGACTCTGCTCAGGGTTTATTCCAGCGTTACAGCGAAGATTGGCAAGAGTTTGTACCAAAAGACAACTTTGAGTTAAACAGTAAGATAACTCCAAAGATGATTGTGTGTACAGATGATATGGAAAGTAGAAAAATGGTATTTAATAAGTGGTGTGAAAGTGAAAACCCACATTTCTTTATAGATATGCGTATGGGTGCCACTAGTGTGGAGATGGTAACGTGCACTCGTTCTCACATAGAGGTCTATGATAAGCACTGGGTCCCTACGCATACTATTCCACCAGCACCTTGCAGTATGAAGCATACTGTATTTGCTACAAATCATATAGTGTCCCTTGGCTTAGCTCAAGTGTATAATATAGTTGCAGGTCTTGCATATTATGACTACATTTGGACCAGCCTGAACCCAAATATGGTCGAATTTGGGACATTAATAACTCCAAAAGTAAATGAGGAGGTATCAGTTGATACAAGTACGCAAAGTGTCAACCGACTGGACAGCAATGCCAGCAGGATTGACATATTTAATCATAGGACAGCCTAAAACCGGTAAAACAACAGCGTGTAGTAAGTGGAGTCCCAAAGGTAGTGAGGGAGTTATAATACTCGACACTGACCTTGGCTCCGATTTCGTAAATAATGCTAACACAGTTACGATTACTGGTTTGAACGCTCCTATACGCCCCGTAATGCACGAGGGTAAACAAGTCACAAAAAACGGTGTGGCTGAAACAGAGGTAATTCCACCGGAAGAACGAGGTTTTAACTATCGTTCTGGGGATTCCAAAGGTGAACCAATGCCTGTCTATTCAATGATAGAGGCATATCAATGGTTAGCTAAAGAGTGGGAGAATCTGCCGTATGACACCATAGTAATAGATACCATAGGTCAAGTTAACGAGTGGGTAGAACACATCGTTACTACTGAACTAGGTATTAGTGCTATGGGAGAAGGTCAATGGGGTGCCGATTGGGGAAAAGCTAGGCGTAAAAACCTAGATGTCGTCAAAAGGTTCCAAGACCTTATGAAAATGAAAGGTGGTAATCTAGTGTTAGTTAGCCATTCCAAAACATCTCAGATGCAAGATGGAAAGGTACAACTAGCACCAGAGCTACCACGAGGACTGGGTTACTCATTAGCGGCAAAAGCTGACGTTATTGGATATACTACAGCCAGTAAAGATGATGGTAAGTACTATATTTCTTTTGAGGCGTATGACGAGAGAGTGGTCGGTTCAAGACTAAAACCTCTTGCTCAGAAAATACTCCCTTTAGAGTATAGTGCTATATCTAACGAAATCCTAAAGTATAAGGAGGATAAATGAGTGAACGATTCAGACCTGCTGACCTTGACAAATCCGGTGACGGAGGAAGCAAGTTCTTAGGCTATGTTCCAGTCGGTATTCTTAGCTTTGAAGACAGAGCAGACCAATTTGATTGGGCTGATGTCTACATAGTGGCTCAATTATCATTAGAAGGTTCGCAATACCCTCAGGAAATGAGGCTTTCGGGCTCTTTTGATAAAGAACCAAATGGGAATATCAAAACCTGTACAATCTTAAAGAGACTTTATTGGCTCTTTGACACCATCGGTTTTGAAGGTGGACCAGATGTACGGGGTAATATGGTAGATGAAAATGGCGAAAGCATTGACTTAGTCAATCACCTTGACGCTAATTTCTGTACCAATCCCTTAGAACCAAAACACGAATATCTTGCATATCTGTATAAAGAACTAGGTCGTAAGGACCCAAGTAAAACTTATACAACCGTGTTTCCAAAACTGGTTCACAATACACCTGCTGGTCGTAAGGACATTGAAGGCTACATAAACTTTATGAAGTCTAAGAACCTTATTAAAGAGGTGGAACAAGGGGTAGCAACAAACGGAGTGCAACCTAACGGCGGCATTCAAGAAAGTAGAAGTGATTCTCCGTTCTAATGTTTGTTGAAATGGCAATCGGGAGTCCCTCTAAACGAGGGGCTCTCGTTCCTATTGAGGACTTATGGGACATAGTATACGAGCAAGGTAATGAACAAGCCGTATACAGAAGTGTTTATCTGTACGATGATGAAGCTACAAAGTTTGTTAGAGCTAACGGTACAGTTAAAAACTTCCTTGGTATTAGGTATATAGACAATGTACCTATAGATATTGATAGAGGACAGAACTCTGATGAGTATACATTACAGCAAACGCAGTATATAATGGATTACTTACATAAAGAGTTAAGCCTTAAAAAAGGAAACTATGCAATATACTATAGTGGCACTGGATATCATATCGACATTAGTGCAGAGTGTTTTGGATTTCAACCATCAGAAGACCTGCCATTTATTGTAAAAGCTACAATGATGAATTTAATGTCAGAAGATATTAAGATTGACCCAGCAGTATACACTAGGACGGCACTCATAAGAGTAGCACACAGTCTAAATATAAAGTCAGAGTTATTTAAGATACCTTTAACTTTAGAAGAGCTATATACTAACTACACGAACATCATCTCACTTGCACAAGATAGACGATTAGATTTTGGAGTTGAAGAACTCTGGGGAGAAAAGAGTCTTGAAAGTTACATAGTGAAAGAAGTTCCAAAGGTTAGGTCAATGCAAAAAGTAAACGAACCTTCTAATGTGGTTAATTGTGTACAATCTCTGTATAATAAAGGACCACAGCAAGGTAATCGTAATCACGCTTTATTACGGATGGCTTCTCACTTTAGACGAAATGGTATACCAAGTGATGCTACAAAAGCAAGCTTGTTACATTGGAATAACAACCAGCTAAATCCACAAATAGTTATAGATAAGGTCGAATCTACCTATAACTACGGATATAAATACGGCTGTAATGACGAATTATTAGCTAGTTTGTGTAATCCAAAGTGCGTATACTACAAAAACAAGGACTATCTTGTTGATATTAAGACTTCTGGAGACTTGCAGTCAGAGTTAGAGACCAGATTAGAGGCTGATTTTACTGGTAAAATGATACCATTAGCCAAAATGTTTGGTCTTGATAAAGATTGCAATATATATCCGGGAGAATTAGTAACCATATTCGGACCTACTGGTGCTAATAAGACAGCTTTAGCCCAGAACATAGCGTTAGGATATGATTTTGCTAATGATGAAATCAACAGAGAGTGGCAAATACCGACTTTGTTCTTATCTTTAGAATTAAGTGGTTGGTATATGCACAGACGCAATCAGCAGATAGTAGCAGGTATGAGCAAAGATGATGTTACAGCCAACTATAAATTTGTTGGAGACACATATAATCAGTATTTAGAACATCTTAATATGCAAACAGTAGCACCAACTCCAGATATGATACAAAAGACTATTAGGGACCTACAGCCTAACTTGGTTGTAGTTGACTACATAGACTTAGTAGAAACACCTAGAGGTATTAACGGAGAGTATGAACAAGTAAGGTACATATCACATTTCTTGTCAAACTTAGCCGTTAATCTGGACATTATCATTATACAGATAAGTCAAGTAGCTCGTGAGTATTCACGAAATCAAATTCTTGACATATATGCTGGTAAAGGTTCAGGTGCTATAGAAAATGCAAGTCGTAAAGTTATTGGTATTAATGGTAAACAGGATTCTACAGAGAAAACTGTTTCACTATTTAAGAACAGTGACGGAGACTTATTTGATGTTGAATTAATGTGGACTCCTTCATTCAGATTAAAAAGGAGAGCATAATGACACCATTTGCTAAGAAAGTTGTAGTTAAAACTGAAGTTTTACCAGAAGTTAAGTTGCAACTGCAAAAACTTGCTGTTACTAATAAGCGTAGTATGCGTAAACAGTTAGAGTTCATAATCGAAAAAGCTATAAAGGAAGAAGATGGCAAAGAAGACAACTAGAGAACTTGTTGGAGACTTTATTGATATAGAGTGTCAACTTGAGTATGCCGATGAAGAAGAGGCAAAAGTTCTAAGTAGTGCAATGGAGGTAACTAAGAAAGACATTGGTAGAAAGATGGATGGAATAGATTACTTTATGGTAGACATTGATAGAAAGATGCACTTAATAGATGCTGAAGTTGAGGCTTTAAATAAAGAAATACAAAGACTCAAAGTTCGTAGAAGAGCAACTAACAGTTTAAAGGACTACTTTAATAAAACTCTAATACCTATGGTAGTAGAGGAACTTGGAGATGATAGTGGAGTCTATGAAACAGATACTGCAAGATATAAGTTATATGAAACTTTTGGACCAGTAGCTGTCGTAGATGAAGCTGTCATCCCAGATGATTATAAAGTAGTAAAGATGACTGAAGTTGTTGACAAAAAGAAAGCTCGTAAGGATTTAACAAAAGGTGTTGATGTCCCCGGGTTTTACATTGAAAAAGTAAAAAGAGTGAGAAGGTCTTGAAGCCTTGGATAGACTTATACTTAATTCCCTTTGGTTTTACATTGTATGTATTAAGAGGTTTTATGCTAACAATGGCAATAGGACAGAATCAAATACTGTTTAACATAGGAATTTATAAGTTAGGCTTAGAACTTCGCTTAATAAGGAGTGAGGATAACTTATGCCAAGAAACAGAGTCAGCCAGAAGACGATAATTCTGGAATTACTAGAACAGGGTGTTAAGGTAACACCTATGTTAGCATTGAATAGATGTGGTTGCTTTAGATTAGCGGCTGTTATAAATTCATTGCGAACGGACGGACATAACATCGTTACAGAACGAGTTAAGTCACATACTGGAAATAAATACGCTGAGTATACATTACAAGCGTAACAACCATAGAGGGGCTCAGAAATGAGCCTCTCTTTTAAACTACGGGGGTAGAAATGATGAAACACTATTGGGAATCTATGATGGAAAATACAGTTCCATTTTTACTAGCTTGGGAAGCATATGTCTTCTTTATGCTATTGTTCTTTATTAGTATAGTTTATCGACTATCAAGAATAGAAAAGAAACTAACGGAACTTGGCGAGTTCTGGTTTGGAGAGTGGGAAGATGAAAATAGATAGTCTAAACCATTACGGTCCAAGAAAAATGATGCAGTTTTACGAAAGCTTATTAAAGAAAGGTATTATCTCGCCGGGTAGTGCTGGTTATAATAGGCTTACAGAGTTAAGGATGAAGAATGAAAAGTACCTCAAAAGGAAAAAGTACGGCTATAAAATCACCTAATAAGGAAGATTTTAAAAAAGTACTAGAACCTATACATAAAACATACTGGCAGAAAGCATACAAAAAACTAGCCTCTAAAATGAGTTCTTTAAAGAGTTCTCTTAAGCGGCGTAGTGAGCAATATGAAGTATTGTTCGATATTGATGCGTCTGACATTCGTAAAATGTTTTATGAGATATACGGAGAAGGATGTAAGTATTGTGACAAGCAGTTGACATTTAGAACAATAGCTTGTGACCATATTATACCTTTAACTAAAGGTGGTCCTTCTAATAAAGAAAATCTTCAACTTATCTGTAAAACTTGTAACACTCGTAAAGGTCCATTAAATGAAAAGGATTTCACACTTCTTATTCAATTAATTGGAGAGTTACCTGAAGAGTTAAATATGTATGTAATGAAGAAACTGGCAAAAGGAGGTCGGTATTGAAGTTAACTAATAATGAAAAAGTCTTGCAATTACTTAGAACTCGCTTAGAGCTGGGACAAACAAGATATAAGCAAGATATTCCATTAAATGGAGAGAAAGGTAGAGACAATCTAATGGAATCATTAGACGAAGTTCTGGACCTTGCAATCTATATAACGGCAACTATATTAGAGCTTAATAATAAAAAGAGTAAGCCTTATACTGTAGATGTTCATCAAATGCAGTATATATTAAGAGGTCTACATCGGTTGCACGAAGAGGCTTATACTGAAAACAGTATGAGTACTTGTAATGAAATAATGGAGCTTATAGACGCATTAAAGAAAGGTAGTAAGTGGTGTCACGAGGACGATAAGAGAATCGGACAAACTGATAATCCTATCAATAAAATGCACGATGTAAGTCCCCACGACCCGGGAGATGAAAACGATAGTCCATACACTAAGTGTATACCCGGTAGTAATTGCGATTAGAAATAAAAGACACCTCATTTGCAATTCTTGAGTTTGTAACCTAACGGTTGCTCAAGTGAGATAATGGAGTAGCAAAGATAGCAATAATGCTTAGCGAGCCCAGAATCGAAAAGAAAAGAGAATGATAAATGAAAAAGGTTGGCGTCTGGTGTCTTTTAGAATTAACAGGGTCTCTGACCGAAGTATGAAGCTGTACAAAGAGGTTTACTAGACACGGTGAATTGCTGTTTTTCCCTCACGGTACAGTGAATAGTAGGAGGGGACCCTGTTTTAAATTAGAGAGGAATGTGATGCAAAAAAGTCACCCATATCATCCCAGTAAAGTAAAAGAAAGACAATTAGAGCGTGATATACGCTGTAAGTGTGGAAAGTTCTGGGGTATTCAGTATTTTAAAATGAATAAAAAGTGCGGCAGGTGTCGTACATTTGTTAAAGCGAGAGGAGCGAAGAATGACAAAAACGGAAATTAAGAAAGCATTTAAAGAACACGGTGTTCAGTTAGGTGCTGGTGCAATGGACCAAGTAATGTATGAATTAAAGTGCGTTGTAAACAGAATGGCAAGTAGATGTCAACAGGGTAATCTAAAGAGACTTACTCCAGAGTTATTTTACATAGCAATGGGTAAGCTCAATGATTGACCTGTAGCTGAGCAATCAGCTATTAAACAGCTATTAATAGGAATCAATCTATAGGGTAGTCGTATAATTGACCATTAGTTGAGTATATCTTTTGTATCTCTTCTTTATCAAAGACTCTACTAGGATTGTACTTATCTCTATTAATAAGTATATCATCAACTTCATCAGATGTAAGGTCAAACATCTCTTTCATTAAAAGTCTATCGTCAGGCTTAGGTTGAGGTTTTTCAACTTTAGGTTCTGGCGATTGCTTTTTAAGGCTAGAAGGTTTAGGTTTAGCACTAGGTCTTTCCCGATAGGGTCTTAATCCTAGTTGACTAGCCTCTTCTAATATTTGGTTCTTGTCCGTCATTTAAACTCGGTAGTATATTCTTTAAATCTTCTCCAGTTTTATTGGTCGTAACCATATTCTTTTTTCTGGCTTCTTCTTTTTCTAAACAAACATCACATAACCAACTATCATCATTATTGTTTGGTTTGTCACATTCTACGCAATGATTAGGTATCGGCATCGTGTATAAATCTTCCTCTTGTTTTCTTTCCTTTTTCCTCATCATCTTTAGTAACAAGTGTACCCATTTGCATTAAAGGAACACCAGTCATCTTAGTGACAGAGTAAAAAGGGTTTTCTATTATACCCCCGGGTCCTGCTACGTCCCGTATTAATCTACCAAAAGGCATCATAGTCCACAAGTAATAATCTGTCATTCTTTCCCAATCACCAGATACCATTCCTTTAAACATAGGAGGTAGTAATCTAGCTATAGGAGGAGTTACGGCTTGTACTGGACCAAGTGGAGAACCAAAGAATGCTCTTTCTCGTTCTTTTTCACTTCCGAATAACATATCAGTTGTGTCTTGGAACCAATTCCAAGGAGCTGGTAATGAGTTTTCAAATAAACTGTACATAAACAGATTAGAAAGAGATAACATCATTAAGTCAGCTAAAGCTAATCTTTTAAATGTTTCGAACTCTTGTGTTCCGGGTTTATATCCAGCTAAACTTGCTTGTTTTAGGACGTCATTTCTAAAACGAACACTATTCCAGCCCCAAATTTGGAATCTACTAAACACCCTACCTAATGTGCTATTTGCCCACATAGGTCTATATGGAGCAGAGTATAAAAATTGTGTGCCTTTAACACCACGCTTTGCCATCTTAATTAAGAAAGGAGATTGGTAATCACCTATTGCACCACCAAACTTAGCTCTTGCTTGTAAGTAGTGAGCCATAAAAGCATCTCGTCTTAATGCTCTTTCAGGAACTCTCATAAAAGAACTGGCGGCATCAAATACTTTCTTTGTTAATCCAGCTTCTTTTGCCATTTGTGTAAGGCTCTTATCACTTAAATTAGGGTCTTTCTTAAGTTTCTTTGCAACATTCTTAACAAAGTCCTGAGCTTTTCTTGATTTAAGTTGTGGATTTAATCCAGCTTCATAGATTAAAAATTCTTCTAGTACTCCAAGTTCTTGTAACCATTTTTCAACATCCTTCATACTTTTCCATTTAGGATTAATGTTGGTCCGTAGATATTCAAAGTTTCTAGCTTTCTTAAGATTTTCCCAACCAGCACTCACCCAAGTATGTACAGTACCACCATAATAGTTTGCTATAGCACTTTTAGGGTGAGCTAGTAGCGTTGCTAGTTGGTATTTTGCTTCAAGAGCACCCCAATTCTGAAGTTGTGTGTATTCAATACCACTTAATTCATCAACAACTTTCTCATTCAGGTTTAATTTTTCTAGTTCTTCACGACCTAGACCAAGTTTCTTTCGGATATTATCAATTCTTTTCTTAGCATTTGAGTCAGCTAACCATTTATATGGAGTACCTTTAACCTTTAAACGAGGATTATCCATAACTTTTTGAGGTATTTGGACAGGATAACCCATTGCGGCTTGAGTATACATCTCAAAAAATGTATTCCAATCATTAGTAAATTGAGCACTATTACCTTTTTTAAGTGATGATTGTCTGAAGTTGTGCATTACGGTCCTAGAACTAACTTGTGCAATGCTCTTATAAAATTGGTTAATTATGTTTTTCATATAACCTTCATAAGCTTCTGGAGTCATTTCCCATCCATCAATATGAGCTTCTCGTTTAAATTGATTACCAACTTTAACTAATCCATCACTAAGTATAGTTTCTGCTCGTTTTTTCCTGCCTTCTGCGATGTTTTCTAAAGCATCCTTAACAACCTTCCAATTCTGGTCCATATCGTCTTTAAGGATAAAATCTCCAGTCATCTGTTTATGTTGAGCTATAATCTTTTTAGCCTTTAAATCAATCTCACCTTGACTTAATTCTTTATCAGCAGATACTTTTCTTAATGCTCTTAATAAATTTGCAGTTGCAGACTTTCTATCAAAGCTTGTATGTGGGAAATAGTATTCATAACCAAGGTTATTAGTTGTGTCCATTGTTTCTATTTCAATACTTCTTCTTAATTTTTCTAGTAGTTTTCTGCCTTCTTTACCTTGACGCATTTCTACAGGCATATTAGATAACTGTATTCTTTTAATGATTTTCCTTAATCCATCAAGACCTATTTCTTCAATAGGTAACCTAATGTTTTCTCTCATTGTCCTTGTTAAATAGTTGTAGAATGATTTTCTTAATTTATCTAAACCAGAATAAGTGACTTTTCCACCAACCTCACTCATATCTAAAAACTTTTGAACTTTATCACCATCACCAGTAAGTAATCTGTGTGTCTTCATATTGTATCTAGTTATAGTTCTATTAATCTTTTCTACAACTTGTTCACCAGTCATTTTTATAGTACCATTTTCAGTAGGTACATTAAAGTTCATATCTTTTAATCTATTGTATTCACCTCTAGCTTCGGTCCAATGTCTAAAGTAAGGTTGAGCCATTTCTTTACCTTCTTTACCGGGATTATTTGGAACAATAACTTCTCTACCATAATCATATTCTCTTTTAGCAACAGCAACTCTAAATAATTGGTCCCCTTCTGGAAGTGCGGCAACATAAGGTCTTAAATCTTCTTGCCATTCAGCAGACATCTTTTCATATTCTTGCATACTAAGTTCAGTAGCCTTAGCACTTGTTTGTTGAAGTTCACCCATAATAGCAGTAGGTCTAACTATCCTAGCGTTTTCTATAGTATTACCAAGCTTTGACTTATAGGGTCCAATATCAGTAATCCAATCCATCATCGCTGGACTTCTTCTTAAGTCTCTTTCAATAGCTTCTGGAAACTTCCAGTAATTACTTTTTTTAATTGGAATAGGGTCTTTAGGACCACGACCAGTAATCCAATCAGCTATCTGGGACCAAGTACTTCCAGTACGCATATCAGTAAATATCTTATCAAGCCTAATTAAATCTTGTTTATTAGCTCTGTTAATATCTTTATGAAAAATACCTCTAAAGAAACCATTAAGATTTACAACATCAAGGTTGTGATAATGGTCCATATGGTCATCTAAACTTTTTCTTAAGCGTCTAAGTTCTGGGTCTTTTACTTTACCAGCGTATAGATTTTCAAAAGGTAGTACCTCATCAAGATACTTTATCTCGTTCTTATCGCCTATGTTATTAATGTTAATAAACTCATTCTCAACCATATTACCTTTTTCATCCATTATGCTTTTTAAAGGTTCCTTGGTTTCAGTTTCTTTTAATAGTTTTTCTTCAGCTTTAGCATCTAAACCTTTAGAACCCTTCTTTAATAAGTTATCGTACTCATTAAAAAATGTCTTTAGGTTAGCAGGGTCTATCTCTTTTGACCTTAATCCTTCTCTAAGTAACGAAGTTTTAATCTTTGCACCCTGTAGATACTTAATTGCACTAGCAATATCAGGGAAAGCCTGAACTTCTTTAGGTAGTTTTAATAAAGCATTAAGTCTTTTTTGATTACCCTTAGGGTAAGTACCCATATAAAGAACATCGAATAAGTCTTTTTCACTTTTCTTTTTTAATTGTCCCTTAAAAGTTCTAATAAGTGTATCTGTCTTAACAGCATCGTTAACTGCACTTGTCTTTTCTCGAGCGGCAGGTTCTTTTAAAGTCCCTTCTATAAAATCTTTTAAAGGGAATGGTATATCTTTATTACCATACTTCTGGTTCATCCAGTTTTCTAAAGAACTAACAAGTTCCCTGTCTAATCTATTCCTCTCATTATAGAAATTCTTTGCCATAGATTTAATCTTATCAGCATTTTCGTGTATATACTTAAATCTTTCATCAGGAATGTTATGTTTTCTTATTACATCAGCAACTACTTTAAGAGACGCCATATCACTTAAGTCGTTTATCATAAAGTCTTCTGCTTTTAATACTAAATTCTCTAAATAGGCTTCTTTATATCTAGGGTCGCTAACCTTTTTATTATCAGGAACACTTAACCCAACTACCTTAACGGATTCTCCGTCTTTTTTTCTAGTGTATCTTTGATTAACAAGGTTTTCAAAGTCTCTTATAGCTCCCTCAGTATTCTTAGAAAGATTTCTTCTTGTTGTAGCATCATAAAGTCTTTCATCAAATACCATCTTAATTAGTTTAGACATAGGTGTATTTAAAGTATCTCTACCCATAACCTCTTTTAAAGCATCTAATTCTACTATACTCTTTTGATTGGAATCATAAACCTTTCTTAGTGCTTTAAAATCCATACGAGTAAATAAACCATCAGACCAATCAACTCCTTGTATTTCTTTTGCTATTCTAGGTAAGAATGTTGTTCTTACATTCTCTGGTAACCAGTCCATAGAACGAACACCTTGTTGTATTTCAGAAAAACTATATCTTCTATTTTCTGAATAATTTCTACTATAAAGAACCCTATTAACATTATTAAACATTGATTGAGGTCCTTTTTGCATCACTCTATTAACCCACTTAACGTGACCTTCAAAAGTATTAGTGTCTTGCATATATTTTTGAGTAAGCTTCTTATTTAAACTGCTTATAGCACCATTCTTACCTTTTGTATTGTATATCTTTACATCAAATAGAGTATCAAAAATCTTTTTAGGTATTAAACCACCATTAACTTTAGCTTCATCCATAGGGTCAGAACCAATAGCAATCATAGCTCTAGCCATTTCTCTAAATCTCTTTAAATCTTGTTCACCATTCTTAGTTGTAAACACAACTCTTTTCTGTGAGTATTGTCCTGTAACAGGGTCCTTATAAGCAAGTGGTGTACCATAGGCTCCTTCGCCCACAGTATCTTCGCTTACATAATGTTTCTTATTTCCCTTACTATCAAAATAAGGTTCATATACTTCTTTACTAATTTTTGGAGCATCTGGTCCACTTTGAGCATTCCTTACCATATTATAAGCTCCTAGAACACTAGCTCTTTGCACAACTGCAACACCTAAATTGTCTCTTCCTGAAAATGTTTGTTGACTAATGTATTGACGCCAGTATGGAGAGTATTGGTTCATAAGATGTTCCATATTCTCAATAAACTTAGGGTCTCTTTCGGCTATAGCTGAGGCATATGAGTTACCAGTATAAGGGTCTATCTCATTTTTATTATGCTGTTCAACAGGGACTCCACCTTCTTTACCTTTAAATTCACCTAAGCCTTCCCTAAGTATCTCTTTAACTTTCTTATTAATTCCGGGCTTACTTCTTTCTCTATTACCAGCAACATTTAAAGTTTTAATGCCATTTGTATTTAGCCAAGCATTAAGTTCTCTAGCAGTTGGGTTTAATAGTACAAACTTTCCGTGTTTATTAGCTAAGAAATGAGTTAACTTACTTCCCGGGCTATTTAAGTTTCCAAATATAACAGTACCATCAGAGTTTAATACATTCTGTTCTGTTCTAGGACCATATGTAGATTCTCTACCATCATAATTCTTTGTCTGTCTATTAGATATTTCAATTCCACCATACATATTTCTGTACTCTGGCTTTAAACCATCATCAGTCCTAAATCCCTTAGGTGCAGTTCCACCAGTTTCTAGTCCCAATTCTTTTGCGACTTGATTACCTGCTATGTCAGCTCCAGTTTGAAAACCGGATATAATTCTTACAACATTAGGTTTAGGAGAACCTTTAGTTCCATCCCAATTAACATACTCATCTTTATTCTTATGGTACATTTCCTTCCAAGATTTCCTAAATCCTCTAGCTTCACCACCAAAGAATATAGTAGCTTTGTCACCATCTAAATCAGCACCACCTAACGCTCTCATAGTTCTAGGGTGTAGTAAAGAACCATAACCTTCTACGCCAGTAAAACCTTTAAACTCTAGCTTATGAGCACCACTTATTGAATCCATAGGTACACGCATTACCATAGCATTAAGTATTTCTTTTACTTGACTTCTAATAGCAGGTGTTGCATCCTTACCTAAGTATTCATTTCTTTTAGTCCACAACTCACCTAATGTTATCATACCTCTTTTACCAAAGATAGGGTCGTATATTTTAAGGTCCCTAAATCCTTCGTCTAAAAAGAAAACCTTTTGACCATCATCTGTATTGAGTATAGTTGTATCGTCTCTGTTTTTATTCTTTTTCTGGAACCCTAATTCATAAGGTCTCATTCTTGCAGACGCACTATTATCTAACTGTGGTCTAGTAAATTTATGGACCACATAATTACGCATTGCTTGCATTCTGTAATCACGGGAAAACTTATGTAAGTAAGCCGCAACTGTACCATCTGGATAAACTGAACTTATTCTTTCTAAAATACTTTCATAATCAATAGTGTTTTTAATTACCTGTTCATACTGCTCTCTATTCATTTCGCCTTCTTCGGCTAACATTTTCATTTGTTCAGCATCAACTCTTAGTATTTCTTCATAAACTTTTTGTGCAAGTCTAGGGTCATCCTTACTTTTAACTATCTCAAATACCTTTTCTAATGGAAGATTCTCTAAATTATTAAGAACATTGGTCATATTCTCTGGGCTCTTATTTCTATAATAAGAATCTAATGCTTCTTGACCTTCAGGTGTACCCTGAGTAGCTTTAAGTGTTAGAGTATCTTGCATATCTTTCATAGCTTTTCTATCTATGTTGCTATATCCATATTCACTTAATACAGAAGACATTTGCTTAGGCATTCTTTGAGGGTTTAAAAACTTCTTAGCAGTTATCTCTGTCATTACAGTTCTAAAAGCTTTAACAGGCAGTAGGAAAGACTTACCTTCAAATTCTATTTTATTACCTTTACCAAATTTTAAATTACCAACTTCCCGTCCCCCGGTTTGTTTTACTGCTGATAAAGGCATAACCATTTGAATCTTATTCTTTTTCATAAATTGAGCTAATTCTGGACTAGGAATATGAATAGCGTATTTACCTAATAAAGCCCCGTATTCTGGGTTATTTACATAAGGCTCTACAATGAAAGACTTGTTCATCTTTCCCTCCGTAGGCATACCTTTATCAAAGTTTAAAGCATCAACTACGCTATTTCTTCCAATGATAGCTCCATCTGTAGCTTCTGTGTATTCACTTGCCTTAGCAAACAGAGGCATAGCACCTTCTTTTGTAGCAATCTTTTTATTACTAGCATCATTAAAAACAATAACTCTAAAAGAATCATTGCCGTCTGCATCTTTTTCTAATGTTAAACCTTTAGTTTTTAATAACCTTGCTACATTAACTGGGTCAGCAGAATAACCAGTATTAAACCATATCTGCTGTCTTTTATTAAATCCTCTAGGGTCGTTTATAAATCCATCCCCTAGTACTTTCTCAAAATTCTTTATAAAATCTTTATTCCTAACACTTAATCCATTGTTCTGTATATCATAAAGAACATTAGAAACAAACATTTGCCTGAATTGTTTTTCAGGGTTCTTTGCTTTAGGGTATGTCTCCTTAAACTTCTTTAAAGATTCGTTATAAACATACTGTGCTTTCTTTCTATTAGGATATTTAGCAGGGTCAGAGTTCTTTAAGAAATTATCTATAACCTTATTAATTTTCTTAAGGTATCTAGTAGCCATACCTTTTCTAGAGCCATCTTTTGTGTTAGTTGTCTTAGCAATAGATGGATGTAATTTTACGAAGTACATCTTTTTAGCGTCACCCTTACCACCAAAATAGTAATAGCCAGCCTCATACATCTTATTAACTAACTCACTCATCCTATTTTTAATATAGCCTTTAGCGTAAGCTTTTCCTTCTTTCTGGTATTCCCAGTATTGCTTTTTATCTTCTTTAGCTAATACTCTAGTATGTTCTCTTGCAATACCTTCTTCAGCTCTACTTAAATCATAAGCTTTACCATTATATATTATTTCATCAAGTACTCTTAAGAATTTATTATCTGGAAACTCATTCTTACTGTTGTTCTCTTTTATTTTTTCTCTTGTAGTTCTCCAAACTTCTTGTTTCCATAGCTCTTCAATAATAAGAGGTTCTTGTTTAAGTTCTTTGCGATTGCCCAGAGCGTTGGTAATTCCTTTTTGAATAGAGATTTCCGTGTCAACAATATTAATTTGCTCAACGAACTCCTTCTTTCTTGTCGTCTCTGCCCATCGTCTCCACCAAGATTTTTCCTTCTCATTAAGTGCTCTTCCCCAAGACGAACTCTCAATAAATTCAATAATCTTTTGCTCTGCTCCCGGTGCTGGTTTTCCATTTATATGTAATCCTTCCCAAGCTTTATTTATTTCAGTTGATATTCCTATTCTTTCGTATGAGCCTATGTCTTTAAATAAGTTATCTACATATCCACCTTTACCTATCAATGTACCCGGTACATCTGCAACATCTGAAAAGTGCATATCCATATCTTGAGAATCTTGACTACTTTTATCTTTCTTATATTCTTTCTGGTAGTCCTCCATCTCTCTTTTATCAAACCTAGCTCTCACTTCTCCAGTGACTTCATCTACTACATAGTTCTCCCTAAACCCTCTACCCATTTCATCAATGTTTTCAAGATTAAGTTTCCCTTTAAAGAAGTCATACAACATATGCGATGTTTCGCTTGGTCCATCTTCGTTGTATCGGAATGTTTGTCTAAAATCTCTCTTTACAATGTCCTTCATTTCAGTAGTAAGTGTGTCCCATTTAGGATTTAACTCTGGGTCTGGACCTGTATCTTTTTTCATTGTATCAGCTAAGAACTCTCTACTTGTTCTAGTCTGATAAGGTACTTCTTTAAATCCAAAGAAAGCACCCATTGCATAAGCATAAACTTGTTCTTCTGTGGTAGCTCCTTGTACACTAGATGGTAGTCCTTGAAACATAGCACCAGCAGTAGTTCTCATAAATAAATCAAACTTCTGTCCGTCTTCTAGTTTTGAAAAATCAGGGCTGCCATTTGGCTTCATTTGTTTTGGCTCTATTCTTTTACCAAAGCCTTTCATATTACCTATAAATCTAAAAGCACCACCTGCGATACCACCAAATCCAGCCGCATTCATCATCTCGTCTACTCCGTGAGTCCAACTTGAAACAGCACTAGCAGTACCTAAATGGAAAGCCCCACTTGCCATATCACTAAATATAGGAGACTTTGCAAAATCAGGTAGGTCTTTTAATATTGGTTCTATTGCTTTTCTAGCTTTACCTTGAACAACATTAGCAATTCCCATAGGGACACTAACACCTCTAAGATTATCAGCTACTTCAGTATACCTTTTTAATATACCTAGTCGTTTAAATGCTCTTCCACCGGGGAGATAACCTACAAAACCTGCAAGGTGTCCTAAGTTATTAGCAATCCCTTCCCAAGTGTTTTTGGGACTAGCCTTACCAGCCAATGGTAATGTTGTAAAACCTTCAGCAAAACCCTTACCAGCTTCTTTAAGCATACTAATAATAAGTGCATCTTGATGTTGCTGTTGTTTTGCAAATGGTATTCTATAATATGAGGCGTGCTCTTCTAGGGATTCTAAATCATCTTCCCTATTATCGAATAATTGAGGTGCTGTGTTATATTGGTCTATTATAGAACGAATACTCTGTTCGTCCATTTTCGGGGACCATTCCTTTGGCTGTGCCAAGTTTTACTCCGAATCTCTAAGTAATAAAGAACCTATTGTGTAAATATCCCAAGCGGCGAGTCCCCAACCTATAGGTCCACCAACTAATCCTTTTGATGCAACCTTAGCGGCTAGTTTCCAACTACCAGCTTCAGAAAGTTTTTTAACTAAAAATCCAATGCCTTTTCTATCAACGACATCTTTAATCTTACTGGTCATTGCAGGCATTGTTGGAGCTAAATGAGACATACCCATACCTGTTATAGTCTGTCCTGTCTCTCCTAAACCTGCTGACTCAGCTAAAAATTCTCCACCTTTATATAAACCACCAGCCCATAGCATTCCTTTAAAGAGTGATGGGTTTTTAAGTGGTCCAAATCCTGGGATATAATCCTTTTTTGTCTCGAGAACTTCCCTTAATCCAGCGAACTTTTTCCCTTGCATCTTTTCCATTAATGTGCGAGGACTAATTGTATCACCTTTTTTAGCCATATCTTCTATGATGCCCATTAACTGGTCACCTTGGCTCTGATTAATAACGCCATCTTTAACAAGCTTAGTAACATCTGTTCTCATAAACCTTACAGTTTTAGGTCCGTTACCAACAGCTTCATCAAATAAGCCTATCTGTTCTCCTACTTTACCCTTACCTCCTCTAAAGAAAGCATCAGGTACTACAGAATCTCCATTCTTTAATGCTTTTAATTGTGCCTTATTAATAAGACCTCTATCTAACATCTTTTGCATCTGGTCTTCAGTATAATCTTTAGCATTTATGAAAGACCTTCTTAAGTCAGTAGGTATATCAAGCTTAGCATCTTTACTAATGATACCAGCTTTACTCTTTATCCAACCACCTAACTCCTTGTATCTTCCTTTACTTGCTAACATAAAACCACCGAATAGTGTAGCGGCAGTTCCTAAAGTACCATAAATAAGTGGGTCATCTTTAAAATGTTGTATCATAGTGTCTATAGTCCTGTCTTTAGACGGCTGATAAACACTATTAAATATATTCATTGTACTAGGGTCATCTCCAAAATGCCCTATCATCATTCTTCTTTGAGCAGGGTCCATATTATTAACAATATCGTTAATATGGTTAGTCCAAGATTCATCTGTTAAAAATGCAGATGGGTCCCTAACTAAAGTTCTTTGTATACCTTTTAATTCAGATGTCTTTGAAGAGTTGAACCAAGCTTCAAATCCTTGCATATTACCACCAACAGACTTCTTCCACTTGTCTCTCCACTTACTCTTAGAACCCGGACCAAACCTTAAGTTATTAACAGCTTCTCCAAATTCTCCTTGAACTTTACTACTTGGGTAATTAGAGAATACAAAGTTTTCTGTTCTCTTACTTAGCTTAAAGTTTTCTTCCTCCCGTTCCATCTTCTTCTTATTATACTCACGCATCTGACGGGTAAACTTTGCTTCAGCAGACTTTCTTATGTTATCAGCAACATTAGTCTCCTTCCCATCCATTGGGTTGTATTGTACTCTTGTAAGTCTAAGTGGTGCTATTTCCATTGCATATTTCTCCAACTGTGTCTTATAAAGCTATCCATTGGAACGTGTCCTCCGTGTTGGAAGCCGAATAAATCATCATAACCTTTATTTTCTCCGTATGGGTCTCCTTCTTCATAACTTTCTTCAAAGCCTGAAACTTCTGGTCTTACTTCTTTCGGAGTAGAAAGTCCTAAGTCTTCTAACTGTACATTCTCTTTAACTTCTCCCGGAGTTTCTTCAGTTACTGTTTCTTGTTCTTGTTGTTCATCTGCATCTAAAAGTTTACCGGGGTCTTCATCTTTCTTTTTCCATTGATTAAAACCATCACCCGGGTCATATCCGTGCATTGAAGAAAGTTGTCTAAGACCAGTTCCTAAAAAGCTAAGTCCCTTACCAACTCTCTGTCTATTAGAACCTCTCGCCTCGCCTGCCATAACATCCATCATATCTGCGTGACCTGTATCATCTCCCAACCATTCTTTAGCACCTTTATATGCCTTACCAGCACCTTCATAAAGTGCACCTGCACCTTTGTAGAGACCTGCCGCTCCTACCCCGACAGCTCCTATCGCACCTTTACCTGCTGTTAATAAATCTTCACCAATTTGGTTACCAGCTTGTGTAACTCCTCGTCCCCACATTCTAGCTTTTTGATACTTGTCCATACCTACGCCAGTATCTCTTACTTGCTTACTAGCTTCTATCTGCTCTTCTCTGGACATATCATCCCAATTTTTGTCACCCCATTGCATTTTACTAGCTATCTCTTCCATAGCTTGATTCTTACCAGATGTAAATCCTCTACCATATCTGCCTTTAGCGGCATTTGCTATAGCTCTAGAGCCTCCACGAGCGGCGAGTTCTCCTTTACTAAGCATTGACATTCCTATATCGTCTAAACCTTGTTCAGTATTTATTCCCTTTGCTTTGACCATTGCTGGTTCTGGTAAGTCAATACTTAATTCTTGTCTTCTTATAGACATCGGGTCAGGACCACCTTCATTTTGCTCTATTAAAGGCTGAACAAAAGCACCAGTATTATAATATCTTACTTTACCACCTCTTTGATAAACATATTTTTCTAGTATATCCCTACTCTTTTTATGTCTACCTTGGTCGCCACCTTTGATAAATTCTCTCCACATACTCTTCTTTCCTTCTGGTAATTTAGGTACTACTGCTTTAACTGCCTTAATATCTTTAAGTTTTTCAGTCTCTTCTTTGTACTTCTTTTTACTTCCTAATCTTATACCCTTGTCTCCAGATTTCAATGCTCGATTAACTTCTTGATATTCTTTTCTAAGCTTAGGGTCCTTAGACATCGCATTCTTTCTTAAAGCTCTTTCCTTAATAACATTAGAGTGACGCATATCTGCCATACGTTCTTTCTCTATTCTTCGACCTTCAGCTCTGTATTTCTTATAAACTTCTTCATCGTGAGTTCTAATGTACTTCTCTCCGGTCGGGTCATTTCTATCTTTCATAAGATAAGCTGGAGCTGTACCCGGATTCATCATTTCTATATCTTTATTCTGCCAATATAACTCATCCCTTTCTTTCCCTCTTTTTATAGCATCAGCCATACTGCTACCATAGTCATCACTAGGGTCATTAGGGTCACCAACAAGTTCTTTTTGAATATCCATATTGTGCATAGCATAAGGAGAATACTCACTTGCTATTTCAGCAGAAGTTTTTTGGCGTTCTTTTTCAACCATTGCTAATCTAGCATCTTTTCTTCTTAAATGTTCTTGCTTTAGAAAAGGATTGTCTTTAAGAATTTGTTTTACAGCAGGACTGCTATCATCTAATAAGGTGTTAAACTTCTCATCCTTAGCGTTCTTCATAGTTGCCGCTAATTGCTCAGCAGGAGTAAGCTTTCTATTCTTAGGCATTTCCCAGTTTTTATAATCTATACCTTTTACCTTACCATAATCTTTATCAAAGAAAGGATTTCTACCTGATGAATCAAGCATATCGTGTCTTTCTGCAAATTTATGTAAGACACTTTTAGAACCAAGCATTTGGTTAAAATCATCAGCATTAAATTCTGGTCCACTATATTCAAGAGGCTTTATGTCTTGAAGATTAACACTATAATCTTGTTTTCTAATATCAAGTGGTTCAGGACCATATAAAGCATTTTCCATCTTAAGTTTTCTTAACTTTGCTCTTTGCTCTATAGCTTTTACTTCATCGTGATACTGCTTAATTCTTGCATTAGTTGCTTGTCTAAGTGCTATATCGTCATTTTCCTCTTTCCTACTCATCCTTGCAAAGAGTGAGTTATCTTTAAACATAATAGACGGATTATCATATTGATATTGATTAAACTGTCTTTGAGCATCAAGTCTATCCATAATAGAGCCACCTTCATTCATTTCTGGCTTTGAACCTCTTTGTGGCATACCTCTTAGCTTAGCAAAGTAATCAAGAACTTCCATTTGTTCTTCTATAGTCATCAACATACCTTCTTTTTCTCTAAGCTTGATATGGTCATCATAAGATTCAGGAGGTACTCTTCTTTTTAAAACGGCACGATATTCTTTTTCTTGCTGTATTTGAGCAAGTTTTTTCTTCATTATCTTTGGAATATTAGGTGTACCTATAGTGCCTCTTCTAGCTGGTCCACCTTCTTGAAATCTAGGTTCTTCTTCGTAGTTAATTTCATCAAGCTTTTCTTTGCCTATTGCATTAACAGCGTTTCTATTTAGAACATATTCTCCCGGTTCTAACTTAGCATCTATTACATCACCGGGTAGTGGGGAATATTTACTTCCCAAACTGATATCCTCCTAGTCTAGTAGGTATAGTCATAGGTCCCTTAGGTCCCATTACTTGAGATATCATACCTCCACTTTGTTTATTAACAGGTAATTCTCTATGTCTTCTCGCAGGTCCTGCATTTCTTAGGATGTCTTCTTTCAGAGCCTGCCATTCTTCTTCTTTCTGATTATAAAGTGTACCATCAGATTGCAATCTAGTATCTTCTTTTGGGTTATAAGATTCTTCATCCCCTCTTATTCTATGAGGTTCATAATCTTGTGCTATTGGTACAGGTAATCTTTCAGGGTCACTGTCCATTCTGTGAATAGGTCTTCTCATATCTTGATAATGATAATTATCCATTGATTCATAACCTTTCATAGCGTCTATTTCTTCTTGACTAGGCATAGGTTGCATAGATTTTTTACCTAACAATCTTGATATAAAGCCACCCTGATTAAAATAATAAGGTACTTCACCACCCTCTTGTGAAAAGAAAGATAATCCGGGAACAAATTGTTCTAATGCTTGTCCACCAAAGTTAGCTATTGCACCAGCGGCGGCACTGTCTATTTGATTGTTCCTATCTCTTTGTGCATTGATAGCATTCATTTTATTCTCTTTCATTGAGGTTATATTGTTAGCAGAGCTAGTTATCATACCAACACCTTTATCAAAACTTCCTGATACAAAATCATTAAAAGCTTGGTTAGAAGCATCTATAGTTTTATTTACATTAGAAGTATTTTGAGCGGCTATTGCGGCGGCAGGTGCTCCTCCACCCATAGCTACAAGTCTTTCTGCTTTTCGATTTGCTTCAGCGGCGGCATCTTGCCCTTGAGCATTGATGGTAGCTTTTTTATTAAGATTAAATTGAGAGTTAGGGTCAAGTAAATCTTGACCGAGGTCTCCAACTTGTTTAGCGGCATCCATAGCTGGTTTATACGCCGCATTATAGTCACTTGCTACATTAGCAGTGCTATACTTTTGATTTGTACCTAGTAAGTTTTGGAAAAATCCCATAATGTCACCTTATTCTTCTGTTAAATATAAATATACTTGATTTATTCATCAACCATTCTTATCTTTGATTTTAAAAGCACCTTCTTGGCTTTTTATCCACCCGTCAGATGTCTTTACCTCAAGATACCATTCATTCTTTTCTTTGACAGCCCTAACAGAACCTTCTGCTCCCTTAGAGCTGTCACTTTCTACCCTACCTGTTTCTGTATCTACTTTTTCAGCTATTCCATCTACAGTTCTTTGTAGGTCAGATTGCGTCATCTCTGAACTATCACTGTAAATATTGGTCCTTGAACCAACGCTTTTAGTAGCTTTCCTGTTTGAAATTTTTCTCATTACTTTGGACTCTTTGGTTTAAATACTATACCTAGATTATGTGTCCTATTATTACTATCACCGGAGTTTTCACCTGTTATCTTTGCTTTTATCCATCTCAATTTAGAATCAGCACTTGCTAATTTTTTAGCAGTTCCTTTCCAGCTTGTTCCGTCTTTTTGATAACTATTGCTTACATCAGTACCATCTTGATAACTTCCGTTAGTATCTGATTCATATTGTAAAGTATGATTAGTTCTATTCATACCATCAACATCTATCTTTAATACTCTAACTTTTTTATAATTAGTTCCGTCTCCTAAGGTCATCTTTTTAGATTCCCAAGACCAATTCCTTTTTTGTGAACCAGCAGTATACTTTACAATTCTACCATCTTTACATAATAAGACTGGCTTACCATCTTCACCTATAACAGAATCAAGTACTTCATAAGGAGTTTCCCATAAATCCCATCTCCTAAGAGGTTCATAAAAGTTCCAACATCTATTTTCACTTCCTAATGTAAAATATATTTGAAAAGATTGCTTGACAGCATCATAACCAGCAACAGCATTTCTTTTAACTTCAGTACTTAAATTAGCCCATCCGTAAGTATCTACTGTTTGTATGTTTGTAGCTATCTTCTGAACTTTTGGTGATGCGTTATAAATATTCTTTAAATCAAACCAGTATAATCCTGTAGATGTTAAGTATACTGATTTAGGACCTATGCAACCTATTCCATCTACTTCATCTTCAATAACAAGTGTTTCTGGATTAACAATAGCTAGTTGACTTTTACCATACACAAATAACTTACCCATAAATCCGGCTAATGCAGTAGGTACAAACTTTAATTGAATAAAATCTTTTGACCAGTCAAACATAGAATACTTACCCGGTTGAGACCTAAAGATTATATTATCAGAGTCATCAAATTCTTCGTGAAAAGGTTGACCTACAAACATATATCCGTTTGCTGTGCAGTTTATTCCGTAGTCGACTCCTAACCCACCTAGTGTCTCAGAAATGCCGTTATTAGCCTCATATGAAGCTCCTACGGTACCATCGTCAGCTACAATAGCTTCCCAGAATCCACCAACTAAGCTAAACTTACTAAGCTTTACTTCTTTTACATATCTGTATAATCCTTCGGGGTCAGTAGCATCGTGCTTTGAATCATCAGCTCTGTACAAAACAATAGCAGATATTCTTTTACTTAATGCAACAGTCTCATCAATTTTAATTACAATTTTAGTTTGAGTTGTTATTGTACTTGCATCAACTCTTGTTTCTACTACTGGAACTAAAGCTGTTTCTTGAAATCCATCATAAAGTAATGAGCATTTATAAAAACTTTTATCTATTAAGGGTCCAACCCAACTCTCTGTTAAAGCTGTTACTGTCATAGTTAACCAAGGCACATTTGCACCAATATCATTTGTCTCATTTGTATTATAACTATGTTCTATACCAACACTTTTAAAGAAATTCTGAGCATCATTTTTAGATGTTACTTGTAAATACTCGCTATTGTCTGTTATTTGAGTCCAATCTGCACCTGTACTTACATCAACTAAATATCTTGAATCTGGAATAACAGGTGTATTTAATTCAGGAAAAGACATTTGTTTTACATTTGTATAGTTTCCCTCACTTAACATTGTAGAGTAGTTACTAAAATCAGTAGCTAGTGTTCCATAGCTATGTGGAAAAAGAAATATGTTGCCTTCACTAGTGTAGCCACCACCACCCCAATGGTCATAAGGTCTTGTATCTTGCCAAGAATGTATCATTTTTAATGTACCTCTGGTCTGACCATCTACAACTCTATTCCTTAAATAATAAAATCCAATTCTTTGTCCTTTACCTATTGTGCCTCCATTTGAAGTAGCAGAATGTTGAGACGCAGAACCAAAAGAACCCCATTTTCTACCATCATAATAACCACCACCTTTTGCATATAAAGGTTCAGCAGATGGGATAGGTTGGTCAACACCAGCTCCCTCCATAGTGAGTTCTAAAAATCCAGTATTACCCATATACCAAAGAAAAGCCGCTTGCCAAGAACCACCTAGTGAGTCATAACAAAGCCTCATACCATCACCTGTATTTGGACCTTCTAAATGTCCGTGATATTTATCAGCCGCCGCTTGTCCCCAATCTCTATAATGAGGCATAATTGGGTGACCTTTACGACCTGTAACACTAACTGGGATTAACCAAGTTGCCCATATCCAATACCAAAATTTCGCTCCATCAAAGCATACATTCTTTATTCGATGTGTGACTACCGAACTACTGCCTGTGCTTGTTTGCAACATTTGTAATGGTTCAAACTTTACAGTAATACCTATTATTGGATTCTCGCCATTATAATCATAACCCATTAATGCTAAATTTGTTTTTTGTATAAAGTGGGCGTGCCAACTGCCGTCTCTTAAAAGCTGTGTACTTGTGTATGTCTCATCCCAACTTCCAAAAGCAAAATTTCTATTATACTGACCAAATTGTTCACTAGCTAAACCAGTATGGTCGTGCAAAGGTGTTATGTTTACATAAGCACTTCCTGCTATTGTATCATTATCGTTTTTATCATCAATGTTTTCTAACTTATATATATAGCCATCATAATAATGATTATCTCCACTATGTGTGTGCCATTGTGGTAATACTTCGTGCTTTCTTCCACCTGTACTTAATATTAAGTGATAATCTTCTCCAGAATCTGTTACATCTGCTTTTGTAGATACAATTAAAAAGTCTACCCAGTTACCCCCAGCATCATCAGAATCAGCGTAATTTGCAATATTATCATTATCATCAGGAGCAGATAAATGTATAGTTCTAGTTCTAGTAAAAGCATTTCCAGAATCTCCAATAGTATATAAATGTAAACAATTTATAGTGCCTGATTCCTCTGGTTCACATAATATAGCAATACCATTTGTTCTACCAGATGCGTTTTGTGCAGGGTTATCACGGATAGCTATAGGTTGTGTGGTTAAACTTATACCATATGTTTCCATTGTTGACCTATTCCAAGACTTTAAATCTTTTGAACTAAAATCAAAGCCTATTAAAAGGTCTGGGTCATCATAACTACCAGCATTACCTCTAAGCACTACTGATTCGTCAAATACAGCACTACTAGTTCCTATAATATTTAACTGGTCATATGAATTTTCTGCAATAAAAGAACTTTCAGCATCTGATTCTCCAAACCCGGCTGTCTTATCAAAACCTATAACTTGAGATTTATTTGATTTACCTGTCCCTACATAAGCTAACTTATTATTAACAACATAATCATAGCTTGAATTAACTGGTATACTAGAAGTTGTAGAAATTTGAGGGGAAGTAGATTCATAGTTTCTTATTATTGCAGTCTGCCCAGTGCCACTATTTAACGCAATTAAATGGTCCTTAGAGCCTTCTTCAAGTCTAATAAGTCTATTGAAATTACTAGTTGTTGCTTCTAATTGAAGGTTAGCATATACATTCCATATCCACTTATCGTTAACTTGATATTGACCAACTGTATTTCTAATAAACTTAACTTTTATTCCATTATCTAAAGTATAGTCGGTATTAAGTGATACACTAGTTACATCAGTCCAAGCACTCCAAGTTTGGCTATCTATATCCTTAGAAGCCCATTTAAAAGCAAAACTACTATTATTAGTTATCTTAACTTTATAATTCTTATCTGTAGTACCTGTATAAGTACCAGATATTTGTGCCCAGTTTTTGTTCCAAAGTGCCACTAGGGACTCGCTGGTGGACCGGGTGGATTATAGGCTGGACCTTGATTCTGTGCAGAACCCTGTGTAACTGTAGTAGTTCCTTGAGTATAGCTTTGTAATACAAAACTATTTAGGAATCCAGATTTCTTTAGCTCCATATCTTTAGTTATAGCCCTAAGACTTCCTGTATGTTCAGGGTCTATATTTAATGATACAGAAGCGGCACCTTCTGGAATATCTCTTTCATCAGAAGGGTTGGACATTATTCCAGCACTAAAGTCTTTTATTTCATAACTAGACTTTGGCATTTAATTCCTTACCCCACAATGAAGTCCGCCCGTCAATAATATTAACAACGTGAACAGTAAAATTTCCATTGGCAAAGAAATCAACCACAGCAAAAGCGTGTTGCCAATTTGTTTTGCGATTTCCCAACCATCCGTTAGCTTCATCCGACATATCCTTTAAACATCCTAGACTCCAAGCACTCTTGGGTCCGTCTATGTGTGTTACGCTGTGCATTTGTAAATCGTGGTGATGTCCATAGATTATATTTGCACCTAGTTTTAATAAGTGATTCCTTGCGTGTGCAACTCCTCCGTAGTGATTCCCGTGATAAAACCATAGATTTCCTAACTTGAGGTACTTTCCATTTGGGTAGTATTCAAAACCACGTTGTTTAAGTAGCATTGCGTCTGGGACCGTAAGACCTTGTAGATAGGGGTTTTCTTCAGCAAAGGAGTTAAGCCATTGTTCGTGGTTCCCTTCGATGAAATATTTCTCTTTACATCGTACCTTATCAAGAGCTTCGTCAATAATATCCATACCTGCATTAACATTTCCGATGTCTTCATATACTCTCGGAAGTTGATACTCCAACGGAGGACGCTTGCGTTTCTTCCATTGCCAGTGTGAAACGCTACTAAATTCTCCAGAGTCGCCGAGGTCAACGTAAAAGTCTGGCTTAACGATTTGAATCGCTTGGCAGACCACATCGACAGCTTTTGCATCGTGCAATGGAAAATGTTTGTCTGGTGTGATGATTCCACGTTTAATTACACCCTTATCTAATTTGGTGGTTGTTCGCATATAAATTCTAACCCTTCTAAGTCAATGTGTAGCTCTTCGGTTTTCTTTAAATGCTTAACAGTAGTTCTCTTGGTAAATCTTAATAACTTCTCTCCACAATCAGAGCATTCCCAAAATAAAGGTCCTTCGTATGCACAAAGAACTTCTATTCCAACAATGGTGTTTTCAGAGTTACAATAAGGACAACAATCTGGTGGTTCTGTACGCCACCTTTTTGTTCCCTTTATATCAAGGTTATTAAACATATCTATACCTGTAATGCCCTTCGATACCATCCGAACCAATACTTTTCTAACTTGGGCTTTCTACTAATTAAGTCAGCGTAGTATTTAACTCTATAACTACGAAACCTATCTGGCTCTAAACCAGATTTCAAAGCGTTACTTATTGTTTTCGGACCTATACCACCATCAACTACAGTATTGACACCCTTAGCAGTAATAGCTTTTTGTAATATTTTTACAGCTCTACTCCTGCCCATATTAACTACCATATCGAAGTATATCATTCTTAATTCTTCGGGTAGTTTAGATACCTTACCTTTTAACCAATAGTCTTTAAAGTATATGTCCTTTGCATCCTTTTTAGTAAGCTCCTTAATATTAAGATAGGGATATGCTTTTTTGCTAATGCCCATATTTGTCTCACCTCCCGGGTCAACAGGGTCATTAACATATCCCCCTTCGTGTTTAAGGATTACTTCTACTGCTTTATCAAAATCCAATTACTTGCCTTTGAATAAGCCTTCTAGTAAATCAGTCACTACATCAACACACTTTTCAAAGAAGATTTGTTCTTTTTCTTCTGATACGAAAGGTATGTCAATCTTTTCGTTGATTTTAGTTGCGATATGCTTAGCCATTTCATCGCTACCAAGATGGTCCATCATCTCATCTTTCATCTTGTCAGCTTGTGATTCTGCCATTGCAACTAGCATTTTCTTTATGTCCATTTACTTTTCCTTTATCTTTTTGGTTTTTAAGTATAGGTAATAAATTTGTACTGAGAACATTACGCACATAAGTATACCAGATAATATATCAGTCCAGTATACAAAGCCTAATCCTGTTGTCATTCCTGTTACTCTTAAGCTATCCATCGTTTCTCAACCTCTCTACTTCTCTTTCGAGATATTCAATTCTTTGATTTTGTTTAATATCAGCAGGTATTTCTGCATCTTGATTAGCTTCTGCATCTTCTTCTATATCTATAATATGCTCTTCATTCATAGCTACTTGATATTCTAAAAAAGATATACGAGCATTTAATTGACTATAGCCCCATACTAACATAACAACAAATGTAACTGCCTGTATAATCATAGGCAGACTTATTGTCATTGAACTACTATCTGATATAGGTTTAGTGTTTTCCATTTACTCTACTCAAACTACCTTTTATTTCAGAAACTTGATTATCAAGGTCGTTAATTTCTTTAGTGATTGCATCAAATTTTCTATCAAGCTTATCATCTGATTGATTCCACCGCCCAATAAGTTTAATAACCATCCCTTCCATATTTTCAAGTGTTTCACTCTGCCCTCTGTTTTCTATCTTTAATTTCTCCAAGGCTTCAGCTTGCTCAGAGGCTCGTTTGTTCATACTATATACCATATAGACAAACATAGCTCCGACTACGCCTATCATCCCTGCTTCTGAATATACTGCTAAAAAGTCCATCATTCCTCGGTTTATTTCTTATTACGCCCCCATTTAAGAGGATTCAGTTCAAGTGATTGTTTATACCACTTCTCTATTTCCTTAATTTCTGCTTCGTGCTTCGCCTCTAATTTAATAACTCTTTCTGATAAAAGCTCAAGCTCTCTTGTAAGATTTCTAAGTTGTGTTTCAATACTAAGGTATGAATACACAAGCGTACCTGTAAGAACAAGCAACTGAATAAGCCACTTAATGTTAAGGTGGACACTAAAATTATCATCAATTCTGTCCACTTTGTA